>Ga0310786_10012583_pt1 | contig 10469 bp, 8 predicted proteins | sample AusTroGonzalo_MG_FD_203881 | JGI IMG/M metagenome (GOLD analysis project Ga0310786, IMG submission 203881) | Bovine rumen microbial communities from tropical cattle in Woodstock, Queensland, Australia - Gonzalo_03 (v2) (version 2) | ecosystem: Host-associated > Mammals > Digestive system >... | reverse complement strand
CGCGTGCCTGGCCCAGGTACCAGAAACCCGTCTGCTGCGTGGCGATAGCGCGCTCGAACATATACTGCTTGCCATCGAGTTCGAAGGTCATCGGACGCCAGCGGTACGGCAGACGGCTGGGGCCTGCACCCGGATCTTCGCAGAAGTCAAGCGGCGTGCCTTCGTAGTGGTCGCGCATCACGTCGGCCAGTGCCTTGACCGTCACTTTTTCTTCGGGACGGATGTAAAGCGGCATCTTGTTGTCGGGATTCTCGCCCTTGGCGAAATCCAGATACTTGTCCGCATCGAAATTCGCGCCGCCCAGCAGCCGGAAAGCCGACCATACGCGGGCTTCGCAGCCACGCAGGCCACCCCAGTCGGCGGGGCAGTAGGCATCGCAGAAACTGAACTGTGCATCCGCGCCCTGGAAGAAGCCCTTCTTGCGTGCAAACGTGATCACGTCGGGCGAATAAAGGCAATTCTCCGGGTCGTTCAGCGGGAAGTGGTGGATGCGGCTCTGGTTCGCATGGCCGGAAATGCAGCCGTCCGGAATGCGGATTGCTACCCACACGGCACCCTTCTCGGCGCCTTTTCCCACAATCTCGAAGATCCAGCACTCTTCCTTGTCGACGATTGAGAAGCTCTCGCCTTCAGACGGATAACCGTAGGTCTGGACGAGCTCGTCGATGACGCGGATGGCTTCGCGGGCCGTGCGGGCGCGCTGCAGCGTGACGTAGATCAGCGAGCCGTAGTCCATGATGCCGTCGGGGTTCTCGAGGCCTTCTCGGCCGCCGAAGGTGGTTTCCATGATGATGAGTTGGTGCTCGTTCATGTTGCCCACGGTCTGATAGGTGTGGGGCACCTGGGCGATCTTGCCGCGGTACTTGCCCTCGTCCCAGTCGAAGATGTCGAGCATCGCGCCCTTCGGCCAGTCAGCCGCGGGACGGAAGTAAAGTTCGCCGTAAAGCTGGTGGGAATCAGCCGCATAGGTCACCATGCAGGAGCCGTCCGCCGAAGCGCCTTTGGTCACGATGATATTGGTGCAGGCATCGGCGCGGACGCTGCCGAGAATCAGGACTGCCGCAAGGGCGGCTGCGAGGGATATGGTTCTTCTCATAAGGATGCGATTATTTCAGGATTGAGCACACGAAGATAAAAAAATAGGTTATCTTTGCCAAATCAAGCGACAGATATGAAGCGTATTCTCCCGATCCTCCTCAGCACGGCCCTCTTCCTGGCCGCCGCTCCCGCGCTCCTGGCCCAGGACCAGAAGGAGCCCGATATGGCGACGATCATCAATGCCCAGATCGACAACCTCACCCGTTCGTTCAACCTCGACGACGTGCAGGTTTTCTTCGTCGACTCCATCCTCAACTTCAACTACAACGCGATGATGGATGAGATCCAGGAGGCTCGCAAGGTCGGCGCCAGCAACAGCGACACCTTCCAGGGCATTTCCGACAAATGGATGGACGCCACCGACCAGGCACTCGAGAAGCTTTTCACCGAAGCGCAGTGGGCCAAATACATGAAGTCCACCTACGGAAAGGAAAAGAAACGCCGCGACAAACGCATCGAAGACCGCGGCGGCATCGCGCCGACCCTTACAGGCCCAGGATCTGACGCAGCCCCGAAGCGTCGCTAAAGCGGTACTCCGCCTGAATTCCCTGCTGTCCCCGCGCAAACCAGTCCGCATGCGCAAAATCGCAGCCCGCAGCGTGGCCGCATTGCCAGTCGTGCACAGTATCGCCCACGAAAAGCGTGGTTTCCGGTACGGCTCCGACCGCTTTCATGTAGGCCAGCATCGGGTCGGGGAAGGGCTTGTGGCGCGCACTGTCTTCTGAACAGACCACCTTATTGAAAAATGCCATCCAGAGCCGCATCGTAGGGTCGTAGGAAAACTCGAAACGGGAGCGGGACGTGACCACGCCAACACGCCTGCCTGCTTTCTTGACGTCGGCCAGCAGCTGTTCCACGCCGGGGAAGGGCTTCACCATGTACATCAGTTCCTGGAAATGCTCCTCCCACACCTCGGCAAAGCGCGCCGCATTGCTGAAGCCCAGTTCGCGGCTCGCCCGTGCGCTCGGCGTTCCGAAATACTCGTAGCCTTCCTGGTACGTCATGTCACGGCCCGTCAGCTCTTTGACGGTCTGCAGGAGCGAGAGCACGCCGGTGCGCTCCGTGTCGAGCAGCGTGCCGTCAATATCGAAGACGATGTCGGTATATTGTTTCATCGGCGGTCAATTTTGATGAGGACGGGCAGATGGTCGCTGTAACCGTCGTCGAACGTGTTTCCGTAGTAGCTCCGGCGCGGCGTGCCCTTGCGGAGCATGAAATTGCGGCGGAAGATTTCGCCGTAATGGTTCTTGCCGTCCAGGCGCACCACGCGGAACCCCTTGAGCGAAGGCCACGTAGGCAACAGGTTGTGCGACACGATGATGTTGTCGTACAGCACCCAGCGGTGGTTATGGACGCTCGTGCCCTGGCCTTCGTCGGACAGCATCCAGAACGGGTTGTAGTACTCGCCTTCCGGCACGTTGAAGATGGTCTTGTGGGCCCTGAGCAGCAGGGACAGCGATTCGTCGGAAGGGCTGTCGTTCATGTCGCCCATGATGACGACCTTGATGTCGGGATACATGCGGCGCAGCTCGGCCGCATGGTCGCGGGCCGTTTCAGCCCCCGCCCGGCGGAAGCCGGCCGAGGACGCCACACCCCCGCGCCGCGACAGGAAGTGGCAGATGTAAAAGGCAAACATCTCGCCGTCCACGGCGCCCCAGGCCGCGAGGATGTCCCGGCCGATGTATTCGCGGCCGCTGCGCAGGTTGAGTTTCAAAGGCTCGCAGCCCATCAGCGTGAACTTGTCGGGGCGGTAGAGCATGCCCACCTCTACGCCGCGGGCGTCGTTCGATTCGAAATGCAGGCACTTGTAGTGCGCGCCCGTCATACGCTTCTGCGCCACCAGGTCTTTCAGCACCTTAAGGTTCTCCACCTCCGAGACGCCGGCCACGACGGGAAAGCCGTTGTGTGCCGAAGCCACCGCGGAAAAAATCTCGCTCAGATTCGAGAGCTTCTTGTTGTATTTGTCTCGCGTCCAGCGCTTGTCACCCATCGGGGTAAATGCGTCGTCATCGGTTTGGGGGTCATCCACGGTGTCGTAGAGATTCTCCAAATTATAGAACATGAAGGTGTAAGCCATACGACAAATATAACGATTTTTCACCGGAAAGTCCCTGTTTTTATCTATCTTAGCGATTTATATGAAGAAGATATACGAAAATAACCCTCTCTATAACTTTCTTCGGGTGTTCGTCGACAGCCAGTTCCGCTTCGCTTACCGGCGGATGCAGATCTGCGGCAGCGAGAATGTCCCGAAGGATGGAGCCGTCATTTTCGCGCCGAACCACTGCAACGCACTGATGGACGCCCTCGCCGTGCTGTGCATTGACCGCAAGCACAAGGTGTTCGTCGCCCGCGCCGACATTTTCAAGAAGCCGCTGTTCCGGAAAATACTGACTTTTGTGAAGATTATGCCCATCAACCGGGTCAGGGACGGCTTCCGTAGCGTGCTCGAGAGCGAGCAGACCATCGAAAACTCGATTGAGGTGCTCAACAATGACGTTGCTTTTTGCATCTTACCTGAAGGAACACATCGTCCGATGCACAGCCTGCTCCCGCTGGGCAAAGGCATCTCCCGCATCGCAGTCGGTGCGGACAAGGGCCTTGGCGGCAAGAAGCACCTGTACATCGTGCCGGTGGGCTGCGAGTACGGCGACTATTACCGCTACCGCTCCACGCTGGTGGTGAACATCGGCAAACCGGTGGACGTTACGGAGTATATCGCCGCGCATCCGGAGAAAACCGAGCCGGAGCTGCTGGTCGATATCCGCACGCTGACCGGAGAGGCCATGCGCAAGCAGATTGTCTGGATTCCGGACGACGAGGACTATGAGCCCACCTGGGAGCTGTGCAAGCTGATGACCGGATCGATCTCCGAATACCAGCCGAAGGAGCGGCTCGAGGCCAACCAAGCCGCAGCCGCACGCATCGCAGCGCTGCGGGAAGCGGCCCCGGACAGAGTCCGCAGGCTCTTTGACAAGGCTGAGGCCTTCCGCCAGGCGCGGAAGAAAGCGAAGGTGAGCAGCCATGCGGTCAACACCATGCAGCCATTCCGTACGGCACTCTGGCGAACGCTTGTTTCGCTGGTGATGCTGCCCTTCGCACTGGTCTGCTGCGCCCTGTCGCTGCCCGGCTGGGTAGGAGCACAGGCTCTGGCTTCCACTGCCAAGGACCGATCCTTCCACAACTCGCTGCGCTACGGCATCATCCTTTTCGTGTGGGAGCCCGTCCTGCTGATCCTTTCCATCGTGCTGTTTTGTACGGTGAAATGGTATTGGGCGCTCGCCGTACTGCTGTTGCCGGTCGGAATGCCGGCACTGACCTTCCAGTGGTTCGAAGAACTGCGCAGGCTCGCCTCCGCCTGGCGTTATGCCGGCAACGGACGCCTCCAGCGCCAGAAAGAAGACCTGCTGAAAGAACTGAATGAATGGAAAGAAAAGATAATAGAAACGAAATGAAAAAATTCCTGACCGGGCTCGTCCTGCTGATGACGACCCTCAACCTTTTTGGACAGGATAAAAATGAGCACAAGGAGAAAACCGGATTCTCATTCGGTGCCTTCCCCATCGTGGCGTATGACTCGGACAAAGGTCTCCAGCTCGGCGCCCTGGCCAACATCTATGACTTCGGCAAGAGCGGTTGGTATCCCAACCCCCGCCAGCAGGTGTACATGGAGGCATCCTGGTTCACCAAGGGCTCACAGCTCTACGTCCTCAGCTACGACAACCGCTTCCTGATCCCGGGAATCCGCTTTTCGTTCGCGGCTCAGTTCTCCAACGAGAAAGCCTTTGACTTCTACGGCTTCAACGGCTACAAGGCCTATTATGACGCCAGCCTGCCCGCCGCCTACTACAAGATGGGGCGCAAGTACCCCTACGGCAAAATCGACTTCACCGGCCGCATTACCGACCATTTCTTCTGGAAGTTCGGCTACCATTTCAAATACTTCATCCTCAATGAGTTCGAGAGCTCCGACATGGAGAAGGTCCCTGGTGGGAAATCCCTGTTCTCATGGTACAAGAACCTGGGCTTCATCGAGGCTGACGAATATAAAGGCGGTATGACCAGCGCCTGGCGCGCCGGCCTGATGTGGGACAACCGCGACGTGGAGAACGCGCCTTCGCGCGGCATCTGGACCGAGGCATTCATGGAGTGGGCGCCCAAATGGATGGGTACCAACAAGCCCTACGGCCACTGGTACTTCGTTTTCCGCAACTATATCCCTATCTCGCACGACAAACTCGTGTTCGCGTACCGTGCGAGCGTCCAGGGATTCATCGGCAAGCCGGCCTTCTACGTATTGCCTTTCGAGAACGTGCTCGGCCCGGGCTATGACCGCGACGGCTTCGGCGGCTATCGCACCATCCGCGGTTTGATGCGCAGCCGCATCCAGGGCCAGATCGTCTGCTATTTCAACACCGAACTGCGCTGGCGTTTCGTCGATTTCACCCTTTTCAAGCAGAACTTCTCGATCGGCGCCAACGCTTTCTTCGACGGCGGCCGCGTGCTGAAGGACTACACCGACATCAGCGTCGACCCCAACCTGTGGAGCACGGCGATTGCGGAAAACAAGTTCCCCGAACACCTTACCCAGACCGCAAGGGAACATTTCCACTTCACGGCCGGCGGCGGACTCCGCTTCATCCTCAACAAGAACTTCATCATCGCGGTGGACTACGGCCGCGCCTTCAACCGGCAGGACAACGGCAAGGGCGGATCGATATACGTCAACACCGGCTACCTCTTCTAGAAAACAAACACATCGCATATCATGAATAGACGGATCGGATTTTTCCTACTGCTGGCGGCACTGCTGCTGGCACCCGCCTGCAACCGTGAATACTTCGAGCGGATCGACGAGCTGCAGGCCCGCCTTGACGCCCTCCAGTCCTCGTGCGACAAGCTCAACCGCGACCTTGCCCAGCTGCAGATTCTGATCTCTGCACTCGAGGAAAAGGATATGATTACCGGCACAACCGAAATCAGGGAAGGCGGCGTGGTGACCGGTGTCAGAATCAATTTCGTCAACCACGAATCGATCACCATCATCAACGGTAAAGACGGTGACACGCCGCTGATCTCTTCCAAGCACGACAGTGAGGACGGCAATTACTACTGGGCCGTACAGTATGGCGACGGCAACGTCCAGTGGGTTCTGGATCCCGACGGGAACCGGCTGCTCTCGACCGGCATCCTTCCGTACCTGGCCATCCGGAACGGGATGTGGTGCTACACGCTTGACGGAAAAACCTATTACGAAATCGGCCCTGCCGACGGTGAGCCCGGCGACCAGCTCTTTGCCGGCTTCGATACCCGCTCGCCGGATTATGTCATCATCAGGCTGGCAACCGGCGACCAGCTGAAGATTCCCACTTACGCGGCGTACCTCTCCCTCAAGGAGGAATTTGACAAAGTCAACAAGAATACCAACGCCCAGGCCGAGATCATCCAGGCCACGCTCGACAAGATCACCTACCTGACGAGCGTCACGCCCATCATGTCCGAAGATGACACGATCGGCACGACCTTCATGCTGAGCAACGGCAAGAAAGGTGATATCTACGACTGGACTTCGGCCATGACGCCCGTAATCTTCGCCAAGAAGGACACGGACGGAAACCTCTACTGGGCATACGAGTTCGGCAACCTCGGGCAAAAGTGGGTGCTCGACCCCTCCGGCAACAAGATTTCCGCTTCCAGCGAACCGGCCGAAGCGCCGCTCGTGGGTGTCACACAGGGCAATGACGGCGAGTGGTACTGGACCGTCACCTATAAGGGAACCACCGAGCTGCTTCGCTTCCCCGTGTCGGGCGGCTATGCCCCGCACGCGCAGGATTCGGCTGTCAACTGCGCCTTTTCTTCCGTAGTCAACGCATCCTACGCGCTGATCGTCACCCTCAAGGACGGAACGAAGCTCACCCTGCCGAAACAGTATACTGTAAGTTTCTACTATGAAAACGGCAACCCCTTCGCAGGCGACACGCTGACGATGAAGATGGTCTCAGGCGGTGACCGCAAGCGCCTGCGCTACGATGCATTCGGTCCTTCGCCGAAACTCTCTACAATCTGCGAAGGCGGCTTTGACGCCTACGCCGTGACGGCCGACGGCCATCCATACGTGGAATTCCACGCGCCTGCGCTGTTCCAGAACGGTGTCGGGAAGGTCCTGGTCGTTTTCACGTTCGGCAACGACGGCTCAACGGTTACCGTCATGCGTTCATTCTATTTCAAACGGGAGGAATAAGCGATGAAACGATTTGTACTTTGCCTTACGCTCGCCCTTGCAGCAATGACCGCAAGCGGTTGCCTCGATACCATCCAGAACGACCTCGACACGCTTGACCGCCGCATCACCACGCTGGAAGAGCGGTGTTCAAAGCTCAACGAACAGGCCGCCTCGCTGCGCCAACTGATTTCCAACCTCGAAGAGTATGACCTCATTTCGAAGGTGGAGGCCATCCGCGAGGGAGTCAAAACGATCGGCTACCGCATCTACTTCACCCATTCCGACCCGATCACGCTGATGAACGGAACGGATGCCGGCACCCCCGTGATGGGTGTGGCCAAGGCCGATGACGGCATTTACTACTGGACCGTTCTCTATCCGGATTCAGACGAGCCCGAATTCGTCCTCAATAATTATGGCGAGAAGATTCCGGCCTCCGCCGCATCGCCCGAACTGAAGATCGAAAACGGATACTGGTTCATCACCTACGACAACGGCAAGAACTGGCAGAATCTGGGCAAGGCGACGGCGGACGACGGAACGACCTTCTTCAGCAGTGTCGAGCAGCACGAGGACTATATCCTCTTCAAGCTCGTCAATGGTTCGGAAATCAAGGTTCCCACCTGGGCCAGCTACGAGAAGCTGGTTGAAGCCTGCAACATAGCCAACCAGAACCTGGAATCGTTCACGGCACTGGCGCAGGCCCTTGTCAAGAAAGTCTATGCCAGCGACATCCAGCCCATCGTGGAAGGCGGCAACACCATCGGTTACCGGCTCTTCCTCTCGGACGGATCGTCCTACCCCTTCTACAACGGCACGGCGACCAACGCTCCGGTCATCGGCTCGGCCCGCGACCCCAAGAAACCTTCCGACGAATCGTTCTACTGGACCATCCAGTACAGCGGCGACAGCAGCTATTCCTGGCTGCTTGACGAGTCGGGGAAGAAGATCCGCGCCGATGCCTCGAACGGCATGGACGTACACCTCACCGTACTTCCCTTCGGCAGTGACGGAAAATATTACTGGGCCGTTGCCTACGGCGACGGAGAACCCCAGTTCCTGCTCTACAATGACAAGAAGGTTGAAGCTTCCGCCATCGTCCCCGACGGCGTCGTCACGATGGTTGTCCCCATGGACGACAACCGCGTTTTTGTGATGATCAGCAGCGGGCAATACCTCTACGTGCCCGTCGCACCGCCCATCGAGGTGACGCTGGATGCGCCCGTCGTTTCCAACAACATCTCGATGAACGCTTCCGAAAGCGTTTCGTTCGTCTGTCATGTGCCTTCGGGAACGCCGGATTACGAGCTGCTGCCTGTTGCCCGCGACGGTTTCTATGCCATTGCCAACCGCAATGACGAAACCACCTGGACCATCACGGTCACCGCGCCGGCTTCGTTTACCGCACCGCAGACCAGCCAGCTGAACCTGCTCATCTCAACGGGAACCGGCATCATCAAGACCGTTACCGTCACCATTCTTCACAAATAAAAAGAGGACTTCGTTATGAAAAGACATATCATTCCCTTCCTGCTTTTAGCGGCTGCCTTGCTTGCGGCGCCCGCCTGCAACCGTGCCGTGGAAGAAGAAATCGAGGGACTCCGAAAGGAAGTGAGCGAACTGGAATCCCGGGTTTCCGAGATCAACAAGACGCTCAACAGCCTCTCGCAGCTGGTGACGGCCCTCGAGCAGAACGACCATATCAAGAGCATCCGCTCATGGGCCGGTGACAATTACGTCATCTCGTTCACGAGCGGCACTTTGCTGTTCCTATACAATGGTGACATGGGCGTAACGCCCATCGTCGGCGTCCAGTACTACGAGGCCATGGGCAACTACTACTGGACCATCCAGATGGGTCCTGACGGCAAAGTATCCTGGATGACCAACAGCACCGGACAGCGCGTCCGCGCCACCGGCATCGTTCCCCAGATGAAGATTGAAGACGGCATCTGGAAATACAGCTTTGACGGAAAGAGCTGGACCACGTGCGCGTGGGCCGGGGCGGAAGGCAAGCCCGGTGCCGCTGTCTTCCAAAAAATCGATACCTCCGACCCCTACTATGTAATCTTCACGCTGGCCAACGGCACGGTGTTCAAGATTCCTACCCAGAAAGCTTTCGACGAGCTCACCGAAATGTGCGACGACATCAACGAACAGTTCGATACCTATACCACGCTGATCAACAACCTGAACGGTTCAATGTTCGTCAAATCCGTGGCCGAATGGCAGGAAAATGGCCAGCAGGTGGGCTATATCCTCACGTTGGAGGACGGCTCCGTGCTGGAGATCCGTAATGGCCACGACTATAACTACACGACACAGATCAGCGCCCGGAAGGATACCGACGGCAAGTACTACTGGATCTACCGGACGGACGCTTCACAGGAGTACCAGTGGCTGATCTATCAGGGCAAGAAGGTCCCCGTGACTCCGGACGACGTTACGCCCCGCATCGGCATCACCGAGGTGGACGGAGAACTTTACTTTACCATCGGCTATGAGGGCGGAACGCCCGAACTGATGCTCGATGCGGATGGAAACCCTGTCCAGGCTTCCGGCCGGGCCGGATTCAGCTTCTTTGAGTCGGCCGAAATGGATGTGGATTGCCTCCACCTGAAGATGGCTGACGGCAGCGTCGTGACGCTGACGAACCGGCGCCTGTTCCTCCCCTCGCTGACCCTCACCCAGATCGGCACCGACGTGGCCAAGGACACCTATTACGAAGGCTTCCTGCAGGCATGCATCGTGGATACGCTCCAGATGATGAACTACATGCCCAATTACGAAGCCTACAGCAGCCAGACGAAAACCGACATCACGGCCGTCGCCGTTGACGGCGGATACACGAAGGCACCCATTCTGGTCAGTTTTGCTGCCGTTTCCATTCCCGACGGCACCGAATACACGGTTGTCTTCAAAATTCCTTTCCGGACCGCCAGCGACGCCTGGGATACCTCCCGCAAGACGCGCATCGCCGTTTTCCTCAACTGGGGCTCCAACTCCGTAATGAAGGTCGCTACGTTCAACAACATCTAGACGGTCCCCTTGGGACCGCATAATAAAAGCAGCCTCGAAAGGCTGCTGTTATGATGTGGTCCCAGCAGGACTTGAACCTGCGACCCACGGATTATGAGTCCGCTGCTCT
>Ga0310786_10012582_pt1 | contig 10469 bp, 9 predicted proteins | sample AusTroGonzalo_MG_FD_203881 | JGI IMG/M metagenome (GOLD analysis project Ga0310786, IMG submission 203881) | Bovine rumen microbial communities from tropical cattle in Woodstock, Queensland, Australia - Gonzalo_03 (v2) (version 2) | ecosystem: Host-associated > Mammals > Digestive system >... | reverse complement strand
CTTGTTAATGAGCCGTTGAGCGCTACCTATGTTAAATATAAATACGGCGGAGACCGGGCATGTAAGAATCTGCTGTTTATGAAGACGAATTACATTTTATCCGCCTGCTGGGGCGTTTTATATGTTCTGACGGCTGTCCTGACATGGGTTCTCCGAAGCGAAGGACTGGGGAACATGAGCCTGGTTGTCAACAATGTCCTGCCAGTAGGCATGGGACTGTTTACCGTATGGTTTCAAAAATGGTATCCGGCTTATCTGGCAAGCGGCGGGGGCAGGAAAAACCGCCGTAATTGAGTTGATATGTAATTGAGTGATACTAAAAGAGGACGTCCCGACGTGTTGTCCGGACGTCCTCTTTTTTAATTTCTTAAGTCACTTCCCAGTGACTGCACTTCTTCGGCATTTTCTGTTTCTGCCAATACGTACAGGAAGTCACCGGCCCGGATTACGGTATTGGCATCGGGAATCAGCTGCTCTGACCCGCGTTTTACGTCTACCAGCAATGTGTGTTCAGGCCAGGGGATATCCTGCACCTTTTTGTTTTCAATCTGGCTGCCGCTGCTCACCGGTACCTCAATGATGTTCCGTTCCCTTTTGACGGTGTTCGGTTCCGGTGTGCTGTGACTGTTAAGCGACCGCAGCAGCAACGCTTCGTAAATGGGCTGGCTGCCGCACAACTGCGCTACGATATACGCAATGGCGGAAGCCATGCCTAGGATCATCAGGTGGTAAAAACTGCCGGTCATTTCACAGATCAGCACGGTGCCGGTAATAGGCGCCCGTACGGAGGCGGAAAAGAACGCGGCCATGGCAATGATGATGATGTTGGCGCCGTGGCTGGGCAGCATCAGCTGGGATGCTGTCAGAAACCAGGCACAAATACTTCCTGTCAGCGCCCCAAGAACCAGCATAGGCAGGAAGAAGCCACCCGGAACTCCGGTTCCGTAGCTGACTAACGTAAAGATAAACTTGCCGATCAGCAGGGCAAATAACAGCTGCAGGGGGAAGGACTTCGTGGCCAGTTCATCAACCAGCCGGTTGCCGCCGCCCAAAACCTGGGGCAGAATAAATCCCAGAATGCCGGCGCATAACAGGGCAAAGGTTATTTTCATGTACAGGTTTTTAAAGACTGGCAGGCTGTAAAACCGGTGTATGTTCAGCAGGCCGTAATTGAAGATGACACCGCAGAGGCCGGCAATCACCGCTACGAGGATGGCGTACAGGATATGGATATCCAGCGGGATACGCGGGATACTGCGGAAGTTGAAGGTCAGCGCCCGTCCGAACAAAAGCTGGGAAACAAAAGTGGAAGTCATGGCGGCCGTCATGGCAGGCAGCAGCACTACCGCGGAAAAATTCCGGTGCAGTTCTTCCAGGGAAAACATGACCCCGGCCAGGGGCGCGTTAAAGGCTGCGGCCAGACCGGCGCTGGCGCCGCTGGTGATCAGATAGCGTTCTTCCATGCGGGTGCGCCCCAGAAAACGGCTGACACCCTGGGCCGTTACAGCGCCTAACTGTATGGAAGGGCCTTCCCGTCCCAGGGATAAGCCTGCTCCCAGACCGATGACGCCGGCGGTAAGCTTCACCCACAAAATGCGGAACCAGTTCATACGCATCAGGCCCAAAATGACACCTTTGACCTGGGGGATACCGGAGCCGCCTGCCATGGGCTCGTGCCGGGTAAGCCAGTACAGGATGCCGCCTACCGCCAGCAGAACTGCAAACCAACCGGCCGTATAAGCAACAGGCAGCTGTGTAAGTTGTGCATACAGCGCGATACGGAAGTCTTCAGCTTTGGAAAGCAAAAACCGGAACAGGCTGACTACCAGGCCGGAAAAAATGCCCACCACGATTCCTTCCCAGAACAGTTTGAACTGGAAGCTGTTCCAATGGTTCAGCGAGCGGTACGTGGAACCGATTTGCCGGATCACGCTGTTAGTATTACTATTATTCTTTTTATAATGATAACTTTTTTGCTGAAAAAACGGCATGCTGCAATTATATTCCTTTGAAATTTAAATTGGATTTTTAGTAATGTTACAGCTTATCATACCACAGCGGCAGCTTTCAGGCAAAATTTTTCATAAGAACTCTGTATGTGTTATAATAGAAAAAATGTTTCACGTGAAAACATTGCTTCAGGAAAGGCGGAAGCAACGGGTTATGAATCTCACCATCGCAAAAGATATCCGGACAGAACAGGTAATATCCAAAAGCCGGTTCATCTGTTCCCTGAAAAAAGTAAAAACAGAAGAAGAGGCCCAGGAATTCATAAAAGCGGTGAAAAAAGAATTCTGGGATGCCACCCACAACTGCAGTGCTTACGTCATTGATGAACAGCACCAGCGCTCCAGCGATGACGGGGAACCTTCCGGTACGGCAGGAATGCCTATGCTGGGGGTGCTGCGCAAACAGGAACTGCAGCAGGTGGCCGCTGTGGTGACCCGCTATTTCGGCGGCATCAAGTTAGGCGCCGGCGGGCTGGTGCGGGCCTATTCCGGCAGTGTGGCCCAGGCGGTGGAGGCGGCGGGGCTGGCACAAAAGGTGAAGATGGGACTTTACGTTTTTTCCTGTGCGCCGGGGGAAGCCGGGAAGGTGACCAACCTTCTCTACCAGCAGCAGTTGTTTATCCTGACGGATACGGAATACGGAAATGTAGTGAATTTTACCCTGCGCATGCCGGAGGATAAAAAAACGCCGGCAGAAAAATGGCTGACAGATATCCTGCAGAAGCCAACCGAACTGACCGGGGCCGGTTTCGAATATGAAGAGATTCCCTTTAAGTGGTAAAAGGGAATCCCGTTATGTATCTTTATTACAGTGTCTTTGTACTTAAAAAAGTGGGAGATAAGATCATTTATGAGGGCTGATTTACATATTCATACAACAGCGTCGGACGGGACATGGGATCCGGCCCAGGTGGTACAGGCAGTTCGCAGGGCAGGTATTGAATTCTTTGCCATTACGGATCATGACAGCGTGGCCAATGTGGCGGAGACAAAAGCGCTGGCAGAAAGCGCGAACCTGCATTTCATCACCGGCGTAGAGCTGAATTCCACAAAAGACGGGCATAATTACCATATTTTGGGTTACGGCATTGATATTGAAAACGAAAAACTGCGGGAGCTTTGCCGGCATAACCAGGGGCTGCTGGAAAAGAAAGATGATGACAGCGTACGCAATCTGATAGAAAGAGGCTGGCCCCTTTCTATGGAAGAGTTTAAAAGATACAGCTATGATCCCCACCGGGGCGGCTGGAAAGCGCTGGCCTATCTGCAGGACAAAGGGCTGTGCGGCGACGTGAATGATTTTTTCCGGCGTATCTTTACAGCGGAAAACGATTTAGGCTTTCCGGATTTTCCAAGTATTGAAGAAGTAATCACGGTAATCCATCAGGCAGGCGGTATTGCCCTTTGCGCCCACCTGGCCAGCGATTTCCACGGAGCCGGCATGCAGGAATACCTGCCTCGTCTGGCAGATGAAAAGCTGGACGGTTTCGAATGCTATCATTCGGGACACAGGCCGGAGGACAGCAGGCTGCTGGCACACTTCTGCCGCCGCCACAAACTGTACATTTCCGGCGGCAGTGACTGCCACGGAAACTTTGTTAAAACCCGTCATCTGGGAGTTCCTTTAATTGATTCAGACATGTTGTATCTTCCACAATTACAACAATGAGGAAATGGTGATAAAATCTTAAGTTCAGCGTAGTTTTGATTTTTAAAAAACGGATATTTTCCTGCCAAGATTCAGGGAAGGCAGAGAAAATATCCGTGATTTTTTATGCAAAAACTGCGAGCCGGTTATTATTTAGGCAAATTTTTCCAGCCTTTGGAAAAATAGAAGAGCAGAACCGCGTAGTACGCGATGGCGCCGACGGTGGTCCGGGATGCCATCCAGGAAGGAAACACGAGAAAGGCCAGCACGATAAAAAGAATACTGAAGGCCAGCCTGAAGAGGGAAGCAGGAGAAAAATCTTTTTCCGCCATTGTCCTGCGTATATTTATAACAGAAAAGATACTGTGCCTTGAGGCGAAGATGCCAAAAAAGAAACCGCTTATGATATATAAAAGTGAATTGACGATCTGGCTGAAGCTTTCCATGATGATGCCTCCGGTTTTGCTTTCTGTTTTATTATAACGGCTGCGGAAGATATGGACAAGAGAGGTTTTAATAAATCAGTTTAACCAATGCTTTACAAAAACAAAAACAAAATGCCACATTTATGATAAAATTATTCTATAAAATATATATTATTAAGATTTAAGAAAGCAGGTACATGGTATTATGGACAGTGCATTGCAAGGCATAAAAGTGATAGATTTCTCACAGTGGCTGCCGGGGCAGTATTGCGGCATGGTCCTGGCGGATTTTGGCGCGGATGTGATTAAGGTGGAAGGGGTAAAAGGCGATCCCAACCGCAATTTTGCGCCCCAGCCGGTTCCCGGCATGAGCAGCTGGAACCTGGCACTGAACCGGAATAAACGGGGCGTTACGGTGAATTTGAAAACAGAAGAGGGAAAAGAGATCCTGAAGAACTTGCTGAAAGGCGCGGATGTGTTTTTGGAAGGGTTCCGTCCCGGTTATCTGCAGTCAAAAGGTTTGGGGTATGATGAAATTTCCAAAATCAACCCCCGGCTGATCTATTGTTCCATCACCGGTTTCGGACAGGAAAGTAAGTATAAACAGCAACCTGCCCATGATTTAAATATTATCGGACTTTCCGGTATGAACTTCTTAAACGATACCGGGAATGTGGCGATCAGCGAGGTGCAGGTGTCGGCTATCGGCGGCAGCCTGAATGCGGTAGCTGCAATTTCTATGGCATTGCTGGCCCGGGAAAAATCGGGGAAAGGTCAATATATTGATATCAGTCTCTATAATACTGCCTTAAGCATGCAGATCGTGTCCCTGGCCAGTATTTTGGGCTGCAGGGTGACGGGGGATACGCCCTTCGGCAGGCGTGCCCATTATTACGATGTGTACCGTACAAAAGATAATAAATACATCAGCGTGGGGACCATTGAACCGAAATTCTGGCAAAAGTTCTGCGAAATGGCCGGACTGCCGGAGTTAAAGGACAGGCAGTACGATTTCGCCCATGAAGAAGAGATTGCGCAGATGATACGCGATACGCTGAAAACAAAAACCCGGGAAGAATGGATGGCGCTGGCCGAGGACGGAACCTTCTGTGTTACGCCTGTGTACAGTCCGGATGAGGTGCTGGAAAATGACATGACCGCAGCTTCCGGCATGCTGGAAACACGGGGGGAGGATATCGGGCCGGTCACGTACCTGAACACGGCGATCAAACTGTCTGGCACGCCCGGCCGTATCCGTTTCCGCGCTCCCTATGCGGGGGAACATAACCGTGAAGTGTTAGGTGCGTTAGGATATACGGATGAAGAGATTTCAATGTTTAAGGCAAAAGGCGTAATTTGAATACGGTATAAGCCGGCAAGGAGTTTCACGTGAAACAGTTTTACAGAATTATTTTTACCATTCTCTGTCTGCTGGGAGTTACATGCGCGGTGCAGCCGGCCGCGGAAGCCGGCATGATCAGCGAGAAACAGGAAATTGAGATGGGCAAGGCTGCCGCACAACAGATTGAGGCTCGCTACGGGGTCATCAACGATCCGCAGGTTACGGACAGGGTGAACCGCATCGGGCAGAGCCTGGTGGATGTCTGCGGACGTAAGAATCTGAAATACACATTTAAGGTATTAAACACGGAAGATATAAATGCGCTGGCCTGTCCTGGCGGATACATTTATGTTTTCAAGGGATTGCTGGACTACATGCCTTCCGATGCAGAACTGGCCGGCGTATTGGGACATGAGATCGGGCATGTGGTGAAACGGCATACGGTCCATCAGATTGAAAAAAACATGTGGACCCAGATCGTGGCTATTTTGGCGGGCGTTGCTTCCGGAAACGGCGATGTGCTTGCGATGGGTATGGTTGTGGGCGACGCGCTGGCAGCAGGGTACAGCCGGGCCGATGAAAGCGCAGCCGACAGGGAAGGATTTGCCTATACCGTGAAAGCGGGTTACAGTCCCTTTGCCATGCTGGTGACCATGCATAAATTGCAGGAGCTGGCTGCCGAATACGGGAATCCGGGCTGGGGGATTTTTGACAGCCATCCCGATCCCGCGCAGCGCATACGGAATCTGTATAAACTGATGGATCCGCTGAAGATGATCCCGTCACCGGTAGCCGATAGTGATGGTACGGCAAGCGTGCAGGAAACATTTGAAAACAATAAAGATAAATGGGAGTTCCGGATTGCGACAGCCGCAGGCGGAAACAAACCGATGTACCGGGCCGAACTGCTGGCCGGCGCCCTTTACCAGATACGGCAGAAAGGAAATGTGGAGCCGTCCCACTTTATTGTGTTTGAAGCCAGCGACAAAGCGGAAATATATTATGAAGATATACAGATTTATACAGTGTTCCGGCAGGATGCGGCAGGCTTTTCCGGTATAGGGGCCTGTGCGGCAGATTGTGTGGAACGGTTCAGGGACTGGGCGGAAAAAGTAAACAAGATAAAAAAAGTTGCAAAACAGAACAAGTTTGTATAAAATTTATATTAAGGAAAGATTTTTTGCAAAGGTTCTTATAAATTCGTTAAAAAAGCGAGGTGCAGTGATGAAAACAAATTCCTGGAAGAAAAAAGTAAGCGCAGCCGTATTATGCGGCGTTCTAGGGACGACACTCAGCGTGGCGGTGCAGCCTGTTCCCACAGCCAGCGCGGGTGGGCTGGGCAATATCCTTGGCACGGCAGTCCAGGCGGCGGCGGCATCCCAGCAGGTGGAGGCCTTGATTAAGCACTATGACAAGACCGAGGAAGGCCGGCAGGAGCTCTTTGCTGCATATCAGAAAAAGTATGGGGTATCTGAAAATTATTACCGCAAGGAGCAGCTGGATGCCATGATGCCCCGCCTGACCAAAGGTATTGCCGCTGTGGATCCGACGATCAGCCAGAAACCGTATCTGTATTTTATCAATAAGCAAACATCCTTTAACGCGTTCTGCAGCATGGGCCATGTAATGAGCGTTAACGAAGGACTCTACTCCCTGACGGAAGACGAAAATGAAGTTGCCGTTGTATTAGCCCACGAAATGGGCCACGGCCAGAAAAACCATGTGGCTTCTTCCATGCGCAAGAAGCTGAACGTGGCCATCGGCGCGGCCATGATAGGCTCGGCAGTGGGCGGCTCCGCCCTGACAAACGTGGCCCTGAACGTTTTAGTCAACCAGATTGATAATGTAAGCATTACCAAAAAAGACGAATGGGAAGCAGATAACCTGGCTTTTGATTACGTGATCAACGCCGGCTATAATCCTGGCGCGACAGCGGCTATCTGGCAGCGTGTAGAAGAAAAATACGGAAAGTCCAAGAGCAACTTTGCAGGGGAAATTTTCTCTCCCAGCGACCACCCCACCCACCAGCAGCGCCGGGAAAATTATGTAAAGAAACTGTTTGAATACAGCGGCAAACATGTTACGGCGGAAAAAGGCGTGGTAAAAGTAAACGGCAAGGCTCTGGTGCAGCCTGCGGCGGCAGAAGGGAAGAGCGGCGCGGAACGTTCCTACTTCGTGCTGGGCAACCTGGCGGCGGCTTACCATAACGGCCATAACAAATCCGATGCCTATGCTTCCGGCAATACCCTGATGTTAGGCGAACAGCCGATTATGGCCTGCTATTCCGGGGATCCTTCCGCATCGGAACTAGCTGCCCTGTTGAACAGAATTAAATAACAATACTATAATTACAAAAGCTCTCAAAATGTATTATTTTTATAACAGGAGGCAAACGCTATGGAAAACAAACTGTGGAACGTCTTGCAGGAATTAAAATCCGACCAGTATGAATGGGTGGAACTGTCCCATTCGCTGAATAACGACAGCCCCTTCTGGAGCGGCATACCGGAAGGCTCCGTAGAGTTGAGCAAGGTCGTCTTTGACTGGGGCAACCCCATGCTGGAATGCCTGATCCATACCTTTAAGTTCCCGGGGCAGTTCGGTACCCATGTTGATTTCCCGGGTCACTTTGTTAAGGACGCGCCGTTATCGGAAGAGTACGGCGTGAAAGACTTTGTCTTCCCCCTGGCAGTCATCGACATCAGTGAAAAGGTGAAAGAAAATGTTGACTGCGCCGTTACCGTAGAAGATATCAAGGCCTATGAAGCCAAATACGGTCCGATTCCGGAAGGCGCTTTTGTGGCTCTGCGGACCGACTGGTACAAACGCTGGCCTGACATGGAAAAGCTGGCTAACGCCGGAGCAGACGGTAACGAGCATTGCCCTGGCTGGTCTTTGGACGCGCTGAAATATATTTTTGAAGTGCGGAAAGCGGCGGCCAACGGCCATGAGACTTTGGATACGGATGCCAGTTACCTGGCGGTGGAAGCGGGAGACCTGGCCTGCGAACGGTATGTATTAAGCATCGGCAAGCTCCAGATTGAAGTGCTTTGCAATCTGGATAAAGTGGCTCCGGCAGGGGCCCTGCTGTTTGCTTCCTGGCCGCGGATCGAAGGGGCTACGGGATTGCCTGCGCGGGTGTACGCGCTTACACCGAAACAATAAGAATTAAGGAAGCAAAGAAAGGACACACAACATGACCAGAGACCTTAGAAAACTGTACTGTGCAGCGCTTGCAATGCTGGTAACGCTGCTGCTCCCGGTAGCGGTGCTGGCGGCCGGCAAGGAAATCATCATCCTGCACACCAATGATATTCACTGCGGTGTTACCGACAATCTGGGGATTGATAAAGTATCCCAGTACAAAAAAGATTTGAAGAAGCAGGGATATCCTGTGGCGCTGGTGGATGCCGGCGACGCAATCCAGGGGGCGCCAATCGGCAAGCTGTCCAGAGGAGAGTCCATCGTAAAGATTATGAACGCAGCCGGGTATGATTTTGTGATTCCCGGTAATCATGAATTCGATTACGATATGGGACGTTTCCTGGAATTAGCTCCCAGGCTGAAATGCGGTTATTATTCCTGCAACTTTGTTAACGTCAAGACACGTAAGCTGATTCTAAAACCGTACAAGATTATTTCTCTTGGCGACAGGAAGGTTGCATTTGTAGGTGTTACCACCCCGGAAACACTGGTCACCTCCACCCCGAAATTTTTCCAGGATAAAGACGGGAAATTTATTTACGGGTTTTCGGAAGACCCGACCGGTGAAAAGGTTTACAAGGCGGTTCAGGAAGCAGTGAATAATGCGCGCAAAGATGGCGCGGACTATGTATTTGTCGTGGGGCATCTGGGAACAGACGGTTCCATTCCCCGCTGGTCCAGCGGCGCGGTTGCCGCCAATACCTATAACGTGGATGCCTTTATCGATGGGCATTCTCATGAACAGTATATCCCGCCCCACAAGGTTATCAACAAAGCCGGCAAGGAAGTGCTGGTAGCCCAGACCGGAACCAAGCTACAGACCGTGGGTAAGATGGTCATCAAAAATGACGGTACCATCACCTCTGAGCTGGTGAAAGGCCTGAAGGACGCGGATAAAAAAGTTACTAAGGTGGTAAACAAAGAGAACAAACGCTTTGAGAAAATATTAAACCAGCCGGTGGGCGAAGCACTGGTGGATCTTACCCCGAATGATCCGAAGACCGGAGAGCGCAGAGTGCGCCAGGGGGAAACCAATCTAGGCGATTTTGTGACCGATGCTTACCGGGCGGTACTGGATACCGATGTTGTTATCGTTAACGGCGGTTCTATCCGCAATATCATCAAAAAAGGCGTGTTCACCTATAACGATCTGCTTCAGGCATTTCCCTTTGGCAATATGTGCACGGTGATAGAAGCGACCGGACAGCAGATTGCGGATGCATTGGAAGTCGGTGTTTCGTATTATCCGAACGAACATGGAGCGTTCATGCAGGTTTCCGGTATGACCTATACCATCGACCCCAAGGTTCCCTCTGGTGTTGAACTGGACGCCAAGGGCAACTTTGTAGGCGTGAAAGGCGAGCGCCGGGTGAAAGACATCCGGATTAACGGCAAACCGGTTGACCTGAATGCGAAGTATACGGTGGGCGGTACCACCTATGTGCTGAAGGACGGCGGCAACGGCCTGGTGATGTTCAAGCAGTGCAAGCTGCTGAAAGACGGCATCATGACGGACGTGGACGCCATTATGGAATATGTGCAGAACCATCTGAATGCTAAGATTAAAGACGGGTACGAAAATCCCTACGGAGCGGGACGTATTACAATCAAATAAACACGAAAAAAACACATTTTTGCCTTACAGTATGTTTGCCTAAAAAATGAAGTGAAAGAAAATGTATTTTGTGGTAAAATAAAAAGTAGCACAAGCAAAGATAAAGCGTAAAATCAGTTAATAAAAATATTAATATTTAAGGAGGGAACAACACATGGGATTAATTAAAGCAGGAATGGGCGCCATTGGCGGCGTACTGGCCGACCAGTGGAAAGAGTACTTTTAC
>Ga0310786_10012581_pt1 | contig 10470 bp, 10 predicted proteins | sample AusTroGonzalo_MG_FD_203881 | JGI IMG/M metagenome (GOLD analysis project Ga0310786, IMG submission 203881) | Bovine rumen microbial communities from tropical cattle in Woodstock, Queensland, Australia - Gonzalo_03 (v2) (version 2) | ecosystem: Host-associated > Mammals > Digestive system >... | reverse complement strand
GCTTCAGGCCACCATTCAGATGGAGCACCAGCGCATTTACGCCTGACCGGCCTCCATCAGCCGGCAGATCTCCTTCAGCAGGGCCGTCTTCCTGGCCTTGCTAATGGGATCGTCGCCCTTGATCTTCGCCAGCTTCTTATTCAGCCGGGCGATCTGTTCATTCATGCGGATCGCTCCTTTCGTTTGTCTGTAGTTAGTTCGTTAAATCTTTATTTCACATCGTCTTATAAATGAACAATGCAAACCCTATAATCAGCACCCAACAATACCATGCCATGTTGTTTCCCTCATCATGTCGGAACGGTAACTGCATTCGGATTAATAAAGAAATATTCAACGGACATACTCAAACCGGATTGGGCAACACCCATCAGATAGAAGTCGCTCCCGTTTGTGCCTTTGCCGATGTTGATCGGCATTGTTCCGCCCGTCCATCCTCTGATCGTCATTGACCCAAGATACCACGAATCTGTTAACACGCTCGAATGTTCGCTTTTTATCGTTCCGAAATCGTCAAATTTAAGCCATCCAGAGCTGCTAATTGTCAGGTTATTATAGGACTTCACAACTCTAAAAAATGTTGCTTTTGTTTGTACTTCTGTTGTTATTTTTTTCCAATTACCCCAACCAGACCCGTTTTTTTGTCTGAACCATATTTTGTCACCGCCTTGGTAGTTCATTGGATAACAAATCTGTGAAATATAAGTACCGTTGTTATCCCTATTTACAACTCGCAAATAAACCCAATCTTCTGGAACATTGGAAGAACCATCCCCAAACCAATAAGGAATACCTTGCTCTGTTGCGTTATTCGCATTTGTTGCTTCTATTGCTCCGTTAATCAAACGACTGAAATTATCATTTAACGTATCAACGGAAGCCTGGGAAGCCGCGCCGATATTCGTCCGCACCTGGGTCTTCTCGCCGCTGGTCAGGGTCTGCTGGCTGATTGTCAGCACGTCCCTCTCTAACTTGTTCTTCAGGTTGTTGCCGTAGATGCAGATCGCATAGACCGCGATGCTCGTGTTGGTGAAATACTCCAGGCCGTGGTCGTCGGCGCCGTACATCCCGTCAAGGTCATAGCTGTCCATGTCGTAGTCGACCGGCGAGGACCGCTCCAGATAGATGTAGTTGGTGTCGTACTCATAGGTCAGGCCGGAAGCCTCCGCCGCCGCCAGGTTCTCCGCGCTGTAGCTCAGCCGCTCGACCTTGCTGATCGCGATGCCGGTGTTGAAGTCGATCTCGTCGCGCACGTCGCCCGCCCGCAGCAGGCCATAGGGGAAATGGTCGTCCATCAGGTCGCGGAGGTCGATCACGTCCTCTGTGTAGGCCTCGAAGGAGCTGGGAGCATCCGCCAGCAGGACCCAGTCAGACCAGGTCATGAACACTTCAGTGGAGGTGTTGTCGCCACCTTCAACCCAGATGTAGCCGTTGGCGGTGATGGAGAACAGGCCATCGTTCGGGACGATGGTGGTCTTCGTGCCGTCAATCGTGGAGCTGAATTTCACAGCCGTGTAGGCGCCTACGATCCGGAACTGCGCCGTGTCAGCATACTTCAGGCCGATGGCGTAACCCAGGTCGTGGTTGTACAGGTTCCATCCGGTGGAAACGAACAGCTGCGGATCGCTCTGGATGATCGTACCGCGGTCCTCCGCCGTGTAGGCGATGGTGATCTGGTCGCCGCTGACCGGGTCGCCCGTCACCGTGACGCCGTAGGTCACCGGATCCGCGCTCCATTCGGTGGTGTAGGTCAGGTTGATCGTCGTGGAACCGGAAACAGCCGCCACAAAGGTGTCCCGGTCGATGGTCGCCGTGATCGGCGTCTCGCCCTGCTCACGCGGGGCCGCGTTGACGGTCATCTGGAGGCTTTCCGGCACATATCCCACGTGGGTCCGGTTGCCGCGGATAATGCTCATCCAGGCGTCGCCGGTATGGATGGAAGCGCTGCCGCCGGAGGTCCGCCGGACAAACTCGCCCGTCACGGTCTGGCTCTGGTCGCTGGTCAGGTTGTCAGCCGTCAGCGCATGCTCGACCTGGACATTCCCGCTTTCGTCCGGGCCTTCGCCGTTGACGGTCTTCACCCGCTCCGCCAGGGCGTCGCTGATCCTCTGGCTGTCGTCCTCGCTCACGGCCAGATCCGCGCCGGTTTTCGCCTTCAGGGTGATAATATCGTTGCTGTTCTGGGTGTCCACGTTCTCCATCGCGCCGATTTTCTCCGCGATGGTGGTCTGGCTGCCCTCCGCCATGCGGATATCCTCCGCCGTCGTGTCGCCGATGGCGGCGATCTCCTGGGCGATGGTGTTCGCGCCGGCATCGCTGCTCATCTTGATGTCCGCGGCGGTCTTCCCGTCCACGGCCTCGATGGCGTCCTTCACGGTGGTCTGGTCGTCGTCGTCCATCGCGGTCTCCGCGGCGGTCACGATGATCACGCCCTGGCTGTCAGCAGCCTGCCCGTTCACGGTGATGGCGGCAGACAGCTCGCTCTTGTCCGCCTTCAGCGCCAGTGCGTCGCCGACGGCCTTCGCGTCCGCGGCCTCGCCGCTGTTCGACAGCGTATCGTCAATCGGGACAGTGATCACATCGGAATCCTGGACCACAACTTCCACTTCTTCGTTCAGATCAGGTGCCATTTCTCTTTACCTCCCGCTTAAATTTCGCCCAGGATGCCGCTGATGGTCAGCGTGCTCTGGATAGTCGTCCTTACGATCGAGCCCTCGATCATCTTCGGCGTGCCGGGGCTCAATGCGTCCACACACCGGGCTGTGGGCGCCGTACCGTCCCAGATCGGGCTGACGTCAAACCGCAGCTCTGTGGAATAGGTGCCAGCGTCCCAGGTGTCCGTATCGTCGTTGTGGAACTCTACCAGCACCTTCCCGTTGCCAAGGTCGAACTGGTCGTCCAGCCGATAGATCCGCTGCATCACGACCTCGCCCTGGCCGTTCCGCACGGTGAAGAGCATCCGGTCCGCGGAGGTCCACTCGTCCCCGCTCTCGCGGGTCGCGCCGATCTTGAAGCTCCCGGTGTCGCCCTGGTGCATCGTGATGGCCATTGTGTCAAGGTTCACGTTAATCATTTCCAGTCCCCTCTTTCCGCAGCACTGCAGTGATCAGTCCCTGTCCTTCATCGCGTACCGCGATCAGTTTCGTGTATCCGTTGAAGACGACCGGACCGCCGCCTGCGTCGTATTCGATGCGCTCCGTGTTTTCCGGGAAAATCAAAAGGCCGAACACCGTATTGATGTCCGACCTTTCGATGTAAAGGAACAGGTCAACGTTGGAGAACGCATGGCTGTTTTCCAGCACAGTCCCGTCATTCAGCTTCAGCTTCTCCATCCTCAGAAACCTCCTCCGCCTGTTTCGCCTCGTTCTGCTCAATGCTGCTAATGCACGCCTTCAGGTTTGCCCTGGCCTGCGCCACAGGTGCGCCGATCTGCTCGCACAGATCTACAGGCACGTTGATCGCCAGCAGATCGTATGTCATCTGAAGCACCTGCTTGATCGTGTACCGTTCCTCCATGTTGCCCTCCTTATACTTTCGCGAACGAGACCTTGCTGCCGTTCGCGTTTGTTTTAAGCAGATAAGTGACGGACTTTCCGCCGACCGTCGCCGTGATCCGGAAGTTGAAGGCCGCCGGGTTTGTGCAGCTCTCCGTCGGCGTCGGCATGATCATCCACTTCCTGGCGATCAGCGTGCCGCTGGAATTGTTCAGGCGGATATTCACCGCCATCCGGCCGCTTGACCAGCTGCCGTTGGTGATCATCAGCGGCTGGGTGGTCGATGCGACGCCCGTCCCGCCGATGTTTACATATCCCGGATTGTGGTCGTTCTGGTCGTCGGTAATCTCCACGCCCGTGACCGTCGGCGTGGCGTTGCTCACGTCAATCCGGCCGATTACGTTGCTGCCCAGTGTCAGCTTCACGGCCTTGATGTCCGCGCTCGCACCCTGCGGGCGGATGGTTTCATTGGCCAGCGTGAACTGGGCGCTTTTCCCGTTCGCAGTCACGTCGCCCGTCTTTTTGATGATGGATCCGATGGCCGTTCCATAGGGCGTTTCGTATGACGGGGCGTATGTGCCCGTCACGCCCAGGATCGTCTTGCCGCTGCGGATATTCGACGGCGTCAGGTTCGTAGTGTCCACCGTAACCTGGCTGAAGCCAACCTTGCCGGCTGACGGTGTAAACGGCCCGACGCCGTCCACCGTGCACTCCTCCAGCGGGACGTCGATCCGGCCGATCACGTCGCTTCCCAGCGTCAGTTTCACCGCCTGGATATCCACTGTGGACCCCTGCGGCCGCATGGTTTCCCGTGCCAGGGAGAACGCGGAGCTGACGCCGTTGGATACGATGTTCCCGGAGGTTACGATCGTGCTGCTGATCGGCGTGCCGTACGGCGCCTCATATCCGGGCGACGGTCCGCCGTATGTGCCGATGATGCCCAGGATGTCCACGCCCTGCTTGATGTTCTCCGCCACCAGCGTCGGGATGGTCAGCATCGGCGAGCCGTTGATGAAGCTCGTGCCGGCTGCGTTCAGCACCCGGATCACGTTCTTGGAGTTTTCCAGCACGCCCAGCTGGATCTGCAGCCTCGCGCTGCGGATCTCCGAAGGCGACTGTGCCCCCTGGTCGGCATGATAAGCAGTAATGAAATAACCGACAGGCGGGTCTGACGCCGTGCCTGTCACGAATCCGGTCGTGATTTCGGACTGGTATGTATTCCCCTGCGGAGTGGCGGTCACCGTCAGCTTTTTGCCACTCCACGCGCCGCTCAGTGAAGTGGCCCGGCTAAAAGTTCCCGGTACATCCTGCCATTCAGAGTTGTTGAACGACTTCCGCTGGATCTTGTACGTGTTGTTCCCCGCGGAAACGACCTGCAGAGCGTTGTATGCGTTCAGCAGCGATACGGTCCCGACACCGGACGGCACCATGACGTCCCCGCCGGTTGTGATGTTCCCGCTGGCGTAGATCGTGCCGATGGCCTGCAGGTTGTTGACCTTCAGCAGGCTCAGCGTGGCGATCCGGCCGCTGATGAAGTCCGCCGTCACGTCGCTCAGCGTGATCTTGCCGTTGATCACCGTCGTGCTCTTCTGGTTGCCGATGTAGACCTTGTTCGCGTCAATGTGCGCTTCGCTCTCGCCCGCGTCATTGATCGCCAGCACGATGGATCCGGCGTCGATCAGCTTCTTCGGGTCCGTCGCGGCAACGTAGGCGCCGTTCTTCCATTCATAGTAGCGGTTCTCGTCCACCACGAAGTACAGCTTCTGGGCGCTGCCGGTCGCCGGAAGGTACGACTTTTTCGGTACCGTAGTCACCGGCCGGCTGTCCGTCTTCCGGACCACCATGCCGATGGAGTCTTCCTGCTGCTTCAGTTCGCTCTGGGTGATGATCACGTCGTTCTGGATGCTCGACACCGTGGCGTCGATACCCTTCCCGTCAACGTAGATCTGACTAAGCCGCACCCAGTTCGGATTTCCTGCGGCGTCCACGCCGACGATGCCCTTCGCGCACATCGCCACATGGTCGTTCGTGTCCTCGAACCAGGCCAGGTCGGTCTTGCCCTTCTTCGCGCTTGTCCGGCCGCCTTTGCCGCCCTTCTTCAGTGCGTCGGCGATGATCCGCGTCACGTCCTGCCGGTTGTTCGCCAGCTGGACCTTCACAACCTCCGGCTGGTGTACCTTGTCGGAGTAGGTCATGCTCACGATCCGCTCCTGGATCGTCGTGCCGAACTCCGGCAGCGGCACACGGCAGTAGGCGCCCAGCTTCAGCTTGTCCATGCTCTCGCCGGTGGCCGCCGCCAGCTCGAAGCCTTCCACGTCGATGGTCACCGACGGCTCCGCGTGGTTCTTCAGCCGCTCGTTCGCCCACCGCACCAGCTCCGCCTTCGTGTCCAGGCTTTGGTCCGTTTCGACCTTGCTCACAACGCCGTACAGGCTTACGTTCTTCTCAACGTAGTCCCCGTCAATGTGCAGGTCGTTCTTCCCGATCGGGTAAAACCGGGTGAACATGCCGCTCTTGTCGATCGTCCGGCTGATGGTCTTCAGGTTCCGGCTCGCCCGCAGCTCGCTCTGGACTCCCGAGCTTTTCGGCATGATGTTCAGCCGGAACGGGTAGACGCTCATGTCGTAGCTCCACCAGGCGTCCGTCAGGCTGTTCGACACCGTTTCCAGCGCCTCGAACAGCGTGTCCCCGTCAAACTTGTACGGGTTCGTAACCCCGCTGTACCCGAAGCTGCCCAGCGTCCAGTCGCTCTGTTTGCTCAGGATGTACCGGACCGCCTGTTCCGCCGTGCAGGTCGTCGCCTTGCTGTTGCCGGTGATCTGCGCCGCTTTGTGCTCCCCGAACAGGATCACATCCTTCAGCGTGCTGATCACGTGCTCCAGCTGCACCGTCGGCGTCCGTGTCGCGTAGGCCTGGCCGATGCTCCGCACCCGCCACACGATCCCCGCGCCCGGCTCCGTTTCGTCCTTCAGCCATGTATTGATGGCGATGCCGTTCATGTCCGCCGGCGTCATGGTCGCGGTAGAGTCCCGCTCCTTCAGCTGAAGGCTCAGCGCCTCCGCCGGCACCTTCCTGACCTGTGTCAGGCTTTTCCCGGAAAGAAGGATCATCAGACCCACCTCCCGAAGCTCTGGACCGTCAGCATGCCGGCACGGTCAGCCTGGAAGCTCACCGGCACGTTTCCGGGGTTCACAAACAGGTCGTCCGCGCCCGTGAATTTGTCATACACGCTCACGCTGCCCTTCCGGATCCGGAGCAGGCCGTCCGTCCCGTGGCTGATGGCCAGCGTCTCGCTGCCGCCCAGCGCCAGGTTCGCCAGTGTGATCCGGTTCCCGTTCGCCTGCACCCAGAAATTGTTGATCGTCATGCCGCTGCGGTTCTGGAATGTCACGTCCAGCACGCTCTGCACGTTCCCGGCCACAGGGACCGTCACCGTGCCGCTGGCCGCCACGTTCCCGGAGGCCGTCGCCGGCAGTTCCGCCTGCCAGAAGGGCACGTTGTACGCCCGGAAGGTGATCGTGTATTCCTCCGTCCAGTTCCACAGGTCGCCGCTGTTCGGCACCGTGACCTTGTCCACGTACATCCGCCGGTCCGGCATTTCGTTGGTGGTCAGCCACCCCTTCTGCAGGGCCCAGCTGATCACCTGGTCGAAGATCTCCCGCCGTCTGGACAGCATCTTCTTCGGTGCGTCAATCGCGAAGGTCACGGAAGCCTCCAGGGTGTCAAAGTGTTCACCGGTCACCCGCTGCCCGCTTCCGCCCATCCGGCTTACCGCGCTGACGCTCTCCTTCGTCGTGCCGGGGTCAATGCTCCGGATCACGATCGCGTCGTCGATCTCGTCCAGCTGCCGGCCGCCAAGCGCCACCCGTTTCGTTAAAATCATCCGGATCCCTCCGTTTTGTTACGTGTTATCGACCCATGTTGCCATCACCTGGCCGACAACCGACGTGAGCGAGTTGCCGTCAATCACCACGGTCATCCCGTTGATCACGTCATAGACGGCGGTCGCCGTCTGCTTCGGCAGGTTCTTCATCACTTCAGCAGCGCCTGAGATTTCCGCACCGGCTTTGGAGATCTCCTTCGCGCCTTCGTCGTTCAGATCCTCAGCGACTTCTGCCATCCGTTCAACCTGCTCACGCATTTCGTCGTAGACTTCCCGCGTGCTGCCGTCATAGATCTGTCCGCCGGCTTCCAGCGTGTCCAGGATCTCCGTCATCTTGTCCCAGGTCTCGTCGCTTAAGGCCTCCGCCAGGGTGTCCATCACGGCGTCCCCGCTGTCAAGCCACGCCTTCCGGTGTTCGATCAGGCTCTGGAAGAACGCCCCGCCGGTGTCGCCCGTGTTCATGTAGGGGCTGATCATCATATCCCAGGCGCTCATGATTTCGGAGCTGACGCCTTTTTCCTGCAGTTCCTGGGTCTTCTCCGCAAGCCTGGCCGCTTCTTCGGCGGCTTTCCGCTGGTCTTCTTCGATAGCCCTGTCGTATTCAATCCAGGCGTCAACCAGGAGTGCGCCCATCACGGCGTACGCGGCAACGCCTGCACCTCCGAGGGCTGTATACCCTGCGCCGGCCATCGCAGCGCCTCCCGCTACTGTGGCTCCACCGCCGGCAGCTGCAGCGCTTCCTCCTGCCGCAGCAGCTCCTCCGCCGGCAGCAGCTCCGCCTCCGCCGATCCATCCAAGGCCGCGGAACAGCTGCAGCGCTGTGTTGACGCCCTTCGCGCCTTCAAGCAGCGCCCATGCGCCGATAAATGCCTTTACTGCGCCGACTACGCTTTCCTTATTATCTTTGATCCATTCCAGCCCGCTCTTGATCCCGTCAACCACGCCCTTCAGCCCGTTGATCACGTCCGCCGGGCTGACGTTCGTAAGGTCGTTAATCAGCTGGGTGATGGTGTCGCCCATCTGTTCCAGCATCGCCTTGCCTTCAGGCGTATCCAGGTATTTGTTCAGTTCCTCAAACAGGGAGGTGATTTTCTCCATACCCGTCGTCAGAGGACCGGAAAAAGTCGAAAGCAGTTCGTATTTAAATGTTTCCCATTCGCCCTGCAGCTTCTGGTACTGGTCGTCCATCTTGCCAAGGTTGTCGATCTGGTCATTCTCGACGACGCTCCAGGATTGCATCGTCTTTTCATATTCATCCCTGCCTGCACTAAACAGCGGGAGCAGTTCACGCCAGCTTTTCCCGAACAGCTTCTGGGCATAGGCAACCTTGTCTTCTTCATCCCCCAGTGCGGCGATAGCTTCGCCAGTCTCCCAGAACAAGTCCACAGGGTTCTTCCCGTTCGGGTCAAGGCCAAGGTATGCCCAGGCGCCCATCGCTTCCTTGTCCTGCTTCTCGCTGTTTTTCCTCAGCTTATCCTGCGCGTTAAGAATCGTGTCGACGTCCGTGTCGATCAGGTTCGATGTTTTCCGCATCCGCTGCAGTGTTTCGGTCGCGTCTGCACCTCCACCAAAGAGGTTCAGCGTATCCTTGTACATGTCAGACGTCGTTTTGATTTCGTCTGCCCAGCTTCCGGCCCCCAGCGTTGCGTCAACGATCGCCTCACCCATCTTCCAGGCTTTCTTGATCACGTTGGTCATGCCGGACGTGATCTTGTCCAGGGCGTCGGTGACGTTCTTCACCTTGACGTCCTTGCCGATGTCCTGCAGCTGGCGGTTCATGCTGTCGGCTTCGTTCCCGGCTTCTTCTTCCGCCGTGGTGATGCCGTTGATGGCGTTCTCCGTGTCGATGATATCGCCCTTCGCCTGGATCAGCGTCCGCAGCATGTCCTGGAACGCTTTGCTCGACTTGTCGACGCCGCGCTCGGTCATGTCGGCCAGCGCCTTCTCCGCGGCCGCCGCGACTGCCTTCTGCTCTTCCAGTTTCGCCTGCAGCTGCTCGGACTTCTGCTGCATGTAGGTTTCGGCGTCACCGGTCGCCTTGAACTGTTTCTCCGTCAGGGCGAGCTGGGCGTCGAGGGTCTTCATGTTCTGCTTCGCCTGCTGGATGCTCTGTTTAAACTGGGCGACGCCGGACACTCCCATTTTGACGTTTACGCCGCTTGCCATCTGCTCACCCTCTCGTTCTGTTTATTTCCGCCGGATCCCGTGCTGCACGTCGTCATAATTCCGCCGGTAGATATACAAATCCATGACCGCGCCCGGCCTCATCCGGTTAATCTCCGGAAGGCTCAGTCCCGCGATCAGTCCCCAGCTGACCACCATCAGGTACGTCAGCTTTCCTTCGGCTCTTTTTTTTTCATATTCTCAAGGGTCACGTCCACCGAGCCCTCTTCTTCCTCTTCCTGGATCTCGCTGGACATGCCCTCCGTGATGGCGTTCATGCACTCGTTCATCGCCATTAGCAGATCCTTCGGCTTCATCGCCCGCAGGATCATCTTGTCCGTCAGGTCCTGTTCCTGCCCGGCGATGTCGAGCCCGGCGTTCCCCAGGATCCTGATCAGCTTCGCCGCGGCCTCGATGTGCTCCGCGCTGCTGTACCAGCTCGTGTCGTTGTCGTCGTCCGGGTTCCGCCCCGTGGCGATCTTCAGCGTCCGGGCCATCGGCCCGATTTCCTTCTGCACCGTGAGCATCTCCAGGCTGGTGAACGCCAGCGGGATCTCCCGGTCTTTGATCTTGATGCTTGCCATACCCCTTTACCCCTTTCAAAATGCAAAAAAGCGGGAGGCGGAGGTTCCATGTCCTCCGCCCCCTGTGTGTTCATCAGGAAATGCCGGCCTTGCTGTTCAGGTAGCTCTTCGCGCTGGCCAGGCTGTCGAAGGTCTTGTGCTGGGCAAAGCTCAGCACGCCGGTACTGTCCAGGCTGACGCCGGCGCCGACGCCTTCCAGCGTGGGCACACGCCATTCGATGTTCTGTTCCTTCGTCCGGGTCTCTTCGGAAGAAACGGAGAACTTCAGCTTCTGGAACCACCAGGCTTCATAGCTGTAGGTCACAGAGCTGGTGCCCTTAGTCCTCATCACGCGGATGTAGCCGAA
>Ga0310786_10012580_pt1 | contig 10470 bp, 18 predicted proteins | sample AusTroGonzalo_MG_FD_203881 | JGI IMG/M metagenome (GOLD analysis project Ga0310786, IMG submission 203881) | Bovine rumen microbial communities from tropical cattle in Woodstock, Queensland, Australia - Gonzalo_03 (v2) (version 2) | ecosystem: Host-associated > Mammals > Digestive system >... | reverse complement strand
TAGTTCATCAACCTTAGCAGCAAGGTCAGTTAGTTTAGCAATAACTCCTGCATAATTATTTAATACAGTAGGTTTCTTCTCAGGGTCAATATTTCCGAGTTCCTCTTGAGTAATCATACCCTTTCTAAGGGTGTAAATAGCAGCCCTAATATCATCCAAAAGTAAAGCAGACTCAGATTTAAAACTAGCATAAAATTCCTGTGCTATAGTAACCAGTCTGTCTGGTTTCCAATCTTCAGGAAGTCCTTCTCCTTGTTTAACCTTCTCACTTCTTTCTGCCTTATCTATATATATCTGATAATCTGACCTACCATCTTCCATAAAGTATATGTACCCAAGCTCCATAACTGCTCTTTCTTTACCCTTAGATTTATCTCTTCTCCAAAGGTCTTTAAAAGGCTTTAGAGTATAGGCCTCGTCTGATATGGTCAGGTTATATCCTTCTAATTTAAATAGATGCATACTCTTCCAGTTTAGGTAAGTTCTTAAGTAATTCAGTAAGGAGTGTGGTTACAAAGTTCTCCTTTAAGACTTCCTCAGCTCCTTCTGGACATCTATCTACAACTTGTTGAGTATAAGCCAGGTAATTTTTACCTGGGATGTGATAAAAAATCTCAACCTTATATTTCTTATATAGGTTAAGGCGAGTAGGCTCTATGCATTCTTTTCCTATAAACCACCCCTTTGCATCTGGATACTTATCAAGGAAGTAGTGATTTAGGGCGGTTACTATGTAATTTAATTTCATATCGCAAAAAGGCTCAGTGATTAGCTGAGCCTTATTAATTATTTCCACTCTTTAACAACAAACTCTACATCACTCTCATCTAGAAGTAGATAGTCCTTATCATCAATCTTGACTACATTAAAGTTGTATCTCACAACTGAATTCTCCAACAGGTCATTCTTGACTGAGTCTTGAGAGAACTTTCTGACAGCATATCTGTCAGGGTTAATGCAGACAATATCTCCTTCTTTTAGAAATCTCACTGAAGTACCCACCTCAATAACTGTTTGATACTCTTTGATTCCCTTCTTGAGCTTTGTCACATCAATAATGCCACTGCCTCCAGCCATAGTCTGGTCTTCTACATACATGTCCATAGTAGTGACAATCCTAGTGAACATTGGTTTTATCTTTGTTGGTACCATTTTTATATCTTCTCCTTTTACTTAAATACTTGTCATAGGTGCAATGTAACTTGCCCAATGCAGGTATATTGAAATTTGTTCTAAAACTATTAAACTCTTCTTCTGTAAGATCCTCTTTAAGAGGAAGTTGTGAAATTGTATCCTTGATAAACTCAAAGAATGATTTATATGCAGCATCCACAACTTCCTCTTCAAGATTCATCTCTTCTGATAACTTCTTTATGATATCCTCGTATTTCATTTAGATACCTGAAAATAAAGGAGTAACTGGAAAGGGCCCTCATCACTTTTGATATTGGGAATGAACTTAGGGTTAATATTCCCATTTACGATGATTCCGCTTTTCCTTAATTTACCCATAATTACTTGAAAATGAGCTGGAGAAATATGACATTCATCTCTAATCTCTGCTTTAGTCTCCTCATTCATAAGGTATTTATCAAGCTTAATAGGGTCTAGAATGTCTTTACTTAATTCATATCTCTTCTTAAGGAATGCAGTAATAACATCAATTTCTCTCTCAGTTAAATGGTGTAGAGGTTCTAAAAACTCTACCCAATACCTAAAGAACCTATCTAAAGTGGCGGGGATTCCAATAATGTTATTAGGTTTATTTTCCCCCGCTTTCATATTAGTCCTCCTTTTCTGGTTCCTGCTCAGGAATGGTCATGATTGTAGTAATCTCATTGACACACTGAGCAATAAAGTCTTCTGCGAAGAACTTATACTTGTCAAGGATTTCAAACAGATAGTCCAGACGGCGGAAAGCATTGGTTAAATTAGCCTCCTCAAGCTTCTGGTTAGCAACCTGTAGTTGCTGATAGAGGTTTCTAGCCTGCTCACTTAGCTGATGACAAACATTGTTTAACTCATCATAGGTAAGCTTTTCCTTCTTAACTTCCTGCTTTTCAACATTCTTCTTCTCTTCAACTTTCTTCTTTTCCATAATATTATATTTAAAATTCTTTTCCAAAGCGCTCTTTATACATCTTTCTCCAAGTGAATATGTCAGTCTGCTCTATATCCGTACATCCACAGACATCGCAATAGTTCACAAAAGAATCTAAGATCTTGATTTTCAAGGATAAGCAGTGTGGACAATAGTACACGGGCTCAGCATTATATTCTTCTTCCGTGATATTTCTCTCTAAATAAGTATTCTCCATAAAGCCTCTTCTTAAATTCATTGAATTCCCTACTGTGCTTACCCTTCCTCTTGCAAGTATTTGCTCTATTATGGAAAGGTCTATTAGGCACAATTCCACCATAAGTAGTAACCCTACCCCTTCTAAATGCTCTCTGAACTGACTTGAATCTTCTGACAGCATCAAATCTTCTCAGATTTAAAGAGTTTCTTAAATGTTCCTGAAACTCTTCCTCGCTCATTACATGCTGGTTCTTCTCCTCTTCCATTATCCAAAGTAAATTAAAAACCACATACCGTCCACATTGGACACATTAATTACATCTTCCTTTTGAATCCTCTTAACATTCATGAACTCTGCTAGTTCCTTAGTTGAAAAGAAGGACTCATCCTTAACCTTTCTTTCTGGCATATTACAATACGTTTTGTTCCTTTAAAGATACTAGACATTTAGCAATCCACTCAACAAGAGGCTCATTTTGTGACTCTTGTATATACTGTCCCTCGTCTAGAATACAGTGCACTAATTCGTGCATCTTAGTTATTTCTTGGGTTCTTTCTGGAACAGGAGTACCATTTATACACTCTTGAGAAACTTTAATTTCGTGAAGAGCATTATTTGATTCACCCCATCTCCATTGCTCAGGATTTTCAGGATTAATTATACACTTAACCCACCTGATTAACCACGGTTCTCCAAAAATTTTGAACTTCTTAACCATAGTGGCAGGGATGGGACTCGAACCCATAATGAGCTTTTGACTCGTCAGTTTAGAAGACTGATGCCTTATCCATTCGGCGCACCCTGTCAAAAAGGCACTTTCTTTAACCAGTGTAGTGCGAAAACTGGGTTTAACAATTATGGTAAACAGTACTCTCTGTCGGGATTAAGTGACTCGAACACTTGACTTTATGGTCCCAAACCATACGCGCTACCAACTGCGCCAAATCCCGATTAATAGATTGGGTTATTTAAATAGGGCAAAACACAGTTACAAAACCCAGAAGCATAAGGATTGTTTAAAGGGTTATTGCTGCAGTTTGCACAAGGATCGTACTTTTTAGGCTTAACCAAATTGTATGGCTCTTGCCAATTCTCATCAAATTCTATTGTTATTTTCTTAATTCCCATAGCGGAAGACCAAGGTGTCGATCCCTATACCTATCACAGTATGCATTGTTTTCAAGACAAGCCCAGAAGCCGTTCTGGTTGATCTTCCATGCGGAGAGCAGTGGTCCCGACCCACATTCAAATAACTGAACAAGCTGCTTAGCAGGCAGTCCCTGCTCCCAGCAGGTTTACTCTCCTTGAGCCCTCTGTAGGAGTCGAACCCACGACATTCTGACTACAAAACAGACACTCTACCAACTGAGTTAAGAGGGCTTAGTTGAAACGGCAGGAATCGAACCTACATTCTAGGAACCAAAATCCTATGTCTTACCTTTAGACGACATTTCAATATAAGGAGTAATTACTCCTTATTTTTCTTAGGCTTAGTGGCTGTCTTAGTAACTTCCTTCTCAGCCTTAAGCTTCTTAATGGAATCCTTAAGTGAGGAAATTTCACCATGTAAAGACTCAACCTCTTCATTAAGGGCCTCCATAGCAACCTGATTCTGGAACTTCTTAAAGAAGAACCCACAGACAAAACCACCAGCAACCTCTAGAAAAGCAACAAGCGGGGCTACAATAGGAGCCTCGCTTACCCAAACTGCTCCTCCAAAAAACCATAGCACTGCTGCTAAGATACATGCATACTTCTTCTCCATTTTCTTTTGTTTTATTTTGTACTGCAAAGATAAGTCAAATAATTTAAAAAAGCAAGAAAAATGTGAAAAATTTTGACATTAAAATAGAAAATCGTCAATACTAGTGAGTAATCCACCATTTGCGTGCTTCCATTTTCTAGCATTTAATGCAAATACTGCCATCTTCTTTTGTGCAGGGGTGCCATGTGCTTTAAACCAAGAGGCCGAATGACCGGTTCTTTCTTTAAGGGCAGTAAACTTTCCTCTATTTTCTGGCTTGATGTGTATCTTGCCTCCAGAACTAAATAAGAAGGGATTTACTGTTTCCATTTGTCCTTCTGCAAACGGTATCTGAGCATTAAATCTTTGTATTTCAGGATTATACAATATTCCCATATTTCTGTTTGGAATAAAAGGTTGGAGTGTTTTGGGAATATCTAAATCAAAAAGGGCTCTTTCGTAGTCTCTTCTTTTTCTTAATCCTGGGTTTTTCTTGTCATTATAACCAGCATCAATATTATCTCTTACTGTCTCCAAATCAAAGTCTTTCAGTGCCTGTTGCATCTTTGGGCTCTTCTTTGAGTAGTTTCCCTCACCTATGTTATAAAAGTAGCTGAACAGTGCGTCTTTTTGATTTTGGGAAAGTCTGTCTATATTTGGAGTGAGTTGAGTCATTCTGGTAGCAAAAGAGTCTACAAGGGTTTCAAAGTATTCATCCGCTTGTGCTCTTGTCATACCGTCTGGGTATAGCTCCTTTACTTTCTTTCCAGTAAATCCGTATCCTACTGTGGGGACTCCATTACCATCATTATACCATTTGCTTCTGAAAGATTCTTTCTTCTTAATGTAGTCCTTTATGCTATCTGAAGGAACATATCCACCATTAGCATAGGAGTTATATACATCCCTAATAGTTCTCAAATCGGTAATTCCGGAACTAATAGCTAACTGCATCATTCTGGCTTTATCAGCCATATTTAAATCATCCCATCTCATACTTAATCAATTTGGGCAAATATAATAAATATTTTTGAGAAATACAAATAAAAAAGGAGGGTGTTTAGCCCTCCTTTTACTCAGTCATATTAGATTAATAGAAGTGCAATGAGCACTGCAGCGGTGAAAACTCCAAAGAAGTCAGCAGCAATATCAGCATTCTCAAAAACACCAGTAGTCCTTTTGTCGTGAATCTCCTTTCCAACTCCTATAATCATAGGAAGTGTAAGAGCAGGAATAGCAGAATAAGCACCAAGACCACACATATTGCAAATAGCAAAAGTAAATAGTGCAATCAGTAAGCAGGCAATGTAATGCATATACTTGTCTACTCCAATTCTTGCAAGCGCTTGACCAATCTTTCCCATATTAACCAATAAAACTAGATAATAACAGGGCAGCACCGGTACCAACAGCAGTACCTAGTACGTCCATCAACACATTGATTGCCTTAAGGGGTCTACCGTCTTTAATGCCATAGACTTCATTAGCAGCACAGATCCCTAAAGTACCAACCACACAAATAATACCGTACATCACTGGGTCAAAACCCATTCCTGTACCTAATAGAAACAGTCCGAATACAATCAGTAAACTTACTACAAAACGAACAAACTTTTCCATACCATTATATTTTAAGCATTAGTAACTGTCCATCCAGAAGGAATACCACTAATTCCTGTGGGCCAATCTGCAGCATCAGCTGCCTTTACAAATGTACCAGAAGCACTTACTCCATCAACCCAATCTGTAAAGAAGGTTTCTCCAGAAAGTGGTATCATGAGACATTTTATATAATTTAATGAAGAGCATCCCTTAAACATTTCTGCATAGCACTGAAGTCCAGTAGGAGTTGTTGCTGCATGTATTAACAAATCTGGGGCTGTTCTCAAGCTTGTACAATTCTCAAACATAGCGTGATAACAGTAGTTAGACAATGTTGTAGCCGGAAGAGCAGGTGCATTAACTAATGAAGTACATCCCTTAAACATTCCAGTATAACTACTCTGCGCTATAGAAAGTGCAGGAAGAGTAGGAGGGTTAACTAGAGAAGTACACGCTTCAAACATATTATTAAAGCACCCGTCAGCCAATGTTGTCATATTTGATAGAGCATTGGTTGCTGTTGTTAAACTAGAACAGTTAGAGAACATCATCATATAACAAGCCCTTACTGCTGTTGTAGCAGGTAATGCTGGAACAGTTGTAATACCAGAACATCCCAAGAACATACCATTATAGCAGTATTCAGCCAGTGTTGTTGCAGCAGGAGCAACAATACTAGTTAAGCCTGAGTAGGCAAACATCCAGTCATAACAGTAATCTGCTGCCGCCGTTGCAGGAAGACTAGGCATTGTAGTGAGACTAGTACAACCGACAAACATAGCTCGGTAACAAGACGGCTTCAGTGTCATTGCTGGGAATGTAGGAGCAGCTGTTAGTGCAGAACACCCTCCAAACAATCCATAATAACAATAGTCTGTTAGAGTAGTAGCTATAAGTCTAAGGCCAGAAGCATCTACAACGCCGGTTCCACCAAACAGATTAGCAAAAGCATAATCTTCAGTAATGGCTGTCTCGGATTCAAACTGAGTTTCATCTACAAGAGCCATTATGTTGCCTCTTACATTAAAGGTTGCAGTAGAGCCTCCCCAACTACTAAAATTCTCAGTACTTGTGGCATAGCCACTATTATGTCCTTGCCAACCAATTATTTCTCCTGCTCTTACTGGAATAACAACACCCTCTGTGGTAGAAGTTATGGTTTCCCAGGATCTTCCATTACGACTGTATTGTATGGTTTTAGCAGAGCCTGCATTGCTGGCTCTCCACACAATATCACCGTCAGTCAGAATCTCAAAGATGAGTTCCATAGGAACTCTAGAGCCCATCATTGGACGGCGTCTTTTTAATAAGAGGCTCATACTAAGAAATTGGTGTTTCAACAAATAGTCCTACACCATTAAGGATAGAAACCTCATAGTGCTTATTAGCTGCTATAAGAGGAATCTGTCCATTACCCCAAGCTGTTAAAACTGAGGGCCAGTTAATTGTAGGAACATTATTGCCTGTATCAAAGATGAAATAATAATGAGCATATTCTCCAGACTGAGCAGCAGCACAACTGAAAGTTTTTGTACCTGTGACAGTACCAAAGTCATACAGAACATTTGGCTTCATACCTCCAGATGGAGATGTTGTAGCTGTGGGTCTGATATCAATGTTTTTACGAGCTTGCAGTTTCTGATTATCTGTTAGAGACTGAGAAACATAGAGTACTGCATTAGCACCTAAATCTAAATCCTCACTACTCCAAGTCTCTGTGACAGCATCATAATAGATAATCTTAGGAGTATCCGTAACCTCAATTCCGCCAAACTCCGTATAAACACCGGGCTCAGTAGCAAACCAGAAACCTGTACCAACCTGAGGCAATGTAGGGGTACCAGACGGATTTGCAACACCATATAATGAAGCACCAGAACCGGCAATCTTGTCAATCAGAAAATCAACAAATGCAATAACAGAGATTTTCTTATTAACTAGCTCAGAACCTTCCTGTCTAACTATAATAAAGTTATCTGTGTTTCTACATTCAACAACAGAAGGAAGTTCAGATATTTTCTTTGTTACAGAAGCAATAACTTCTTTAACTTGATTTCTTTCGTCTTGTGTCATATCTTTTTTTATCCAGTATAAATAGAACCGCTAACATAAACTGTAATTAACTCAGCTTTAAACATACTGCTTAATAATAATTCAGCAATCATATTCTCTCCAGAAGTGAGTCAATCAATCTCTTAAGTTCCTTACCCATAGCAGCACTAAGAGCATCAGTAGTAGAGTCGGAAGTAAGGTTATTCACAACAGCAACGCTTGAACCATCACCTCCAGAGCCCAAAGCAAATGACTTGCAGGACCACATACTACCATCCCAGAACAGGCAAGCACCAGTACCTTCAGGTAGCGTAACATCTCCAAAAGCAGAATAAGTACCAGGAGAAGTTGCTAGAAACCATACTCTCTGATCTAGAAAAGCGGGCCTGTCTTCAGGAAAGACAAGTCCACCGAATCTATAGCCCTCAGAGAGAATCTTACTTAATGATACACCTGCTGGAGTGTAAACAGCTCTAGTAGATGTAATAGGATAAATTGTTATCCTAGAACCATCTGGCTTGATGGGATCGTCATAAATTCTTCTTATTTTAGCCATAATACAATAAAATATGTTAGAGTTACTTTTATAACCCTAGTTGTTAATTAAGAATACTTTTTAGATATAAAGAGACCTGCTGAAATTCCCTGTGAATCAGCCGGGTTGCTTTGTTTCAAGCAGCTAAGTTTAGTTCTTTGAGGCGTTTATATATTATTAGTTCTTCTCTTAGTTATCTCTAGCCCCAATTACCTCTGCCCTGTAGTAGGTATCCTTTACTTTCCCTAATTGGCTTGGGGACTCAAAGCCCTAAACTCAACTCAATATATGTGCTGCAAAGGTATGTAAAATATTTGACATATGCAAGTATCCAAACAAAATCCTTATAAATAAAAAAGCACCAGATAACTGGTGCTTGATTGATTACTTCTTAGGTGGCTTCTTGCCACCTTTCTTTTTAGAACATGCCATAGTAGTAAATATTTAATGTGAACAATTAATGAATGGAACTTTCTCTTTATTAAGATTCTTCTTTCCTCTAAATATTGAACCACAGTTTGTACATCTGTAGAGCTCATATTTTCCAGAAGGAGTGTAAAAGAATTTATCAAGTTTCTTTATATTCTCGCTAGCACATCTGGTGCATCTCAGCTTATCATCAAAGTAATTTGAAATATTAGGATGTCCTTTAATCCAAGGCATCATTCTACAGTAGATTTCTTCAAGAACAACCACATCCTGTTTATTATATTTCAGCATATCCTCAAGTGCTTTTTTGTCTCCTTGCATACAGCTCTTCCACAAATTAAAGTCCGTCTTAATTTTATTTTGAAGTCCTAGTTCTGTAGCAATATGGTCCATCTTGTTAGAGCTAAACCTAAATACACTCTTTGCTGTTTCATAAGGGTCTATTACCTGTACTGGAGCATAAGGCGGATACCCATGAACCAAGAATCTCTGGTTCATATAAGGAATATCAAAGTTTCTACCATTGTAAGCAACTATAATATCAGCCTGACTAATCAAATCATATAAGGACTTTACAATCCTTGCATCACTCTCAACAACAGCCTCAATTGGAGTTAAAGCATCTCCAAACACCTCTTCTTCATACAGCCATTTGGCAGACCAGCAAAGCATAAATGATTCTGAAATTGTTTGTTCCAAGGATACATTCTCTTTATATCTTTTCCACACAAATGCAGAAAGTGGCGCAGTCTCGATGTCAAAGATTAAAATTTTAGGTAATTGATTGTCTTTCTTTACGAGTTCCCTTAATTGTTCAATTGAGTACTTCATATCTTTTTGAATTTTAAGTATACCTTTAATATTATATATACAAGAGCAGCAATTGAAATTGCCATAAACCACCAGTAAGTTTTAGGATAAACCTTAACCTCTTTTATAACTTCTACTGGAACCTCTTTCTCTACTGTCCTTATGGAGTCTCTGTAAATTATTCTTTCCTTCCATTTAATCTGAGTCTTTACTGGAACATCAGATTTATTTTCAATAGTTCCCTTGAGTCCCTTATAGGTAGTATCAACATAGGCCTCTGCTTTAGCATAAGATGTTTCCAGATGTAAAGTATCATAAATACTTCTTATATCAACATATCTTTCTTTTGTCAAATATGTAAATATAGTGGAATCATGCCAAGCAATTGAGTCTTTTACATGAACAATTGTTTCTTCTTTTTGATGACAGGGTCTTAGTATACTACAGCTAATCATCATAAGTAGCCCTGCCACTATTCCAAATAACTTTCTCATAAAATTGTAATGTATAATTTCTCACCCTTATTTGCTGCAGTTTCCAATTCTTTATAAAGGTTTTTAAAACAGGCAGTTGAATTTAATACAGCTCCTTTGATTGTATTCTTTCCTACTAAAATACAGCCATCAGTATCACTGGGATAATTTCCAATATGAATAAGAATCCCATCATATCCGGGCACATTTAAGAGTCTTGGAAGATAACCTTTACAAAATGAATATTGACTCCTTGAACCAAATTTTGGAGAATAGGTTTTAAGAGTAATTTCATATGTTCCAGTAGGGATTGCAGTTATACCTTTCTGTTTGATCTTCTGGATTTCAGGAAGAGACATGGTGCTTTTTAATCCTCTATCTGTATCTTCCAGAGTGTCACAGAAGTATTTTCCATTTACATAAAGCTTTCCTATTGAGTATTTGGGGAGCTTGTATTTTCTGTCTAAAAATAAATTCATAACTCATTAATTTTCAGCAAAGGTAAGTATAAAATATGAGATATGC
>Ga0310786_10012579_pt1 | contig 10471 bp, 11 predicted proteins | sample AusTroGonzalo_MG_FD_203881 | JGI IMG/M metagenome (GOLD analysis project Ga0310786, IMG submission 203881) | Bovine rumen microbial communities from tropical cattle in Woodstock, Queensland, Australia - Gonzalo_03 (v2) (version 2) | ecosystem: Host-associated > Mammals > Digestive system >... | reverse complement strand
GCCATACAGGCCGGCTCCTACTATGAGATAATCATACTGTTTCATTACTACATCCGCTTACATGTTCGTAAAATTGACCGAAGTATCAGTGCTTATGAATTTGGCGTGCAGTACACGGTCTTTTTCAGGAGGAAGTTTCATATAGTCACCGTAAATATCCTTGAGCCTCGCATCAGGATTGCGCGGAGCCATGAAACTGTAACCTTCAAACTGTATTTCAGAAACAGGATAAAGTTCAGTCTTCAGGGTTGGGTTGCTATAATTTAGACGTTCTATATGCGGCTGTTCCATCGGGCACTTCTTAACTTTACACAAAAGTTTCCAGATTGAACCGAAAATAGCTGATGAAACGGGGAATACATAATATGCTATGGTATTCCTGAAACTGATACGGTTGAAATAATGTGTGAATCCGAATGCCTTGCTCAGCCGCTTCCTGAAGAACCTGATGGTCCTTCTTGATACATCAGGATAATCCTGGTTCTCAAATACGTCTATTGAAATACCTTTGTGGTAATTGCGTCTGAAATCATCGTAGTCATTAATCCATAGAGTGTTCTCCTTTCTGATCTTGAACATGCCGCCGCCCATTCCGGATTCCGGTTCAGTAACCTCATTCTGAAGTATATAGCCGTTACGTAGTTCCTTAGCCGCAATCTCCTGAAAACGTCTGTAATCAGACTCTGGCATAGCCACATCTATGTCATCATCCCAGGGAATGAAACCTCCATGACGCACTGCTCCCAATAGTGTCCCGAACTCCAGCATGTAAGTGAGTCCGTTCTTGCGGCATATACGGTCAAACTCAACAAGTATGTCCAATGCTACCATTTGTGATTCCCGCAACACTGAACCTGGGGGGTTATAGTCTTGAAGTTCCATCAGCGATAATTTTATAGTTATTGAAATGGTGCGTAATGCGGTCTTTTTCATCGGGCAGTCTGTTCCAGTCGCCGAATATTCCTGTCAGATAGGCATCCGGGTCCTTGGGGCAGAGAAATCTTTTTCCTTCGAATGTGCACTCAGATAACGGGAATATGTCTTTTTTCAGCCTGATGCTGTTGAAGTCTATTCCGAAGTCATGAGTATAGGCTGAGCTGTGAAAGATCCTTCCATACCATCGTAGCGGAAGAAACAGAGGTATGCACAGAGGTTCAAGTACCGCCGACAGCAGATGTTTGAAAGTTCCGTCCTGTATCATATAGACCTTGCGTCGCAGCAGTTTGCCGTAAGTCTTTTCAACAAAACGTTTCATCCTGAGCGAACCGTTCTCAAGCGGAAATATATCTATCCATATAGGCTCATAGACAGGATTTCCGTCTTTGTCTTTTTTTCTTGACACTAGGAAAGACCTGTTTATGACACGTGAGATAGGCACGTGATTGACGGCGTCACGTCCATTGCTTTTTCTCAATTCATTCAGTTTAAACGGATATTCCAGATTGTTGTCCAGGATTCTGATCAGTTTCCTGTAGTCTTTGCGTAATATGCATATGTCAAGATCATCATCCCAAGGAATGAATCCTCCGTGCCGCATGGCTCCTAAAAGAGTCCCTGAGTCCAGCCAGTACCGGATGCCGTTCTTGCGGCAAACCCTGTCAAACTCAACCAGTATGTCCAGAAGGTTCAGCTGGATGTTTCTGAGAACTGATCCTTCAGGATTATATTGAATGTTCATTGCTTTTTGAGTATCCTGGTCAATCATTGGTTTCATTTTTTGGGGTGATGAATAAAATGGGTTACCAGGTCAACAGCTTGTTTTCTCTCTTGTGAGGTCAAGCCTATGAAGAAAATAGAAAGCCCTGTAATCAGAATGCTGGAGCTTATCACTACCAGTGATTTTACTACAGAGTCATATCCCCACGCATTAACGGAAATCCATTTGACCGAAACGGACAATCCTGCGCTTATAATAACAACCAGAACGATAGGCAGTACTGCCGATTTGAGATATTTCCCTATATCAAGTCCTACCTGTTTGTGGACAAAATGAACCCTGAGAATCTGGGCGATGAAAGTTACCGCTATCGAAACTACAAAGACAGAGGCAGCCTCAAATCCATAGTATTTTATGCCTATGTATGCCAGAGGTAATATCATGAGTAGAGTCAATCCTATGCATATCTGGTAGTTCTTCACTTTTCCGGTTGCCTGGACAGATGATGAAAGCGGACTTGTAAAACAGTTCAGCAACCCGTCAGCAATCATCAGTTGGGTGAAAATATATGCTTCATCGGGAACGTTTTCACCTTTCAGCCAAACAGGGAGAATAAAGTGAATCTCCATGACAATGGGCATGGCTGCTATGAAGAGCAGGAAAAAAGTGATTCGGGTACTTTGACATATCAGATTCCGCATATCATCTTTTTCACCGGCAGCGTATGATTTTACAAGTTGTGGTCTTACGGCCGAAAAATAATCCGTATTAAGTTTCCTGATTGTACAATACACCTTGTTTGCTATGCCGCGTGCAGTACTTATGATAGATCCGAAGCAAGAGAACAGGAGCAATCCTAATCCGTAGTTCTTGCAAACATCGGCAAAAGAACCTATAAGATTCCATCCTGCGTATGAGAACATTTCCTTGAATTTGGCAGTATCAAGAATAAAACTGAAACGGCATTCGGTATAGAAGATACGGCAGTATAGCCAATAGGACGCCGAAATGAGGACCTGTATTCCTACCATCATTCCGGAGTATAGGATCAGTCGGCTCTCTTTGTTGTCGTTTGTATGAGCCAGGATGACAGCTATGGCCAGAGTAGCAAAAGCTTCGATGAAACTTATGTATGCGAACACTTTCATTTTTTCTTTCGCTATTACCATACTCTGATAAGGAAGTTTCAGAATGTTTATGCAGAAAGATAAGATACTGAACTGGAACACCCATCTGGCCGGTTCCAGATGCTCAGGTTTGTCAATCTTGCTCTCCAGGAACCAGATACCGGCAATCTCAGAAATTATGGCTATCAGTATGGTTGTAACAAAGAATATGGTAACGCTGATGCTGAAAATACGTTTCAGTTGTTCGTAATTGCCACGTCCCATCTCAAAGGAATACCAGCGCTGACAAGCGGATGACATCGTGTCACTGATGAATGAAGTCATCAGTACTATGCCGCCTACTGCATCATAGATTCCGTAATACTCCTTGCCTAAGGCATTTATGATTACTCTTGATGTATATAGTCCCACTAGGGTGACAATAATCATCCTGATGTATAGCAGTAGAGTATTGGTCGCTATCCTTTTCTGATTGACTTCGGTCATCGTTTAAATCCAGAATTTGTCTTTAATTTTTGAGATTTCTACATCCTGACCATCCTTAACGGCGTTATATATTTTGTTAGCAAAGAAAATATCATGCAGTCCGATACCTACGTTGTATGAAATAATACGTTCTTTGTCAGATTCACGTCCAGGTTTTTTTCCGGAAATCACATCCTGTATTTCAGCAAAATGTTTGAAGCGGTCAAAATACTTAAAGCCTTTGACGTGGCCGGTATCATCGGCAAAAACCTTGTCAAAAAAGAGGTCGCAGTTCTGAAATCCGCGGGTATGTATAGGAACAAGAAGAAAACCTTCCCGGAATGCTGTATCATCATCACAAACCAAATTTTGGGATTCCGTTAAACAACTGTACATTACGTCTGTATTGCGTATCAGATCCTTAACGTTCTCATATACGGAGAATTCAACATTCTTGTATTTGCTGAACCTGTCAATGAACAACTGATCCTGATCTTTGTACTTAAGCAGAGCTATCCTGTGCAGTGTGTCAGGCTCTGCCTCAAGAAGGCAAAGAATAGTAGCGCGAGCTGTGTTGCCTAGTCCAATCACTCCATAATTTATATTATTGCTCTTTCTGAAAGTTTGGGTTGCCAAAACTGCTACAGCTCCTGTGCGCATAGTTGTAATCCAGTTTCCATCCATTATAGCAAGAAGTTCACCATCAGTTATATCATATAACATTATATCACTTCCTAAAGATGGTACGGCGCCGTTTAGCCTATGAACAACTTTTACTCCAAAAACATTCAATTCAGGTATGGCACATGGCATAGATGTAAAGAAATCAATATCATGGGTATGAAGAGAGGTCTTGGGAGGAAGAATAGACCTGTCTTTGAGTAAAAAACTTTCTCTTACCCAGGATAGACATTCATTAGGCTGAATGTTTAAATCAATAATTTCTTTCTGACTGATAAGTTTCATAGCCTGTTAATTATCATAGCAGTTTTCAATAGCCTGTTTCAGAATGACCATAAATTCTTTTATGTCATGTTCGTCAATAGCCCCCAAAGAACACAGTCTAAATGTATTGGCAGTTGTTATCTTACCCGGATAAATGGTGAATCCGCGTTCATAGCAATAGTCATGGACTTTTTCAAAGCTCCATTTGGGATTGTCAGGATATAATACTGAAACAACCAGACCGGATTGTATAGAGGGATCAATGGCTTCTTGAAGTCCAAGCTGGGCGATACCCTCATGTATGGCTTTGTTTACTCTCAGATGACGTTCCCATTTGGCCTGCTCACCTTCAGCATAGTATTCCTTCAAAGCTTGAACAGCTGCATAGACTGTCTGTACGGGTGGCGTGAAATGCATTTCTCCCGTTTTTTCAAAATAGTCATACTGAAGGAACAGATTACAGTAATATGAACGTTTGGGATAATCCTTTGATTTGACGATAATATCCTTTTTTCCTATAACGAATGACAAACCGGTCATACCCATAATACCTTTCTGGCAGGATGACATACAAAAGTCAATGTTATCCTTCTCTATGTTAATAGGTATCATGGCAAGAGATGAAGTGGTATCCGTAATAAAAACAGCACCATGTCTGTGAGCGATTGCTCCAATCTCAGATATAGGATTAAGTATTCCTGTTCCGGTTTCATGATGTGTAGTGTAAACAACCGCCACATCGGGATTTCTGTCAAGCGTTTCATCAATCTGCTGCAAGTCCGGGAGTCCGTAAACTGAGAATTTCAGCTCAATATATGCCAATCCGTAATATTGGCATATCTCTACGGCTCTTGTGCTGTATGCTCCGTTGTTTATGATCAGGATTTTCTTGTCTTCGGGCAACAATGAATTGAGACATACATCCATATTTATTGTTCCGGAACCGCAGAACAGGACTGAAGTGTATTGCTCGGGGTCAGCATGAACAATACCAAGCAGATCTTTTCTGAATGATTTCATGAGGTCTGCAAATTCCTTTTCACGCGGGCAGATGTCGGGAACTATCTGGGCCAACTTGACAGAATCTGTCGTGGTGGCGGGACCGGGATTCAGTAATACGTTGCGCTTTATCTTTATATCTTTTAGTTCCATATCATTTCTTAAGATTGTTCATGAATGCCTCCTTGTTCTCAATGGGGGTGGTTGTGGGACGTCCCAGGTCTTTGCGGTTGCCCTTCTTAACTTTTACCTCCAGTAAAACAGGTCCGGATGTGAATCCGGTATTGATGATGCTTATCAATTCTTGTTTCGTTGAAACAGTGTAAGCGGCAGCATAACCGACAGCCCTTGCTACTGCGGGAAGGTCTATCTTGAGTCCCACGGTGGGCTGTCCGCCTACTGAGTCGTGGGCTCCGTTGTTGAATACCACATGGACGTAGTTAGCGGGTTTCTTGCTGGCAACAATAGCCATAGATCCCATGTGCATTATTGTGGCACCGTCTCCGTCAAAACACCATACCCTGCGGTCCTTCTTCTGTAAAGCTATACCCAGTGCAATCTGGCTTGCGTGACCCATTGAGCCCACGGTAAGGAAATCCTTCTCGTGTCCCTGTTCCCATGCTGCGCGTGCCTCAAACAGTTCTCGGCTTATCATTCCGGTGGTACTGACAATGACGTCTGCCGGGGCCAAGGCCGATGCCACTGTCTGGATGGCCTCCTCACGGGTCATGGTCAGGTCATTGGTCTCAATATTCTGCAGTTTGTATTCACTGAATGTGTCCTTCTCTATAACAAGTGCATACACCTGGTTCTGCTTAAGAGCATCGGCGGCTTTGGCAATCTGTAGAGCAGCCTGGTCCTCATCCTTGGAGAGCACATCATAGCTTATACCCATGACGTCAAGCAATGCAGTGGTTATCTTTCCCTGCTTTACATGCTGCGGCTCGTCATGTACTCCGGGCCGTCCGCGCCATCCTATTACCAGAAGTACCGGTATGTTGTAAACCTCTTTGTCAGTGAGTGAAGCCAGAGGGTTGATAATGTTTCCCTCGCCTGAGTTCTGCATATATACCACTCCGGCCTTGCCTGTGGCAAGATGATAACCTGCAGCAAGTCCTATGGCAGCGCCCTCATTTGCTGTTATTATATTGTGGCTGCCGTCTACGTGATCAGCAATATATGCGCAGATGTTTTTAAGCAGGCTGTCAGGTACTCCGGCATAGAAGTCTATTCCATGCTTGCCCAGGCTTTGAACGAAGAATTCAGGTGATATCATTTTGTCTCCTTTTTGGTACCGGGAATAAGTGTCAGTATATCTTTTATGGACATACACATATCATTGGCCTCAAATGAACGCTTGTTCTCAAGGATTGATTTAGCGCAGTTGACCATAGCTGGATATGCGCTTCGCAACATATGGTTTGCATATATTACCACATTGATACCCCAACTGGCAAGTTCATCCTCAGTAAATTGGTTGTAGGTTGTTGGAACAGCAACAATAGGAGTATGCTTATCCTGCTCGCGGAACTTAAGACAGAAATCCTTTATGTCCATTCCATCCTTATTCTTGGAGTGAATCATGATACCATCAGCACCAGCCTTTACATAGGCAAACGCTCTTTCAAGAGCATCAGCAACCGGTTTACCTGCTATGAGTGATTCTATTCGGGCTATAATCATGAAATCATCGGTAATCTGAGCCTCTTTGCCTGACTTGATTTTGTGACAGAAATCCTCAATGGTAGCCTGAGTCTGCTGTGCTTCGGTGCCAAAAAGAGAATTCTGTTTAAGGCCTATTTTATCTTCAATGATGACGGCCGATATTCCAAGACGTTCCAGCGTCCTTACGGTAAACACAAAATGCTCGGTTTTGCCGCCGGTGTCACCGTCAAATATCACAGGTTTTGTGGTTACCTCAAGTGTATCGTTCAGGTCATGCAGACGGTTGGTAAGGTCAACAGCTTCGATATCGGGCTTGCCCTTTGATGTGGAGTCGGTGAGTGATGATGACCACATGCCGTCGAACTGCCTTGTCTCACCTCCGGCCTCGATGCTCAGGTTCTCGATGATGAGTCCGGTAAGACCGCAGTGTGATTCCAGTATCCTTACTATGGGTTTGGCATTTATAAGTCGGCGGAGTTTTTTCATTCGGGCTTCGGGAGTGGTACCTAGCGAGTCTATTTCCTTGGCCAGACTGGATGAGTCTATTCCGTAAGTGTAGGGTATCTCAATTACCTTACCGCCAAGCTCTTTCATGACCTTGAATACCTCATCACGCAGGGGTTTTGCCTTACCGTCCTTCCAGTCGTCGCCGTGTATAATGTAGTCAGGTTTGTATTTGCGTAGATTGGGAACATAGCTCCAATCGTCCTGCGGAACTACCTCCGATACTCCGTTAATGCTCTCAACAACTTTTTTGCGCTGGTCATATGACAGATATGGGAGTCTCTTGTGTGTGGCTATAGCCCTGTCTGTAAATAGTCCTATGATCACATCTCCGTACTTGGCTCCCTGGTTTATGATATTTATCAACCCCGGGTGCATTATGTCGGCAATCATGCCAAGGTAAACTTTTTTTGCCATAGTCTATTGTTAATTACGTTCTTTCATTCAAATAATCAGGTTCTTTTCTGCATATTCCAGATCGTTCACATCGTCTATTTCATACCATTGCAGGTCTTCGACTTTGAGTACGTTCATGGGTTTTATGCGTTTTGACACGTCAAGAAGCTGGAACTCATATCCCAACTTGGGCTTTGTGTCAACAATCTTTTCATATTCGCTTATCAGGGTATGATAAAAACCAGAACTCAGCTTATGTATGCCTACCAGTTCTCCGGAAGGATTGATCTGAGTCTTGTCAACAGAACAATTCACAAGTTCCTTATCAGAATTCATCTCCACATAATACTGATCCTGGAACTTGGTGACCGGAGTAATGAGCATAGCGCTTTCAAACGGTGATTCCATTAGTGAGGTTATTGCTTTCTTCTCAAAGACAAGGTCCGATTCCAGAAGCAGAAAATCGTTGTCTGCAATAGCCTCGCGGCAGTTGTAAAGTGTGTACATGCTGTTGGTTTCAGCATAACGTGGGCTGAAAACGCATTCTATTTGCGGATAATCCTTGGCAAGAGCCTCATACTGTTCTTTCCTGTATCCGGTTCCTATGATTATACGCTCTACACCGCAGTCAATCAGGGTCCGGATGCTGCGGACCACCATAGGTACCCCCTTGTAGGGGATAAAGCCTTTGGGGATTTTTTCTGTCATCAGTCCGAACCGGGTTCCCATTCCGGCGGCCATTATCACGGCTATCATAATCTATAATTTGTCATAAGTTTTCTCATAAGCGTTCAAGCAGTTATAAAGCCTCGTCATCAGGGCGGTCAAATGCAGACTGTCCTGAAACAGGTTTATGCCTGCGGGATTTCTCCCAAGCGGCTTTGCGCTTAAGATAGTCCTCATAATGCTTCTCCAGATAGTTGTCGGCCATAATCACTGAATATCATTAAGCAATTGGCTTATTTTCTTATGGAGAAGCGGGTGTTCCAGTTCCGGCGCAATCTCCACCAGCGGCTCAAGTACGAACCTGCGTTTATGCATGAGTCTGTGGGGGATAGTCAGATCTGGTGATTCCATTACCAGTTCATCATACATCAGCAGGTCAATGTCAATGATCCTGTCCTGATAACCTCCGGTGCCGGTTTTGGATGTCCGTCCCATACCCTTCTCAATCTTTTTGGTGATTTTCAGAATATCAAGAGGCTTGAGATCTGTCATCACCTTGGCTGTCAGGTTCAGGAAACGGTTGGAGCTGTCAAAGCCCCACGGTTCCGTTTCCATTATGTCTGAAACAGCTTCTACCGTACCTATCCTTTGGCCTATGAGTGTCAGGGCGGTCTCCAGATTGGACCGCCTGTCACCCAGATTGGTGCCTAATGACAGATACAGCGTGGCCATCAGAATCAGTCTGTTATGAGCATTGCGTCACCGTAACAGCCGAACCTGTAGCCTTCCTTGACGGCCAGGTTGTATGCTGCCATGACCTTTTCATAGCCGCCGTATGCGCAGGTGAGCATCAGCTGTACGGATTCAGGCAGCTGGAAGTTGCTTACCATGCTGTCGGCCACACTGAAGTCGTACGGGGGGAATATGAACTTGTTGGTCCAGCCCTCAAAAGGTTTGATCAGATGGTCGGTACCAACCACGGTTTCAAGGGCACGGTTCACGGTGTTGCCTATGGCGCATATCCTGTGACCGTCCAGCTTTGCGCGGTTCACTATTTCAGTGCACTCCTCCGTCACATACATCTCTTCCGATTCCATCTTATGCTTGGTCAGGTCCTCCACGTCTATCTCACGGAAATTACCCAGACCGCAGTGCATGGTTACGAAAGCCCTGTCAATACCCTTAATTTCCATGCGCTTCATAAGTTCACGGCTGAAATGTAGACCGGCGGTAGGAGCTGTAACAGCACCCTCATTGGTTGCGAATATTGTCTGGAAACTGTCCTCGTCGCAGAAATCGCCGTCTTCTTTCTGAGCCATAGGTTTTTCTGTTACCTTACCCTCCTCGTCGTATGTCCATGCGCATGCCTTGCGTTTCATGTAAGTGGGTATGGGGGCCTCGCCCAGGGCATAAAGTGCTTTCTTGAACTCGTCATGAGGTCCGTCATAGAGGAAACGCAGTACGCGGCCTCGTGAAGTGGTGTTGTCAATCACCTCGGCCACCATGGAGTTGTCCTCGCCAAAGTAAAGCTTGTTTCCGATACGGATCTTTCGTGCGGGATCTACCTGTACGTCCCACAGCAGATTCTCTTCACGCAGCTCACGCAGCAGGAAGACCTCAATGCAGGCACCGGTCTTCTCCTTGTTGCCGTACATGCGGGCAGGGAAAACACGGGTGTCATTGAATACGAAAACGTCCTTTTCATCAAAATAGTTTAGGATGTCCTTGAACAGCACGTGTTCAATCTCATCCGTTTTCTTGTGTACGACCATCAGCCTTGATTCGTCGCGGTGTTCAACAGGATACTGTGCAATCCTGTCTTCGGGGAGTTTGAATTTGAATTGTGATAGTTTCATTCCCTTTCTTGTTTTGTTATACTTGTTTTTCTTGTTCTTTATCCGTTATCTCTATCGGGGCTGCATCCAGCCACTCGCTGAACTTTTCAGGGTTGAGACACTCCTCTGCCTTGAAGTTTCCTACCCGGGTGCGCCTCAAGGCAATCAGGTGTCCTCCGCTCTCAAGAGCCTGACCTATGTCACGGGCCAAT
>Ga0310786_10012573_pt1 | contig 10471 bp, 9 predicted proteins | sample AusTroGonzalo_MG_FD_203881 | JGI IMG/M metagenome (GOLD analysis project Ga0310786, IMG submission 203881) | Bovine rumen microbial communities from tropical cattle in Woodstock, Queensland, Australia - Gonzalo_03 (v2) (version 2) | ecosystem: Host-associated > Mammals > Digestive system >... | reverse complement strand
TTTCAAAATTGAGAGTAAGAAAAGTGAATGTAAAAAAATTAATTAAAATATTTGTGGTTTCAGTTTTTCTTGTGTCGTGTCAAACTTCAAAGGATATTTCTAAATTACCAGAAGAAGTACATGTAATAAGTCGGGATAAAATTGCAAATGTAAAAATAGAACGCTTATCATTTTCAGGGAAAAAGGAACAAACGTCTCTTTCTGTTATTGATGTAACAAAAAACGATATTATTCAAATATTTAAAGAATTAAAACGCATAAAATTTCCGATATATGCAGTATCCAGCTATTTTCCGAGAAAAACAAGGAATAAAAGACGCGTGTCTCTACATGCCTATGCTGCTGCTATAGATTTAAATTATCTGATGAACCCTCATTATGACGCTGTTGATGGAATCATGATTCCCGAAAGAAGTAAAAGCCGAGAAAAAGACAAAAATGATCTGATTAGGGAATTAAGAAAAATAAAAATTTCTGGTAAAGAAATTGCTTCAGTACTCAATATAGTGATAAATAATCAGCCTCTATATTCAGATGATAGATTTCTTAATCGTGGACTCGTTCGAAAAGGAATGGTTACACCAGAAGTCGTAAAGATATTTAAAAGACATGGATTTAATGAATGGGGAGGAAACTGGAGACGTCCTATGGATTATATGCATTTTCAAATGCCACGATCGATAGCTGAAAAATTGGCAGTAACTGATAGCTTCTACTCACGTAAAAAAATTTGGGAAGAACATAAAAAAAACGTCAATAAAAAATAAGTTTGATTTAAGTTTTTAGTATGTGAGAATTTTAGTATTAAAAATTCCACTCAGTGATTTGCTGTTTTATTGGACAATTTTTTATAGCTTTCCATCAGTAGCTGTTCCTACACTTTCTTCAATAACAAATTGATAGTAGAAGACCAAATTTTGTTCAAATGCGATCAGAAGGTATTCTCTATTTTAACAACTAAATATAGTTCACATATTTCAGTTATTATGTCTGAAAAATGATCGAAAAAATGAATGAATAGATGATTGAAAAGAAGTTTTAACAAATGTTGTTTCTTCTTCGTGCTTGCTCCATTTTTTTAATATTTTGATCATATTATCCCATTTATCTTTTTCTTTGACGTTTTCGGCTAATTTGTATTTGTAGTATAGCGCCATGGATATAGGAGTATCACCATTTTGATTTAATAAGTCGGCATCGGCTCCCGCATTCAGCAATGTTTTCACTACATTTCTGTAATTATTTCCCATTGCCAGACTCAAAGGTGAACATCCCCAGTGAGAAAGAGCATTAACATTCGCTTTATGTTTTATTAATATCTTGATTAATTTCTTGTTTCCCACCAATGATGCAAACATCAGTGATGAAAACCCTGAGCGGATGTCCAGAGCATTAGGATCGGCACCGTGTTCCAGCAAACATTCTACTATTGTGTTATAGCCCAGTTCTGCAGCAATGAGTAATGGAGTTGAACCAAACCTGTCTCTTATATCAAGGTTAAATTCGCTATCTGTGTATTTATCTAAGCAATCTCTGACTACCTCTTCCAGGTTGTTTTCTACGGCATAAAACAACAATTTCGCTTTTTGTTTTTGGTTCCAACCGAAAAAATTATTTTGGCATGCTACTTTTGTGAGGATTTTTATAAGATCATCGTGATGTTCATCCATCGCAGAATCTAATTCTCGGAATAGATTGTTTCTAAAAACTTCGGTTTTTCTTATAGGTTGATTTACTTTTATCCATTGATCTTTCCCTATTTTTTCTCGTACCATCGCTTTGATTTCTCCGAAAAACAACACGAGAACCGAACATATTCCTATAAAATATTTCATTTTCATCTCCTAAAAAGCCTTTCTAACATAACAAATTATTTAAAGAATTTTATGAAACTCATAAAAAATACAGAGCGCAACGTGGATATAATTCAAACAACACCACAGAAACCCTACCAATCAAGCCGATGAATATCTTTAACCGAGAATGTAAAAAAAAAGAGGAGTAATTACTCCTCACGAAACAACAATAAAAATTAACTTATGCGGACTGCGCAACCGTCTCCGTCTGATTTGCTTTGACGTAATCGTTTCTTTCTGCAATTCTGGCAGCTTTCCCCAGTCTTCCACGCAAATAATACAACTTAGAACGCCTTACAACACCGCGACGGACAACCTCAAACTTGAAATTTGGTGAATATAAAGGGAATACTCTCTCGACACCCTCCCCAAAAGACATTTTTCTTACGGTTACAGACGATCCCATTCCACGATTCTTACGAGCAATGCAGACTCCCTCGAAAGCCTGAGTACGCTCTTTGTCTCCGTCCATAACCTTAACCAAAACCCTTACGGTGTCACCAGGAGCAAACTCTGGGATCTTAGATCCATTCAACAACTTCTCCTGTTGCTTTTTTTCAAAATTCTCTAAAATATTCATTTCTATATCCCTAAAGCAGGTAGCACAATTTCTATCATACCCACAAGTTAAATTCAAACACAAAATTGATTCACTGGAGAAAATACCAAGATTTTTACAAAATTTCAATCATATACTAGACTTTTTTAGACCATACTGTTAAATATATGGTACTAAATTAAAGAATATTGGAGATTTTTGTGGCTTTAAAAATTCGTTTAGCTCGTGGTGGAGCGAAAAAAAATCCTTACTACAGAATAGTTGTTGCCGAGTCTCGCAGAGCTAGGGACGGTGCGTTCATTGAGAAAGTCGGAACATATAATCCGCTTTTGGATCAGTCGAATGAAAATCGTGTTACCGCAAAAGCAGACAGAATTAAATATTGGATTTCAGTTGGAGCGAAGCCATCTGACAGAGTGGCTTTATTGTTGAGTGGTTTGGGATTGTGTGAGAAGCCTGCAATTACCGAAACTCCAAAAAAGTCTGCACCGAAGAAAAAAGCGCAGGAGAGATTGAAAGCCGCCTCCGAAGCTGCTGCAGAGTAATATTTTGATCGAGATTTTGCGCGTCACCGCTGCCTTTGGAATAAAAGGAGCGGTGCGTGTTTTTTTGTATACCGATAACATCAATCATTATAAAAAAATTTATGATTGTGCCGGAAATGAATTTCGTTTTAAGGTTTTAAATCAGAAAAATAATACCGCTGTTATTAAACTTGATTCCGTTAATGATCGAAATGAGGCTGAAGGATTGAAAGGGATTTCTTTTTACGTAAAAAAAGAAGACCTTCCTGAATTGAAATCCGATCAGTTTTTTATTTGTGATTTAATCGGACAGAAAGTTTCTGTGATTGGTGAAAATGTTAATCTCAGAATAATCGATGTGAAAAATTTTGGGGCAGGGGATTTAATCGAGATTTCTGAAAATAATGCAAAGGATTCATTTTTCATTCCGTTCACAAAAAAAAATTTTCCTGAAACCAACGGAGAGATTTTGATTTCTTCTGAAACTTATAAAAATTTCAAAAATTAGAGAGGAGATATGTGGCAGGCGAATGTCTTTACGATCTTTCCTGAAGCTTTTCCCGGCACTCTTGGAGTTTCATTGATCGGAGATGCTTTGGCTAAGAAAAAATGGGATCTTAATCTGATCGATTTGAAAAAATATCCGGTAAAATCAGATCGTATCGATTCGATTCCGTATGGAGGAGGTGCCGGCATGATATTGTCCCCGATAACTGTTGAGAAAGCTTTCAATAATTTGTCCGAATCTCAGAAAAAGATGAAAAAAATTTATTTTTCGCCGCGCGGAAGGCAAATGACTCAAGACGATTTGCGAAAATTGAGTCAGTCGGAAGGTGTTACGATTTTGTGCGGACGTTATGAAGGCGTTGATCAGCGGATTCTCGATTATTATGAATTCGAGGAGATCTCTATTGGCGATTTCGTCCTTCTCGGTGGAGAAGTTGCGGCAATGACGATTATTGAGGGTATTGTAAGACTTTTACCGGAAGTAGTCGGGAATCGCGATTCAATTCATACGGATTCTTTTCAGGAGTCGTTGTTGGAGTATAATCAGTATACGCGTCCGAGAGAGTTTTATTCGTTGAAAGTACCGGAAGTTTTGCTTTCGGGAGATCATGAGAAAATAAAAGAATTTCGATTAAATCAATCCGTCGAAATAACCAAAAAACGCCGTCCGGATGTTTGGGCGAAATATGTTGAGAAAAAACTTTCATAATTTAACTTTATATAGGATTAATCATTTATTAACTAATCCCTGAGAAAATACCGAAGTATAAGTTTTTGTGATAAGGAGTTCGCCATGAGATGGTTTGCCAAAATGATATTTGACAGGGGGGGGGGTAAGTACCTAAAAAACTGCAAAAAATCAATAGCTTGTCTCTATAAATTTCTAAATATTACAAAAAACTTTATCAAAAAAATCATTGAAGAATTAAAACGCAAACCGTCGGATTGGAGTATTCAAAATATCGCAGGCACGGGCTCCGTGTGCAAACCATCAAATCTGAGTACTTTAATACCACCAGCAGGGGCGTCCTGCCGTGGCGCGATTCTAATCGAATTCGCAGTCTGTATGCCCATTCTGATTATTTTATTGTTCTATATTTATGATTTGATGAAACTTAAAAGATGGTATTCGCAGACTGAATTTGCCGCGCAACAGTTCGTCAACATTATCCAAAACATTTCGCAGAAAAGAGAGAATAAAAGAATAACATATAACGATCTGAGATACGCTTGTTATCTTTCATACCTTTCGGCTTATCCTGGAACAACAATGCTTAACAACGGAAAAGGATATGGATTCGCTCATCGCCAGGAATTAATTATGACATATGTAGTTGGAAATTCTGATGGAACGGTTTCATGTAAGTGGACACTTCATTTGCCTACAGGAGGGGCAACTTCACCCAAAACTTATGCAATAGAAAAAAGTACAAAAGAAAGTACAACTGCATCGCTGATAAATTTTAAATCGAATGCGGTCCCGTCAGAGATATATCCCACATTAAAAATAAACTCTTCTGAAGAAGAAAAAATTATAATTGAAAGCACGATAATGTTCAGACCATCATTTGCGCGCTACGATGGATATAAACCAGAATCCTCCAAAAAGGCATTTGGTTATTTTTTGTTGAATCCTAAACCGAAAACTAAAGCATCTACATCTGCAGCACAAGAATGGCATTATCATTCTGTCGTGATTTTTAAGCCAAAAAAGAATTTATTCAGTCCCGATCCTCCAACAGAAAGCTAACAAATCGCCTTTTTAACACCGCCTACAGATGCCATCTGCATAATTATTTCGCGTCTTTCCCTTTTTTGTGTTATACTTCGTCGCTTTTCATCATTAGGAGTATACATTGAGCAAGGAATTAAGAAATTTGGCGATAATCGCCCACGTTGACCATGGTAAGACTACATTGGTGGACGCAATGTTCAAGCAGAGCGGAGTTTTCCGTGATAATCAGCAGGTTGATACCTGCGCTATGGATTACAACGACCTCGAAAGAGAGCGGGGAATTACGATTCTGGCTAAATGCACAAGCTTCATGTGGAAAGATATAAAATTTAACATTATCGATACTCCGGGGCATGCGGATTTTGGAGGAGAAGTTGAGCGAATTCTTAGCATGGTTGACGGAGTGTTGCTATTGGTCGATGCAGCTGAAGGTCCGATGCCACAGACGAAGTTTGTTTTGACGAAAGCTTTATCTTTGGGATTAAAGCCGATTGTTGTCGTCAACAAGATCGATAAGCAAGATGCGCGAGTAAATGAAGTTATTGACGAAGTCTTTGATTTGTTCGTTGCTTTGGGTGCGAATGAAGAGCAGTTGGATTTCCCAATCATTTACGCGTCAGGAAGGAATGGCTGGGCAGCGTTAAGTTTGGATGACGAGAGAAACGATTTATCTCCGTTGCTGGACAAAATTGTTTCACATATTCCTGCTCCGACTGTCGATGAAAATGCTCCTTTCAAAATGCTGGTCACTATGTTGGATTATGATCAGTATTTGGGACGTGTTCTTACCGGAAAGATTCTTTCGGGAACGGCAGATGTCAACGAATCTGTGCACGCATTGCGTGGGGATAAAGTCGTAGAAAATGCAAAACTCACGAAATTGCTGTCATTTGAGGGGTTGAAGAGGATACCAATCGAACATGCTCAGTGCGGAGATATCGTTGCGATCGCAGGATTGTCGACGGCAACTGTTGCGGACACGATTTGTTCCGTAAGTGTGAACGAGCCGATTAAAGCGATTCCTATTGATCCTCCTACTTTGTCCATGGTTTTTTCAATCAACGATTCACCTCTTGGTGGGCAGGAAGGTAAGAAACTGACTTCTCGAATCATTTGGGATAGATTACAGAAAGAAGCTGAAGGAAACATCTCTATTACTGTAAAAAAATCGGATGCTCAAGATTGTTTCGAAGTGTCAGGACGAGGCGAATTGCAGTTGGGAATTCTGATCGAAACAATGAGAAGAGAAGGGTTTGAGCTGTCGATTAGCCGTCCGCATGTTTTGTATAAGACGGATGAGGTGACAGGTGCAAAACTCGAGCCAATGGAAGAATTGTATGTCGATGTCGATGACGAATTTACTGGCCCGGTTGTTGAGAAACTTACTTTGCGCAAAGGAAGTATGGTCGACATGAGACCTTCGGGTTCAGGAAAAACCCGTTTGAAGTTTATAATTCCGACTCGCGGACTGATCGGTTATTACAGTGAATTTCTGACTGACACGCGAGGTTCGGGAATAATGAACAGATCTTTTTGTGGGTACGAACCTTACAAAGGTACAATTGAAGACCGCAATAAAGGAGTTTTAATTTCCAATTCAAATGGATCTGCAGTTCCATATGCATTGTTTTTCTTGGAAGAAAGAGGCACTTTATTTGTAAATCCAGGAGATCCCGTTTACGAAGGTATGATTATCGGAGAAAATAACAAAGGAAACGATTTGGATGTTAATCCGACGAAAACGAAGCAGCTCACAAACATGAGAGCCTCCGGAAAAGACGACAACATCAAGTTATCACCTCCGAGAATTATTACATTGGAGCAAGCTCTGTCTTATATTCAGGATGACGAGTTGGTTGAAGTTACGCCAACTTGCATTCGATTGAGAAAAAGATATCTTGATGCAATTACACGAAAGAAAATGAGCAGACAGGAAAAATGAAATTAACGTCGCTTTTTGACGACTTTATTGATGTTTATTTTAAAAAAGAGTTGAGTTCGAAGTTTTTTATCGGGTTCACTTGTGGGGTTCCTTTCATTCTTCGGTTAGCGATATTGGATTTGTGGCTCAAAGATCAAGGGCTATCTAATTCGATGATCGGTATTTTTACCTTGTTGCAATGCCCTTTTACTTTCAAATTTTTGTGGGCACCGTTTATTGAAAAATTCAATTTTCCGTTTTTGTCCAAAATCTTTGGACAACGAAAAGGGTGGGCGATTGCGAGCCAGATGCTTCTTTTTGTCGGAGTTATTGGAATGGCGACTTCTTCTCCAAGCTCTAGTTTGTTTCGCTTGTTGTTTTTCACATCCGTGGTTGCTTTTGCTGACGGTTGTCAAGATATGTCACTTTACACTTTTCAACTTCCGAAAACCGATTCACAGATGTACGGACCAGCTGCGGGAATTTATGTTTTTGGATATCGTACAGGATTATTTTTCTCGAAAAGCATAACTTTGTATCTCGCTCACTGTGTCGGATGGAACGCAGCCTATTTCATTATGGCATTTTCGATCTTCTTGTGTACGTTATTCATTTTAAAAATAGATGAGCCACGCAATGAGTCTCCTGTAAGAGAGGTTAATTTAAATCCGTTGGAAATCATTACCTCCACAATGAAACAATGTTTATTTGATCCATTCAAAAGTTTTATGAAGCAATCTGATTGGAAAAGTTTTATCGCGGTAATAGTACTCTACCGAGCAGGAGATATTTTGGCGCAAAAAATGGCGCGTTTATTTTATTTGGAGTTAGGATTTTCGATTTTGGACATCGCTAACGTCGTACAGGTTTTCGGAAGTATTGCAACTTTTCTTGGCGGAATCATCGGTGGGTATTTTATCAAAAGATTAGGAATGATCAAATCAATGATTTGGTTTGGAGTAATTCACGCCGTATCGCGTTTGTGCTATGTGGTTCTCGCAATTGTCGGAAAAAATCTTTCAGTGTTTTACCTCTCAGTTTTTATCGAAAATATCACCGGAGGAGCAGTTGTTACCGCATTTGTCGCTTTTCTCTATAGCTTGAGCCACAAAAGTTATGCCGCGACTCAATACGCACTGCTTTGGGCGTTTTACGATCTGGGTGGAACTTTTTACAGAACGGTTTCTGGAATCATTGCTGACGCGTTGGGTTGGATGAATTTCTTCTTAATCATTCCATTGACATTCATTCCGTGTTTGATCATTCTATTATCTATTAGAGATTATGCCGGAGAATCTGTTGTCGCGGTACCTGAGTAAAATTTTTATCGGTATTTGTTATGGAATTTCTTTTCCGCTCACTATTACAGTTTTAGATTATTGGCTAAAAGATCTCGGAGTTTCCAACGCGCTGATCGGGTTATTTTCCTTTATCCATTGGCCCTTCATGTTGAAGTTTTTGTGGGGACCGATTATTGAAAATTTCGATATTCCGGTGCTATCCAAGAGACTGAGTCGCTACAAAAGCTGGATGACTTGCTCCTATATTTTTCTGATTCTCGGAATTGTGGTTATGGCTTATTCCGATCCGAATAAAAATGTCTTTTGGCTAATTTTCGGTGCGTCTCTAGTAGCAATTGCGGATGGTTGTAAAAATATCGTGCTGTATCCATATCAATTGATCGGGAAAAAAGAAGATTCAGTTGGATTTATCGCGGGTTGCGTAAATATTGGAAATCGTCTCGGCTCAATTTTTATAAAAGTTTCAACACTTTATGTCGCTCATTTCTTCAATTGGAAGACAGCATATTTATCGGCTGCATTGATGATTTTTGTGGTTATGATTATCAATTTTTTTATCGAAGAGCCGCAGAAAAAGTTCGAAATTCACAAAAATTTTTCATTGAAACGAGCCTATTTCAAATCTTTCTTTATGCCGATCAAAAAGTTTCTCGAGACGAAAGATAGCGCAAAGTTCCTAACAATAATAGGACTGTATAAAGCGGCGGATTTCATGATGCAAAAGATGTCCAAACTTTTTTGCATCGAAGTTGGATTTTCGAAAATCGAAATCGCCAACATAATTCAATTTTACGGGTCAATTACTGTGATCGTCGGAAGTTTTCTCGGCGGATATGCGATTAAAAAACTCGGATTGATAAGATCAATGCGCCTCATTTTATCTCTGCACGCAATATCGTTTTTGGCATATCTTCTGTTGAATGAATTCGGAAAAGATAACTCAATTCTGATATTCATAATAACCTTCGAAGCACTTTCCGGCGGAGCGGTAACTTCCTGTTTTATCGCATTTTTTTATACAATCGCCGCGGATCTCACAATCTACGCAGTGCTTTGGGCGCTGTATGAATTTTCGGGATTGATCTTCATGTCCATTTCGGGAATATTCGCCAATCTTTTGGGCTGGAGATTATTCTTTTGCCTTGTCCCGATGCTGATAATTCCGAATTTGGTGTTGTTGAGAAAATTTCGATTATCAAAACTTTAAGCATTCTCTTTTAACAATTTGTTAACCAATCCCTGCGAAAATACCGAAGTATAAGTTTTTGTGATAAGGAGTTCATCATGAAGTGGTTTGCCAAAATGATATTTGACAGGGGGGGGTAAGGACCTAAAAAATCACAGAAAATCAAAATGTTATCTCTATAAGAGCTTTAATCTTGTAAAATTCTATATCAAAAAAATCATCTCAAGAACGAAACGTAAACTGTTGGATAGATGTGTTGAAAAATACTGCATGCACGGGCTCCGTGCCAAACCATCAGATCAGTGTATTCATAATATCAGCTTTAAAAGCATCTTGGTTTCCTGCCGCGGAGCAATCCTTATCGAGTTCGCCATCTGCATGCCGATTTTGATCATTTTATTATTTTATATTCATGATTTGATGAGAATTAAAAGATATTACGCACAGACTGAATTTGTAGCACAGCAGATGGCAAATATTATTCAAAATATTTCGCAAAAACGAACGAATAAAAGAATATATATATCTGATTTGAAGCATGCTTTTTGTTTAGCGCATCTTTCTCTTTATCCTGGAACTTCCATGTTTTGGAAAAACAAAGGTCGAGAGCTTGTTCATCAACCAGAGCTTTTTGTAGCTTACGTAACAGGTAATAACGATGGAACAGCATCATGCCATTGGTTTTTTCATCCATACACTAGTGACAAAACCTCCCCTAGTGACATCAAGTATGAAGTAAACACCAAAGAGCATCAAGGGACGCTCATAAATTTTAAAAAAAATGTAGCTCCATCCGAGATATATCCTTCACTAAAAGTGAGTCCAGGAGAAAAAAAAATTATCCTCGAATCTACTGTCCTATACCAAGATACCTATACGGAT
>Ga0310786_10012571_pt1 | contig 10474 bp, 8 predicted proteins | sample AusTroGonzalo_MG_FD_203881 | JGI IMG/M metagenome (GOLD analysis project Ga0310786, IMG submission 203881) | Bovine rumen microbial communities from tropical cattle in Woodstock, Queensland, Australia - Gonzalo_03 (v2) (version 2) | ecosystem: Host-associated > Mammals > Digestive system >... | reverse complement strand
TATTGAGGTAACACTTGAGGGAATTGTGATGGATTCAAGACTACTACAGCCATAAAAAGCGGAATGACCTATTGAGGTAACACTTGATGGAATTGTGATGGATTCAAGACTACTACAGCCACAAAAAGCGGAAGTGCCTATTGAGGTAACACTTGAGGGAATTGTGATGGATTCAAGACTACTACAGCCATAAAAAGCGGAATGACCTATTGAGGTAACACTGTTGGGAATGGTGACGGAGGTTAAACCGCTACATCCTTCAAATGTTCCGTCATAAAGACTGTAAAGTGATGTGACAGGATAAGTAATACCATTATATGTTACCGAGTCAGGGATTACCAAGTCTCCCGCAACATAATTATCATATGATGACCCGTTTCCAGGTCGCGCGACCCATGCTTCTCCAATAACGGTAATATAATACAACGTCTGTCCAGACGGTGCCACCGCTGAGAATTCATAGGCGCTGGCATTGTACATTGTGGCAGTAAAAAGTACTGCAAATAATAGTAATCGTTTCATGATATGCTATTTTTAATTAAGGTTATTACCTAATCGAAGCATAATATCCAATTCAAGATTAGGAACATTTTTTAGATGATAGTGTGATTTCAATTGCTGCATCACAACATGGAAGGTGGGGTAATCTCGTAATTCTGCCTCAGTAAAAACATTGTTGTAGAAATGGTCTCTGTTGTTCAGTTTTACAAGCATCTCGCGTACAGGCCTCGTGAAGCCAAAATACTTATCGGTGCATGTGTGATGACAGAACATTACAGAGAACACGTTGCCACAAGAGGCGCGCATTTCTGCAATAAGAGACAAGTCTCCATTTTGAACTCGTTGGATGTAGTTATTGATACTCGCAATGCATGCTGCTGCATCTTGCACTCGGTTCCTATGGAAATGATCATAGGCCATATAGATGATGTCACAACGGTCAATCAAAGCCGCATTATGGTTTGTGAACAATCTCGTTATCTGTTGATAACGTTGATAGTCACGATTGGCAGGGTTCTCCCATACATTCCTGTACTCGTGAGCCAATTTCTCAGAGGGGATGAAATCGTTGAATGTTTGTGGTAAAGGCATATTGTTTTCCTTCCTTTCTCCGACCCTCCAACGGAATGTTCAATTAAAACAATAAGAAAAGGCATGAGGTTATGTGCTCACGTCCGTTTGTATTAGGTATCGGCAAACACCTTGCGGGAAACGGGGTCTTGGGGAACATATCTCACGCCTGAAGATATGCTACAGTGATATAGCATACACACTCAAGCGAAAGCACAAATGCTCTGCCTTCCCGCATAAAATTTGCCGATTTTAATACAAGGACTAGTATCGCAATGCTTTTCTTGCTTACTGCATTCGCTCTCGAAAGCGACTGCAAAAATACGCATTTTTTCTCATCCAGCCAAAATTAATTTTCGGAAACAAAATTTAAGGGCGAGACCTCCCGGCCTCGCCCCCGTTTCTTTTTTTTTCTTATATTAGCCTATTTATAGGCGTATTCTAAATTGGAAAGCACTCGGTCAAATGCTTCTGTTATGAGTTGCACCTCGGGGTGGTCTTTCCTGACGATGAGCGAGACATATTGCAGCACACCCTCATAGGGTATCTCCCGTTGAAGCAACAGATATTTGTTCCTGTCGGCATAAGAATTATACCAACGGTTGAACAAACGGTTTCGCGCCGCCTGCCGCCCGTCCATTGAGTCGCAGACGTAAAGCAACCCCTTGGCACTCGACTTGAAAAACTCTTCCATCAGGGCGACCACAACCTCATACACATGGCCGTCGGCTTCAGCGTGTATGTCGGTATCGAGGCAATACTGGTAGATGCCGTGTTCGTAGAAAAGAGGGTCTTCGATGAAGGCGACGTGATAAGGGCGATGCTTGTCGGTGACAAAGAAAAAAGATCCTGACTGGTCAGAATCTATCTTGTAGGGGGATTTGGCGTTGACGGCGGATAACGAAATCAAGTCCATTACTTGACAATGGCGATTTGTTTAATACCCATCTTCTCCATCTCCTCGCGGGTGGCGTTCTGACGCACGGCAGCCGTCCAACGCTTACGCATCGACATGGTGTTGTCGAACATTTTGCGGATATCCTTCGGGGTATTGATTACCGTTTCCATTTGTCTGTCAATCTTTTGCGTAAATACAATCACACTTCTTCCAAATGCAAATATACAACTATTTCTTTAACTGACAAAATTGATATAAAAAAACTTACCTTGAGCGCGCTAATCTTACGGGAAGCGAGGTAAGTATGTTGCTGCAAAGATACTGCTATGGCCCGCGAGCTTGATGAGCGAACCTTTTTTCATTCTGACCAAATATTTTTCATAATTATTTTTCATTATGCTTATTGCCAATGCTTTATATATTGTTTCCAACTGCAAAAATCCTACTTGACAACTCTTGATTTTTTAATATCCTTCCCCCTTTACTCAGTTTTTTGTACCTTCTCAACTCCCCGATTTACAGCATCTCCCCCTTCTCTTGCAACAGATTTAAATCTTAATCTCTGAAGAAACATTTTGTGGATTGGAATAATAGTCGTATCTTTGCACCGCGAAATAATCGAACAAAAACAACAATAAAATTATGCGTAAACTTAACCGTATTTTAGCAGCAGGCCTGCTGGGCGCCGCCATGTTGGTGGCCTCGACCGCCGACGCCTGCACCAATTTCCTGTTCACCAAGGGCGCCACCAAGGACGGCTCGACGATGATCACCTATGCCGCCGACAGCCACACGCTCTACGGCGAGCTGTACTACCGCAAGGCTGCCCAGTATCCTGCCGGCACCATGTTCCAAGTGGTCGACTGGGACAGCGGCACCCCGCTGATGATGATTCCCCAGGTGGCCCAGACCTACAGCGTGGTGGGCAACATGAACGAGCATGCGCTGGCCATCGGCGAGACCACCTATGGCGGCCGCGAGGAGCTGGCCCACGAGATCGAGGGCGGCATCGACTACGGCAGCTATATCTACCTCACCCTCCAGCGCGCCAAGAACGCCCGCGAGGCCATCCAGGTGCTCGCCGGATTCATGAAAGACTACCCCTACCACAGCGAGGGCGAGAGCTTCAGCATCGCCGACCCCAACGAGGTGTGGATTCTCGAACTCATCGGCAAACGCCCCAATACCGTGAAGCCCGAACTGGCCAAGAAACTGAAGTATAAATATACCGACGGCGCCGTGTGGGTGGCCCGCCGCATCCCCGACGGCTACGTCAGCGGCCACGCCAACCAGGCCCGCATCACCCAGTTCCCCCAGGAGGGCAAGAAATTCGACAAGGCCAAGGGCAAAGGACTGCACAAGGTCATCAGCAGCGCCCACCTCGACTACCTCTTCGAGCCCGAAGTGGAGTGCGTCTACAGCAGCGAGGTCATCACCTACGCCCGTGCCTGCGGCTGGTATGACGGCAAGGACGAGGACTTCTCGTTCTGCGACATCTACGCCCCGCTGACCTTCAGCGGCATGCGCGGCTGCGAGGCCCGCGTCTACGCTATGTTCAACCGCGTGGCCAGCGGCATGCAGAAATACGAGAAATACGCCATGGGCGACGCCAAAGCCGAGCGCATGCCCCTCTGGATACAGCCCGACCACAAGATTGATGTGCACGAAGCCATGCAGCTGATGCGCGACCACTACGAAGGCACCACGATGGACATGAGCAAAGACCTCGGCGGCGGCCCCTACAGGTGCCCCTACCGCTGGCGTCCCATGGGCTTCGAGATTGACGGACACAGCTATGTCCACGAGCGTGCCACCTCGACCCAGCAGACCGGCTTCTCGTTCGTGGCCCAGTGCCGCGGGAACATGCCCGCCAAGATTGGTGGCATCCTGTGGTTCGGCGTCGACGACACCTACAGCACCGTCTACTGCCCCATGTACTGCGGCATCACCGAAATCCCCCTCTGCTTCCGCCAGGGCAACGGCGACATGCTGACCTACAGCGAGACCTCGGCATTCTGGCTCTTCAACCGCGTGAGCAACTTCGTCTACAGCCGCTACAGCGACATGATTGTCGACCTGCAGAAGGTGCAGAGCCGCCTGGAGACGACCTACATCCACGACGTGGCCAAGTTCGACAGCCGCGCCATGAAAAGCGAGGGCGAAGCCTTGGAGCGTCAGCTCAACGACTTCAGCAACCGTGCCGCCGCACGCATGATGAAGGAATGGAACGACCTGGACAAGTACCTCCTGGTGAAGTACATGGACGGCAATATCAAGAAGGAGAAGGACGGCAAGTTCGAGCGCACCGCCACGGGCAACGCCGTCTTCCCGCAGCAGCCCGCCTACCGCGAGGAGTGGCTCCGCATGATTGTGAAGGACCACGGCGACGTGATCCGCGAGAAATAAGACTTATTTCCACTTACGGCGAAGTTCCACTTCGTCGAGCATCAGCCACGCCGGTTCCCCGGCGTGGCTGTGCCATATAGGCAGGGTCGGCCGGCAGATGAAGCGCAGGCGGACGAAATGCACTGACTTGGCTTTGCGGGGTTCGAGGATGTAGGTGAGGCGGCGACTGTCGGCAGCGAGGTCGGCGGGCGGGTCGCAGAGGGTGAGGCTCTGCCAGTCGGACCAGCGCCGGCCGTCGATGCTCCAGCAGGCCTGCACATCGAGGGGTTTTATTACCCAGTCGACGGGGCTGTGGCTGACGCGTGCGTTGATTTCGTCGAGGGTGGCATAATCCTTCATCGTGAGGGTGAGTTCCACCGTATCGGGGCTTTGGAAGCCCACCCAGCCATGGCGCCAGTCGCCCACCACCGCGCGGCGTTCGTCGTTGAGCACGGCGGGGAAGCCGTCGGAATACTGCTTTGCAGGTTGCCTGCTGGCCGTGATTCTGGCCACCGCCACACGCTCGGCGGGGAAGGTGGCTGTCCAGGCCTGCTTCAATTCGTCATGGGCCATGAAATGGTAGATACGGTCGGTCAGGCCGGGCACGAGGTCGAAGCGGTAGCAATAGGTGCTGTCGCCGCTGAGGGCGTGGCGTGCGGCCACCCCCGGACCGCAGGTGGCGGTACCCAGGGGCGCCACGCGGTGGTCGATGCTGACGGTGTAGTAGGGGTCGGGGGCGATTTCCTTCCAGCGGCGGGCGGCGGTGAGGAGGGTGTCGTTATAGCGCCTCACGCTGAAATTGAGCGGCACCAGGGGTGCGTCGGGGGCGATTACCTTCAGGCCGATGCCTTCGCCCTTGAAATGCACCCACTCGGCCTCGCGGTTGCCCTGTTCCTGCGGCACGACGTATTGCGGTGCCGCGAGCTCCTCGAGACTCTTATACCAGCGGCTGACGCGCTGCGCCTCGCGGCGGTCGGGGTAGGTCTCGTGGATGTTCCCATAGAAGGTGCAGGCGGTGAAGGCGGTATCGAGACCGAACTGCAGGCCCACCTTGGGCAGGGTGCGGAACTGTCCGTCGGGCGACACCAGGTAGCTCAGCTGCAGGCGGCCATACTCGTCGGCCTCCACTATCTGCTTCACCCGCAAGGCGGCCCCGTCGGGGACGGTGAGAAGCAAGCGCATCTGCACCTCGGCGTCGCCGGTGGCGACGCTGAGCACCTGGACTTTCAACCGGTTGAGCCCTTGCCAGGCACGGGCACCGAGCATATCGGCGAGGTCGTTCTCGGTGGGCGGTCGCCAGAAGTTGCACCGCAGCGGACGGGCCAGCAGCTCGCGGCCATGGTAGATGTAGGAGGTCAGACTGCCGTCGTCGGTGCTGAGGGTGAGGCTGAAGTCGTTGCCGCTGAGGGTAAGGCTGTGCTTGTCCCTCTGGAACTTATAGTGCTTGGCCTTGTCTGTCTGCCAAGTCTCATATTTTCGGTCGGGGTTGCCGGGGACGCAGTTGCGGCCACGGGTGTAGACGGCCTCGACCTCGGCGGCGTGGGGATGCGGCGTGCGGTCGGCGGCCAGGAGGCCGTTGGCACAGAAAGCGTCGTCGTCCTTGATACCCGGCAGTTCGCCGAGGTCGCCGCCGGCAGCCCACCAGAGGTGGGAGGCATTGGCTGTTTCACCTTTCACCTTTAACCTTTCACCTTCCATCAGGAAGGCCTGGTCAATCCAATCCCAGACGAAGCCGCCCTGCAGCTGCGGGTACTTGTCGATGGTGTCCCAGTAGTCCTTGAGACCGCCCATGCTGTTGCCCATGGCGTGGCAATACTCGGCGATGATATAGGGGCGTGTATTCCTGGGGTTGCGTGCATAGGCGGAGAGGGACTGCACCGAGGGGTACATGATGCCGACGATGTCGGTGTTGGCGTCCAGTTCGGCACGCTCGTAGACCACCGGACGCGTGGGGTCTTTGCCTTTCAGCAGACGGTAAGCCTCCTCGAAGCAGATGCCGTTGCCGCACTCGTTGCCGAGGCTCCAGGCGATGACACAAGGGTGGTTGCGGTCGCGTCGGTACATGTTGTGGATACGGTCGAGGATGGGGTTGAGCCACTCGCGTTTCTTGGCAAGGCTGCCTTCGCCATAGCCCTGGGCATGGCTTTCGACATTGGCTTCGTCCCAGACAAAGATACCCGCCGAGTCGCACAGGTCATACCACAGTTCGTCGTCGGGATAGTGCGAGGTGCGCACGGCGTTGATGCCCATCTCCTTCATCATGCGGATGTCCTGACGCATCTCGTCGGGGGTGACATAGTGCCCTCCCCGCAGGCTGTGTTCATGCCTGTTCACACCGCGTATTTCCATGGGCTTGCCGTTGAGGCGCAGCTGGCCCTCCCGGATGTCAAGGTGGCGGAAACCTATCTTCTTGACGACACGTTCTGTCTCATGGCCGGAAGTGTTGAAGAGGCGAACCACGAGGTCATAAAGTACCGGCGTGCTGTCGCTCCAGGCCTGCACCTCCCCTACCTCGGCGGTAAAACTGGTGAACCAATCATTGGGGTCGATGCGCTTGCGGAAGTGCTTGCCACAGACCTCCAGCTCCACCGCCCCGCCAGGCAGTTCGTGGTTGAAGTCAATCAGTATGTCCAATAGTCCGTGGCGGTAGTCGCCGGTGTCCACATCGGCAATGATGCGCATGTCGGAGAGATAGTTTCGGGGGACGGAGTATAGCACCACATCGCGCGTGATGCCGCTCATGCGCCACATGTCCTGGCACTCCAGGTAGCTGCCGTTGCACCAACGCACCACCTTCACCTTCATGTGGTTGACTCCCTCATGCAGGTAGCGTGTGATGTCCCATTCGGCCGGTGTCTTCGAGTCCTCGCTGTAGCCTGCCTCGTTGCCGTTGACGTAAAGGTACATGGCCGACTTGACGGCACCGAATTTCACGATGACACGGCGGCCGCTCCAATGGGCCGGCACCGTGAAATCGCGGGCATAGACGCCGACGGGGTTGTAGTCGGTCGGCACATGCGGGGGATTGCTCGGGAACTCGTTCCTCATGTTGACATATACCGGCACCCCGAAGCCCTGCAGCTCGATATTGCCCGGCACATGGATGGAGTCCCACCGGTCGGGCGACAGGGTAGCCTGGCGGGGATTGTCGAAGTAGCGGAAACGCCATACCCCGTTGAGACTTCTCGTCCAATCGCCCTCGGGTACGATACGGTCGTGCGGCGGCAATTTGTTGACGCGATACACCTCCAGGTTGTTCCAGTGGGGCTGCCCCTGCAGGGCAAACGCCATCAGCAACAGCAGCATAAATACTATGGTCCGTCTGCTCATCGGGCTGCAAAGATACGCTTTTTTTGCCAATTAGAAAAGATTTCGTATTTTTGCAGTTCGAATATGCAAGAAGGACTCGTTATACGGACCACCGGCAGCTGGTATAAAGTATTGGTGGATAGCGGTCAGTGGATGGCGGACAGCACAGCTGAACAAATGCCACCCACTTCCCACTACCCACTTCCCACCCAAGTTATTGACTGCCGTCTGCGCGGGAACTACCGCCTGCGCGGCAACAAACAGACCAACCCTGTGGCCGTGGGCGATATCGTCGACTATGAGCTTCAGGAGGACGGCACCGGCGTCATTGTCGACGTCCGCGACCGACGCAACTACATCGTCCGCCGCGCCACCAAACTCAGCAAACAGACCCACGTCATCGCCGCCAATATCGACCTGCTTTGCATCGTCGCCACCCTGGGCCTGCCGCGCACTTCAACGGGATTCATCGACCGCCTGCTGGTGACTGCCGAAGCCTACCATATCCCAGCCTGCCTGCTCTTCAACAAAGTAGACCTCTACGACGATGAGTTGTGGGAGGCTCACAATGAAATCAAGGCCATATACACCGCAGCGGGCTATCCCGTCTACGAAATCTCGGCATTGGAAGGTACCGGCCTCGGGAAAGTGAAGGAACTCATCGCAGGCAAGACGGTCCTTTTCAGCGGCCACAGCGGCGTAGGCAAAAGCGCCCTGCTCAACGCCCTCTGCCCCGGACTCGACCTGCGCACCGGCGAACTCTCCGAATGGAGCCTCAAGGGCACCCATACCACCACCTTCGCCGAGATTCATCCTGTCAAACTCTCCACTCCCAACGCCCAACTCTCCACTCTCCTCATCGACACCCCCGGCATCAAGGAATTCGGCATGGTGGACTTCTCCGCGCAGGAACTAGGCCATTTCTTCCCCGAAATCCGGGCCCTGCTGCACGATTGCCATTTTGCCAACTGCACCCACCGGCACGAACCCGGTTGCGCCGTCAGGGAGGCCGTCGACGACGGGCGCATCAACCCCGAACGCTACCGGAACTACCTCAACATCCTCGAAGACATAGAAGAAAAATAAATCTATAATAATTTCCTCCCCATGTTCCAATCCATCAATATCGTAGAAATCTTCAGCACCTTCCTGGTGATGTTCGCCATCATAGACATCACCGGCTCCATTCCCATCTTCGTTTCCATGCGAGACAAAGGGTCCCACATCAAGCCCTTCCAAGCCACCGGGGCGGCGTTGCTGCTCTTCATAGGCTTCTTCATCGTAGGCGATGCGCTGTTGCGTCTTTTCGGCATCGACATGCCCTCGTTCGCTGTCGCGGGTTCGGTGGTGCTTTTCATCCTGGCCTTCGAGATGATTCTCGGACGTGACATCATCAAAAACGAGCCTACCTCGTCAGGGGCCAGCATCGTGCCCGTCGCCTTCCCATTGATTGCAGGGCCCGGCGCCATCACAGCCTTCATATCGCTCCACGCCGAGTACGACACCGTCAACATCATGATTGGCCTAGCGCTCAACATTGTGCTCGACTACCTCGTGCTGCGACACCTTGACAAGATTACCCACTGGCTGGGGGCCGACATCATCTATGTATTAAGGAAATTCTTCGGTGTCATCCTTCTAGCCATGGCCGTAAAGCTCTTTGCAGGCAACATCATGGCCATCTTCACTGCAGCAACAAGTAACATATAATTTAACGCTAAAAACAATTTAAAATGAACAACAAAGGCAAAGTCATCGGTGGCGTCCTGCTACTGCTTCTAGGCATCGGCCTGATGCTGGAGGTCACCCGTGTAATCGACTTCAACTTCGAAGGCTGGTGGACCGCGTTTATCATCATCCCATGCCTGATTAATTTCTTCAACTCCAGAAACAAGACCATGTCGCTCATCGGTGTTGGCACAGGCGTGCTGCTGTTGCTGGCCACACGGGGAATTATCTCGTGGGATGAGTGGTGGCGCTACCTTATCTGCATCGTATTCATTATTTGGGGCATCATGCTTATCATCGGCCGTGACAACACCCACTGCTGCTCCCAGGCTAACAAGAAAAAAGTCGACGAGTTGAAGAAAATCAACCAGGACGGCCGCACAATCCGCCAAATCAACAACTCATTCGGCAAGCAGTCCTTTGAATTCGCAGGCCAGCGTTTTGAAGGGGCAAAGGTGCAGTGTAGCTTTGGCTATGTCGAAATCGACCTGCGCAATGCCGACCTCCTCGACGGGGCTGTCATCGACCTCGACTGCAGTTTTGGCGGCATGGAAATCCGTGTCGGCGACGACGTGTTTGTCAAGCTGGCTGTCGACACCTCCTTTGCCGGTGTGGAGAACAAAGAGCACCTGCTCTATCCCGACAATGCCAAGACCCTTTATATCAAAGGACATTGCTCTTTCGGAGGCATCGAAATCAAATAGCCTACCGACCACTGTCCATAAAAAAAGGCTTGCCGAGGACGGCAAGTCTTTTTTATGTGGAGTAGATGGGACTCGAACCCACTACCTTTTGATTGCGAACCAAATGCTCTACCAGATGAGCTACTACCCCTTGCTTATCAAAAAAGGGCCGTTTGAGCGACCCTCTTTTTGGTGGAGTATATCGGAGTCGAACCGATGACCTCTTGCATGCCATGCAAGCGCTCTAGCCTACTGAGCTAATACCCCATTTTTGCTATGCTTCCTCTCTCGAAAGCGGGTGCAAAAATACAACCTTTTTTCGAACTGACCAAATTTTTTTGTAAAATAAATTACATCGTCCTGATATTCAGATATCCCACGTAAAACCGTCGAAGGGGTG
>Ga0310786_10012569_pt1 | contig 10474 bp, 7 predicted proteins | sample AusTroGonzalo_MG_FD_203881 | JGI IMG/M metagenome (GOLD analysis project Ga0310786, IMG submission 203881) | Bovine rumen microbial communities from tropical cattle in Woodstock, Queensland, Australia - Gonzalo_03 (v2) (version 2) | ecosystem: Host-associated > Mammals > Digestive system >... | reverse complement strand
AACTGAAGGAAAGGCTCTGCGCCGATATTACCGACTGCATGCTTGCCATTTCTGACATATTCCATATGTTCCTCTGTCTTGGCAAGATTTTCAAAGAATGTGTTAATGTCTCCGCTTGCAGAATTGAGTGTTACCTGCACAGAGGAATCCTTCGGCAGATCAATTGCCACATCACCGCTCGCCGTATTTACCTCAAGCTTCTCACCCACCTTCGTAACATGAAGTTCAACATCACCGCTTGCCGTTCTAAAGTTTCCATTTCCGTCCAGATCCTGAATCGTAATATCACCACTTGCAGAACCGACATTCATCTTACCGCTCATCTTATCGATCTTAATATCACCGCTTGCCGTCTTCACAGTTACATCGCTTGTTGCTTCTTCCAACTGAATGTTGCCACTCATCGTATTTAATGATACATTTCCTGATACAGACTTACCGACAATGTCTCCGCTCATAGTCTTAAGCACAAGTTTTGCGGCTCCGATTTTTTCAACCGTTATATCACCGGATGCAGTATATGCCTTAAATTCATTCAGCTTACATGCAAAATCTTCCGGCAAAAATATTCTTACAATACCCTTTCTTGCCAAACCAATCACATTGATCGGATACTGAATTTTCAGCTGACTTCCGGCTAATGTATACTCCAAAAGCTGATTTTTTTCAGGTGCTTTATTATATAGCTCCTGTACAAGAATTTCACTATCGTTTGTCACTTGTACATCCAAATCCACAGAAGAACTTTGCAGCTCCATTTGGATACTCTCGATTCCGTTTACAGAAAACTTTCTTTCGTTATAAACTGCGGTATCTGTATATTCCCCTTTTTCATATGTGAAATTATTGCCAACATCTCCGATAATCTGCTTGATACAACTGCTGATATTCTCAATGAAATCGCTTCCGATAACACTATCAAAGACATTCTTTGCCTGTTGTTCGATTTTCTTTGCATGCTGCCCAAGATTACGAGCCTGTTTTTCCCAGTACTCGCCCTGCCATTTCCAATACTCACTTTGTTTTTCCCAGTACTCGCTCTTTTTCTCTTCAGCGTCACCCTCTTCACCATCATCGATCGCACCAAGTGCAGCAAGAAGTTCGTTCACATCGCCTATGGATGCCATGACCATGGTATATGCCTGTTCCTCGGTGAAACCTCTTTGGATCAGATCCTCATATTTCTCTAATGCATTGGAGATCATCTCCTCTTGTAATTCCTTTATCTCCACAGAATCCGGAGCATTTTCAAACAGCTCCCTGATCACCTCTTTGATCTTGTCTTCCATTCTATCCTCTCTTTCCGTCGTCCTTGCGACACAGCCTTACTGAATATTTTTTCATTGAATGCCTTTTCGACACACAACTGCCTTAAACCAGCAGGCTATCGATCATTTCCTTGGCCTTCTTCCATTCCGCCTTGTTTTGTTCATAAACTTCACGCCCTTTTTCTGTAATGGAATAATAACGTCTTCTGGCTCCTACTTCCTCATCTCCCCAGTACGTGCTTACCAGGCCGTCCTTCTCAAGCCTTCGGAATGCAGTATAGAGCGTGGCATCCTTCAGTTCAATCTGTGACTCTGTTTTTGCCATAATCTCCTTATTGATCAAATATCCGTAGCTGTCATGCTCTGTCAGACTCGCTAAGATTATGGTGTCCGTGTTTCCTCTTAAAAGATCCGATGCGATAGACATCCTTTCACCATCCTTTCAAATTTTGTTTTCTTTTTTCTCGTTTCGTTTTATGGAACATTTATCATTCAATGATATTAAATTACCACAATATACCTCGTCTGTCAATGTATGCTTTGTAAAAAAATTATAAATTGCCTCTTAAGAGATGATAAAAGCCTTCCCCGTAAAGAGGAAGGCCTATCTGTTTCAATATTTCGAAATCGGAGACCCTTCGAACATTTTCTAATCTGACTGCACGACTTGCTTCGTAGCTTCACAGCTTTCACAATTCTGCAAATATTCGACCTCCGCGATCATTTTATTGCTGAGCGACATCCTTCATGGAGAAACTGATTCTTCCCATCTTGTCCTTGCCAAGACATACAACTGTCACTGTATCACCTAATGTCAGATAGTCCTCAACATGCTCTACTCTTTCCTTAGCGATCTTGGAAATGTGAACCATTCCCTCCTTGCCGGGTGCAAATTCGATAAAAGCTCCGAATTCCTTGATGCTGACTACTTTACCCTTAAAAATCTGGCCTTCCTCAAAATCCGTTACGATCATTTGGATCATATCCTGAGCTTTTGCCATCATCTCTTTATCAGTACCACACACAGAAACCATACCGTCATCCGTGATATCGATTTTTACTCCTGTGCGCGCAATAATCTCATTGATCGTTTTTCCTCTCTGACCAACCACATCTCCGATCTTCTCCGGATCAATCTGCATGGAAACAATCTTGGGAGCGTATTTACCTACCTCTGCTCTGGGAGCCGCAATCGCAGGTTTCATACAATTATCCATGATAAACAGTCTTGCCTCACGGCATCTTGCAATTGCTCCTTCAACGATCGGTCTGGTAAGACCATGAATCTTAATATCCATCTGAATTGCTGTGATACCATCCGTCGTACCGGTCACCTTGAAGTCCATATCTCCGAAAAAGTCCTCAAGGCCCTGGATATCGGTAAGCAATACAAAATCATCATCTGTGTCCCCTGTAACAAGTCCACAGGAAATACCGGCAACCATCTTCTTGATCGGAACACCTGCTGCCATCAAGGACATGCAGGATGCACAGGTGGATGCCATGGATGTGGATCCGTTGGACTCAAATGTCTCGGATACACAACGGATGGAGTATGGGAACTCATCTTCACTGGGAAGTACCGGGATCAGCGCTCTCTCAGCAAGTGCACCGTGACCAATCTCTCTTCTTCCGGGTCCGCGGGAAGGTTTTGTCTCTCCAACGGAGTAGGAAGGGAAATTGTAATGATGCATATAACGCTTTGTGATCTCATTATCATCCAATCCGTCAATCTTCTGTGCTTCAGAAAGCGGTGCCAGCGTACAAACATCACAGATCTGTGTCTGTCCACGTGTAAACATTGCGCTTCCATGAACTCTGGGAATAATATCCACTTCAGCAGCAAGGGGACGGATCTGCGTAATCTCACGGCCATCAGGACGCTTATGATCTTTCAGGATCATCTTACGCACTGTTTTCTTTTCGTATTGGTAAACAGCCTCTCCGAGGATTGCAAGCCACTCTTCCTTCTCGGCAAATGCCTCCTCAAACTTAGCAGTAATATTACGGATATTCTCCTCACGAGTCTGCTTTTCATCTGTAAATACAGCTGTTTCCATCTCTTCGGGAGTGACAATCTTCTTCATCTCCTCAAACATCTCTGCCGGGATTGCGCAGCTGGTATATTCATGCTTCTTCTTGCCACACTCTGCTACGATCTTGTCAATGAATGCGATAATCGTCTGATTTACCTCATGAGCCTTGTATATAGCCTCGATCATTTTTGCTTCGGGAATCTCATTTGCACCCGCTTCAATCATGATCACCTTCTCACGTGTGGATGCGACCGTCAGATTTAAGTCGCCATCTTTCCATTCTTTTTGAGAAGGATTTACAATCAGCTCGCCGTTCACCATACCCATCTGCGTCATTGCACAGGGACCATCAAAAGGAATATCTGAAATACAGGTTGCAATTGCAGCTCCGATCATTGCCACCAGTTCGGGACGACATTCCGGATCTACACTCATGACCATATTGTTCAGGGTAACATCATTACGATAATCCTTCGGGAACAGGGGACGCATCGGTCTGTCAATTACACGGCTTGTCAGAATCGCATTCTCGCTTGCCTTACCCTCGCGCTTGTTAAATCCGCCGGGGATTTTACCCACTGCATACATCTTCTCCTCATATTCAACACTTAACGGGAAGAAATCAATACCGTCTCTTGGCTTCTCAGAAGCAGTTGCAGTACACAAAACAGTCGTATCACCATAGTGCATAAACGCACAGCCATTTGCCTGCTTGCCTACACGGTTTACATCAACCACAAGTTTACGACCAGCCAGTTCCAGTTCAAAACTCTTGTACATAGTACCTCCTTTTTCTCAGGCATTTCTGCCCGGTTTTCTGTATTTTACACAGAACGGAGGACACCGAAACCACTGAAAAAAACAGGATCTTCATCCGCATTCACCCTATTCTTTTCAGCAATCTCGGATAACTCCTTCCGTTCCGGTGCTGACAAAATATCATCTCTCGTATCGAGAAAGCAATCGGGAAAACAAACACAAGCGGAGCGCCTGCAAAGCAGGCATTCTCCGCTCTCATTACAGCATTATTTTCTTAAGCCAAGCTTTTCGATCAGTGCACGGTATCTCTCAAGATCCTTCTTCTTAAGATATGCAAGAAGTCCTCTTCTTTGACCAACCATCTTCAACATACCGCGGCGGGAATGGTGATCCTTAGGATTCTCCTTCAAATGCTCAGTAAGCTCTGCTATTCTGGCAGACAGTACTGCCACCTGTACCTCAGGTGAACCGGTATCGCCAGGTGTTCTGGCATACTCATTCATGATTGCTGTTTTCTTTTCTTTGGAAATCATTGCTCTTTCTCCTTTCAAACATCTAAAACTATATTATCGCCGGACACTAAGATCGGGTCAGAGCTGTCCCGGATCCGAGCGTCGGTTTGCTCATGCTTTTGTAGTATAGCATACTTCGTATGAGTTGTAAACATTTTTATTTTTCTGGTATATGACTATTTTTCGTAACTATGTCATCTTGGAAGTGCAAAGTACCTGAAGAAACCGTATCCGTTTTCATTAGTGAAATCACTGTATTTTTGTTCCGGATGCAGGTTCATACTTTTTCGGGCGGAGCATAAACAAACCTGAAAGAGTATACTTGCGTTGATACTCTGAATCACACTTATCCGGAATCGTTACCGTTAATTCCTCCATTTCATAATCATAAGTTATCTCACTGATGATTTTTCCGTTCTCATCATACCTCAGAAAATGCGAATGCGTCTGGTATCCCTTTTCGTCATATGCATACTCCATCAATCGTATGATGTTACCATCTGCGTTGTACGTGATTTCTTTCCACGGTCTTCCCTGACTGTCATATTCCAAGTGAAAATTCGTGACAATACCATCCTTATCATATTCTACGGATTTGATCTCATTGTCTTGATCGTCATATTCACTCTCAGTTTTGTATGTGATCACTCCATCCTCGTCATATTTCACGGTTTTAATTGTATTTCCATGATCGTCATATTTACTTTCTGTTACAGACGTAATCGTGCCATTCCCATCATATTCCACGGTTTTGATTGTATTTCCACAATCGTCATATTCACTCTCTGTTACAGACGTAACCGTCTCATTCTCGTCGTATTCTACTGTTCTAGTTTTGTTTCCATGATCATCATATTCATTTTCAGTTTTAGACTCTGGTGTTCCATCGTAATTGTAGTGTGTGTACCTAATCTCATTTCCCTGATCATCGTATTCGTATTCATTCACACGCACTGATTCATCATCAAAACTTTGAAATGTCATATTACCCAAATCATTATACTTGTATTCCCACAAACTTTGACTTGTTCCGTTAGAATGAAACTTTTCTGATCGAATAAGGTTTCCCTGATCGTCATATTTTTCGCAAGCAGACAAATATTCCTTTTTATCATCTTTGTATTTTTCATAGGACTTAATTTTTCTTCGAATCGCATGCGTGTCATACTCGTGTACAATTCGTAAAGAATATCCATTATATTTATAATACTCCTTTTTTATGTTCCCCTTGCCATCATATACGGCTTTGTATTGATCTTCCCAATTTACGTCCCCATTCTCTTCCTGTGCTTTTCCGGATCGATATTTAACCACGCGTCCCATGTCATCATATTCATATTCTTCTATTTCTGCTATTGAAAATATGTCTCCCTCATACTTATAATGCTTACCTTTTCTTAAATCACCATGATCATCGTATTCATATTCATCTCGCCAAGTGATACCGTCTGTTGTAAGAACACTCGTTTTCATTAGTTCGACAGTCTCCTGGTGTGATGGTATAGGATCTTTCTTCTCGCCGCACCCGCCCATGATTGCGGTAAATGCCAGAGCTGCCGCAACTAGAACAACCTTGCTACACTTACTTCTCTTCGTACTCTTTTTCATTACAACACCTTTGCTGAATGATTTCTCTTTCATGGTCAATCCGCTCCTTTCAAGAACCGCCAGCTACCTTAACTATTGATTCAACATTTCCTCACTCAAAATGTTCATTCATGGAATGCTCATTATATATAGATTAGTTCTATATATATCGCCTGTCAATATAGTTTGGCGCTATTTTATCATTATTTAAGAATCTTCATGCGTTTTTTACAATGTTTGAAGGATTGCGTAAATTGCCTCTATATCTCCCTGTCAAAGCAAAATCTGATCCTTTCATTTCGTTTTCGTCATTTTAAAACATTTCTTACCTTGTAATCCCCGAAAACTTTATCACTTTAAACCAAGAAAAATAACTTGCATAATATGTCTGTGTCCTTTATAATTAATGACTGAAACAAATAGTAGACAAATAATGGTTCATGTCCACATTTAGTATTATTGGGATTACTATTTTTGGTATTCGTTCATTTTAGAAAGGATCGCTTTCGCCTTTGGGCACAGCGAATGGTAGATTTTCATGAGTTTTGAATTTATCCGCAAGTTACCGACACCCGCCGAAATCAAAGAAGAATTTCCTCTTCCTGCTGAACTCGGTCGATTAAAAGCAGAAAGAGATGCCGAGATCAGAGATGTGATCACCGGCAAAAGCAACAAATTTCTATTAATCATCGGACCCTGCTCAGCAGACCATGAGGACTCCGTTTGCGATTACGTAAACAGACTTGCGAAATTGAATGATAAGGTCAAGGATAAATTAATCCTCATTCCACGCATTTATACCAATAAGCCCCGTACTACCGGAGCCGGATATAAAGGAATGGTACATCAGCCAGATCCGGAGAAAAAACCGGATTTTCTAGCCGGACTCATTGCCATCAGAAAACTTCATATTCGTGCAGCAAAAGAAACCGGTCTTACTTCCGCTGACGAAATGTTATATCCGGAAAACTTCCGCTATCTCTCGGATATTCTTTCCTATGTAGCAGTCGGCGCACGTTCCGTTGAGGATCAGCAGCATCGCCTCACAGTAAGTGGTTTTGATGTCCCTGCAGGTATGAAGAATCCAACCAGCGGTGATTTCTCTGTTATGCTCAATTCCGTATACGCCGCACAACATGGTCATTCCTTTATCTATCGGGGATGGGAAGTAAATACAAGCGGTAATGAACTGGCTCATACCATTTTGCGCGGTGCAACAAATAAACATGGGCAGAACATTCCGAACTATCACTATGAAGATCTTGTTTTACTTTTAGAAATGTATAACGGTATGGATCTAAAGAATCATGCATGTATTATTGATACAAACCATTCCAATTCCAACAAAAAATTTGATCAGCAGATCCGTATTGCAAAAGAGGTCATGCATAATCGAAAAACGAATGCTGAGATTCACGCTCTCATAAAAGGACTTATGATTGAAAGCTACATTGAAGAAGGCTGTCAAAAAGTCGGCGGTGGAATCTATGGAAAATCCATCACAGATCCATGCCTTGGATGGAATGATACCGAACGGCTCATACTTGATATCGCAGAATATGAATAAACTTCAATACAAAATCTTTTCTTGTCGGAATGCTTTGCATTCCGGCATTTTTTATCATGGGCAATTCCAGCCTTCTCCTGTAAGCTTTACAAAATCTTCAAAATCATCCTGAGGACGCAGGGTCCAAGCAAAACTTCCAGCAAAATCCCCGAAAGCAACAGGAATAGGAGTGTTCCCATCTTCACCAACAGATACCTCGAAGTATAACTTTTTCTCCTCATGATGATATCATTCATTTCCAGACAGCCTTCAAACAAGATGAAAAACGCCGGCAGATAGAATCCCATCTGAGGAAACATCGCCGCCTGCAAAAGGATGACGCCCTTCAATCCATACCGTAGCATGGCTGCCTTCAGAAACACCCCATAGCCGATTCCAAACCAGATGGCAAATGTGCACGCCAAAAAGCGGGCCAAACAGGTCGCCGCTCCAAGTGCCATGAAAAATACCAGTCCAAGTCGAAGCTTTGCTATATAGTAGAGATATCCGCTGATATCCGGCCTATAGAATTGCATTTTCAAAAGATCCTTGGCATTCAGCAATCCCTCATCTTCCTTCATCGGGCCGCATAGAAATACGCCCAACAAAAAACCAACTGCACACAATAAGACAAATCGGAACCTTGCAGCCCTTTTCCACATAAGGCTTTTCCTTCCTTAACAGTCTTGTCTATCCATTGTATGCAGTCGGTATTTCAATCATTCCTCTAGGAAACATATCTCTACTACATCATTGTCCCAAGATCCAAAATCGAACTGATCCGGGATATCGGAAATTGGAATTACAAAAAATCCGATCACTTTTAATTTCTGTATTGTCAAGATTCCTTCTCATTAAGAAGTTTATTTGCACTTACAAGTTTTACGCACAGAACAAACAAATCTGTTGCCTGCGCCATCTCCTCCGGCGTAGGAAAAGAAGGAGCAATTCGAATATTGCTATCCTTAGGATCCTTCCCATAAGGGAATGTAGCTCCGGCTCCTGTCAATACCACCCCTGCTTCCCGGCATTTTTCAACGATCGCCTTAGCACATCCGTCCAATGCATCAAATGAAATAAAGTAACCACCATTTGGTTTCGTCCATGAACCGATTCCAAGGCCACCCAGTTCCTTCTCAAGAACCTTTAAAACCGCCTCGAACTTCGGCCTAAGAATCGATGCATGCCTACGCATTTGCTCTCTTATTCCCTGAATATCCTTAAAATAATTCACATGCCTCAATTGATTCACTTTATCATAGCCAATCGTTTGAATAGTCATCGATTTTCTGATATAGTCCAGATTTGCTTTTGAAGAAGCGATAGCTGCGATTCCCGCACCAGCAAAACTTACCTTTGATGTCGAAGCGAACTCATATACCATATCCGGATTGCCGGCTTTTTCGCACTCAGTCAAAATATCAGGGATCTGATCCGAACGATCCTCATAAAGATCATGAACCGCATAAGCATTATCCCAAAAAATACGAAAATCTTCAGCTGCCGGTCGAAGTGTTGCGAAGCGCCTAACCGTCTCTTCGGAATATGTATAGCCCTGCGGATTGGAATATTTCGGCACACACCAAATGCCCTTAATCGCAGAATCTTCAGATACCAACTTTTCAACAAGATCCATATCCGGTCCATCCTCAGACATCGGGACATTAATCATCTCTATCCCAAAATGAGCTGTGATTGCAAAATGCCTGTCATAACCCGGAACAGGACATAGGAATTTCACACGATCTAGCTTACACCATGGCGTGGATCCCAATACACCATGTGTCATCGAACGGGAAACCGTATCATACATGATCGGAAGACTTGCATTGCCGCATACGATCACATTTTCTGGATTTACCTGCATGATATCGGCCATTAACTTTTTGGCTTCAGGAATTCCATCCAACACACCATAATTTCTGGTATCCACACCTGCTTGCGTCTTCATATAGCTCTTGGAATCAAGCGCATCCATCAGGCCCATGCCCATCTCAAGCTGTGCAACAGAAGGCTTTCCACGCGACATATCCAATGCCAATCCCTTTTCCTTCACTATATCAAAAGCAAGCTCCAGTTGCTTTTTCTGCTCCAGCAATTCCTCTCTGCTCATTTCCTGATACGATTTCATCCTTTACCTCCATTTTTAGTCTCAATCTCATCCATTGTTTTATCATATGCTGCACAATCTCTACTTTGCGCATGTCGGATAATTGTATACAATCATACATCTCGAAATATCATACTATATCATTCCTATTTTCACAAGAGTATTTTTTTAAAAAATAAAAAATTAAAAGAGAGCAGCCACACCTATTTAGCGCGGCTGTCCTCCCTTTTACATCTTCTTATTCGATATCTATGTCATCTTATTCGAAAGGGATCGGATGCTGGGACGCACCGATCGATGCAGGTTTCGAATTCTGACTGAACCAACGCTGCGAATTCCATGCGATCACGTTCTTCCTCAATAGTTTTCCTGTACCTGCCTCATATACTTCCACGGTTATTTGTTTCGGTAACCATGCATTTTTGCTTCGATTCCAGATTTCCAACTTCAGATTTCTCAGTTGTATCTCCTGTTTGCTCAAGTCAAACTGTTCCGAAATGGTCTTTCCTGCCATCAGTGATGTATTCATAAAATTACTGATATATCCCCATTTGCCATCCATATTTCCGTCCTGTGCAATAAGTGCAAGCTGTCCGTTCAACGGAGCATATCTCAGAGTATTGGTGACGATCGTCAGTTTTATCAGTCCAACTTTC
>Ga0310786_10012568_pt1 | contig 10475 bp, 10 predicted proteins | sample AusTroGonzalo_MG_FD_203881 | JGI IMG/M metagenome (GOLD analysis project Ga0310786, IMG submission 203881) | Bovine rumen microbial communities from tropical cattle in Woodstock, Queensland, Australia - Gonzalo_03 (v2) (version 2) | ecosystem: Host-associated > Mammals > Digestive system >... | reverse complement strand
GATTTGATCATTCCATGGGAGTGCGGCTCTCAACCTATGCCGTGCCGATGATCATTGGGGAGATCAAGTGCTACCTTCGGGACAACGGGCCCATCAAGATTTCGAGAACCATACGCGAGAATGCCATGAAGCTGGAGTGGGCGAGAAGAAAATACGTGGAGAAGAACGGAAGGGAGCCAAGCATTTCGGAGCTTACTAAGGAGATGGGGCTCGGACGGGAAGAGATCCTGCTGGCGCTGGAAGCGGGGAGGACGGTTTCCTCCCTAGACAGAGTGCGGGAGGGCGAGGACGGAGAGGAGTATTCCTTGTTTGACAGGATTGCTAAGGATGACGGAGGCGCGGGGGAATGCGCGGTCACAAATCCTGGCGCGGGGGACGCGGAGAAGGACAGGGTCTTGGACCGGATGCTGACGGAGCAGGCTCTGGGGCTGCTGGATCCGGAGGAGAGGCATTTGATCGCCCTACGTTTCTTTCAGGAAAAGACGCAAAGCCAGGTGGCGGAGATCCTCGGGGTCAGCCAGGTTCAGGTCAGCAGAAGGGAGAAGAAGATCCTGGAAAAACTTAGGAAATTCTTAAATTCCTAGGGGGAGGGCTTTCTTTTTATGGGAAAATGGGGTAGAATGATTCTTGGTACAAATGATTTCGATGAAATGGGGAAAACATGGGATATTCGGAAGAGAGATATGAAGATTTTGAGGTAGAGGATCTGGAGGAGGATGGCTCCTGGCTGGACGAGCAGGATGAGGAAGAGACCTGGACGGATGACGCAAATGCCGTGACCGGAGAGGACGAGGGAAATCCTCCGGATGACGGGATGGCGGAGCCGGACGTGGATGGGCAGGCCGCAGCAACGGAGAAGAAAAAGAATCCGTTTAAGGCCTTGGTCATTTTGTTTGGCGTTTTGCTCATACTCCTTTTACTCGCATTGGTCGGCACAATGTTTTACAGGGACTATCTCGCAAAGGAAGAAGCGCTGGCGACGGCGGCAACGGAGCGTGAGACGGCCGTGGAAAAGGCCCTGGCGGATGCGGAGGCGCGTCACGAGGAAGAACTGAAGACGCGACTTGCCGAGGAGCGGGCAAACGGCATGGAGGACGGGGAGCGTTTCGTCCTTGATCAGATCAGCTCGAGCATTGAAAATGGCATCAGCGTGGTGGAAACGTTTCGCGCCCTGTATTCGGATAAGCTGGTGGTGGCCAGCGGCGGTACGTATCACTTTATTCCCATCCGGGATGACCTGAAAAAGAATGATTACGTCATGGAAAATCTCGTGACGCTTCAAAATGGGGAACTCCAGTATGTCAGGGACGGTGCGGTGGCATCCTACAAGGGGATCGACGTCTCGAAGTTCCAGGGGAAGATCGATTGGCAAAAGGTGTCTCAGGACGGCGTGACCTTTGCGTTTATCCGGGTTGGCTATCGCGGATACGGTGAAAAGGGCGTTTTGATGGAGGATCCCACCGCAAGGGAAAATCTCCAGGGAGCGAATGCGGCAGGCATTAAGACGGGCGTCTACTTCTACACCCAGGCCATCACGGAGGCTGAGGCGAGGGAAGAGGTGGACATGATCTTGGAAATCGTGCGGCCTTATCAGATCGACTGCCCCATCGTCATCGACGTGGAGCGGGTGTCCAGCTCCGACGCGAGGATGAATAAGCTGGATGCCGAGACCAGAACGCGGATCGTAAAGACCTTCTGCGATGCCGTGGCAGAGGCGGGATATCGCCCCATGATCTATCACAACCTGGAGATGGCGGCGGTATTGCTTGACGTCTCCCAGCTTGAGGCATATGACAAGTGGTTTGCCTATTATAATTCAGACCTGTATTATCCATACGCATATCAGGTATGGCAGTACTCTGACAAGGGACAGGTTCAGGGCATCAGCGGCAACGTGGACGTGAACGTGGCCTTCGAGCCGCTTTGGAATTAGAAAAATGAATAAAAAGAATGCTGACGGGAAACGCTAGTGGCAAGGACGAGAAACTGCTGGCGATGGAAAGGAAGCATTCATGAATAACGTAAACGTGTATCTAAAATGTCTGCGGAGCGCAAAGGTTTCCGGCGAAGACGCCTATCTAAAGGACGTCTGCAACCTGCGCTGCGCAGACGTTTTGCTTTCCGCAAAATTAAAGGCCATCAAGGTGCATCATTTTCAAAAGGATGCTCCAAAACGTCACGTGGTGAGCACGCTGCGGCTGGTGGAGCTTATGGAGGAGGTCTGCCCGCAGATCACCGTGGAAGTGATCGGGGAGACGGACGTGTTGCTGGAACGGGTAAAGGAAAAACAGCCGTCCCGCGCCTTCACCGCCATAAAGATCGCGGTGGTCTGTCTCGTGAGCTTTCTGGGCACGGCCTTTACCATCATGGCCTATCACAATGACGTAGGCATCAACGCGATCTTTATGCAGGCCTACGGGATGCTTCTAAATGAGAACCCAAAGGGATCCAATGCCATGGAGATCGCCTATTCCATTGGCGTCGCCCTGGGGATGCTGCTCTTTTTTAATCATGCCGGTGGGAAGACCATTACGGAGGATCCCACGCCGATCCAGGTGGCGATGCGCAATTATGAGAAGGACGTGGATCATGCGCTTATGGAGACGGCGGAGCGGGAGAGCTTTGAGGAGGAAAATCAGAAATGACGTGGCTTAGCAGGGGATTTCTTCTCATCGTTGGGAGCACCTATGGTCTTTTGTCGGCAGCAGGCGTCTTCACGGTGCTGGCGGCCGTGGGACTGGTGCCTAGGTTTGCGGGCAGGACGCACACTGCGAACCGGGTTTGGCTGTATGAGGAGATGGTGATCGGCGGCACGGTCTTTGGATGCTTCGTCAGCGTGTTTGAGGAGCGGTGCGGACTGTTTGTCTGGCTGGCGCAGCATTTCCCGGAGCACCTGGCACTGTGGCGGATTGGGGGGCAAACGCTTTTGATCCTGGCGGGGCTGTTCGCGGGCATGTTTGTGGGATGTCTGGCCCTGGCCATCGCGGAGATGCTGGACAGCATTCCCATCCTTGCACGCCGGATCTCGTTTCACGGAGGGATCTATTACGTGATCTTCTCCATGGCGCTGGGAAAGCTGGCGGGTTCGCTGGTCTATTTTTTGACGGACTTTCACGTGACGGGGGAATAAAGCAATTATTGAAGGACTTTTACGGGACGGGGGAATAAAGCAATCATAGATGGATGGAGGCTTGAGATGGAAAAGAAAGAATATCAGGATTACGTGGAGAGGGTGACGCCGAAGGCGAACGCGTGGATACAGATGGGAAAGGCCTTTTTAATGGGGGGCGCGATCTGTGCGCTGGGGCAGTGGATCATCAACGTGGGCATGGAGCGGTTTGGGCTGGACAGACAGGATGCGGGAAGCTGGTGTTCCCTGATTCTCATCGTGATCGCGGTGGCGCTGACGGGGCTGAACGTGTATCCCAGCCTGGTGAAGTGGGGCGGCGCGGGGGCGCTGGTACCCATCACGGGCTTTGCCAATTCCGTGGCGGCCGCGGCCATTGAATACAAGGCGGAAGGGCAGGTATTTGGCGTGGGTTGCAAGATTTTTACCATTGCGGGGCCAGTCATTCTATTCGGGATTTTCTCGAGCTTTCTGATGGGACTCATTCAATTTTTGTTTTAATAGGTTTATCCATGACAAAAAATAAGAATCAGTAAACAAGAATAAAATAGAATTCATTTTTTTGAAAATGCTATAATTTATTTAGCATTTTGAATTGACGGATGAAAAAAACAAGAAAAACAGATGCCGCAGATTTTGCCATTTCTAATGGGGATTGAAGGGAAAATCATGGCGGTGCGGAAGGGAGAACGAATGAGAAAAGCATTGTTTATTGGGGGAACTGGTACCATCAGCATGGCCATCACCAGGCAGCTTGCGAAGGAAGGGGAGTGGGAGCTCTACCTTTTAAACCGCGGCAGCAGGGAGAGCGAGCTCCCGGAGGGCGTCAAGGCCATTCACGCGGACGTTAATGATGAGGAAGCGACCCTCAAGGCGCTGGGGGACCTTACGTTTGACAGCGTCTGTGACTTTATTGGATTTGTGCCTGCGCAGCTGGAGAGGGACTATCGGATCTTTAAGGGACGGACAAAACAATTCACGTATATCAGCTCCGCTTCCGCTTATCAGAAGCCCGTGGGAGACTATCGGATCACTGAGGGAACCCCTTTGGCCAATCCCTACTGGGAGTATTCCAGAAATAAGATTGCCTGCGAGGAGCTCCTTATGAAGTGGTATCGCGAGGATGGATTCCCCGTGACCATCATTCGCCCCAGTCATACGTATGACGAGCGAAACGTGCCCATGGGCGTACACGGCGACAAGGGCAGTTATCAGGTGTTAAAGCGCATGATGGAAGGCAAGCAGGTCATCGTGCACGGCGATGGAACGAGTCTGTGGCACATGACTCATAACAGTGATTTCGCCAAGGGCTTTATCGGACTCATGGGAAACGTTCACGCGATCGGGGAATGCTATCAGATCACGAACGACGAGACCCTGACCTGGAACCAGATCTATCAGGCCATCGCGGACGTGCTGGGCGTGGAGTATAAGCCTTACTACGTATCCTCTGACTTCTTGGATGCCGCATCGAAATATGATTTCCGCGGCGGGCTGATCGGGGATAAGTCTAACAGCGTGGTGTTTGACAATGCGAAGCTGAAGCGCGCCGTACCGGGTCTTGCCATGAACGTGCGCTTCGAGGTGGGCGTTCGGAAGACCATTGAGTACGTCCTTTCTCATCCGGAATGTCAAGTGGAGGATCCTGAGTTTGACGCATGGTGTGACAAGGTGATCGAGGAGCTGGAGGCAGCGAAGGCGAGGATCATCGGGTAAAGAGTTTTGGGTTTGACATAAGTGAATTCTATTGGAAAGAGGAAAAGAAGATGATTGACGTAAGAGGAAGATGGGCACTCATCACGGGTGCCAGCAGGGGGATTGGAAGGCTTGCGGCGCTGTTTATGGCGGAGAGGGGATGCAACCTGATCATGCATGGAAGAACTCTGGAGCACTGCCAGGGAGTGCTGGAGGAGGTGCGTGCCAAGGGCGTGGAGGCCTATGCCGTGGCGGCGGAGCTGACGGATCTTGATGCGGTTTCCCAGATGCTGAAGGAAATTGACGAGAAGACGCCCGTGGTGGATATCGTTTTGAACAATGCGGGGCTTCAGATCGCATACCGCGTGAATTATTATGAGACGCCGGTGAGCGACTATCTTGAGAGCTATAAGATCAACACGGTGGCGCCGGCCATGATTTGTTATCATTTCTTGCCGAAGATGGTGGAGCGCGGATTTGGACGGATCGTAAATACCACCAGCGGCATTCGCTTAGAGCCAGAGCAGGCAGGATATTCCGCAAGCAAGGCGGCGCTGGATAAGATCACTATCGACCTTGGATCGAAACTTGGGGGAACCGGCGTTTGCATCAACCTGACGGATCCCGGATGGTGTCGCACGGATCTTGGCGGCCCTCACGCGCCGAACGCGCCTGAGAGCGCGATTCCCGGCGTGGTGGTTGGAGCCTTTGTCGATGACGGAAAGTCCGGAAGATATTTTGGAGCTGGAAGCTTCCACGGCATGACCCTGGAGGAGGCCGTGGCCAAGGCTGAACGGGAGTTTTCTTGACGAATGCTAAGGCGGAGAGGGAGTTTGTTTTAAGGTGTTGCGCATTGCCCAAGTTCCAGGGGGATGAGGTGATGCAACACGGAAAGTAGGAGTTAATTACCGTGTAGCATAGAAGCTTTTGAACTTGGCTGGAATGCAACAGGAGAAGCAGGTTGTGCTCAACGTGTAGCCTGAAGGCTATGACAAGGCAAAAAAAATCAACCTGAGGAAGCAAATAAGACTTCTGGGTTGCTTGAACGGAGGAAAAGAAAGCATCCGAGCAACCTAGGGAAGTAAACGGGCTGTCTGGGTTGTTTGAACAAGGGAAAAGGTGCGGATAAGTAAAGCAACGCATACGTAAAGCAATGCATACGTAGAGCATCTGTGTGTTATTGGAAGAAGAAAGTGATGAAAAAAAGAAAATTAGGTCTTGCAATTTTGAGAGACGCGTGTATAATGTTAGTTAGCTAACAAAGATGTTAGTTAGCTAACATTTTTTGCGGGTAGCGATTAAATGCCATGTTTGCATGAGCATAAGCTTATAAGGAAAGGAGTACACACATGAAATCCGTTAAGGAACGGGCAATCGGTTTTGAGTTAAAGTTCACGAATAACGTGATCAGGCGGAACCTGGATCAGCGGTTTGCGGAAAATGGATTGGAAGACTTAAGCGGCATGCAGGGTCCCGTGATCGGTTACATATACGGGAACAGTGCGGAGCGGGACGTCTTTCAAAAGGACATCGAGAAGTGGTTTAACATTCGAAGGTCCACGGCGACGGTGATGCTGCAGGCCATGGAGCAAAAGGGATTGATCGAGCGGGAATCCGTGCCAAATGACGGGAGACTGAAAAAGATCATCCTGACGGATAAGGCAAAAGAGCTTCACAAGCGCGTCAAGGAGCAGATCGAGCAGTTCCACCGCGAACTGGAAGAGGGAATCACGCCGGAGGAGAAGGAAGAGTTCCTTCGGATCCTGGATCGAATCCGAGAGAATTTGAAGGATTAAAAAAGTAGACGTAAGAAAGGGTAACAAAATGGTAAAGACGTTATTAAAACAAGTCAAGGAATTCAAAAAAGATTCCATTCTGACCCCCTGTTTTATGATCTTGGAGGTCTTGATGGAAACTTTGATCCCCTTGCTCATGGGTTCCATCATCAATGAGGGAATCGAAGCGGGGAACATGACACACATCTATCTCATGGGCGGTGCCATGTTGGTTGCGGCAGTGGTTGGCCTTTATGCCGGTGCCATGGGAGGTAAGTATGGCGCGAGGGCGTCAACCGGTTTTGCGAAGAACCTGAGGGAGGCCATGTTTACCAACATTCAGGGCTTCTCCTTTGCAAACATTGACAAATTCTCCACGGCAGGTCTTGTGACGAGACTTACCACGGACGTAAGCAATCTGCAGAATGCCTATCAGATGATCCTGCGCATGTGCATCAGGGCTCCTTTTTCCCTGATCATCGCCATGACCGCGGCGTTCTTTGTAAGTCCCAGGATCGCAAGCATTTATCTGATCGCGGTTCTGATCCTTGGAACGATCCTCGCCATCATCATGAAATGCGCGATGAAGTATTTCTCCCACTTGTTCGAGAAGTATGACGCACTGAACGAGAGCACGCAGGAGAACGTTACCGCGGCGAGAGTGGTGAAGGCTTACGTGCGTGAGGATTATGAGATCGACAAGTTTAAGAAGGCCAGCGGCGACGTTTATGATCTCGGCGTAAAGGCAGAGAAAATGATCATCTTAAACAGCCCCTTCATGCAGGCGACGGTTTATACCTGTATCCTTCTCATCAGCTGGATCGGCGCGCACATGATCGTTGGCAGCGAGTTGCAGATCGGTGACCTTTCCACGCTCCTTGCATATTGCATGAACATCTTGATGAACCTGATGATGCTTTCCATGGTATTCGTTATGATCACCATGAGCATGGCCAGCGCAAGACGTGTCAGCGAAGTGTTGAATGAGGAGCCCTCCATCAAGAATCCGGAGAATCCCGAGATGAACGTTGCGGACGGAGGCATCGTGTTTGATCACGTAACCTTCCGATATAATGAACATTCAGAGACTCCCGTGCTGGACAACGTGAACCTGAAGATCGCTCCCGGCGAAACCATCGGAATCATCGGCGGAACGGGTAGCTCGAAGACGAGTCTCGTGAATCTGATCAGCAGACTGTATGACGTCTCCCAGGGTGCGGTCCTGGTGGGCGGCAAGGACGTGCGGTCCTATGATCTGGAGGTACTTAGAACGCAGGTGGCCGTGGTGCTGCAAAAGAACGAGCTGTTCTACGGAACCATTTTGGATAACCTTCGCTGGGGCGACGAGAACGCAACGGAGGAGGAGTGCAAGAGAGCCTGCAGAATGGCTTGCGCGGATGAATTTATCGAGAGGATGCCCGAGGGTTACAATACCATCATTGAGCAGGGCGGCGCAAACGTATCCGGCGGTCAGAAGCAGAGACTTTGTATCGCAAGGGCGCTTTTGAAGAAGCCGAAGATCCTGATCCTCGATGACAGCACCAGCGCATGTGATACGGCTACGGACGCGAAGATCCGCAAGGCCTTCGCGGAAGAGATCCCCAACGTGACCAAGCTGATCATTGCGCAGAGAATTTCCAGCGTGCAGCATGCAGACCGCATTATCGTCATGAATGACGGTAAGGTGGACGGCGTTGGAAGCCATGAGGAATTACTTGAAAATAATACGATCTACCGCGAGGTATATGAGGCTCAGACGAGCGGTAACAGAGACTTTGACGAGAATGGAGGTGAGCACTAATGGCTGTTAAGAGACCTGAACCTACCATGAAAATGGGCGGCGGCCGCGGCCCGGGAGGAAGACCCCCCAGAGGCGTAAAAGGTGCCAAGGTGGAAAATGCCGGAAAGATCTTCGGCCGATTGGTGGCTTACGTAGGAAAGTATTATTGGTTCCATTGGATTCTTGTGGCGATCTGCATCGTGGGTAGCGTCTTGGCAAACCTGCAGGGAACCATGTTTACGAAGACCCTGATCGATGATTATATCAAACCCTTATTCCAGATGGCACAGGAAGGCGTTACGCCGGATTACTCGGGACTCCTTCACGCCATGGAGCGCGTGGTGATTTTCTATGCTCTGGGCATTGCATGTGCATACACCCAGGCACGAATCCTTTTGGTCGTAACGCAGGGCACCATGAAGCGCCTTCGTAATGAGATGTTTGAGCACATGGAAAAGCTCCCCATCAAGTATTTTGACACGCATGCACACGGCGACATCATGTCCCTGTACACCAACGACGTGGATACCCTTCGTCAGATGATCAGCCAGAGCATGCCGCAGATGTTTAACTCCGTCATCACCGTGGTCAGCACCTTCATCGCCATGATCGTTCTGAGCGTTCCGCTGACGGGACTTACCATCGCGATGGTTGTCGTGATGCTCTTTACCTCAGGTAAGATCGCTGGCCTGTCCAGTAAGAACTTCGTGGCACAGCAGAGAAACCTTGGCCTTGTGAACGGTTACATCGAAGAGATGATGAGCGGACAGAAGGTAGTCAAGGTGTTCTGCCATGAGAACAGAAACCTGGAGGACTTTAAGGAACTGAACAATGAGCTCTTTGAAAGCGCCTATAAGGCAAATAAGTTTGCGAACATCATGATGCCCATCAACGCACAGCTCGGCACCGTTTCCTACGTGCTCTGCGCCTGCGTCGGCGGCGCCCTTGCACTGAATGGCATCGGCGGGTTTACCGTCGGCGGTCTGACCGCATTCCTGACTCTGAACAGGGGCTTTAACATGCCCATCAATCAGGTGAGCATGCAGATGAACTCCATCGTCATGGCAATGGCCGGCGCGAAGAGAGTGTTTGACCTGCTTGACGAGAAGCCCGAGGTGGACGAGGGATACGTTACTTTGGTAAATGCAAAGGAAGAGAACGGGCAGCTGGTTGAGAGTAACGAGCGCACGGGCCTTTGGGCCTGGAAGCACACCCATCAGGCTGACGGCAGCGTGACCTACGTGCCTCTGAAGGGCGAGGTGGTATTCGACGGCGTGGACTTTGGTTACACGGACGAAAAGATGGTATTGCATGACGTGAAGCTCTTTGCAAAGCCCGGTCAGAAGATTGCCTTTGTAGGCTCCACCGGTGCAGGCAAGACCACCATCACGAACCTGATCAACCGCTTCTATGACATTCAGGACGGTAAGATCCGTTACGACGGCATCAACGTCAATAAGATCAAGAAGGCAGACCTTAGAAGATCCCTGGGCATCGTGCTTCAGGAGACGAACCTCTTCACCGCCAGCGTGATGGACAACATCCGCTTCGGTAAGCTTGACGCGACGGAAGAGGAGGTCATCGCGGCAGCAAAGCTTGCAAATGCGGATACCTTTATTCGCCAGCTGCCGGATGGCTACAACACGATCCTGACCGGAAACGGAGCGAACTTAAGCCAGGGTCAGCGTCAGCTTCTTGCCATCGCCCGCGCAGCCATCGCGGATCCGCCGGTATTGATCCTGGATGAGGCAACCTCCTCCATCGATACCAGAACCGAGAAGATCGTGCAGGATGGCATGGATAAGCTCATGAGCGGCAGAACGACCTTCGTCATCGCCCACAGACTGTCCACAATCCAGAACAGCGACTGCATCATGGTCATGGAGCAGGGCCGCATCATCGAGAGAGGCAACCATGAGGAGCTCCTCGAGGAGAAGGGAAAGTATTATCAGCTCTACACGGGCAATGCGATCTCTGCATAAGTGGCAACGCTAATAAAACCAATCCCAGAGAGGAATCTCTGGGATTTTTTTATTTACGTTTCAGGGGTTTAGAGTTACAATATATATGGTTTTATCCATTTGTGATTACGGCGTGA
>Ga0310786_10012567_pt1 | contig 10476 bp, 8 predicted proteins | sample AusTroGonzalo_MG_FD_203881 | JGI IMG/M metagenome (GOLD analysis project Ga0310786, IMG submission 203881) | Bovine rumen microbial communities from tropical cattle in Woodstock, Queensland, Australia - Gonzalo_03 (v2) (version 2) | ecosystem: Host-associated > Mammals > Digestive system >... | reverse complement strand
CAGTCGGATGAAACTGGTGATGGTACCAGCAATGGCACACGCCCATACAAAGGCAAAAAGACTCCATCCCCAATAACCCTGACTGCGAAGCGCCACGAGCGTCAGTGGAGAATATGAACCCGCAATATGCCAATAGATAGCCGCATGGTCCCATTTTCTCAAACGTTCCTTCCACTTGGAATGATGACGTATAGAGTGGTAGATGGTCGAGGCTGCATACGAGCCCAGCATACCAAAGAGGTAGAGGATCACGCCCCATCGTGCCCAGTTGTTGTCAGCACGAAAGCACCAGACGAGAAAGATGATGCCGAACACCACCCCCAACAGGATACCTCCGCCATGCGATGAGGCATTCCATATTTCCTCTTTCTTTGTATATCTGATCATGCCTCTTTCACCTTATTATATATAGGGAATCAGATTTCTTCCAACGGCATTTCAAACACGAAGCTAGCACCTCCACGATAGTCTTGGTCAAGATATACCCGTCCGTCAAGCAGTTTGGCTATTTCCCGGCTGAGTGCTAAGCCACAGCCCAGGCCCTCCGACCTACGGTCCAGTTTCCTGAATGGCTTGAAAAGCAGACTGTACTGATCCTCGCGTATCCCAACACCTGTGTCGTCCACACGAATCTGCAGCATGGTCTGACCATTTTCCAACAATTCAAACGTATTCACCTTCAGCGTTACTTCACCGGCCTTGGTGTGCTCACAAGCATTCTCGAGGAATATGCGCACCAGTTGCTCCAGTCGTTTGCCATCAGTATATATATAGGTATCCTTCAAGGCTACGGGGTACTCATGCTTCAGTTGCACCTCGGGCGACACCTCATGCTTCACACTCTCACGCGCCTTGTAGCACACCTCCATCAATCCTACCACCGTCTTGTGCAGCTGCAGACATCCTTTCTGCATTTTCGATAAGTCGAGTATATCGTTCACCACATTCACCAGTCGGTTGGCATTTTTGTGGATATGCTCCTTCATGACCATTTTCTCTTCCTCATCCAAATGCTGTCCTGTTACACCATTCAGCAGGTCGTTAAAACCGAGAATAGCATTCAACGGCGTACGTATCTCATGACTCACATTATCGAGGAAGATTTCTTCCAAGTCTTTTAGTTGTTCATTTATTTGTGACATTTATTCTATACTTTTACAGCTTATGGTAATGCAAAGGTAACAACTTTTTTTTTATTTAGCCAAAGAAAATGCTCATTTTTTTCACTTTTTCGGGCAATATCGTAAAAAACACACTTATTTTCCCGTATTTCAGAACAATATTGCCTTCTCTAAACATACAAAAGCCTATCAAAATGAGCCAAACAATAGGCTATCTGCAAAAAAAGGCCCGAAAATTTGGAATTTACAGAATAATTTCTTACTTTTGTAGCGTTCAAAGTTTATTAATCACAATTGACATATAACTAATAATTAGAAACTATAACTTATGAAGACAATCAAGATTATCGCAACATTGCTGATGTTGTTCGCCTTTACTGCCAATGTAAATGCGCAGTTTCTGACCAAAGAGCAGGAGAAGGCAGTAAAGAAAGACGTGAAGAGATACGAGAAGGAAGGTTGGAAGGTAAAGCCAGGAAGCCCCTCTATCGCCATGCAGCTTACCAAAAGCTACCAGATGGCTTGGGAGAAGACGGCCGAAGGTACCGACCAGTGGATTATGGGCGAAGGCAGTAGTGTAGGTACCATCTACGATGCCGCTCGCACACAGGCCATCACTGTAGCACAGGGCGAAATCGGTCGTAAACTGAGAACCGACCTCACAGCTCAGGTTGAACAGGATCTTGCCAACGAGCAGGTTGGTGGTGGCGAGGCAGAGTCAATCGCCCAGACCATTGTCAATTCAATGGGCAAGAGCGTCGACCAGAGCATCGGCCGTCCCAGTTCACTCATCGAGATGTATCGCGATCTGCCCAATGGCAATGTGGAAGTTCTCATGCGCCTGGCCATCTCTTCTGCCAAGCTCGACGCACTGGCTAAGGAAGCTGTGGATAAAGCCCGCAAAGAGTATCTGCAGAAACGTGTCAAGGAAGTAAAGGACAAGATGGAATGAAACGTATTCTAGCGCTACTGATGTTATTCTCCTGGGTGCTCCCATTCTGCGCTCAGGAGAATAGCCGTGAAAAGAGTGCCAAGGGATCATATACTTACGAGATTCCTAAGAGCATGTCGTATGAACAGGCATGTCAGGCAGCCCTCATCAAGGCACAGAATGATGCCATTGCCGAGGCTTTCGGCTTGTCAGTAGGCGAAGAAAACACCATATTCATTTCCAATATCGACGGCAAGTCGAACACCAGTTTCCACTCTGCCACGCAAGGTTCGGTAAGAGGTGTGTGGCTGGCCGACGAGAAAGCACCGGAGTTTGAGAAATTCCTGCAGGATGGCAGAGACTGGGTCAAGGTAACCGTCAAAGGAAAAGTCCGCGAGATTGTCAATGCAGGCATCGACTTCGAGGTGGCACCCATTCGTTATAAGGCCGACAAGGAACTGGCTACCGATGTCTTTAAGAACGGCGATGATTTCTTTCTGTATTTCAAGTCGCCCGTCGATGGATTCCTGACTGTATTCCTGTTCGATATTACAGTTGGCGAGGCCTTCTGTCTGTTGCCTTATCAAGACTCAGGAAAAGGGGCCTACCCCATCAAGTTCAATGAAGAGTATTACTTCTTCTCACCCCAACACGCCAAAGCTGACGACGGGAAGGTGGATGAGCTCGTGTTGACTTGCGCAGAAGACAAACCCGAGGAGTACAACCAGCTGTTTATCGTCTTCTCGCCAAACCCCTATGCCAAGAAAATGGCTACCTCAGGACAGAAACAGCTCACTGACGAGTTAATGACACCCAGTTCCCTGGAATACAAGGACTTCAATAAATGGCTGATGAAATGCCAGCAGAAGGACGAGCAAATGGAGGTAAGACGCATCCCCATCAAGATTAGAAACAACTAAAAACCATTATCAATATGAAGAAGCTTACGCTTATCTTATTGTTGTTGCAGTTATGCATGGGCTATAGCTATGCACAAGGACAAAGAGGCAGCCTGAAACAGAGAACAGGCAGTCTGAAGGATAAAGTGGACCAGGCTAAAAAGGATACCACGAGCTATGACAGCTTTGTCAATCAGGTCAATGCCAACTATCAGGCTTTCCGCGATAGTGTCAATGCCCAATATGCCGCCTTCATGGAGAAGGTATGGAAGGACTACCCCATCGAGGAAGCCGAGAAGGTACCTGAGGAGCAGCAACAGGAGCCTGTGGTCTATGATGAGGAGAAAGACGAGCAGTATCTGGCTGAGAAGAAGCGTCAGGAAGAAGAAGAGAAACTCGCTGAGGAGAAGAAGCAGCGCGAGGCTGAACAGCAGAAACTCCTGGAACTGAAGCAACAGCATGAGGAGCAACAGAAGCTTCTGGCCGAAGAGAAACAGAAGCAGGAGCAACAGCAGCAGCAACTGGCTGAGCAGCAGAAACAACAGCAAGAGCAACTACAGCAGCTTACAGAGCAGCAGAAGAAGCAAGAACAGGAGCAAAAGCTGTTGGCTGAGGAGAAGCAGAAGCAGCAACAAGAGCAACAACTCTTAGCCGAAGAACAGAAGAAACAGCAAGAGGAGCAACAGCGTCTGGCTCAGGAAAAACAGAAGCAGGAAGAAGAGCAGCAACGCCTGGCTCAGGAGAAGCAGAAGCAAGAGCAAGAGCAACAACGCTTAGCCCAGGAAAAGCAGAAACAGGAGCAGGAGCAACAGCGTCTGGCTCAGGAGAGACAGAAGCAGGAACAAGAACTCCAACGCCTGGCTCAGGAGAAGCAGAAACAGGAGCAGGAGCAACAGCGTCTGGCCCAAGAGAAGCAGAAACAACAGGAAGAACTCCAGCGTCTGGCTCAGGAAAAACAGAAGCAGGAGCAGGAACTCCAGCGCTTGGCTGAGGAGAGACAAAAGCAGGAGCAGGAGCAACAGCGCCTGGCTCAGGAGAAGCAGAAACATCAGGAGCAGCTCCAGCAATTGGCCCAAGAAAAGCAGAAACAGCAGGAAGAACTCCAGCGCCTGGCTCAGGAGAAACAAAAGCAGGAGCAGGAGCAACAGCGTCTGACCCAGGAAAAGCAAAAGCAACAGGATCAGCAGCAGCTGATTGTGGCCGATCAGAAGAAGCAGGAGCAGGAACTCCAGCGCCTGACTCAGGAAAAGCAGAAACAACAGGAACAACAGCAGAAGATTCTGGCCGATCAGAAGAAACAGCAGGAGGAACAACAGCGACTGGCTCAGGAGAAACAAAAGCAAGAGCAGGAGCGCCAGCAACTTTTGGCTGAACGAAAGAAGTTGGAAGCCGAACAAAAGCTTCTGGCTGAACAGAAGAAGAAACAGGAAGAACAGCAGAAACTGTTAGAACAGCAACAGAAGCAGGATGAACTCAATAAACTTCTGGCTGAGAAAAAGAAGAAAGAGGAGGAAGAGCGACTCCTGGCTGAACGTCAGCGCCAGCAGGAGCAACAACAAAAGGCACTCGACGAGTTGCAGAAGCAGCAACAGGAACAGCAGCGCCTGCTCGACGAGAAGAAAAAACAGCAGGAGGAACAACAGCGACTGCTGGCCGAACAGCAGAAAAAGCAGCAGGAACAACAGCAATTGCTCGAAGCAAAGTTGAAGAAACAACAGGAGGAGTTGCGCCAGCTTGAGGAGAAGAAGAAACAACAGGAGCAGGAGCAACAGCTTTTGGCCGAGAAGAAGAAGCAGCAAGAGCAGCAACAGCAACTGCTGGCCGAAAAGCAGAAGAAACAGGAACAAGAGCAGCAACTCCTAGCCGAAAAGCAGAAGAAGCAAGAGCAGGAGCAACAACTCTTGGCCGAGAAGAAAAAGCAACAAGAGCAACAGCAGCAGCTCTTAGCCGAGAAACAGAAGAAGCAGGAACAAGAGCAGCAACTGTTGGCTGAAAAGAAAAAGCAACAAGAGCAGCAACAACAACTCCTGGCTGAAAAGCAAAAGAAGCAAGAGCAGGAGCAACAGCTCTTAGCCGAGAAACAAAAGAAACAGCAGGAAGAGTTACGCCAGCTGGAAGAAAAGAGAAAGAAGCAGGAACAGGAACAATTGCTCTTAGCCGAAAAGAAAAAGAAGCAGGAGCAAGAGCAACTCCTCTTAGCCGAGAAACAGAAGAAACAAGAGCAGGAGCAGCGACTCTTTGCTGAAAAGAAGAAGAAACAGGAGGAACAGCAGCGACTCTTAGCCGAGAAGCAGAAGAAGCAGGAGGAACAGCAGCGACTCCTGGCCGAGAAACAGAAAAAGCAGGAAGAGCAGCAACGACTCCTGGCAGAAAAGAAAAAGCAGCAGGAAGAGCAGCAACGTCTCCTCGCCGAAAAGAAGCAAAAACAGGAGGAGCAACAGCGCCTCTTAGCCGAGAAGCAGAAACAGCAGGAAGAGCAGCAGCGACTCCTCGCTGAGAAGAAGCAGAAGCAGGAGCAACAGGAGCGACTCCTCGCCGAGCAGAAAAAGAAACTCGAAGAGGAGAAGTCGAAGCCCATCATGGCCGACGTCATCCCCCTGCCCGAGAAGAAGCCTCAGCCCAAACCCATTGGTGGCGACATCCCCCAGAAGGAGATTCCCCAGCAGGATCTCGCCTCTACCGCCAGCTTCGATTTCTATGGCACCCCCATGGATGTACACTGGGGCAAGGCGCCTAAGTTCAAGTTGAAGGGCAATGATGAGAAAGCCTTCGCTGCCGCCTATCGCGAACTCACGGGTGCTGAGTATAATGCCCTGCTCAACGACTGCATCAAACTCCGCAAGGAGAAGCACCTCTGCGACTGGGCTTATTACAAGATGCTCCAGAGTCTGGCCGAGGCCGCCTGTGGCAAGGGCACCAACGAGGCCGTCTTCCTTCAGGGCGTGCTCTTCAGCCAGTCGGGCTATCAGATGCGTTTCGCCTTCGACTCCAGTCGTAAGCTCCATCTGCTGAGCCGCATCAACGGCTTTGCCTTCAATTACAACTACCTCTTGTCCGATGGCAAGATCTTCTTCCTCCTCGACGGCTGTAAGGAGAAGAGCCTCAACATCTGCGAGGCCAGGTTCGACAAGGAGCAGGAGATGGATCTCGACCATTCCATGCTGCCCGACCTGAAGAAGGACATGTCTACCGATCGTCGCGTGGTATCCAACTTCGTCAAACTGTCAGCCCAGACATCCGTCAACAAGAACATGATCAACTTCTTCAACGACTACCCCATTTCCAATCCCCCACAGGGCAAGGATGTCACCCTGAAATGGTACAAATACGGCAATCTGTCCCTCACTCAGGAGTTGAAGGACAAGCTCTACCCCCAGCTCAAGGCCAAGATCGGCACCCTGCCCAAGACCACGGCCGTCAACATGCTACTCAGCTGGATTCAGTATGGCATTGAGTATATGCTCGACGAGAAGGTATGGGGCCACGATCGCCCGTTCTTCGCTGAGGAGACCCTCTATTACCCCTATGCCGACTGTGAGGATCGTGCCGTACTGCTCTCGCAGCTGGTACGCGATCTGCTCGACCTCGACGTAGTGCTGGTGTATAACGCCAACCCCGGCCACCTCTACACCGCCATCAACTTCAAGGAGAACGTGCCGGGCGACTATATCATGGTCGATGGTCGCAAGTTCACCGTGGCCGACCCCACCTATTATGGCGCAGGCATCGGCAAGACGATGAACCGCATGAACAATGCCACAGCCAAAGTATTACTGTTAAATAAGCAATGATGAAAACCCTCTGGAAGAACATAGTCAACTGGGAGCGCAGCAACCGTAAGACGCTTCGGGTGTCCATCCTCGTAAGTCTGGCCATCACGCTGTTCAGCTATTTCGTGGGCAACTCCATGCTCCCCATCCCTGGAGAGTACGCTGCCCAGAAACAGATCAGCGATTTCAAGAAGTTCCTCGGTGTGCAGTTGGGCAACGTGCCCGACAGTGTCCTCTTCATCAATGTCTGCTACGATAAGGAGCTCGTACCCTTCGAGGAGGAAGGCATGCCCGTGGGCAACATGGTCATCACCAATCGCGAAAAGCTGTTGAAGCTGCTCACAGCGGCCAAGGAGTCCAACGACTATCGTTATATCTTCCTCGATGTGATCTTCGAGGACGGCACCGTCACCCCCTTCGACTCTGCCCTCTTCCACACCATCGCCTCGATGGACAGGATTGTCATCCCAGAACACAAGGGCACCAAACTGGCAGCCGACATCCTTTACTCGAAAGCGGCCAATGCCGACTATGCCACCACCTGGAAACAGCCCACCTTTGCCCATTACCAGTTCCTCCACGACGATAGCATCCCCTCTGTGGCGCTCCGCATGTATGCCGATCGCAACCACCTCGAGGACAATGCCATCACCCCCCATTGGGGCGGACTCTGGTACACCGATCGTGGCCGGCTCTGCCATAACGGCGCCACGCTGTTCATGAAAGTCATCGTCAACGGCAAACTGCTCGACGAGGAAGGACAGGCCCGCGAGCGCAACTATATCTACCTGGGATCCGACCTGCTCGATATGGACGAGGTGGTACCCGTCAAGGAGCAGATCAAGGACAAGATACTCGTCATCGGCGATTACAACAACGATATGCACACCACCTATGTAGGCCCGCAGCCAGGCTCTCCGCTATGTCTCAATGCCTACATCATGCTCATGAACGGCAAGCACCTCGTCAGTTGGATCACCGTTCTCATCCTGTTCCTCGTCTACACCACCGTGGGAACCTTCTATCTGCGAGGCACCTCGTTCCAGACGCTCTTCGCCAACCCCTGGCTGGGTGTCATCATGTCGTTCCTCAGTACGGCCACGCTGTTCTTTATCATCGCCGTCATCGCCTTCTGGCACGACATCGCCTTCAATATGTGGGTGCCCACCACCATCTACTCGCTCATCGACACTTACGTACAGAAACGCAACCTATTCAAAAACAAGAAAAATGAAAAGATACATTCTTCTACTGCTGCTTAGCCTCGGCATCGGCTACGCCCAGGCAGGCCATTTCAAGGTACTCTTCGTCAACGATGCCAACCTGAAGTACACCAACGGCAAGATCGTCAAGGTGGGCGACACCTTCAGCGATGCCAACGACATCGCCTGGCAGAAAGAGAAGCAGGCTGTCAAGGCCTTCGACACTGATGCCAAGAAGCAGATTCTCTTCCTGGGCCGTGAGTTCTCGCGCAAGGCTGGTTTCGATGCCCTTATCAATCAGAAGCGCCTCTCCACCCACGATGCCGCCGGTCTGCCCGCCGAGCAACAGGACCCCTTCGATGGCATCTTCGACGATGAATACCTGCTGCTCGATCCCGTTGAGATTCCCGTCAAGGAAGGTATCGCGCTCGATGACAAGAGCCACTTCGAGGTGACTTACGACTATGGCGACACCCGCCTCACGAAACCCCTCAAGCAGAAGGGGCGTGTCCTGATTCTCGACAAGTCCATCTTCGAGGTCGACGGCAAGCAGCTGGAGCCACGCGACATCATCATCAGTATCGACTACATCACAGCCGACAGCCCCATCCCCACCCTCGCCAAGGAGAAAGTCGACATCATCTACATCCCCGACGTACTGGAATGAATCACTTAACTTAACACCAACATCCATATGAAGAAACTATTGCTACTACTGATGATGCTCATGCCCTTCATGACTGAAGCACAGGAAAAGCTCTCCGTTGTAACCCTCAAGAACGGAGCGGAACTCAGGGGAGTCATCAAGTCCATCGACCCTGCCGACGCATTGACCATGGTCATTGCCGGCATCGAGACAAAGGTAAAAATGGCCGATGTCGCCCGAGTGGAGGAAGCCGTTGCTGCGCCCACCACTCAGCCACTGCCGGTTCGCAATACGCCACCAAAGCAGGAAGCCAGAAAGCCCGTCGATGAGGGCCCGCAGCTGAATGCCAACACCAAACTCATTATCCGCGACGAAGCCGACTATCCCGAAGTCTTGGGCATCACCATCGGCGATGAGATCATCAAGATGATACTCGTTCGAGGTGGCGATATGAACATGGGCTGGGACGGAGACCGCAGTCTGTCTATGGATAGCGAGCCCGTCCATCCGGTTAAGCTCACCTCTTTCTATATGAGCGATACCTACATCACCTCCGAAGTGGCCTATCAACTGACTGGCAAACAAAGTAAGGGCGCCTATTTTGCCGCCCACACATGGGATGATGCCAATAACATGGTAGCACTGATGGCACAGATGTGCAAGCTCCCCCTGCGCCTACCCACTGAGGCCGAATGGGAATATGCTGCTTGCGCGCCTGTTCAGGAGCAGCTGTTCGATGCATGTCAGGGCGCTGAATACTGTTACGACTGGTTCGCCCTGTTCGCACCCAGCAATGGCATGATACTCAACCCCATGGGTCCGCCCAGTGGCCGACGCCACGTGGTCCGCGCCTACGACTGCGAGTACGGCAAACTCAATCGCGCCCTCGAACGCAAGGAGAACAACTACTTCCGAATCGCCATCAAGGCCAACGACATCCTGAAGAAATAACAATAATCCCCGCCAGAAGCGGGGATTTGTTATAAGTGATGGATGATGTTACTCTCGCGTGATGGGAATATTGCTGATTCTGAGAGGCTTGTCTTCTGTTAATCCCCAAGGACGACAATTGACTGTCAATTTCAATCTTGCAATGGTTTCAGCAGCTTTAGAGAAGTTTTCCAATTTCACAGTTACTTTCATGGGGACGTCTGTAGGCATGCTGAGAGGACAGAGATAGTTATGGTATTCTGTTTCCTTACTAAGTTTCACCTTAATATTATTCTCATTATAGATGTTTCCATCAGAGTCAATGGCCTCTGATTTTGCTGCTCCCCCATAAACAACGAGTTCATCGATATCATTTGAACCTATATTTATGAAATTAAGGTCGATAATGGCAGTGGTGCCACTTACAGCACAGCGAACCACTTTCACCTTGAAATCAGGATGATTTGTCACGATCTTGATACCATCTTGGGCACTGATGTTCTGAATACCAAAGGCGACCATCGCCATGAGAATTAATAGAATCTTTTTCATAATGCTTTATATTTTTAAGTTAATTGGATTGTTATCTCATTCTATGTAGTTGGGCTTGGGCGCGTTCGTGCCCCTGCTCTGCAGCCTTGCGGAACCAGTTCTTGGCTGTGGCGTTGTCTCTGCCGAGATACATCATACCCGTCTGGTACATGGCCTCCACGTGGTTGTTCTTTGCTGCCTGCATGAAATAGCTCGTAGCCGTTTCTCGGTTATAACCATCAAAGTTGCTGTTGTTGTAGAGCAACCCCAGTTGATAGATAGCCTCAATACTTCCCTCATTAGCTGCATCAGTAAAGGTAGTCTTGGCCTTGTTGTAGTTCATGGCGCGTATCTCCTTCTTACCTTGCGCCACTAACTCAGAGGCTGCATCCATCGATAAAGTAGGTGTAGTGACTGCACTTTGTACAGGCGCATTCTGAGTGGGC
>Ga0310786_10012566_pt1 | contig 10476 bp, 9 predicted proteins | sample AusTroGonzalo_MG_FD_203881 | JGI IMG/M metagenome (GOLD analysis project Ga0310786, IMG submission 203881) | Bovine rumen microbial communities from tropical cattle in Woodstock, Queensland, Australia - Gonzalo_03 (v2) (version 2) | ecosystem: Host-associated > Mammals > Digestive system >... | reverse complement strand
TGTCGAAAACGATGGCCTGCAGACCGCCGTTTCTCTCCGTAAACTGGACAGGGAGACCAATGGAGGCATTCTGGCTGGCAAAGGTGAAGGTCGCGCCTTCCAGATACCAATACTTGTTCCGGGAGCCCGTGTTTTGGAAAGAGGCGTTGATGACATTATTACCTCTTAGAATAATGGTCGAATTTTCGTTGAGGATACCGTCATGGCTGGTCAGGAACTGGCAATTGTCGATAATCGTTACCACGGTATCGCCATCGGAATAGATGGCTCGGGAGGACTCGCCGTTGAAGACGCAATCCTTGATGGTCATTTGCCCGCCGGAGGTGCTGTAGATACTGCCGTTATTGGAGTTGTTGCCAGTGAAGGTGGAACCAGTGACGGTTATGGTTCCGGCGACATTCTGGATGGAGCCGCCAGTATGCCTGGCGTGGTTGGAAGCGAAAAGCACATTCGTCAAGGTGGCGGTGCCGTGGTCGTTGTAGAGGGCGCCGCCTTGATAAGTGGTGGTGTCAGCCGTGGAGTTGGCGTAGAAGGTCGCTCCGTCGGCAAGCAGCAGGCCGCTGTTCATAATGCCGGCGCCTCCACCAGAGTAAGTGGTTGTGTTGTGGACGATATCACCCTGATTCAGAGTGAAAGTACCGCTGTTGTTGATGTGGCTGCTGTAGGTTGTCATGGTCGTTGCTGTCCTTTTGTGGAAAAAATTATGTGAAATTGATAGTTATTATAAACAAAATTTATAATTTAGCCTCTGAATTGTCATTTGTCAAGTCTCCAATCCCCCCTCGCAATTTTTTTTTGGCGTTTTTTATATACCTATATTACAAGGAGATAATTTTGGCGGGGATAGCCGTTCTTTGCCGAATTGCGCGGTGGGGAGGGCGCGGCTCCTTGTCACGCCGTAGTTTTAGCGAAGGCGGACGTCCGCGCCGCCGTGCCTGTGGCAACGTGTGCTACTGCCGAGGGGATTGCCGGGATGGAAATTGGGACATCTCCCCGTCACCTTCACATATCATTCAGAAGTTGGTACATGAAGATACATGATGCATCGTAGGCAGGCTTAAGCCGCTGATGTAATTGTTCCTCTGCTTTGGATGGCAAGCGACAAAAGCCTTAACTCTCGTATGTTTTTATAAGCCTTTCATACGGCAGAGCAAAAAGGTATATCATACAGATGCCTAACGTTTTCGCGTGTTCCTGGACAAATGGGGCAATCAGCCTGGAAAACAGCAGATAACCAAGCCCCTTGACATTGTGCTTTTGGGCAAATGTGCTATTGATAGCAAAATTAGCCAATTCGACACCTGGCATCGTTTCAAAGGTTACCGTATTTGGCGTTTCTACTTCGTTGAAAGAGACAAGACCCGCTTTCAGAGAAAAATAGCCAACACATTCCTTGGTTCGTTTAAGCCTCACAAGATAGGTACGCATCAAACTTGAGCGTTCGTCCCCCAGTGCTTGATTCTTGAGATACATTTCCAGACCTCTGCCTGTTTCAGGATGGTTGACAGTAAATGTCTGGATATCCAGAATATCCTGTTTCGACCCGCAGAGATGACGACAGCCGAAATATTTATTTTGCGGCAACTTCATTGCGGTCTAGTTCTGCAATAATCTTATCCAGGCGCCTTTCTGCGCGCACGCATTTCCGCTCCAATTTGGCACGGTCGAACGGCGGGGAATTCTTGATGGCCTCGAATATCATACGCCCCAGTTCCGGCGGAAGGTCAGCCATACACGGTCTTCCATATCTGATGGGCTTTGCACTTGGTTTCATATTTTCCTCCTTGGTATGCCTTTGCCTTGCTCTATCCTAATATATCATATTTTAAATATTTTTCACCTTTCCTGACAAATTTTTCATGGTTTCCGTTAAGCCCGTCGTCGCCTTGGCGGGGATGGCAATGGGGAACTAATGCTGCAAGAATACCAATACAGTTCCCTGTCCCGTCAAGGTCAGGGAAAATTCATTGCTCATCACGGTGTTCAGCGTTGCCTGCCACCAGCGGGTCAGACGGAGCTTCTTCAGGGGATAGAGCAACCCTTCGGAGGTTATCTCCTGCTGCGGATTGAAGGAAAAGATCGAAACAGCCTGGCCTGGACGACAGGCGACAGTTCCCGAACTGTTCAAGGGCAGGAAGCGTCCAAAATCTGTTACCATCTCAATCTGCGGACAGGACAGCGAGAAGTCGGCGAGCAGAGAAATATTGCCGAGCGTGCGGTCTTCGCGTCTGCCGGTCGCGCCGAGGATAACGAGGTCGTCCCAGCCCTGGGAAAGACAATGACGGAACGCCTTGGCGAGATCGTTGGTCTCCTGCTCGGCGACTTTGACGAGACAGGACTGGAGCGTGGCTTGCAGCTGTGGAGACAAGCTGTCCAGGTCACCGATGACGCAATCAGGGCGCCGTCCCCAAGCCAGCAGGTTTTCCGCCGCGCTGTCACAGCAGACCACGCGCACCGCCTGTTCCAGAATGGCCAGCGGCACGGGATGGCGGGGAAAATCGCCCGCACAGAGGATGACGGTTTTTGCGGTTGGCATTGGTGGTGGCTGACGTTTTTCCGCGCAGAAACAAACATGGATATGCGCGGGCTCTGTCCCGCGCAATTTGGCCCGTGCGCTTTCCCACGGGAACAACGGCGCGGACGGAGCCGCGCCCTCCCCCGCGCAATTTGGCCCGTGCGCTTTCCCACGGGAACGGCGGCGCGGACGGAGCCGCGCCCTCCCTCACCGTTGGCACAGATATCTCTCACAGCCAGAGGATGATGGCTGTGCCAAAGCAGTGACAGCAACTTGTCTGTTCATACCACGGCTTAGCCTCGAACAGTTTTTCCCACAAGGTTCCTGTGCGTTGAACCATCGGCAGAAAATCACGTTGCAATTCTTCTTGCAGTTTGGTTCGTTTACCCTGTCGGAACAGAAGTTCATAACGCATCATTTTCGCCATCAGCAAGCCAGATGGATAAGGTGTATCAGGAGCCGTCTCCACAGAAATTTCGGGAAACAGATCACTGGCGAAGTAGAGAGCATAATATTGAGCGGCTTCACTAGTCGCCTCAAACTGGTCAGAATCCAGGAGTCTGCCGTGTCTCATCCCACGCTCTTTGGTCAACTGACGGATGTTTTCCGCCCGCCGTTTCATTTCCTGATCCTGAAACCACGCACTAGCAACCTCCAGGGCTTGGGCATAAAGCAAATTAGTAGGATAATTGACGCCAGTGGCGAAATTACTGGCTGCAGAGCAATCTATGAAGTTCCAGCCTGGAAGGTTTTCCAGCAGGCCATCTTTGTTCACGTAAGCCTCGAACCACTGAAACACCTGCCTGAGACGTTCCTGATAAAGCCTAGGATAATTGGTTTTGCCTTGGCGGTCACGCAAATATTCCTCCAATTCCAGAATAAACCACAGTGTCCATTGGGGAATATTATCCGTAATATCCGCCGGATAACACATAGGAAAAAGTCCCGCGTGTCCTGCGGTCACAACCTCAGGAGACGCTAGGAAATTATCAATAAATTCCTCCTCAAGGAGCGTATTACCAGTCAGATAATAAGCGCTCCTGGCCGAAAAAAAGCTGTCGCACAGCCAAGCGGCACGCTCCCTATCGGGGCAATCGGAGAAAACATCAACAGTGCATTGACGGAAGGTTTCAATCGCCGCCTGAGCAAGCGGATTGTTCTGTCGCGGATAGCGTAGCAAGCGGCGGGGAAAAGCATACTCGCGCAGGGCACAATCGCTGACCTCCAAACTATCTGGAGCATAGATGACGGAAAAATACTGCAGGGTGTGCACATCAAAGCACTCAAAATCCCACTCCTGCCCAGCAGACATACGGATAGGGATGAGGTAATTGCCCCACCAGACATTGTGATTCAAAATGCCGCTTTCAGGCAGATTTTCGCCGTAGACAATGTAGAAGGTTCCCTCTTTCCTGGCCTGGAAGTGAATCTTGAGAAAACCAGTTTTCACCCCGCGAAAACGCCAGTTAGACAAAACATAGTCCTCTTGAAAAGCTGGGACATAACGCTGAACTTGCGCTGGAAGCAGCGGTTCTGGCAATTTGCCCACGACTCCCGTTCCGCAAAATTCGGCGTCAATAATCACCTCGGTTTCCGCCCTTGGCGCTCGACGTTCAACATATTTCAGTTCTCTCGCCTTTTCCAGTCGGTGAATTTCCGGATTGCCCTCTCTCGTCAAATCATAACCTTCCAGGGAAAAACGCTGGTCCGAATGTTTGCAGCCAAACCAGCGCCGCCAGGGATGCCTGCGGCAAATGAACTGCGACGATTCCCCCGTCGCCAACAGCACCCTCCCCTGCTTGTCAACCACTTCGACAATCAGAAACAATCCGCCTGCTGGAATAAAATATGTTGGCCCACCTTCCTGGAACAGTTCTATCTCCAGTGTGTTTTTAGGTTCCGTAAGATGCAAATCAAAACAATCTATCTTGGCATAGCCATGAGGCGCGCGAGCTGGTCCATACCCGTAAAACCTGCCGTTGAGAAAGATCCGATAAACCGAGTGCCCGCCAATCTTCAGTTTACTCGCCTCTGCTGGCAATTCTGCGGAAAAAAGGAAAACATCTGATTTGTCATCTGGACAATTAGCAGGACGAACAGGAATGGCTTGCTTGAAGGTAACTGCTTCCATGGCAAGAGATAGGTTGTGTGGTCAAAGGAGTCAGAACGCCAAAAGTCTGTCTTTACAGCGGAAACGGCTCAAAAATCGCCCGTTCTTGAAGCTTATCGTTGGGACTGTGGTAGGTGAGGAAACGCTCGTGGTTGAGAGTATCAAAGATCATCCCGTGGCCGCCGCGTCCGGAGATGATCGGTTCCGCATCATGCACCCATTCTCCGCTCAAAGTTCCATCGGTGGAACGCGCCACCCCCATGGAATACCCCGCTTGGTTAAAACTGGACCATAAAAGCGACAAACGGTTTTGTCGGTCATAAAACAAAAATGGACCATCTGTGACATAACCGACAAAGCCTTCGCTATTGTATTCCACGCTCCACGGAGCCTGGGAGCCGCGGAAAAGCGTCACTGGCTCACCAACGGCATGAGTCAAGTCATCGGATAACTGAAGTCGCTCAATGGTGCCGTCGCCGACCTGCCCCCATTCATGGCAGAAAACCATCCAGGGTTGCCCGTTTTCCCACCATAGAGTTCCATCGAGAGAGGCCCATTGCCTTGGCGTGGCGGGAGCATTGGCTATGGCCTCAAAAGGTCCCGTCGGCGAGAGGGAGCGAAGAATCTGCGTTCCTTTCACTTTGGTTACGGGATTCATCAACGTTGTGGTCAAATAGTAAACCCCTTGGTGCTTTTTGACCTCGGGCGCCCAAAACAAGGTCGTGCCCCAGAAATTATCTGGGATGTCAAAAAGCGACACTGGCTCTTCAAAATTTACCAGGTCAGAGGTGCGGAACGCCTCCAGGCGCGGCCCCAGCTGCATAGAGGTCGTGCCATACAGATAATAACATTTTTCCTCTGGGACTGTGAGGACAAAGGGATCACGGATGTTGATGTTCTCTCGTTTGAGCATGGCCTGGACTCTTATTTCGGTTTCCTGACAATACAGAGGACCTGACGGTCTTCCATGGACACGACCAACATGCCGTTGACTGGCAGCAGTTCCTTCTGGGAAATCAGTTCCAGATAGCGGTATCTGCCGGAATCGTCGACTGTCAAGGCCGGTGCCTCTTTGAGTGCTTTGCCGGAGTAGTTGAGCAATGTCCAGACGATTTTATCTGCTCCTTTTGATTTGAATTCATTGGCGTAAAGATGTTCCGTCAAGGTTTCGACGAGCGGTTCGACCTCTCCAGTGAAGGCATCGACATTTTCCGTCAAAATCTTGGTGTATTCATGGGAATAACCAAAATTATCCAGCGTGCCGTCCGCATTGAACAGACAGTAATCGAAGAACTCTTTCTGACCAAGTTGATTAATCTGATACAATCGGCAGTGCGGGAAATAAAAGCGGAAGAGATTGATCGGAACGGGGCGGAAGGGGACCAGGCAGGTTCCAGTTTCGTATGAACAGGCTCCGTCCAGCAGCGAGGCCAGATGGTCATTCTGGGCATATTCGGTCTCCAGAGTCAAGGACTTGTCGACTTCGTCCATTGCCTGGCGCACGAGTTTGACTGCGCGATACTGGGCCTGCGCCCAAACATTCTGGCCTTCCTCCTTGAACACGTGGTTATGCTCTTGGCTCAGGCAGATGAAGCCCACCGAACCGCAAACATCCAAACGCACGCCGTCAACTCCTGTCTCGCGGCAGGCTTGTTGAACCTTGAACACAAAATCATTCACATAGTCCGCATCATTGAGGCACATGCAGTACATGCAATGCTCAAAAATGGCGCCTGCTGGCGTCTTCGGTTCGCTGGGGCATTGGAAATAATTGCCCCAGGCGGGGTTGATGCAGACATACTTGGCACCATACTTGGCCCCGTACTCCGAGGTGTCACTGCATTGAACAGGATCAAAGTAAAGAGTGACATTTTTGTCCAGGGAACGGATATTTTTGACGAGTTTGCGGAATGCTTCCAAACCGCCCCACTGCGGATTGTAGCCATCATAATCGCCCAAATTGTAATTGAACCAGAGTTTGTTGTCCACTTGGTTACGACTGGTGAAGGCTTTCACCAAGCCTGTTCCCATTTCTCCCATATTTTCTTTGCTGACCTGGTCGAGGGGCACACCCCAGGGGCCGATGTTGCTCTGTGTCCACCAACCGACAAATTCAAAAATATCGGCAGCGCGCGGATCAGGGGGAATTTCCCCGCTGACGCGTTTTTCCCAAAGGCCGAATTGCTCCTGAAGGCTTCTCGTGGAATCATACCCTGCCACGCGATTCCAGCGATTGACATTACGGGCAGGTTCTTGACGTGGCGGCCAGGTAGCATTTGACCATTGAACGTAACGCCGCATGGCATTTTTCCAGTTGCCGCTGTGAGTGCCAAGACAGGCCTCGGGCAACCTGACCTCTCCGCATGGAGAACGCTTGTACATTTGATAGTCAAACGAGAAGGCCGCGCCATTCTGAACTTCCAGATTGTCATAGAAATTCATCGAGCGGTCGATACGACCAGGAGCGTCATTTTCATCGGGGACTCCCCAATGGAAGCTAGGGCCATAGTGTTGGCCGCGTCGAAAACAGATGCCTTTATTGATGCCTTCCGGATCGTCGCAGCGCACATAAATTCCTCCGCCGCAGGTCGGAGAAAAAAGGTCCATCATCTGCCATTTCCCGCTATCGTTGCCGCCGTAAATGGAACGGATGCGGATATCCTGGTCATTCAACACGCCATCGCTCCAAGGGAAGAAGTAGTGGTCGTCGCTGTTGTTTTCGGACAAGGCGAGGCCGTCGAGATGCGGGAAAGCAACCATAAAACCAACTTCTTGGCTGCCGCAGTTTTTGACCGTCAAGCCCAGACGGAGTTCATCGCCATCGGCCTGGGCGGTAAAGGCGCATTCAAGGTCGCTGGCGCTATCATACAGCAAGGCGGTGAATCCCTTGTCCACGGGAAGGAGTTTTTTGACTGACATCTCCGTCCCGTCTATAATCCTGCCAGAGGCAAGTTTCAAACGGAAAAGTTTGGCCTGGCTGGGATAGACGAGCACATTGCGCTTGACTTCAGCACAGTAAAGTTTGGTCAGGGTGACGTGGGGAGCAACAGTAAATTCAGCATTATAGGCTGGAGAGCTCAATACCGCTTTTTGCTCGTCCAACTGACAGTTGGCGATGATGGAAGCATCGCGCTGTCCTTGGGCTGGCGATATTCTTGGGACAAGATTGTATGGCGGCGCGCCCTTGAATTCTGCTGCTCCGAACACGGCAAAACCGCCAAAAATCAACATCAGGAGTAAAAGCTTTGCTTTTTTCATCAAACGGTCTCCACTACTGTCTACTGCCAATTGGCTCGGCCAACTGCAGGATCACCAAGGCGTCTGATGCGCCTTGGCGGAATAGTCCACGCCTGCCCGTCCCGTTAGAACAAACGTCCAAGGAATGCTTGGGGCCTTCTGGCCACTTGTGATTACGGCCCTGCCCAGAATTAGGAATGCACCTTGCCGACCTCCCCTGCCCCTGGGCATTGCGAATCCCTATCCAAGAGGCAGGTGAGCTCCTTACGAGTGCGGCAAGATGCGCAGTGAGCCACTGGAATCGCGATAATTAAGAGTTCCAGGATATTTTTTATTGAGGGATTGTTCATCATCCCACAATGCCTTAACTCGCTGCGAAGCCGCATGGCCATCCATAAACCAGGCATTGGCCTGGTTGTTGTGGCGTTCTTGCAAAAGCGGAATGGTGCTGTCCAGGCCATCGCCCCAGCGCAGGCCGCCATCGAGTTGGTCAATCATGTGTCCTTTCGCATCCCTGCTGCTGTCTGCGAACAGCAATGCCCGACTGGGATAGTTTACCTTCATGAGAACGAGAGGAATTTCGATATTGCCTAACAGATTGCATCTCATGCCGTAAGTGTCACGGTCGCCAGGATTGGTGACACCAGAAGGACAACGATACAGCAGTTTTTTGTTATGGGAATCGCTGGCTTGGGGATTGGGCAATTCCCAATATCCTTCCTCGGTCAGAATTTCCCAATATCCAATGGTCTCTCCGCGTACGGGGGCAAAACAGGAATCGTGATCATCGGCATACATCAGCGAAACAATGCCAATCTGCTTGAGGTTGTTAAGGCAGGACACACTGTGTGCGCGCGCCCTGGCGTTAGTCAATGCTGGGAGCAGCATGGAGGCGAGAATGGCGATGATGGCGATGACTACCAAGAGTTCAATCAGCGTAAATCGCTTTTTCATAATGATTTTCCTTCTCATTTGGGGTGGTAAACTACGCGCAATCGGTTCAGAGCCTATTCAGCCAAGCCTGATGAGTGGGCGCATAGAAACCCCAAAGAGAAGATAAACAACAAGCGGGAAATGCCAGACATTTCTGAATCCTCAGTTTTGTCACCTTGGGAAAATCTGGAACAACTGACTTGAAAGCAACGTAAAATCCACCAATGAATGTGGTCAAAGCCAGCTTCTTACAAAAATTAAATATAACGAATAATCTTGTAAAATCAAGAGCCTTTACAATAAAAATCGCGGCTAATGCTGCAAGAATACCAATACTGTTCCCTGCCCCGTCAAGGTCAGGGAAAATTCATTGCTCAACGCAGTGTTCAGCGTCGCCTGCCACCAGCGAGTCAGGCGCAGGCTCTTCAGGGGATAGAGCAACCCTTCGGAGGTTATTTCCTGCTGGGGGTTAAAGGAAAAGATAGAGACCGCCTGGCCGGGACGACAGGCGACAGTTCCCGAACTGTTCAGGGGCAGGAAGCGTCCAAAATCAGTGACCATCTCAATCTGCGGACAGGACAGCGAAAAGTCGGCGAGCAGGGAAATATTGCCGAGCGTGTGGTCTTCGCGTCTGCCGGTCGCGCCGAGGATAACGAGGTCGTCCCAACCCTGGGCAAGACAATGCCGGAACGCCTTGGCGAGGTCGTTGGTCTCCTGCTCGGCGACTTTGACGAGGCAGGACTGGAGCGTGGCTTGCAGCTGTGGAGACAAGCTGTCCAGGTCACCGATGACGCAATCAGGGCGCCGTCCCCAGGCCAGCAGGTTTTCCGCCGCGCTGTCACAGCAGACCACGCGCACCGCCTGTTCCAGAATGGCCAGCGGCACGGGATGGCGGGGAAAATCGCCCGCACAGAGGATGACGGTTTTTGCGGTTGGCATTGCGCTAGAGGCTAGAGAGCAGAGAGAACATTTTACACGCGCAGAAACAAACATAGAGATGCGCGGGCCCTCCCCCGCGCAATTTGGCCCGTGCGCTTTCCCACGGGAACAACGGCGCGGACGGAGCCGCGCCCTCCCCCCCCGCAATTCGGCGCGCAAAAAAGAGCCCTCGCACCTGACATGACTGACTGGCGCGAGGGCACTTGCCGAGGAACAGATGAATCAGGTTCAGCCGTTCTTCTTCTGGAAGTCGGTCATGACTTCCACGAGGCGCTCCACGCCAGCCAGCGGGACGGCGTTGTAGATGCTGGCGCGGCAGCCGCCGACCTTGCGGTGGCCTTTCAGACCGACGAGTCCAGCCGCCTTGGCTTCAGCGACGAAAGCCTTTTCCAGGTCCTCGGTGGGGAGGCGGAAGCAGACGTTCATGCGTGAGCGGGAGCCGACCTTGGCGGTCGCGCGGTAGAAACCGGACTTGTCGATGAAATCATAGAGGAGAGTCGCCTTGGCGATATTGGTCTTCTCCATGGCGTCGATGCCGCCGTTGGCGATCAGCCAGTCGGTGACGAGGCGCAGCATGTAGATGCCGAAGGTCGGCGGAGTGTTGAACAGGGATTGGCTCTTGATGTGGGTGCTGTAGCGGAGCATCGTGGGGATGTTGGCGGGGCAGCGCTCGGCGAGGTCCTTGCGGACGATGACCAGGGTCAGGCCGGCGGGGCCGATGTTCTTCTGGGCACCTGCGAAG
>Ga0310786_10012565_pt1 | contig 10476 bp, 4 predicted proteins | sample AusTroGonzalo_MG_FD_203881 | JGI IMG/M metagenome (GOLD analysis project Ga0310786, IMG submission 203881) | Bovine rumen microbial communities from tropical cattle in Woodstock, Queensland, Australia - Gonzalo_03 (v2) (version 2) | ecosystem: Host-associated > Mammals > Digestive system >... | reverse complement strand
CGAGGGGGGCGGAGGAAACAGCGAGCGATACTGGGACTTTGCGCTTTCGTCCGGCCGACAGTGCTTCGGGTTCTTCGTGCCTGACCACTCCATCCGACGGAAGGACGGCTCTTTCGGCGTGTGCGTTCTCGTTGTGCCCGAGTTCAGCGTTCGCGCCTGCCTGAAGGCGTACCGCGAAGGCAATTTCTATGGTGCGAAGCGAGGTCTGGACGAATTGCGCTTCACGCGCATCGCGTTCGGCGGGGCGACGGTCGAGGCCGAGACGGATCGGCCTGCGCGGTTCGAGGTTATCACGGCGGCGGGCGTCGTGAAAACAATCGCGCACGGAACTTCGGTTGCCTGGACGATGGAGAAGGAGAGTGGATATTGCGGCCCCCGAAAGGACTTCCACGCGTTTGCGCGAATCAAGGCATACGCGCTTGACGGTTCTGGCGAGGTGCTTTTCTCGCAGCCATACATGCTGACATGAAGGAAATTAAGGGAGAATGAATATGACGAGAAGAGATTTCATTGGCGCGGCGGCGATGGCTGCCGGCGGGATGGCGTTTGGAGCCGCGAAGGAAGACTTCATCTGGGCGGCGTTGCTGCACATGGGATACAACATGTGGAGTGACGTACCGGTGCCGTTCTGGGGGCCAAAGTCAAACCTTCAGACCGATCCCGAGCAGCTGAAGTGGGTCTGCGCGGCGGATCATCTGCGCTTCGACGAGGACGTGTGGCGCAAGGTGACGGCGCACATGGCCGAGAAGGGCCTGAACATGGTCGTCATCGACATTGGCGAGGCGCTTCAGCTCAAGAGCCATCCCGAACTGGCGGTGAAGGGATCGTGGGAGATCGATCGCTTCCGCCAGGAGTTGGCGCGTCTCAGGAAGATGGGGCTTGAGCCGATTCCGAAGCTCAACTTCTCCACGTGCCACGATACGTGGCTCAAGATCTACCATCGGATGGTCTCCACGCCGACGTACTACAAAGTCTGCGCGGACGTCATACAGGAAGTGTGGGAGATCTTCGACAAGCCGAGGCTGTTCCATCTGGGCTATGACGAGGAGACATCCGGCAACCAGGCCTATTACGGCATTTCCATTGTGCGTCACGGCGAACAGTGGTGGCACGATTTCCTGTACCTTTCGGGCGTGGTGGAGAAACTCGGATGCCGCCCGTGGATCTGGAGCGACTACTGTTGGCGGCATCCCGACGAATTCGTGAAGCGCATGCCCAAGAGCGTGTTGCAATCGAACTGGTACTATGGCACAACGTTCGAGAACGAGACCGATCCCCATCAGAAGACACGGGCGATGGCGTATGAGCTTCTCGAGAAGGCGGGCTTCGACCAGCTGCCGACAGGCTCGAACTGTTACAACAACCAGAACCTCGGCCTCACGGTTCCGCACTGCCGCAAGGTCATTGCGCCGGAACGCCTCAAAGGTTTCATGACCGCTCCGTGGTGCGCCACGCGTCCCGACCGCTTAGAGAAGCTTATCAACAGCATTGACCAGCTCATGGGTGCCAAGTAATGCAAAGATTATTTGCTGCTTGCGTCCTTGTTCTGTCTGGCGCGGTCCATGCGGCCATCTATGACGGATCGCAGTCGAACAACGTGATCGAGGCGTCGGTCGTCGGGGAGAAACGTGCCACGCTCTCGTTCCGCGTCCAGTCGCCCGCGAACGAAAATCCCATCTATGTGATTCTGGCCGAGTATGGACAGTTCTTCACGAACAATTCCTTCCGACTGACCTTTAACGGTCGGCGCGAACGGCGAATCTGCGGCTTTTATGGCGATGTGCGCGTCTATTCCGCGCCGAACGTGCTGGATGATGGACTGCTGCATCATGTCGCGCTCGACATTGAGCCGGGACGTTCGATGACGCTTTCGGTCGATGGCCAGAAGGTCGATGCCGCGTCCGTCCCCGACCGAGGCTTCGCGTATGGCCCGTTGTCCGTCGCGCAGCGCGTGGTCAAAGGTTCGAAAAACGACGTCGGATATAATGCCCGCAATCGCGGAACCCAATTCCGCGGGCGAATCGAAGATGTGGAGCTGACGGCGGGAGGGGCGTTCATGGGTAGGGCGCGTTCGCCGAACGCGCCGACATCGGCTGGCTCGGCGAGCCAGCCCTACCAGGCCATCGCTATGCCGTTGACGCTGCCGCCGGATCCCTACGCCATGACGCCGACATGGGAACGTCCCAAGACCACGCGCCGCTACTTGCACGGCCCGTTTGCGGAACGTCTGCTGACGTTCTGGCGCGAGGGGAAGATCGCGTTCGGCGAGGTGGAGCATCGTGATGACTGGTCTCTCGACTACTTTAAGGACCTCCATGCGCATGCGGCTTGGCTTGTGCATGGCGCGAACGACGAGCCGTTCGACTTCCGTTCCGCCGAGATGATCCTACCGGAAGGCGGAGAACCCGACCACGCGCAGAAATGGCGCAGCGACCCGCTTGAAGTCACACTTGCGGCCTGTGCGCCGTTTGGCAGAAAGCCTTCCGCGGTCGTTCGTCTCACCGTGCGCAACACAGGCGACAAACGGGTGACGGAACCGTTTGCGTTTTTGCTGCGTGAGGGTCTGGAATCGAAGCTGATCTTCGGTGCGCCGGATGTGTACAAGGTGTTCAGGCCGTCGCTCTCCGACTGGGCGGCGATTTCGCCGAACGGCTGGCGGCGCGACGGTGACGTGATGCGCCACGGCGAACGGTTTATCGCGTTCGGCGGCGTGCCGTTCGCGTGGGACGCGGAAAAGGGTGCCGCGCGGTTTGCGTTCAACCTGAAACCCGGCGAAGCAAAATCCATTGAGCTGGAAATCGGCAAAGGGAAATGTCAGGACATCGGATACGACGCCGCGCGAACGGCCATGCTGGCCGGCTGGGCCAAAGAGCTGGCGAAGCTGAAACTTCCGGCCAGCATGTCGAACCAGCCTTGCCAAGCTGATGGTAGGGTGCGGACCCCGTCCGCGCCGCAACCGGCAAGGATCATCCGCAATCTGGCGGTGCAGATGCTTCAATGCCTGTCGATGCCGACAGAAGGCGATTTCGTCCTGCCGCGCCAGGGCGGACTGCAGCGCTACGTGTGGCCGGGCGACGCCGACTGCTTCCTTGAGGCGCTTGACGCGATCGGCTACGGCGACTACGTGGCCAAGTGCATAGACTTCTACTATTCGCACTGTCAGCGGACCAACGGCGAGGCGGGGCCGTTTCGGAACAACTGGGCGGGCGATACCGCTTCCGTGCTGAAATCGTTCGCGCGCCACTGCACGGTGACGGACGATACCGAATGCTGGCGGCGTTGGCGCGATGCGGCGTTCAAGGCGTTTGAGTGGATAGAGTCCAAGCGGCGCGAGGGCGGCGGATTGTTCCCGTCCATGAAAGCGACAGACCATCCCGCCGTGCTCCGGGCATGGGGCTCCAATGACCTAAAGGGACTTGAGGCGTATGTCGCGTTCTTAGCGGCAGTGGAGAAGTTTGGCGATTCGCGCACGGCGGCGGTAAAGTCCGCAGAAGCGGGCTATCGCGCCGTGCTGACAAAGGTAATGGACGTGCAGCGCAAGAAGTACGCGGGGATGGACGAATTCGAGGTGCCGATCACGGCGGACGGCTGCGACGATCCGTTTCTGGAGGAGTTCATGTTCTATCTGCATCCCGGACGCTTCGCGGAGAACGGTCTTTTGACGACGGATGAAATGACGCGCCTTCGTACCTGGCTCATGCGGCGCGGCTATGCCAACGCAAATGGCCTGTATGCCAACAATCAGCTTTCGCGCAATCCCGAACGTCGCAACCACATCTGGTACACCACATGGACGGAACTCCAGTGGTTTCGCGCCTGGCGGCGCGTCGGACGCAATGATCTGGCGGAAAAGACGCTGGACGCCTGCCTGAAGTACGCGTTGACCGACGAACTGTACGTAGGCGAGCGCTATCACGACGCGAATCCATGGTACTATCCGTGGAGTCCGAATGCATCGGGGTCCGGTCGCCTCACGATGATGCTGATGGAGCAAGCGGCAGGGCCTGACGGACGCCAGCCGTTCGCCATCATGCATAACTTGGCTACGGTGCCAGACATCAAGGCCGAAGCTCGACCGACGTGCATAATACATGACGGGGCGGACGCCCCCTCGCAATCGTTCTCCATTGACGCCTACATTCAGCTCAGGAAACTCAAGGTGCCGGCCGAATTGCATCTCTTCGACGGATACAGGACCAACTGGACCGTCTGTGCCGACGAGTTCATGCGGCAAATGAACTTCGACGGACAATTGGGCAAAGAGGTGAAGCTCCTGGATCGTTATGACGAGAACTCAAGCCGCCGCAGAAGCGAACGCGAAGACGTCTGGCCGGAAGGCAAGACCCCGTCCGGCTGCACCAATCAATGTGTCCCTTACATCGAATGGCACTTCCCGCTTGTACAGAAGACGCGGGCGATCCAGATCATCTTCTCCGGCGGCGGCTACCACTGGAACAAGCCGGAAGGATTCGAGGTCGCCCCCGCAAGGCGTTACATGAACTCAAAAGGTATGACGGTCGTGACGCTGAAGTACCGCCAGCCGCGCCCGGGAGGAGGCCTCGCGAAACATGTGTCCGCATGGCAGGATCTCCAACGTGCGATCCGCATCGTACGCTCCAAGGCGGCGGTGAACGGGCTGGACCCGGCGCGTATCGGCATCATGGGCGGCTCTGCCGGCGGACATCTCGCGCTGATGGGCGCGTCCAGTTCTCGTACCCGATCGTATCAGCCGATCGACGCGATCGACAAGATCCCCTGCAACGTGCAATGGGCGATAGCGGTTTATCCCGCCTATTCGCTCACGGACGGGGTCGATTGCCACAACGCGAACGGCGGCAATGGCGCCGAAGACCGTCTCGTGCCTGAGTTCGCGTTCGATCCGGACACGTGTCCCGTGCTGTTCCTCCACGGTGATGCGGACGTCTATTCGGCCATGGCGTCCGTCAAGGCATGGGAACAGCTGCGCAAGATGGGTTTACGAGGCGAGGTGCACACGTTCGCGAAACGACCGCATTGCTTCCAGTACAAGGCCTCGCCCGGCACCGGCAGCTACACGTATCTGGACAAGATATGGGAATTCATGGATCACCAGAAGTACAATGCCCAATGAGCGTGAATGACGGAAAATTGGCCGGAGCGCAAAAAGGCGTGGTTCTCGCAACCATGTTCATGCTCTTCTCGATGATCCAGTTCCTGCTGAACTTCGCGGGGGCGATGGGCGTTGTGATCCAGAACCAGTTCGGCGTGTCGAACGCGCTCGCGCAGCTCGGCCCCGCCGCGCTCTTCCTTGCGTTCCTCTTCATGGGAATTCCCGGCGGCATCGTGCTGAAGCGGCGAGGATACCGGTTTACGGCGATGCTCGCGACCGGCTTTGCGTTTGCCGCCATGGGCGTGCAGCTCGCGTCAGGATTCGCCGCCTCGTTCGCGGTGTATGTCGTAGGCACGTTCCTTTCGGGATTCGCGGCATGCCTCCTGAACATCGTCGTCAACCCCATGTTGAACTCGCTCGGCGGTGGCGGGAACAAGGGAAACCAGCTCGTGCTGATCGGCTGTTCGCTCAACCTTGTCTGCGGCATGCTCGCGCCGCTCGTGACGGGACTCCTCGTAGGCGGCGAAGTGGAGAGCGCCAAGGTGCTGGACGTCGCGCCGGTCCTTGTCGTAGGCATGCTCCTTTTCGCGGCGGCGTTCATGGTCGTCTTCTTCGCAAAGATGCCGGAACCGCGTCTGGAAGATGTGCCCGTCAGGCTGGCGGCCATCAAGGACGTGTTCAAGTTCCGGCATTTCGCCTTCGGCGTTCTGGCGATATTCCTCTATGAAGTCATCGAAAGCGGCATTCCCAACATGGCCAATCTCTACATGAGCAACATGAAGGAGGTAGGGCCAGCTGTATCCGGCAGCGTGATTTCGGCATACTGGCTCACGATGACGATCGGTTGCGCGATAGGCGGGGTTCTCGGCTCGCGCGTTTCCGCGCGCATGATGATGGCGGCTTGCTCGTTCGCAGGCATCGCGCTGCTGGCGGTGGTCATCTTCCTGCCGCTTGAAATGACGACGGTGTTCGGTGCGACGATTCCAAAGTCGATGGTGCTGATGGCGCTGTGCGGATTCTGCACGTCCATCATGTGGAGCAGCATCTTCAATCTCGCCGTCGAGGGGCTTGGCGGCAGGCTTGAACTCGCCTCTGGCATCTTTATGACCATGGTGTGCGGTGGCATGCTGCTGCCCTTGCAGGGACTTCTTGCGGACAAGATCGGGATCCTCAACAGCTATGTGTTGACGATTCTGCTCTTTGCCTATCTCTTTGTCTATGCGATCGTGCTGTCGCGGCCGAAAGTACGGCAAACGGAAAGAACCTGAACAAACCAATCAAAGAAATAAAAGGAACAAATATGAAACCACGCAAGATTCTTGCGACCGTCGTTCTTGCGGGATGGACGGCCTATTGCGGCATGGCTGAGGCACAGCCCGCCAAAAAGTTGAACATACTCGCCTTCGCGGCGCATCCAGATGACGTGGAGCTGAACGTGGGCGGTACGCTCCTCAAGTACAAGAAGGCCGGGCACAACATCTTCATCGCTTTTGCGACAAGCGGCAACACAGGTTCGAACGAAATGACCGACACCAAGCTCATCGGCGAGACGCGCGAAAAAGAGGCGCTTGAAGCTGCCAAGTTCTACGGGGCAAAGGTGCGCTTCCTCCGCAACGACGACGAACGGCTTCTCGACACGAAGGAGACGCGCACGCAGGTTTTGGATGCGCTCCGCTGGGCCGAGCCCGACATCGTGTTCACGCACTGGATGGGCGATGAAAGCCCGGATCACAAGATGACTTCGCACCTTGTGCGCAGCATGATCCTCTCCATGCCCGGCATCAACCAGCAGTCCAACGAAAAGCCTTGCGCCAAGTTGCCCGTCTTGTTCATGTGGGATACCGGCCGCGGCATCGGCTTCCAGCCGGAGGTGTACGTGGACATCTCGGACGAGTTCGAAGAGAAGTTGAAGGCGCTGATTTGCCACAAGAGCCAATTCCCCTGGATGGCCGTCATGGGCAACAGCCGGTTTGGCGAGACCACGCGCATACGGGCCGCCTTCTACGGCATGCAGTACGGATGCAAATATGCCGAGGTGTTCCGGGCGTGGCGCACGTCTGGCTACATGCCCAATTTCAAGCTTCTGCCGTGACACGTCCGTAAGGTGACCAAGCATGCAAACAACAACAAGATCGACGTTTGCGGCAATCGTATTTTTCGTTGCGTTTGCGTCAGCTCTCCCGGCTGCGGATGTGTATTCCGTACCAAAGGAAGAGCGCATCTACGACGGCTATGCCGTGGAGGTAGATGGTGTAATGGCTCCGGTTTCCGAGGTTCGCTGTTCCGCGATCCCCTTCAACAGGCGATGGCCAGGACGTCAGCGGCAGATCGAACAAACGGAACTTTGCGGCATGGTGCGCTTTGCGTTAGGCGGGCAGGGGTCTGCCAGCCCTGCCAAGGCCACCGTCAAGGTGACCGCCGCAAAGGATTTCAAGGAGGTGAAGATACGTCCCCTTTCGCGCAATGTCGCCATCAAGCGCGATGGTCGGGTCATCACGTTCGACATCATTCGTCCCGGCGGCTATTCCGTGGAATTCGACGGCTACCACAACAACTTGCATGTGTTCGCGGACCCGGCGGAGACGGGATCACGCGCCACGGCTGCTGGGGAGAGTCTCCCTCCCAACGCTATCGTATTTGGTCCTGGCGTGCACGACATCGGAATACGTACGCTGAAGAGCGGCGACACGGTATACATCGATCCAGGTGCGATCGTCTACGGTGGCTTTCACGCTTCGAATGTAACAGATGTCGCCATCCTTGGACGAGGCATACTCGACGCGGGCCGCATCAAGGAGAAGATTCTATTCCCCGCGACCGGCGATGGACACGAGGCCGTCAAGAACGCGAAGCGGTGGCACACCTTTGATCTCAGAAACTGCCGCCACATCAAGATCGACGGCATCGTCATCCGCGATTCGCTGCTCTACAACATTGCCATGTGGGGCTGCGAGGACATCGCCGTGAGCAACGTGAAGATCATCGGACAGTGGCGATTCAACACCGACGGCATCGATCTCCACAACTGCCGCCGCGCCAAGATCACGGACTGTTTCGCGCGCACCTATGACGACACGTTCTGCTTCAAGGCGCACGAAGGATACGGCAACTGCGAAGACTGCGTGTTCGAACGGTGTGTCGCCTGGAACGACTGGGGCAAGGCTTTCGAAGTGGGTGTTGAATGCCGCGCCGAGCATCTGCGGCGGCTTGTGTTTCGCGATTGCGACTGCATCCACGCCGTTTCGTGGGCGATGGACGTCTCAAACGTTGATTACGGGCGCGTATCGAACATCACCTTCGAGAACATTCGCGTGGAAAAAGACGACACCATGCCCGCCTCGCAGCTTCAGGCGACGGATGGGTCACCGTTCGATCCGACAAAAGGCCTCAACGCGCCGCCGCGCCTGTTTTGCGGCTTAGTCCGCTTCCACCATGAATACAGCAAGGAGAATGGCGGCAAATGGAGCGGCGGCGGACACATCGACGGCGTGGCCATACGTGACGTGAGCGTGGTTACCGACGGACGCAAGCCGCTCATTTCGCTTGGCGCCATTGATGCGAACCACCGCCCAGAGGACATCGTGTTCGAGAGCCTCAAGGTGAACGGCGTGGTTGTCGACGAGGGCAACTCCGCAGCCGCCGTGCAGCTGTCGCTCGGCACGAACGCCGTTCCTCCGAAATTCACATGCGCTGCCGCTTTGAACGCAGCGTCCGCTGCAGAAGAGTGGCCGTTCATCGTAATCCGTCACACAAACGCGATCAACAAAAGCCCGGAAACGTTCGAGCGTCTCATTGACTGCCATCGTCGGCACCGGGGGGCCTGCGACGAGTTTTGGTTCTCGGCCGGCGGCCGATCCGAGCCGAAGTCCGCCGCCGAGGAATGTGCCGCCTTTGCGCGGTTTCGTCCGCTTTGCGATGAAGTCGGCATTGCGCTTTCGTACCAGCAAGGACTGACGCTCGGTCATGGAGAAGCCCATGACGGCAAGCCCAAGCCAGACGAACAACCATTGCCTGAAGACGCCTGGCAAGTGGATCCGGACGGCAAGAGGATTCATATCCTCTGCCCGCGTTCACCCGATGTCATCGCATACGAGCGCGCCTTTGCGAAAGCCGTGATCAGCACGGCGAATCCGGCGTCATACTGGTTGGATGACGACTTGCGGCTAGGGGTCTGCAAGCCGAACGGCTGTTTCTGCGACAGGTGTATCGCCGCGTTCAACGCAAAGACCGGCGGCAACTGGACGCGCGAAGCGCTGGTCGCGAAACTCTTTTCCAAGACCACGCGCGAACCGGTACGGGCCGCGTGGAGCGATTTCAACGCCGAATCGCTGGCATTCTATGCGGCGGCAGTACGTCAGGCGGCAGACGAACTCAAAAGCCCATGCCGTCTTGCCTACCAGTCCGTATGGGCCGACAGGACATATACGGCGAGCAGCTATCGCCCACTTCTGGAAGCGCTGGCCGGAAAGGAGCGCAAGTCCGTAGGGATTCGTCCGGGTGCCGGCTTCTACACCGAGGATGAGCCGCGTGGCATGGTGAAGAAATGCCTGAGCGTCGCCCGCGAGGCCGAACGCTGCCGCACGTACGGCGGGATTGTCGCGTCCGTCTGCTACGAGCAGGAAACGTATCCGCGCCACGTGCTGCACAAGTCGCCTGGCGCGATCATGACGGAGTGCGCGCTGGCGCTCGCTTCGGGATGCGATTCGCTCTCGCTCTACTGGTATTCGCACTCCGCGCCGGAACCGGTGGAGGAGTACGGCCGCTTCGTGCGCACGCTCGCCAAGTCTCGCCCGTATCTCGAACGGCTTGCGGCATCCACGCGCCGGACGAAACTGGGCGGCGTCGCCCGCTTCCTCGGTTCTGCCGCGCTTGAGCTGGGGGACTTCGATCTTTGCGATGCGATGGACTTCAATCTGGCCTGCGCCGGTATCCCTGTCACGGTCGCGGAGGCGCGTCCGAACGTCTGGTATCTCACGTCGAAATCAAGGGCCGCCTTGACGGAATCCGACAGAGCGTTCCTCTCCAAAAGCGCCGTTGTGAACGTGGATGACGTGGAGAAATATCCGCTTGCGAGCCGTCGGACGAAACTTCTCGACGATCTTGATGTCGCGACGGGGGGAAGGTTCCCTGTGCGGATCGACGCCTGCCGTCCGCTCCGGATCCTGCCGCGCGTACGTCCGGACGGGAGACTTGACAGCGTGACGATTCTCAACTGTTCCATCGGCGACACGGACGCTCTGACGGTGCGCATCCGTCGCCCGGTGTCGTTGAGCGGGTGTCTGTGCGATGTGAAGGGCGGCGAAACGCCGTTCCGTCTCGCACCATTCGGCCGCCGTCCGGTGGCGGATGAGGGCTGCGTCGAGATCCCGAACATTCCGGGATGGGGT
>Ga0310786_10012564_pt1 | contig 10476 bp, 7 predicted proteins | sample AusTroGonzalo_MG_FD_203881 | JGI IMG/M metagenome (GOLD analysis project Ga0310786, IMG submission 203881) | Bovine rumen microbial communities from tropical cattle in Woodstock, Queensland, Australia - Gonzalo_03 (v2) (version 2) | ecosystem: Host-associated > Mammals > Digestive system >... | reverse complement strand
CGGTAAGTTTCTCCTTATTCAGAGAAACGCCACCTCCCTGCACCATCTTACGCATCTCACCCTTTGAAGGGAACACTGGAGCAACAGTGGTAAGGAGCTCAACAGCGGGCTGACCTAACTGATCTTTGCTAATCTCGAACTTTTCCACACCATCGAACACATCAAGGAAAGTCTGCTCGTCGAGCTTCTCGAGAGCTTCCTTGGTTGATTTACCAAAGAGGATGTTTGAAGCTTCGATGGCCATATCAAGAGCCTCACGAGAGTGAACTAAAACCGTTACCTCCTCAGCCAGGCGCTTCTGCAGCACACGACGACCAGGATCCTGCTTGTGTTCCTCGACAAGGGCATCGATGACATCTTTCTCAAGTGAAGTAAAAATCTTAATGTAACGCTCAGCATCCTCGTCGCTGACATTCAGCCAGAACTGATAGAAGCGATAAGGTGTGGTACGCTTAGGATCAAGCCATATGTTGCCGCTCTCAGTCTTTCCAAACTTCTTACCATCGCTCTTGGTGATGAGCGGACAGGTTAATGCAAATGTCTCTACATCATTACCAAGCGTACGACGGATAAGTTCTGTACCGGTAGTCATGTTGCCCCACTGGTCGTTGCCACCCAACTGCAGCTTCACTCCCTTATGCTGATAGAGGTAGAGGAAGTCGTAGCCCTGAAGGAGCTGATAGGTGAACTCAGTGAAAGAAAGACCATCACGCGCAGTACCATTGAGACGCTGCTGCACGCTCTCCTTTGCCATCATATAGTTCACTGTGATATGCTTACCCACCTCGCGAGCAAAGTCGAGGAAGGTGAAGTTCTTCATCCAATCGTAGTTATTGACCATCTCGGCAGCATTGGCCTCCTTCGACTCAAAATCGAGAAACTTAGCAACTTGGGCCTTGATACATTCCTGGTTGTGACGCAGGGTCTCGTCATTGAGCAGATTACGCTCCTGTGACTTTCCACTGGGGTCGCCAATCATACCAGTGGCACCACCCACGAGGATGATGGGCTTGTGGCCACAACGCTGCAAGTGACGCAACATCATGATGCCACAGAGGTGACCAATATGGAGTGAGTCAGCAGTAGGGTCAGTACCCAGATAGGCTGTCACCATCTCTTTCTGCAGGAGCTCTTCTGTGCCTGGCATAATCTGTGCCAGCATTCCGCGCCAGCGGAGTTCTTCAACGAAATTCTTCATATTCTTATTTTCTAATTTTAATTCTAATCACATCCTAAGAATCGTTAAGATCCTTTAGGAATTCTATCACGGCACTGGATCATAGCCACTGCCTCCCCAGGGGTTACATCGCAGGATGCGCCAAATAGCCAGTCCTAACCCTTTAATGGGTCCGTGCTTGATAATAGCCTCCTTAGCATATTGTGAACAGGTGGGCGTAAAACGACACGAGGGAGGCGTGAACGGACTGATGCACCGCTGATAGAAGATGATGGGCAGTAGCAGAAGCCACTTGGGCACCATCATAAGCCATCGCCATATTCGCTTCATTGTTTGTGAGCTATGCGTTCGAGTAAGTTCTTCACCCTGCTATCCACAATTGTTGAGGGCTGTAACTGATCTGACAGCCACACAAAGGCTATGACCAGCATCTGAGAGGGAGGCACCTGATCAACAATCAAAGACTTATGACGGCGGTAAGCCTCGCGTATCTGCCGCTTCACGCGATTACGATCAACGGCATGATGGAAACGCTTCTTAGGAACGCTAATGAGCACCCGGACGGGCTGTTGCCCCTCTTGGTGCTCTTTACTCATGAATATAACTCTCAGCGGGAAGGCTGCCAGTGAGTGGCTATGGCCTCCGGTAAAGAGCTCGTCAATCAGTTTTTGGCTGACCACTCGCTCCTCTTTCTGAAATGTTGCTGGAGCCGTCACTAAAAAACTTATCTTTAAGAAGGTTAATCCTCTTCATTCATCAGCAGATAATGCTGAAGGGCGCCCGTCATTGAAGGGAATTTCTCTGTGGGAGCCTGCAAATCAAGACGAAGACCTGCATCTTGAACCGCCTTTGCCGTGGCTGGGCCGAAGGTTCCGATGGCAATCTCACCCTGATTGAAGTCGGGGAAGTTCTTGGTAAGAGACTCGATACCCGAGGGGCTGAAGAAAATCAGCATATCGTAGTCGAAGTTCTTAACTTCCTCTTCCGTAAAGTCATTGCTCACGGTCTTATACATTACCACTTCCTTATGAATCAGCTTCTTGGAGTCAAGCAGATTAGCGATAGCATCATTGTGAACATCGCTCATCGGCACAAGATACTTCTCGGTCTTGTGCTTTACCATCGTAGGAATAAGGTCGTCAACCTTTCCTGTTGTACCAAAGAATACCTTGCGCTTGCGATACTGCACATATTTCTGGATATAGAGTGCTATAGTCTCGGTGACGCAGAAATACTTCATATCCTCAGGAATAGTCAAACGCAACTCCTTGGCCAAAGTAAAGAAATGGTCGATGGCATGGCGCGACGTAAAAACGACGGCCGTATAATCCAGAATACTCACCTTCTGGGCACGGAATTCGCGGGAAGACATTCCCTCCACCTTAATAAAAGGACGGAAAACCAGTTCTACACCAAAGCGATTGGCTATGTCATAGTAGGGTGACTTCTCGCTTGTTGGCTTAGGCTGCGAAACCAAAATCTTCTTAATCATTCTCTATTGTCCTAAAAATTTATTTTCAAACTATTAGTCATCATCACCATCATACTTCCGAACGCAAGTAATGGTGTGATTTCGAGGGCACAAAAGTACAAAATATTTTGCAGAAAAAGCCCTTTTTGCCTAAAAAAGATGAGCCAAGACTTGTAAAATGTCAACAATTCGTGGAAAATAACAACAAAAGCGAAGAATATCGCTGCACTTTTTATCGATAAATCAAAATATACCAGCAACATAACCACTGGATATAACAAGATACCCGAGCAGACGGAGATGAATACCTGTTCCTTTATGTATTGTATATTCTTTTTATTTCTAAAAAAGACCAAATTCACCAATGATTGCATTGTCCACTTAACAAAAAAATAGGCAAGAAACACTGCTGAAAGAAGGAATACGATAAAGGCATTGGAATCAAATACGAAATGCGACGTAACCATCTCTGAAATGAGCACATAGGACGAGATGCCCAGCAGCAGACAATAGATAACAACAAACGACACCATCACATGCATCTCGCCTGATGTCTCTCTAATTAAGTCACTTCGTTCGCGCGGAGCTCGGAAAAGCGTCTTTAGCTGACGCGAGAAGAGTCCATACGAGCGACTGCCAAAGATAACGATGAAACAGAAACAGGCCAGCAGGATAATAGAGATAGCATTGTCATTGCGCAGAGCATAAGGTACTGGCGCACCTGACATACCAAAACTGCTGCTGTGTGCCTGAGTGGTACACAACAGCGAGTCTTTTGAGAAATAGCCCTGGTTCAAATAATTGTTTAGGCTGTATCCCAGTGAGTCTGCGGCATTGCTTGAAGCCTGATTCATGAGTCTATTTTAGATACCGAAAGTGCGCTTAATGTCATCAACGCGGTCCAATTTCTCCCACGTAAACAACTCCACATCAATGGTCTTCGTCTCGTGGTAATGGCTGGTAAAGGTCTTCTTCACGACCTCAGGCTGACGACCCATATGGCCATAGGCTGCAGTCTCCAAATACATCGGCTGACGCAGCTTCAGCGTGCGCTCAATAGCTTTGGGACGCAGGTCAAAGAGTTGCTCAATCTTCTTTGCAATCTCACCGTCAGTCATCTGAACATTTGAACGACCATAGGTATTCACATAGATATTCATGGGCTTAGCCACACCAATGGCATAGCTCACCTGCACCAACATCTCATCGGCCACACCTGCTGCCACCATATTCTTAGCAATGTGACGTGCTGCATAGGCAGCCGAACGGTCAACCTTAGAAGAGTCCTTACCACTGAATGCTCCACCACCGTGAGCACCCTTGCCACCATAGGTATCAACAATAATCTTGCGGCCCGTCAGACCGGTATCTCCATGAGGGCCACCAATCACGAACTTACCTGTGGGGTTGACGTAGTACTTGATGTCGTCATTAAAGAGTGCCAACACCTTCTCACTCTTAATCTGTGCTTTCACACGGGGAATGAGGATATTGATGACATCCGCCTTAATCTGGGCCAACATCTTCTCGTCCTCGTCAAACTCATCGTGCTGTGTGGAAACCACAATGGTATCGATGCGTTCAGGAATACCCGCATCACTATATTGGATGGTTACCTGACTTTTTGAGTCAGGACGCAGATAGGTCATCTGCTTACCTTCCTTGCGGATGTCAGCCAATGTGCGCATGATGAGGTGTGCAAGGTCCAAAGACACAGGCATATAGTTGGCCGTCTCGTTGGTGGCATAGCCAAACATCATTCCCTGATCACCAGCCCCCTGGTCATCATCCTCTTCGCGGTCCACACCACGATTAATGTCGGCACTCTGTTCATGAATAGCGGTCAAGATTCCGCATGAGTTGCCGTCAAACTGATATTCTGCCTTGGTATATCCAATCTTCTTGATGGTATTGCGTGCGATGGTCTGCAGATCGATATACACCTCACTGCGTACCTCGCCCATAATCACAACCTGACCTGTGGTAACAAAGCTTTCACAAGCAACACGGGCATGGTCGTCATAGGCTAGGAACTGATCCAGAATAGCGTCCGAAATCTGATCGGCCACCTTATCGGGATGTCCCTCTGATACTGATTCTGATGAAAATAAATATGACATAACTATCTGATTTATCTGAATTTGGGTGCAAAGTTACTCACTTTTTGGCAAATAACCAAAAAAACGGCCTGCTTCTCATAAAGAGCAGGCCGTTTTCCTTATTTTTATCAATTATCACTCTTCGGGCAACATAATAACCTCTGCACGATTGCCTGGCTTCAGGAACTCCTGCATGAAGGCTGAAATTGCGTCAGGTGTCTGAGCCTCAACAACCTTTTTGTAGTCAGTATGCACATCTACTCCATAGTCACGCAAACGTCCAATGACACGAATCCAATAGTTATTGGTCTTAGCCTGATCATCAACATTCTTAAGCATATACTCCTTAACCTTGTTCAACTTCTCAGCATCAACACTCTTTGCCATGTTGTTCACCTCGTCAAGCATAATCTTCGTGGCCACATCACCCTTCTCTGGTTTCATTGGACAATAGACGAGCACCGTTCCTGTGGTGCGATAGTCATCACGGCTTAAGCCTGCCTGTGCCAATACGCTGTAGGCAGCAGAGGCTTCCTCACGAATCTTCTCTGTGTAGATCATAGACAGAATCTGACCTACCATATCGGCACGAATGATATTATCCAGTGTATACTTCATCTGAGTATTAGCCCATACCATCACTGCAATGGCCTTGGGTGTCTCCATCTTGCGTTTGAAGTCGTTGATAACCTCACCCTTAAAGGTCTCGTACACATCCTTGCCTTTCACGACCTTCTTCTGAGCAGGCAGCGAAGCCAGGTACTGTTCGATAAGCAGACGGATGGTTGCTTCGTCATAGTTGCCGATAATCGTAAAGGTATAGGCAGCTGCATTGCTGGTCTGCTCTTTGGCCATCTCAAGAATACGGTCATAGCTAACCTTCTCCAAATCATCCATTGTCAGCGGAGCAAAACGTTTGCTGTGGTTCTGGACAGTCAATGTCAGCGAGTCACTAAACACGGCCTCAGGCTGCAGCAGTTTGTTCTTCAGCATCAGCTCTGTGGTCTTCATCATATTGTCATACGACTCCTGGTCTTTGTTGATATTGGTGAAATAGAGGTAAACGAGCTGCAACATAGCCTCAACATCATTGGGAGTCGAAGAACCCGTGATGTTAGCACGGTCTCTGCCTAAGGCCATGCTAGCGCTGGCAATCTTGCCGGCCATAGCCTTCTCAAGTTCAGTATGAGAGAAATTTCCCAAACCGCTGGCCTCGATAGCATCGTCGAACATCTTGATATTGGCAAAATCCTTCTCACCATAAAGCGACGAACCACCAAAACCCTCACTGGCCAGGATTACTTGATCTTTCTTCAGGTCAGTATGCTTCAAGATCACCTTGGCGCCATTGCTCAAGGTCAACTCCTTGTAGTCGAATTTCTTGCTGGCCACCTCTTTCACAATCTTACCAGCCTTAGGCATCTTGGTAATCAGAGGCTCATTCTTCACATTGTCAACATAAGCCTCCAACTGGGTAGCACGAGCTTCATCGATGGCCTTTTTCAGAGATGCCTCAGTGGGATAAACTGCGCCCTCTTTCTCCTGGTTCATATTCAGCACCACCATATTAGAGTCCTTATCTTCAAAGAAACTCTTCATCACCTCGTTAACAGTCTCCAAGGGGAGCATAGGTGCCAACTGCTTCATCACCTGATAATAGTCATCCAAGCCAGGGATGGGCTCATTGTCCAGATAGTTTTTCACATATTCGTTAACGAACTGGCTGTTAAAGCGTTTTTCCTTATTGGAATACTGCTTATCCAACTGACTGATGAAGTTCTGCTTATAGCGTTGATACTCTGTAGCGGTAAAACCAAATTGTGCAGCACGACGAGCCTCAATGAAAGCAGCTTTCAAAGCGGCTTCGGTCTGACCTTCTTTAGGAAGGACGCTGATATTAAAGGCGTCCTTGGTCTTTGACAACAGATACTGATCATAATCCACTCCACCTTGCAGATAGGGACAGTCGGCCTTCTGTGCCAATTCTGTCAGACGATCGTTGAGCATGCCAATGCAAGCATCTTTCAGGTAATCAATAACCAGATACTGCATATTGCCCTTAACCTCGTCGGGAACAGGATCACTCTTAAACATCAACTGCACGATGCTATACTGCATCTCCTTGTCTTTATCGACCACAAAAATAGCCTCCTTATTGTCGGGCACGGCTTCAGCCACCACAGGGGCAGGATTCTGGGGCATCTTGATAGGAGCAAAGAGGTTCTTGATTTTTTGCTCCACCTTATCTACGTCAACATCACCCACTACTATGATGGCCTGATTATCTGGACGGTACCATTTTTCATAGTAAGCACGCAACACCTCGGGCTTGAAGTTATCAATAATCTCCATCAAACCAATAGGCATGCGATGACCATACTTCGAGTTAGGATAAAGACGAGGCAGATCACGCTCCAGCATACGCATGGTAGCAGTGGTGCGCATACGCCATTCCTCATGAATGACACCACGTTCCTTATCAATCTCTCCTGCCTCCAAAAGAAGGCCATCAGCCCAATCGTGCAGGATTAACAGACAAGAGTCGACAATACCCTCACGCGTAGTGGGCACATTGCTGATATTATATACAGTCTGATCGATTGAGGTATAAGCATTCAGGTCACGTCCAAACTTAACACCAATGGTCTCACACCACTTAATAATATCGTTTCCCTTGAAATTTTCTGTTCCATTGAAACACATATGTTCCAGAAAATGAGCCAAGCCACGCTGCTCATCATTCTCCTGAATGGAACCGACACGCTGAGCGATATAGAATTCTGCACGCTGCTCGGGCCATGCATTGTGACGGATATAATACGTCAAACCGTTGTCCAACTTTCCAATCTTCACATCGGGGTCAACGGGAATAGATGGCATCTCCTGCGCCATCGAGGTTGTCGTTGCTGTTACCAACAGCAAAGAAGCAACAAATAGTTTCTTTAGGTTCATTTACTTTTGTGTTTAGTAAGAATTTGGCTGCAAAGATACACAATTCGTGTAAATTTGCAGCCAGTTTCTGGAAATTAATGCATTTATTCACTAAATCGCTCCCATCACGCCCATCAGGTAAACCAAGCCAAAGCCCAGTACCATAGAGATAAGACCCATGATAATACCTATCTTGGCCATATCTTTCTGCTGCACCAGGTTGGTAGAGAATGCCAATGCATTTGGCGGAGTTGAGATGGGCAGAATCATGGCACTTGATGCGGCAATGGCTACGCCAATAAGAACGGTAGGAGTACCACCGATAGGAGCCAGTTTGTCACCCATAGCACCGCAAACAATAGCGAGGATTGGCATCAAAAGGGCTGCCGTAGCTGAGTTTGAAATGAAGTTACTCAGCAGATAGCAGATGGCGCCACCAAGGATGAGGATAAGCACGGGCGAGAATTCTCCAAAGGGAATGCTCTCAACAGCATTTTCGGCAAGGCCCGACTTATTCAGTCCATAGCCCAGTGCAAAGCCACCGGCCACCATCCAAATAACGCTCCAGTTCACCTGTTCAAGGTCGCGTTTATTGATAACACCTGTCAGTGCAAACACACAGAAAGGAATCATTGCCACAGTATATGAGTTGATACCTGTAACACGGTCAAGCAACCAGAGCAACACAGTAACAAAGAAGGTGATGATAACAATATATGAATGAGCATCCTTCTTCATCTCACCGTCAATCTTCAGTTCGATGGTTTTCTGGCTGAAGGGGAACATCTTTTTCAGAATCCACCAGCTGACAAACAGCAGCAAAATAACCAAGGGGAACATGAACATCATCCACTGACCAAAGCCCAGACCCAGGTTCAAGCCCTCGGGGTCGTTCAGGTATTTCAAAGCAATGGTATTAGGAGGTGTACCAATTGGCGTACCCATACCACCCAGGTTGGCTGCCACAGGAATACTCAGAGCCAAGGCGATACGACCCTTGCCCTCGGGAGGTAACTGACGGAACACGGGAGTCAGGAAGGTGAGCATCATGGCTGCTGTAGCCGTGTTTGACACGAACATCGAGAACAAGCCCGTGATCAGCAGGAAACCCAGCAACACCATCTCACTCCTTGTACCAAAGGGCTTCAACAGCACTTTAGCCAACTGGGCATCCAAGCCAGTCTTTGTGGCTGCGATTGCCAAGATGAAACCACCGATAAACAGCATAATCACAGGGTCAGCAAATGTTGCCATCACGCCTTTATAGCTGAGCAGGGTACCAACTTCCTCTTCATTGACCATTGGTAATATACCACTATCGGTACAGAAGAGTAGCATCAATACAATAACTGCAACTGATGTTGCCCACGAAGATACAATCTCCAGAATCCACATGAGCGTGGCAAAAGCAAAAATAGCGATAACACGCTGTTGGATAACTGTCAGATTTTGGATACCATACCATTCGGCAGGCATATTCCAAAGAAACAATGTGACCAAAGCCACCAATGCAATCTTAAAGACACGTATGGCGGCATCGCCGTATTTGTGTTCGTGGCGGAAATTTCGGGCCGCCTCTACAATATGTAGACCCCTGTAATTACTTAGCATATTAATATCTAAATCTTAATGGTTTTTAATTAACGGCTGCAAAGGTAGTAAAAAAGTTGTTACCACCGAATATTATATGTATAATTATATTGCTTAGCGATTATTTATTATCACAAATTCATGGTATTTTTTGTCAAACCGAAACAAGTTTGCCATGTAGAGTTTACAAATTAGTGTATTTTATACGAAAATTATTTGGTCATTAAGAAAAGAATGTATACCTTTGTCTCCCAAAATAAAAGCTAAGCATAGAATATGAGAAAGATTGTTTTCAAACTCATGATGACTTTTGCCTGTTTCTGTCTTACGCAGGCTGTTTCGGCTCAGTTGCCGGCTGTAACATTAAAGACTATGGATGGACAAGCCATCAAGACTGACACGTTGTCAAACAACGGCAAACCGTTTATCATCGACTTTTTTGCCACCTGGTGCAAACCCTGCAATCGTGAGCTTGATGCTATTAGCGAAGTGTACGCCGATTGGCAGGAGGAGACTGGCGTAAAAATCTTCGCCGTTTCCATTGATCAGGCACAGAACATCCAAAAAGTAAAGCCCTTGGTAAACAACCACGGTTGGGAATACGATGTCTTGCTAGACCCCAACAGTGACTTCCGCAAGGCACTTGGCGCCCAGATGATTCCATTTGTAGTGGTATGCGATGGCAAAGGCAACATTGTCTACCGTCACAACGGTTATACTGATGGCGCCGAAGAAGAACTAATAAATAAGGTACGCGAGCTCGTAAAATAAAAACACATGAAGAGATCCTTCTTTACCATCATCCTTGCCACCAGCGTATTAACCATTCACGCCCAACAGGATATCACAGTTTCTGGAAGTATTCAGAGTGACATGTTGCTGTCCACACAAGACAAGGACGAGGCCACCACTTCTGACGATTTCATGACCAACACCTATGCCGATGTCTTGCTACAGAGTCAATATGTGGACGCAGGCACCCGTTTCGAGTACATGGAACATCCGCTTCCTGGTTTTGAGAAAGATTTCAAAGGTTGGGGTGTACCCCACTTTTGGGTGAAAGGCAAGCTAAATAAGGTAGAGCTGACCGCAGGCACATTCTACGAGCAGTTCGGTTCTGGTTTTATTCTCCGCAGCTATGAAGAGCGTTCGTTGGGTATCGACAACTCGTTCTTAGGTGGACGTATCGTTGTCAAGCCTGCAAATGG
>Ga0310786_10012563_pt1 | contig 10476 bp, 8 predicted proteins | sample AusTroGonzalo_MG_FD_203881 | JGI IMG/M metagenome (GOLD analysis project Ga0310786, IMG submission 203881) | Bovine rumen microbial communities from tropical cattle in Woodstock, Queensland, Australia - Gonzalo_03 (v2) (version 2) | ecosystem: Host-associated > Mammals > Digestive system >... | reverse complement strand
GGAAGACGTTTCATCCAGTTCTCTGCGTGCAAGGATAATACGAAAACCCAGAGTGCAATAAAAGAAAGTTTATAGTTCATGGTTCACGAATTATGTTTCACCAGTTTTGCGGCAAAGATATATAAAAAAACTGAAATTGCATAATTGAACTCTAGCCAAAGAAAAATCCCTTAGGAAAAGGGCAAATAAATTTGGCTTTTCTCTTGTTTATTCGTATTTTTGCAGCCAAAATGGGAATGTTATGAGCAACATTGTAGCTATAGTGGGGCGCCCGAACGTGGGCAAGTCGACACTTTTCAACCGACTTACACAAACCCGTCATGCCATTGTAAGTGATGAGGCTGGTACCACACGTGACCGCCAATATGGCAAATGCGAATGGGGCCAGCGGGAATTCTCAGTAATAGATACAGGTGGATGGGTGGTGAACAGCGACGATATTTTCGAGGAAGAGATACGTAAGCAGGTAACATTGGCTACCGACGAAGCAGATGTGATTCTTTTCCTTGTGGATGTTCACAACGGAGTGACAGATCTTGATGAGTCTGTTGCCAGCATTCTCCGTCGTACCAAGAAACCCGTTGTATTGGTATGCAACAAGACAGATAATAACGAGACGTATCTGGCCGCAGAGTTCTACTCGTTGGGGCTGGGCGACCCCCAGTGTATATCAGCTGCCACAGGTGGAGGCACGGGAGACTTGCTGGACTTGATTGTCAGTTTGTTCCCGAAAGAGGGTAATGAACTGCCTGATGAAAATATACCACGTTTTGCTGTGGTGGGAAGACCCAATGCAGGAAAGAGTTCGTTGATAAACGCTTTTATTGGGGAGGACCGTAACATCGTAACAGATATTGCAGGTACAACTCGTGATAGTATCTATACACGTTACGATAAGTTCGGTTTTGATTTCTATCTGGTTGATACTGCAGGTATTCGCAAGAAAAGTAAGGTAACGGAGGACTTGGAATTTTATAGTGTAATGCGTTCCATACGTTCCATAGAGAACAGCGATGTGTGCATTCTTATGATTGATGCCACAAGGGGCATAGAGAGTCAGGACCTGAATATCTTCCAGTTGATACAGAAAAACCAGAAGAATCTAGTAGTGGTAGTAAACAAATGGGATTTGGTACCTGATAAAGATACTAAGGTAATGAAGACCATGGAGAATGCTATCCGCGACCGCATGGCTCCATTTGTTGATTTCCCCATCATCTTTGCTTCTGCCTTAACAAAGCAGCGTATTTTCAAAGTGCTTGAGACAGCTAAAGATGTATACCAGAATCGTGTACGCCGTGTCTCTACGGCTAAGCTGAACGAGGAGATGCTGCCTTTGATAGAGGCTTATCCGCCACCATCCATTAAGGGTAAGTATATAAAAATTAAATATTGTATGCAGGTGCCAGAAACGCATGTTCCTACCTTTGTGTTTTATGCTAACCTGCCCCAGTATGTGAAGGAGCCTTACCGTCGTTTCTTGGAAAATAAGATCCGTGAGCGTTGGAATTTCTGTGGTACCCCCATTAATGTGTTTATAAGGCAGAAATAAGAAATAGAGAGTGAGGATGAAGGGTAAAGATTTTATTACCGCAGTGAAGGGGTCTCTCCTTTTCGCTCTGATATCGTTATTCAGCTGTTCAGAGGAACAGGGTGATACGTTTACAAACGAGTTTGTTCAGCAGGCTGCTCAACATTATTACACACTATTTATTCAAGGAAAAGCGAAGGAATATGTAGAGGGTATGGCTGGTTTTGAGACATTCTCTGAAGACTATAAGGAACAGATACAGAACGTGATTGCCCAATCTGCTAAGGAGCTGGACAGAAAAGGTGGGGTAGTACGTGTGAAGGCACTGTCAGATACTATCTATGTGGCTGATTCTACGGCTTATGTGTACCTTGACTTGGTATTTGCGGATAGTGTTCATGAACAGGTGGGGGTATCTATGGCATTCCACCAAGGATGCTGGCGGATAAAATAGACCCTCTCCCTGCTTTCCCGAGGGAGAGCTCGCTAACCGCTAACCGCTAATTACTAACCGTTTTTTAAAAAACATATTATGAAAAGAAGATTTTACATTGTTTTGTTTACTCTGGTGGCAGCAGTTATGGGTGCTTTTGCCCAGCAGATGCCTAATGTGCCGCTGGATCCTGCAGTAAAAGTGGGAGTACTACCTAACGGCTTGACGTATTACATCCGCCACAATGAGTGGCCAGAGAAGCGTTGTGATTTCTACATTGCTCAAAAAGTAGGTTCTATTCAAGAAGAAGAGAACCAACGTGGTTTAGCTCACTTTCTGGAGCACATGTGTTTTAACGGTACTACTCACTTCCCTGGTGATGCCTTGAAGCAGTATTTGGAGCGTATCGGTGTGAAGTTCGGCGAGAATTTGAATGCCTACACATCCTTTGACGAAACAGTATATAATATTAATAATGTAAATGTCGAGACAGAAGGTGCTGTAGACTCTTGTTTGCTGATTTTACACGATTGGAGTCACGACCTTTTGCTTGAGGATAAGGAGATAGACAAGGAACGTGGTGTTATAAACGAGGAGTGGCGTTTGCGCCGCTCAGCTATGATGCGTATGCAAGAGGCTGCCTTCAAGGACCTGTTTGTGGGGAGTAAGTATGCCGATCGCATGCCTATAGGTACCATGGATATTGTTATGAATTTCCCTTATGAGGATTTGCGTTCTTATTACCGCCGTTGGTATCGTCCAGACCTGCAAGGGCTTGTTATCGTGGGCGATGTTAACCCCGATGAGATTGAGCAGAAGATAAAGGATATGTTTGCCGATATCGCTCCCGCTGCCGCCGCTGCTGCCAAGCGCGAGGTAATCCCTGTGCCTGATAACGAAGAGCCGCTGGTTTCTATCCAGAAAGATAAGGAACAGACAGCTGCTTATGCTCTTCTTATGTTCAAGCATGATGCTACTCCCCGTGAGGTTAAGAGTTCTATGCCCTACCTTTTCCTGAAGTATATAGAGGGTGCAATCTCTGGCATGTTTGCAGAGCGTCTGGAGGAATTGTCACAAAAGCCCGATTGCCCCTTTGCTTATGCCGGCATAGATTTCGGAGAATATCTGGTGGCTAAGTCCAAGGAGAGCGTGAATGCTACGATTGTTATGAAGGAAGGCCAGTACCTGAATGCCATAGCATCTGTATACCGCGAATTGTTGCGTGCTAAGCGTGGCGGATTCACCGAGGCTGAATTCGAGCGCTTCAAGCAGGAGTATCTGTCGCGTCTAGACGCCCAGTACGAGGCTCGCGACAAGGTGCAGAATACAAAATACGTTAATGAATATGTCCGTTATTTCCTGGATAACGAGCCTGTTCCCGGTATTGAGTGGAAGCATCAGAATATGAAGACCATCATTCCCATGCTGCCTCTGGAGGCTGTCAACCAGGCATTCCCCGAATTGATTACGGACAAGAACAGAGCTGTTGCTCTTTTTATGCCTGAAAAGGAAGGCCTGCAGTATCCCACTAAGGAGGAAATCCTGAAGACACTGGCTGATGTAGATGCTGAGGAAATCGAGGTCTTTAAGGAAGAGGTTAATACGGATCCTCTGGTTCCCGAACTGTCTTCAAAAGCTAAGGTTAAGAGCATCAAGGATGATGTGTTCGGTTCTAAGCTGATTACGCTGAGCAATGGTATCAAGGTTCGCGTCCTTCAGACAGACTATTCACCTAACCAGATTTCTATGAACGCCACCAGTTGGGGTGGTAGTAGTCTCTATCCTAACGAGGAATACTATTGCTCTGGCAATGCCGGAATGGTAAGCTTAGGCGGTTGGGGTACTTTCACAGCCACTCAGTTGAGTAAGAAACTCTCTGGTATTCAGGCTTCTGTCAATCCTTCTGTAGGTGATCGCGTAGAGAGCCTGGGTGGTAGTTGTGTAAAGAAGGATTTCGAAACCCTTCTGCAGCTCACCTATCTCTGCTTCACTGCTCCCCATCGTGACGATGAGGCCTTCCAGAGTACGATGGGCCGCCTACGTGATGCCCTGAAGAATCAGGACCTCAACCCCAATACAGCTCTGCAGGATAGTGTGTCAAGCATATTGTATAACAACAATATTCGTGCAAAGCGTTTCCGCACAGAGGATGTTGATAAGATTTCATACGACCGTGTACTGGAGATCTACAAGGAGCGTTTCGCTAATGCTGCAGACTTCGACTTCTACTTTGTGGGCGACCTAAATGCAGATTCTGTTGCTCCTTTGCTGGCTAAGTATCTGGGTGCACTGCCCGTAAGTAAAAAGATGGAGAAATACAAGGTTATAGACCGCAAACTGACTAAGGGCGAACGTACTTGTATCTTTGAAAAGGAACAGGATACTCCCAACGCAACAGTAAACTTTGTATACCATGCACCTCTTGCAGAAACCATGCGTAATGATATCCTGGTGGATATGCTGGAGCAGTCAATGTCTATGCTTTATACGGAAACTGTGCGTGAGGATGAAGGCGGTGCTTATGGCGTACCCGTAAGCGCATCGTTGACTGACTATCCCGAGGAGATTGCAACAGTGCAGATTAAGCTGCCTACAGCACCTGAGAAGATGGAGCGTATGATGCAGGTTGTTTATGAAGGCATTGAGAAAATGTGTAAAGAAGGTCCTTCAGAGGATTACCTACAGAAGATCAAGGAATACATGGCCCGCTCTCATGCTGAGAACCTGAAGAAGAACGGCTACTGGATGAGCCAGCTTGTTACCCGTACCCGTTTTGAAAAAGACTATGTGACGGGGTATGAAGAGGCTGTACAGAGTATTACTATTGCCGACCTGAAGGAACTGGCACAGAAAATCTTCAAGAGCGGTAACCGTTTGGTTGTTGGAATGAAGACTCCCCAGAACTAACTGTTGGCTTCCTTAACTTTACGGAAGAGGTCGCTGGCAAAAATGAATGAGTTCAAGCGCTCGTTAGTGCTGGTCATAATCTGATTTTTGTTGCCCTCCCATTCTTTTCTGCCTTCGCAGATATAGATGATATTCTCACCAATACCCATGACAGAGTTCATGTCATGGGTATTGATTATTGTGGTCATTTTGTATTCATCCGTAATACTGTGGATGAGGTCGTCTATAACAAGGCTTGTCTTGGGGTCAAGGCCAGAGTTGGGCTCATCGCAGAAAAGGTACTTAGGGTTAAGAGCAATGGCGCGGGCAATGGCTACACGCTTCTGCATACCGCCGCTTATCTCACCGGGAAATTTGTTCTCCGCGCCAGCCAGATTTACACGGTCTAGGCAGAACTTGGCGCGTGCTATGCGATCGGCTTCATTCTTATCTGAGAACATATCCAATGGGAACATCACATTCTCCAGTACCGACATAGAATCAAAAAGGGCAGCACTTTGAAAAATCATACCCATCTCGCGGCGGATAAGTACTTTCTCATGCTTTGTCATCTTTACAAAATCGCGGCCGTCGTAGAGAATCTCACCTTGTGTGGGTTCAAAAAGTCCTACAATATTCTTCATCAGAACAGTCTTGCCGCTACCACTCTGTCCGATGATGAGGTTGGTCTTTCCTTCCTCGAAAATGGCATTTATGTCCTTGAGAACCTCTCTGTCTTCAAAGGATTTGTACAAATGTTTTATTTCTATCATTGTTTAGCGGTTAGCGGTTAGCAAAAACCTTACGAAAGTAAAGGGGTTAAAAAGATGTCGGCAAAGAGAATGAGCATGCTGCTACGCACCACAGCATCTGTACTGGCCTTACCCACATCAAAGGATCCGCCTTCTACGGTATAGCCATAGAAAGAACTGACGCTGGCAATAATGAAGGCAAAAACAAAACTCTTTATCATAGACATCCAGATGAACCATTGGCGAAAATCGTGTTGAAGCCCAATTGTAAGGTCGTCCACAGAAACTATGCCCACTAAGGCACTGGCATAAGCGCCCCCAAAACCAGCTGCCATGCTGAAAACCACCAAACAGGGAATCATTGTCATAAGTCCCAAAATTTTGGGAAGGATAAGGAAGGAAGCCGAGTTAACGCCCATGATTTCCAAAGCATCTATCTGTTGGGTTACACGCATAGTTCCAATTTCACTGGCTATGTTGCTGCCTACCTTTCCGGAAAGAATAAGGCACATGATACTGCTGGAAAACTCAAGTACCATAATTTCACGTGTGGTGTATCCTGTGGTAAAATTAGGCATCCAGGGGCTGGCAATGTTCAGCTTAATCTGAATGCAGATAACGGCTCCAATAAAGAAAGATATAAGCAAGACAATACCTATGGAGTCGACTCCCAACTGAGTAAGTTCCTTTATGTATTGCTTCAGGAACATCCTCCAGCGCTCAGGAAGACTAAATGTACGTCCCATGAGCATGAGATAGTGCCAGAAAGCAGATAGAAAATTGACTATAAACATGTGGTTTGTTTTTTTACGTCACAAAAGTAACAAGAAAAGTGAAAAGTGAAAAGTGAAAAGTGAAAAATTAAAAGTGAAAAGAGGTGAAAAAGGCATTTTATCATTATTTCATTTTTTCGTTGTTACCTTTTTTCGTATTTTTGCAGCGAAAAACGTACCAACATGGACAGTGAGAAGGATGTCTTGGAACTGAGAAGCGAGGGACTTGTCAAAATTTACGGCAAGCGTATGGTAGTGAACAATGTAACCTTTTGCGTGAAGCAGGGGGAGATTGTTGGACTGCTTGGACCTAATGGGGCAGGAAAAACCACATCGTTTTATATGACTACGGGACTGGTAATACCCAATGAGGGACATATTTTCTTGGGTGGTCGGGAAATAACGAAACTGCCTGTATATCAGCGTGCCCGCTTGGGAATAGGCTATTTGGCTCAGGAAGCCAGTGTCTTCCGTAAGATGAGTGTGGAAGACAATATAATCAGTGTGTTGGAGATGACGGGAAAGTCAAGAGACGAACAACGCGAGAAACTGGAGAGTCTCATTAGTGAGTTCCGTTTGCAGAAAGTACGAAAGAATCTGGGTGACCAACTTTCAGGTGGCGAACGCAGACGTACGGAGATTGCCCGCTGTTTGGCCATAGACCCTAAATTCATTATGCTTGACGAACCTTTTGCTGGCGTAGATCCTATTGCGGTGGAAGATATTCAATACATAGTCTGGAAGCTGAAACAACGTAATATAGGTGTGTTGATAACTGATCACAACGTTGAAGAAACCCTTTGTATAACGGATCGCGCCTATATGCTTTTTGAAGGACAGATTCTGTTTAAGGGAAAGCCTCAGGAATTGGCGGCGAATCCCATTGTCAAAGAAAAGTATCTGACCAATAGCTTTGTGCTGAGAATGAAGGACTTTGAAGCAATTGACAGAGAGAGAAACTTGACAGACTAAGTGCGGTTTGCATAAAATAAGGTATATTAACGAATAATTATGAATTCAGAATTGTGAATTATAAATTATTTGTCGTACCTTTGCACGCAATTTTGATAAAGAGGTATAATATTTTAACAGATAGGCAATGAATATTTCATTCGAAAACGTAGACAAAGTGAGCGCTTTGCTTACTCTGAAAGTTGAGAAAGCAGATTATGAGGAAAAGGTTGAAAAAGCATTGAAGGATTTCCGCAAGAAAGCAAATTTGCCAGGCTTCCGTCCTGGTCAGGTTCCTATGGGCTTGCTGAAGAAGCGCTTTGGAACAGAGATTCTTGCAGAAGAGATTAATAAGATTTTAAGTCACGAGCTCTATAAGTACATCCGTGAGCAGAAGGTTAATATTCTTGGCGAACCTATGGCAAACGAGGAGAAGACTCCTGCCATTGACTTTGCTACTCAGGAAGAGTTCACCTTTGCATTTGACGTAGCATTGGCCCCCGAGTTTGATGCTAAGCTCACCGCCAAGGATAAGTTGAACTACTATACCATCACCGTTGATGATGCAATGGTTGATCAGCAGATTCAGGCTTACTGCCAGCGTGGCGGCCAGTACCAGAAGGTGGACAGCTACCAGAGCAACGATATGGTAAAGGGCCTCTTGGCTCAGTTGGACAAGAAGGGTAACACCTTGGAAGGCGGCATTCAAGTTGAGAACGCCGTTATGCTGCCCAACTATATGAAGAACGATGACGAGAAAGCTAAGTTCGAAGGTGCTAAGGTAAACGATGTAATTGTACTGAATCCTGCAAAAGCATACAATAACAGCGATGTTGAATTGGCAAGTTTGCTGAAAATCAGCAAGGAGGAGGCTGCGAATGTGAAGTCTGACTTCAGCTTCCAAGTTACAGAGATTACCCGTTTTGCTCCAGCTGCTGTAGACCAGGCTCTCTTTGACCAAGTTTTGGGAGAAGGTGTTGTGAAGAATGAAAAGGAATTCCGTGAAAGAATTGCTGAAGACATGAAGCAGAGCTTTGTGGCAGATAGTAATTACAAGTTCCTGCAGGATTTGCGCGCTTACCTTGTTAAGAGGATAGGTGAGTTGGAATATCCTGAGGCTATGCTCAAACGTATCATGAAACAAAATAATTCTGATAAGGACGATGCTTATATTGAGGAGAACTTCCAGCCTAGCCTTGAGGAACTGACTTGGCACCTTATTAAGGAGCAGCTCTCTGACCAGTTCGAGGTTAAGGTTGAACAGGCCGATGTTCTGGAGACTGCCAAGGCTGCCACACGTATGCAGTTCGCTCAGTACGGTATGACCAACCTGCCTGACGATGTTCTGACCAATTATGCCAATGAGATGCTGAAGAATCAGCAACAGGCAGAGGGCTTGGTTGCTCGTACGGTTGAGAATAAGATTGTTGCCAAGGCAAAAGAAATTGTGAAACTTACAGAAAAGTCTGTTTCTCTGGAAGAGTTTAATAAACTTTTTGAGAAGGAGAACAAGGGCGAGAAGAGCAAGAAGAAGTAATTCCCTCCTTTTTCGTACGTATACGTGCTTTAAACAATGATAATATGTGGGGCGGTCCAAGGGCCGTCCCTCTTTCACTAACATAAAGACATGCTAAAATGATTAACGACTTTAAAAAATACGCTACTCGTCACGTAGGTATGAATAGTATGGTGTTGGACGATGTGGTAAGCGCACAGAACCAATATCTTAATCCTTATATCTTGGAGGAACGCCAATTGAATGTTACCCAAATGGATGTTTTTAGTCGTTTAATGATGGACCGTATCATTTTTCTGGGTACGCAGATAGACGACTACACGGCAAATACATTGCAGGCTCAGTTGCTGTACCTTGATAGTGTAGATCCTGGCAAGGATATCAGTATCTATATAAACAGTCCAGGTGGAAGTGTTTATGCAGGATTAGGCATTTATGATACCATGCAGTTCATTAGTAGTGATGTAGCAACCATTTGTACTGGTATGGCAGCAAGTATGTCGGCCGTATTGCTGGTTGCAGGAACTGAGGGCAAGCGCAGTGCATTGACTCATAGTCGTGTAATGATTCATCAGCCCATGGGTGGTGCTCAGGGACAGGCCAGTGATATAGAGATTACGGCACGTGAAATCCAAAAGTTAAAGAAAGAACTATATACTATCATTGCTAATCATTCTCATACAGACTTTGATAAGGTTTGGGCAGATAGTGACCGAGACTATTGGATGACTGCACAGGAGGCAGAAGAATATGGCATGATAGATCAGGTATTGGCTAAGAAGCAATAAGGGATGGCAACACGTAAGTATAATACATGTTCATTCTGCGGACGTTCAGAGAAGGATGTTCTCTTGTTGCTGTCCGGTATTAACGGATACATCTGCAATGAGTGTGCCACACAGGCATATCATATTGTACAGGAGAATATGTCCAGGCCCCCCTCTTCTGGTGGCAGCTATAATTTAACGGATATCCCCAAGCCTAAGCAGATTAAGGAATACCTTGACCAATATGTGATTGGGCAGGATGACGCAAAACGTTACCTTGCGGTATCTGTATACAATCATTACAAAAGATTGGGCCAGAAGAAGGAAGATGATGGCGTAGAGATTGAGAAGAGCAACGTTATCATGGTCGGTTCTACCGGAACAGGCAAGACGTTAATGGCAAGGACAATTGCAAAGATGTTGGAAGTGCCTTTTACTATTGTTGATGCCACGGTTTTTACAGAAGCAGGTTATGTTGGAGAGGATGTGGAGAGCATCTTGAGTCGACTACTTCAAGTTGCCGACTACGATGTAAAAGCTGCCGAGCGCGGTATTGTGTTCATAGATGAGATAGATAAGATTGCCCGTAAATCAGATAATCCAAGCATCACCCGCGATGTGAGCGGGGAGGGTGTTCAGCAGGGACTGCTTAAACTGCTTGAAGGTGCGATAGTGAATGTGCCGCCCAAAGGGGGAAGAAAACATCCTGATCAGGATTACATACAGGTAGATACCAGAAACATACTATTTATATGTGGAGGTGCCTTTGACGGAATAGAGAAGAAGATTGCCCAGCGTTTGAATACTCATGTAGTAGGATACAATAGTGTTCAGCATCAGCAGAAGATAGATTCAAAGGACTTGATG
>Ga0310786_10012562_pt1 | contig 10477 bp, 16 predicted proteins | sample AusTroGonzalo_MG_FD_203881 | JGI IMG/M metagenome (GOLD analysis project Ga0310786, IMG submission 203881) | Bovine rumen microbial communities from tropical cattle in Woodstock, Queensland, Australia - Gonzalo_03 (v2) (version 2) | ecosystem: Host-associated > Mammals > Digestive system >... | reverse complement strand
GCCTGAGAACCAACAGGAAGTGTTGCAGCAAGGTCTGTTACATAGCTTGCAGCAGAACCTTTTGAGTGCTGTTCAAGCTGTGCACTTGAACGAACATTGAAGCCGTAAACAGGCATGATGATACCGTTGCGGATCATTGCGTCTGAACCTGCTTCGTTTACCTTGATAAGGTTTGTCTGGTTTGTAAGAAGGCTTGTTTCAGCTTCTGAAGAAAGAACGATTGTACGTCCTGTTGCAGGAGCCTTGTTCAAGTCAAGGATTCCCTTCATGTTAGCCATATCAGCCATGCTTGAACCGCTTGCGAAAGGAGCAGTTCCTGCTGTTCCGTAAGCACGAGAAGCAGCCTTTACAGCTTCTTCTGCAACGCTCTTTTCAATTGCGTCACGAATCTGACCAAAAGCGTCTGCGAACTGCTGTGCGAGGACTGTTCCCCATGCACCAGAGTTCATCATTGCTTTCTGATCTTCACCATTCCAGTCGATTGGAACTGTCTTTGAATACTGGAGTTCCATGTTGATAGAATCAACGTCAGAACCTGCAGCATTTGGGAAAGCGAATCCAACTGGAGTGTCAATCATTGCACCTGCTTTTCCGATAGGTACTTTGATTACGTCACCTTTTGCAGCAACTTCTGCACCGGTGTTTGTATTTACGGCTTTGATGAAACCAAATGGCAGATAGCCAGTTTCTCTCAAACCAAGCATAATGTCTTTGCGACAAGAGTTTAAATTCTGGTTAGAAGGCATATTAGTGTTCTCCTATTAATTTATTTACAGCCTAAATAACCTGTCCGCCATCTATATCGAAGTTCATTTTGTCCATAGGTGACAGAGCCTCGTATTCAGCCCGTGTTAATTTCTTGCCATTTCCAGTAGTAGATGCGGAACCGTCTGCTCCTCCGCCGCTAGAGCCGGATTTAAGCAAGTTTTTACCTACTTCAGTGTCAAGGAACTTATCAAGTGCCTGACGCATATCCAATGAATCTTTATTTACAAGAGTTTCGCTTCCATCTGGCATTTTCAAACGACGGAACTTTTCTCCGTGTTCGCCAGTGATAAACGACTGGGCCATTTCACGACCACCACCAAGCCATTGTTTATCTGCAGCAACTCTGTTGAACTCTGCAAGAACATCTCTTTCGAGAACTCCTGCTTCAAGAAACTTAATCCTCTCGTCCTTCTCAGTAAGACTCTTATTGAGTTCAGAAACGCTCTGAGCATATTTTGCTTCAAGCTCTTTCTGCCTGTTTTCGAACGTTTTCTTAAGTTCTTCCGGCTGATTATCAGCCAACTGCTGTTCAAGGGTTTTCATCTTTGTTGCATTTTCATCGAATGAAGCCTGGAGAGTTGTCAACTTACCTGAAAGAGCATCTTTTTCCTCTTTCATTTTGGCTGAATTGATTTTCAATCCTTTTACTTCATCTTCGTGGAAACCCACTACAGCCTTTGTCAATGCTGCAAACTTTTCATCATCAAAGCCTTCTGGTTTGAATGAAGCCAACTTGTTCTGAAATTCAGCTAAACGCTGTTCATCTGTGAGGTTTGTATCACCCATATATTTGCTCCTGCAAATTAAGAAAAATCGAACCGCCTCGTCTGAGGGAGAAACAATCTGTTCCTTTCGTTCTAAGAGCAATATAAACTTGAAAAAAAATGAGATTAAAATGGGATTTATTTAGAATTGTCTGTTTTAAGGTCTTTTAACGGCGTAATCTTGCCATTGTTGACAAATTGCTTGATTTTCATGCCCTGTTCGTACAGTTCAAAGCGTTTTTTACCAAGAATCTCGTACTTTTTGTCTTTTGGCTGCCTTTCGAACCACTGAGAATAGGTTTCCTTAAAATCTTCTTCATTTGCTTCTTCTGGCATGGGAATTAATCTGCAGCGACACCTGTCGTGCTGTGGGTACATCACTGCTTTTGTTATATCGTCATACACCTGGCCGTCTAACATTCCGCAAACTACGCAAGTAGATGTATCAAGCATAGAGGACCACATATATTTTTTTATAACTTCTTTATTTTTGGTAAAAATTATCCTCTCATACTGTTCACCTAAAGAAGAACCTAATGTTTCTGAATCAGCTTCTAAACCTCTATCAAAACTATTCAGTCTTATGTTGTAGTCTTCTTTAAGTTCTTTGAAAGACACACCTGTTACATATCCTTGTGTAACTTCAGAAGAGTAAATATTTTTTAATTTGTCTGCAGTATTTTTCCCAAAATACAAGGCTGCACCGGCTGTAGCAATCGGAATAATCTTAAGTTTTGCTCTACTTTTTTCATCTCTTGCCAGTTTTATTTTAAACGGTTTTTCGAGATTTTTATTGAGCCACTTATCTTCTTCTTCTATTATTTTTGGTAACTCTGTAGCAATGAAGTCAGAAATATCTTCTTCAAGTTCTTCTAAACGAATATTAAGTTCTTTGAGCAGCATCTGGCACCTGGATTTTGTACCACATCTTATATACCTGTCTAACATCTCCTCGCAATCGTCTTTTGCTTCATCTGCAAGGAGTTTTATCTGTTCGTAAAAGAAATTTCCGTACTCTACAGCACCGATTGAATGAGAAATATAATTGTCTATATATTTACGGATTTCCTCTTCTGTCATTTATCATTCTGTCCTGCAGGTTCTTTGGTCTTTTTTGTTTCACCATCCCCTGTACCTTCAGGTGAATACCAGTCTGTCTGTGGAATATCCTTCTTCTGGCCATTCTGTTTGTACAACTTGTAAGCTTCATCTACTTCTGTAGGAGAAAGTTTTGCAGACTCAAGATCAAGAAGGTATACAAAGTCTTCGTAAGACATATCTGGTTCAAGATATCCGCTAGACTGAAGCAGATAATAAAGACATCTGAGTGGGAGTTTACCCTGAGAGAAGATATTTGCAATTGAGTTGACTGCATTGGCATCGAACGAAAGTGCTGAGAAGTCGTTATTAAGCTGTACACATACTTCGTCATCTTTGTTACCAAGCCAATCTGAAACAACCTGAAGAACCTGTGTAAATCTGTAAGACATATATTTCGCATAAGTTGCGAGTTTTGCATCTTCTCCAGACTTCCTTATCTTCATAGCGTCTTTATTCTCTGCGGTCTTCTTCTCTGCAGCAATAATGTGAGAAGCAAGCATGATAATCTGGGCTTCATCACGAGAAAGAGCGTGTTCGAGATGCTCGATACCTTCGCCGCTGAATGAACAGACACCAACTTTTGCATCTTTTTCTGGTAACTGCCAGAACACATCCGTACCAACATAAACCGGAATAGGTTCTTTTGTTTTCGGGTCTACTTCAGGCTCGTGTCCTGTAAAATAACCTGTAGGTCTTGATGTAAGGTGGGCACCGTTCTGGTAGTCTGCAGTAACCTGATAGTGATGGATGTTCAGTTTTGCGATGTCATACAAAATTGGCTTTACAGGCTCTGTAAACGGCAGCATTATAAACGGAATAAAGTCAATTCGCTCCCCGTTAATTGTAAACGGCAGCACATCTCCTGGCTCGATTATCTCGTCTCCCATGTCGTTTTTGGCATAAGAATAAAGCTGGATTGTGTAATAGCCGTTGTTATCAAGGGAAAGAACTCTGTACTGTGGTGTTTTTTTATGAGAAAACTGGTCTTCTGCCCTATCAACTTCTTCCTTGAGAACAACAAGACTCAGTTTTTTTACACCGTCTACAATTTTGAACTTCCAGTTAATGATTGACTCAGCGTTGTAATATGAAAGATAAGGTCTGATGTTCTTTTTTTCTGCCTGGGCTTTTGACATATTCGGGTCTACTTTCGGAAGATCAACCAAAATTCCACCAAAACCTGTTGTCAGAACATCTTCAAGACTGTCTGAGAAGAACTGGTCTGCAGAATTTCCCTGATAATCAACATTGTTGATAAATGAATCGCCCTTCATATTTTGTGGGATATCTATTTTTGCAGGTCGTGATTCAATCATACCGTGGAGACAATCCCTTATCTGTGCGGTATAGTTCGTAAAAATCGAACGGTTTTTGAATGATTCATACTGCATCATTTCATACTTGTCAAAACATTCGTGAGCTGTTGAAGGACGTGGAAGGTAATCTTCTCCTGCAGCTTTAATCGCATCGTCGCCTTCCATAACATCTCTCATTACCTTCCATTGCTTAAACCTTTTTGTATACTCCGGATGTGTTGTCTGAACTCCAGTTAAATTATCCATGATTGCCTCCTACGCACCGTACATTCTTGGTCTGTACAATCTTCCACTTCTAATTGGCAGCTTGTAGCAGATTTCGTATGCCATAGCGTCTGTTATATGGTCAAAACCCTGTGATTTATCGGGTTCGCCGTTTTCTTTGAATACAAATCCATTAAGAGAGTCCGATAAATGCGGACATCTTTTCTTGCTTACACGCACTTTTCGTTTTCCGTCTGCACTGCACATCGCCGTATTTACGGTATTCCACTTGTCTTTGCTCGGATATGGTGCGTGTGGTGCACAGACAATAAATCCGTTATCACGAAGAATAGACATATCTGTTACACCAATCGGTGCTGAAGGCTGATGTTTATTTCCAGTAGGGTCTGGATAAACATAAACAGTTGCTTTCGGATATTTTGCCTTAATCTTGTCACACATCTGCTGTGTGTTAGAAAAGCCTGTCGTAACAATCTCATCAAAGAAGGAAATGGTTTCATTCCCCTCTTTATCAACTTCATCAACAGAAATTGCTGCGGTCATTGGCCTTACGTTAAAGTCCATTCCGATATGCAGGTCTCCAGTTCCCCAGTTTTCGTCGATTTCTTCTTCCGGAATATCGTTCAAATCTTTGTCGTAGTCTTCGTAGATGCGGTCTGCCATTGTTTCGAAAGAAGCAAGATATTCTTTTCTAAACTCTTTTGTTGTAAGGGTATTTTTTGCCTTTTCCACTTCCTCTGCAGAAACATTGCCGCCATCAAGTGTTGTGTAATGGAATACAGCCCAGTCATCATCTTTTCCGATATGTTCTGAATAAAGTTTCCAGAACCAGTTGTAACCATCTGGAGAAGAAATCAAAAGAGCCTTTCCTTTACAATATTTATCAGTTAAAGCTGGATAAACTGTGGTCCAGGCAGCCTCTCTAACGAACGCACATTCGTCCATAACCAAGAAATCAATCGAACTACCACGAAGCGAGTCTGGTTCTTCACCTGTAAGAACAGAAATTGTGGAACCGTTTTTAAATGTCAAAACCATACGCTGTTCGTGTTTCTTTGCTATATATGCAGAAGGAACATACTTTTCCTGGGTCAGAAAGCTGTTCCACATAATACGACGTGCGTTATCTGAAGTATTGGCCACATACCAGATGTTAAAACCGCCCTTCTCGGTTGCTTCTTTCGAGGTTGCCATACGGAACATTTCTTCATAAGCAAGGAAGGTTTTTCCAAAACGACGACCGGTACACGCAAGCCTGAATCGTTTATCACATAGAGCAATAGTCTGTTGTGCGTCTGAAAGCGTATACTCAATCTTCATTTAGAACTCCATGCGTGGTTCGTCTTCTATCTCAACGATTACCTTATCTTCGCTGTCATCTTCTTCTACAGGCACATCCTGAAGAGCCTTGATCTTCTGAGCATCATTTGCACTTACTCTAAATACTACTTCTGGTAAGTCTTCCTTCTCTTCATCTGCAATAACAGAAGGTTTGCCGCCAACTCGTTCATATATCAGTTTCTTGCATAATGTACGATCTTTTACGGTCTCAGCGTACAATGCGTCCATAACAAGACCGTAGGCCATGCGTTCTGCGATAGTTTTGGCAACACCTTCATCGTCTTCGATTGTTGTGGTCATCATGTCTTTCAGAGCATTGTCTAGAAAGTGTTTATCTACAGTTTTTATCTGAGTATTTGATTTTTTAGGTACGATTAATCCCATAGTTTGATAATACGCAGAAAAAAAAGGCAGATTAAAAATAAGAAAGTCAACAGTTGTATCTGTTTACCAAAAGACAAAGAAAAGTTGTTTGTAATTTTATAATTTCACTATTGGAGGATATATGAATATTGTTCTAACACAGAAAGACGCAGATTTTATTCTTAAGTATATCCGTATGGATGCAAAAAGAATTGATGAAAAAGTCGAAGAATTGAAAAAAGACGAATTAAGGCTGCTTGAAAGTTGCAAACAGCTTAATAATTTTGAACCAAAAACAGCGTCTATGATTTCAAATTTCGCAAAAGAGTTCGGCAAGAATGTAATAGACGAACTTGAAAATATACAGTCCGATTTTACAAAATGCATAGAACTCCTAACAGTTGGAAGCGAGGTAAACAAATGAAATTAAGTCAGCTCACGGCAGAACTTCAATCTCTGTGTCACGATGGACACTCAGAAAAAGATGTAAGCATAGCTGTCCTGGATGCTTTTTACAAAATCGGGGATATCCACAAGGTTGAAACTGGTGATGAAAAGCACACGGTGATCCATTTTGTCATTGATGCAGAGGTATAAAAAATGAGATTCAGAATACTGAATAAAAATCCATTACATGATTACAGAGAAACTTGCAAAATCACACAAGGTATAGATATGTCTTCTCCGTATGTTAAAGACCTGGAAAGCAAATTTAAACCAAAAAATGAAGTTGAATTCTGGATAAAGCAAATCGTTGCAAACCACTCAACTCTTCGCTGTGTTCATTTTCGCCTTATAGACACAAGGCCGAAATCTGTAATTATGCAAATAATACGAGCAACAAAAGGTCACCCTCAGCCGGAAGTACAGAGCAGCAGGCCCGACTGGTGCGGTAAAGAACGTTCTTCTGACCCTTATGAAGATAAACTTTTTATGCAGGACCATACTGCAGAGAGTTTTGTTGAGATGTGTAAACAAAGACTGTGTGAACGCACAGAAAAACGCACAAACGAATTTGCGTGGGATATGGTAGAAGCGTTAAGGCAGAGCGAGGAGCCTTTTCTTAAGGCTGTAGGTTACTGCTGCCACCCTAACTGCTGGTGGCACAGTGGTATATGTCCTGAAATAAAAAGTTGTCATGACGGCGTTCGAAAACTTTCTGACATCATTATAAGCCAATATAGAGGTGATGAAAAATGAGTGACGAAAAAGAAGTTGATACAAAACACGGTATTCCTATGACTGAAGAAGAACTTAAAGATGCTGAACAGGTCTGGAAAGATATGGAAGACTGCTTCAACAATCTTGAGGTATTAGATGAGGAGGAAGAAGAATAATGGTTATCGCAGTAGATTTTGACGGAACAATAACTGATAAAAACATTTTTCCAGATATCGGCCCAATGAAAGAACACGCAATTGAAGCATTAAAAAACCTGCAATGCCACGGTCATAAAGTAATCTTGTGGACCTGCAGAGAAGGCAAATATCTCGAAGATGCAGTAAACGCACTTCAGCAGGAAGACCTGTTCGTTGACGGCGTAAACTTTTCTCCGTATCAGCTCCAGTCGAGAAAGATTGTAGCTGATGTTTATATCGACGACAAGAATGTTTTTATGGTTGATGATGTAGACTGGTATAAAATTGAAAAATATATTCTCGGCCTTGAAGAAAAGAAAGTGGAGATCAAAAATTATGAATAAAACCCAGTACATTGTATTAGCAAAGAAGACAATCAGAAGTGAATGGCAGGTCATATTTGCAATAGATAAAGATATTGAAGATTCTTTCAAATATGCCGTTGAAGCCTGGGAAAAGTTCAGCGGCTACAAATGTATCGTGCTGGAAAGCAGATATGGTTCTTATGTTTCTCAGAAAGAGGTAGCGAAATGAAAGATGACACCAAAGAACTTATAAGATGGGCTGAAGAACATTTCAAACAGTATCAGATAAACATTCATACTCATCCAGAAAAACATGGGCTAAATGCCTGCGGCGTTGATATGGAGTTTAATAATTCAGCTGATTTTCTGCACTTCTTAAAAACGCTTCCAGAAATTGAAAAGAAACTTTGTTTCGGCGGATATATCCAGGATAAAAACGGAACGCCGTGCTGCCATGGAGATAAAATCATAAACGAAAGTATTCTTGATAACAAAAAAGAGAAAGGTACGCTTTACTGGTCCGTAAAAGATCGTCGTTTTTACTGTAAAGTTGGCGGCGTTTTACATTCTTTAAATCCTACGTTCTGCAAGCAGTGATTTTACAAAAGAAAAAAAAACATTATTCATAATACTCAACGGTTTTTGTCGTGAACTTGTTCGGAGAGATATCGGTTACAGTATGTTTTTCAAAGACGTAATAAACATCTTCTCCGTCAGATACAACGTGTCTGGTATAAAATTCAAAGCCTTTAGTTACATACAATTCCAGAGTCTCTGTTTTTTCTGCAAACCTTACAAGATATCCGTTTTCATACGGCAGCACTGCAGCAATGCACACTGTGTTAAAGTAATTTGTATTCGTAGTTTGTTCCATTGAAAAACTGACATAATGACCGGTTCTAAACTCTTCCGCAAAAAGAGGACTGCACAGCAGCATCAGGACAATAAAAATCTTTTTCACTCTTCGTACCTCAACATATCCTTTATTTCCAGGTTCAGCGTCCTGCACAGTTTATCAATCGTGCCGAACGTAAACTCGCCTGTTTTTCTCATTCTCTGAAGCGTAGTCTCTGTAATACCAGACTTCCTGGAAAGTTCTTTTATTGAGATGTTGTGGTATGCCATAAATCCGAACAGAGGCTTAATACTAATCATCTATCCACTCCCAGTGTCCGCCTCGGGCCTCTTTTCTGTATTCAACCAGATCGCACGGCTGGCAGCCTAAGACCCTGCAGAGCACGTCAAGCTCCTTTTGGTTTATCATTGTAAATCCGTATTTGAATGACTTTACCCTTGCCGGAGGAATATCAGTAAGTTGAGAAAGCTGGTCTGCCGTAAGTTCCCTTTCTGCCATAAGGCGTAATAAAGGACCTGCACTTATCATAATTTAATTATAAACCCAACCCTTGATTTTGTCTACTCTGCGTTATATAATATAATCATGGTAAGTTACGAACCTTTATACAGATTACTCAGGGAACGGAAGATAACGCTGCAGTCATTATCGGAGAAAGTCGGATACAAACCGAAGTCGTTGTCCGTAATTCTTTCGAGACACCAGCACATCACTACATCTACTCTCTCTAAAATATGTGAAGCAATGGGCTGCAGACCTGAAGATGTATTCGAGTTTGTAAATGAGGCACCGGAACACAAGAGGGTTTTATTCCGTAAAGACTGGCAGTATTCAAGCGAAGAGTATGTAGTCGTAAACTGGGAAAAGGTACTCAGCGATCTAAAGGTAAAAGGATACAGCATGAATAAAGCATCTGTAGAAATGGGAAAGAACGGAAACTGGATTGCACTTAGAAAGAACCGGAAGTACACAAAGAAAACCATAATCAAGCAGATAGCCGACTTTCTGGGTAAACCCATCGAGGAGTATTTATGATCAGTTTCAACCGCCTCTTTGCTTACCTTGCAGAACACGACATCACTAGGAAGGACCTGTCAGAGAAAGCAGGCATTGACCTTCACATCCTCTCAAAGCTCCGCCACAACCAGAACGTCTCTACGAAGGTAATCGAAAAAATCTGCACCACCCTAAACTGCTCTATCTGTGATATAGTCGAATATACCCCTGAAGAAATTTAGCTCCGCCATTTTTTAAAATCCCACTTCCGGCCATAATAAGCACACCCCTCCCCTTGAAAACACCGTTTATGCAATAATTTCTGTATATTTATTCATTTTGCTTATACTTCCTCGGGAATAAGCGATACCTTTCTGTATATTTATGCAGAAACACCCTTAAAAACTGCATAAACTACACTAAAATTACCCCAAAAAGCACTGCCTGAACATCTACTGTGCAGTACCAACCCTTCTCAGATTCCCTATATAACCAGTATATATACCACCGTGTCATATATACCCTACACACTGTGTCATTTTTACTCACCTATATGTATCACTTTCACCCTCCTTACCGTGTCATTTTGATACACTAATTACTTATATTATACACATATCATCTGTATCCCATATCAGCTCGTATCGACCTGGCCCTGAAAAAATTTGAGCCCGGGGTGGAAGAGACAAGTAGCGGTCCCCTAAATTCCTTACTCCCATAGGGGACTATATTATAAATTTTCAATTATTTTTTATATTATAGTACTATTTATAATTTTTTTTCATTTTTTTTGTAGTTTTTTGTAGTCTTACCTTTATAATAATTAGTGTATCCGTATGGGTATATATTTTATATGCGTTATATACGCAAGGGGAATAAAGCATATGGCTAATTCTAAAAAGACAGTTGGAAAGACAACAAAAACAAACACAACAAACACTACTAATAAGAGTGTTAAAAAATCGGGAGTTTCTAAACCTTTAACAGAAACGCAAAAATTACAGTTAAAGACTAGAAAAGAATACTATTGCGATAATGATGTATTGCAATTCAATTCTAGTGTTAGAAAAGCAAAAAATAGTGA
>Ga0310786_10012561_pt1 | contig 10477 bp, 5 predicted proteins | sample AusTroGonzalo_MG_FD_203881 | JGI IMG/M metagenome (GOLD analysis project Ga0310786, IMG submission 203881) | Bovine rumen microbial communities from tropical cattle in Woodstock, Queensland, Australia - Gonzalo_03 (v2) (version 2) | ecosystem: Host-associated > Mammals > Digestive system >... | reverse complement strand
TAAACTGCTCGATACTCGACATGGGCGGCAAGGCCTGGATCGTGGATCCGGGAAGCGAAGCGGAGCGGATTGCCGACATGTGCGAAAAGGCGGGCCTCGTTCCCGAGGCGATTCTCCTCACCCACGCCCACTTCGACCACATCGGAGCGATTCCCGGCCTTCAGGCAGCGTTCCCAGGTCTTCCCGTGTATATCGGCGACGCCGACATGAAGGTGATAACTCATCCCATGAACCGCATGGAACCCTTCTATCCGCTGATCAAGGAGCCCAAGCCTCTCATGAGCGCCTCCTTGCTGGAAGAGCGCGGCGAAATAAAGGTAATCCCCACGCCCGGCCACACGCCGGGGGGCGTATGCTACCACTTCACGGAAGACGCGCTGCTGCTTTCCGGCGATACGCTCTTTGCGGGATCCGTCGGACGCACCGATTTTCCAGGCGGCGACATGGCAGCCCTAACTCGCTCCCTCGCCGCGCTTGCAAAGCTTCCCGACGAAACGACGGTAGTCCCCGGCCACGGCCCCGAAACTACAATCGGAGCCGAGAAGGCCGAAAATCCGTTCATGCGCACTGTCCTTTGAGGTTGAAATCAATCCTTCACATAGCGCCGTTACACAGCCACGCAGTTCCTACTGTTTTATCTCAAAACGCGATAATTACGCAAAACAACGCATTCGTCTTGCAAAAATGACAACGCCAATGGGGTTCCTCCCCATTCCTGATGTCAATTTTCGGTTATGACGGTGAAGGATCCTGCCGCTAAGCGCATGCATCGTCCGCACAACCGAAATTCAACTTCTCGTGGCGTAGTCACCTTGCAATGCCATCTTCCCCCCTTGCGCTCCATATCAAGGCGCACTGGCCCTTGTGGGGTGGGTACGGTTCCCGACAGCCTGTTGAGAAATCCCGGATGAGGAGTTATGGATATCTCCTCAAACCCAGGCTTGAGCGGCTTGACGCCAAGCACCCATCGGCTTGTCATGTTGAGCGGCGCCGTGGACCAGGAGTGGTTCATGTCGGGGATGCGTCCGGGCTCCTCCAGCGTCAAATCCCAGAATTCCATCGTGATTGTCGCGCCCTTGGCCATCATCCCGAGCCAGCTGCGGTGCCGGTCGGACGTCATCAGGCGCAAGGCTTCGTCGGCGCGTCCTGCGACGAAGAGTGCCTCCAGCACGAACTGCGCCATGTACGTACTGCACGAGAACCCCTTGGACACGATGTAATTGGCAACAGTCTGCACATGTTCCGGCGGCACGACACCACAGGCAAGAGCCATCGCGTTGCCTTGTACCGTGACATGGTCGGCTCCCTCTCCATCTCGGTAGCATCCGGCGGAGGAATCGAACAAGACGCGCTGATAGGCGTGGAAGGTCTGTCGCGCTTCCGACTCGAAGACAGCCGCATCATCTGGCTTTCCGATAGCGCGAGCCATTTCCGACAGCTCCTTCAGATTGCGATAGTGCAGGGCATTCACAACTGCATTGACCGGCGTGAACGCAAATCCGTCACGGTAACATTTGGCCCAGTCCACGATATCGCAGAACGTTCCGCCGTCGGGCGAAGCCGTCATCTTCGTGCCCGGCGTGACAAGCAGTCCGTCGGATCGTCGCAGATGCCGCCAAGACTTGACATTTTTCATCAGATCATAGTGTTTCTCCACAAGATCGGTCTTACCGGAATGCATCCAGTCTTCGTAGACCATTCGGACGAAAAACTGCTTCCATTCCGTCGGCCATGTGGTATGGATTGACAAATGGTCGATTGTGCTTCGCACAAGCGTCTGGTCAGCGGACATGGCGTAGGTGCCAAGCTGGGTGATGTAGGAATCAGCCTCATAAGGAAGCCGCTCCCGGTCGCCGTCGATAAACATTCCCGTGTAGGAGGTTGCGCGAATGGTATGCTTGCAAAAGGCGTACACACGCTCAAGGGCCGAAGAGTCGCACGCGAACGCGGACTCCGCCATGTCGTACGGGTAATGGATCGGCACTTGCCGGACATTCTCTACGGTGATGGGGAACGGCGAAGCGGCAACCTCCAGCCATCGGAACGGCATGACCTTGCCGAAGCGGTCGACATCACGCGGATTGAAAGAGTTCCCATTGCCTGCGAGATACGGTACGCGCGTCCAGCCCATCTGCACGAATTCGCCTTTGGCACTGGCGCACCGTATGGCCCCCTGCCTGCGCGTATATCGTTCGTCTGTCAGGACACTCCCCCTGTCGTCGAGAAGCTCTCCCCACACGAACTCGTATGCGCCGAGCTTAGGGACATTCACCTCAATCCAGCCGAAGGCATGTTTCCCGAAGTCTAACACGACATGCCCGGCGGCATTCGTCTCGAATGATACGGGCGCGACCGGTTCGCCGCGCACCACGACGGAAGTCGCAGCGCTTGCCGCGGGCCGGACAACGCTGCACAATATCAGCACGACGGCAGGATAGACCTTGCAAACCATCCTGTTTCCTTCTCGCAGACAAGGCAGGTTGATTCCGGTAAAATCACTTCTCCAACCTCAAGCAGGCGTCCGGCGAATCAGAAAGCACTGCGACGGCCCTCCCGCCCACGCGCAGATCGAAGACCCCGTTGCCGCCACATTCCAGAGCCTCAAGGCACCAGACCTCCCTCTCTGCGGTTGGTTCACGATCAATGTTGACGATATGACCCTCTCGTGCCTTGTCAAGAGTAGCCCGCACCTGACCGGCACCGTCCAACACCCTAACCGTAAGCGGTCGCAACGGCGCCGCCATCAGTTCAAACGCAACCTTCTTCGATTCCGGCGGCACGACAAGCCAGAGCTTGCGTCCTTGCCTGGCGTTGATCTGGATCCGGGAATCCGCACGTATTCCGTGGCCAGGATACGGCGACAGCACGGCGCATTCATTCATGCGAGCGCTCACGTTGAACAGATAGATGTTATCACGCACAGACTCAAGCACGTACTCGCGCTCCGGCTCCGTAACGGTGAACGAGTCCACCAGCGTCCCCACCCGGTCCCGTATCTCTACACCGACCTCCACTGGGTGGCCGCCGTTACCGGAAGTCGCCTGCCGCGTAAGGAACTTGAATGTCCACTTCCCCGCGCACGGCACCTTCTGGACGAACAGCTGGCGTCCGCGGCAGAAGACTGGATCCGGCTTCGGCATCGCGTCCGGAGAGCACGTGGCGAGCTTCTGCGGGTTCACGGAGGCCGCACGGAATGCGCCGGCCGACGGATCGGGTCTGTGCGCCGCCGCGAAAGAAGCGAGGGACAGATCCGAGGCTCCGCCGTCAGGCGTAACGACGGAAACGTTTCCGAAGACATTCGTAACGCCAACACCCGTCATCCCATAGAAGGAGACGACATCCGCACGATCCGCAAGCACGGTGACGTTTGAGAACGAGGCACCGCCGAAGTCGAACTGAGAAGATCCATTGTTGAAGGATATCGGCGACGACTTGCACCCTCGGCAGTCCATCAAGCAGTTTCTGAAATTCACCGCAAAGCCCTGCGGGGGCATTGCCGAAAGAGTTATGCCTCCATTCACGTTGCCGGCGAACGTGCAGTTCTCGAAATCGATATGCCCCTGCACCGAATGGGCCGGATTCCACGTGGCATATACGCCCAAGCCGCACTGTCCGTTTCCATTGAACCGGCAATCGCGGAACAGCACCGACACGGGGCGACTGGCTCTGTTGAGGTGGGGAATGTGGAAACTCACGCCATGCGAGAAGTTACCGTCGAATTCGCACTGCTCCACCACGTTGGAGACGAGATATTCCTTGCCGGAGTTCGGCTCGAAGTCGATGCCGCACTGCGGCGGAGTGCCTTCCGTGAGACAGAAGCGGCAACGCCTCACGAGCATGTTCTCGGCGGCGATCACGCTTATGCCCTGCCGGTTATGGCCAACGCACAGCAGGTTTTCAAGACGCACATTTCCACAACGCGCGATATAGACCCCGTCGCCGCCAGAGGACGAAAGGGACAGGTTCTCCACGGTGATGCATGCAGAGTCATAGAACGCAATCATGTGCCGCCATTCGCTCCACTTGTAGCGTTTGTCGTCAAGATAGTCCCTCTTGCACATTTCCAGAGCCGCGCCCGCCTTGCCACGCAAGGCAACGTTCGTGACGCCTCTTCCGGTGAACATCATATCGTAGCGCCCGGCGAAAGCACCCGGAACGGCCCGGACCCTGACATTCTCCTCGAAAACGATCTCAAGGTTGGATCGCAGCTTGATTGGTGCAATTATCCAGTCGCCGCAGCCGGCTTCAACCACGACCGTACGTGCGCCAGAGTCTATGGCGGCCTGCAACGCCGCCGTTGCGTTCGTAGCGTTAAAGCCAAACGCCGATGCCCGTACCGGCTCCGCTCCCCGGCACGGCGCGAACGACATGACGACAAGTGCGGCAAGCGCCGCTGACTTTTTCATGGTTTCCCTCCTCGTTACCTGACAATAAGCAACAAGCCGATCGGCATGACTGACAGAGAATATGTAACCACACCATCCTCCTCGCTACGCACGACGGTCCCCTTCGAGGAAGGGAACGGGGACGCAATATTGGAGGGAACAAGCGACCGGAACGCAGCATCCGCTTCCGAAGTGACCGTAAACAGGCCAATCGTCGCAGCACGCCCCTTCATCGCCGCCCGCACCGCCGGCGACGCTTCAAGCGAGAACGGCAACGTGCCGCCGGACGCCACTGCAAACGGCGTCGCCGTCTTCACGTTTCGGATGCCATAGCGCATAAGGTCGGCATTGTCGGGATCGACCGCCAGGACGAGGCGAGCGCCTGGGGCGAACGTCGTAGCAAGGCCGTTCATCGCGTCTGCCGCCGTCACCTTCACCGTGCCGTTCGTGACATCAAACAGATTTGACCCTTCCGTGGGCGTGTCGGAGGCATCTGCGCCGAACTTGACGCTTCCGCCCATGACGAGCGTTCCCGCGCCGTCCTTGTACAACTTGCCGTTCAGCGTCAGTTGCGTATTGAACGTGAGCACATGGTCGGCATTCGCTATATTGAGCACACCGCCTTGCGCACCATCGACGAACACGCCGCGGTTGTAGTCTCTGGTGAGCGCAAACGAATTCCGCGCCGACAGCCTTCCGTATTTTCTCAAGGTCAGCGCCTTCGAATCAAATGCGTCAAGCCGCCCGCCAAGCTGGAGCTCCGAATCTGCAGCCAAGGATTCCATTTTACTGCCGTAGATTGGATCGGTTCTACAAATCTCGACTCTCATCCGCCCCTTGAAATCAGGGCTGTCAACATGCAGGCCGAATGAACCTTGTGGTGTGCTTGTTCCGCTTTGAGGCCCAGAGAACCAAATGTCGCCGTTGCCACTGAAAGGCGCGTAGAATCCGCAGCTTTGATTGCAGGTCCCGAAGCGCACCTCGCCGTCCCCGATCCGAATGGCGCCATAGATGTACGTGTAGGTGCTCTGCCCGACATCCAGCGCTGAGCCCCCCATTAGGCGAAGGTCGTCAACGATAAGGTTGCTGCCGCTTTGGAAAACACGCAGAAAACAGTTGCTTGCGATTGTAAGCGACTTGCCGGGGAAAGTGATGTGCACATTCTTCGTAGGCGTCCTAAGATACATCGCATTGCCGTTCTGCATCCTGACCACGTAGTTTGTCCCGGCGGCTGGCGGCTGACCGTTCGACCAGGGCGATCCCTGCTCCCATGCGGCGCTGGGCGTGTCACTTCTTCCGAGACCGGAAGCGTCTGACGTCGTCAATTTGACGATCGGCTCATACGAGATTGTGAGCGTTTGGCGCCCGTTCTCCGTCCTGACGCCCAGCGTCGCAAACGGCAACAGGTCTGGTTCGCCTTCAAGCGAGAAGTCTGCCGGATCGAGCTCCGTCCCCGCCGGCGCGGTGAGAACGTCGAAAGTATGCGCCAGCCCGTCGGATGGCGCATCTACTACCCTGAGCCGGATGGGCGACGTGAGGACGAGCGTGTCGGAGACAGCAAGTCCGCCGGCCGATGACGACGGCGCAACGAGTATGGAGCCGGATTTCAGCGTCAAGCTTCCTACCGTCGCACTGGTCGCCGTCACTTCAAGTGCGCAACGGTCTTCGACGACAATCTTTCCGGGCATGGTAAAGCCCGCCGTCGCCAGAACCAGCTTCGCATAGTATTCGGATTCGGCAATTGTTGCGCCGGAAACGTTTCTAGATGGCGCGACGTTTATTTTTCCCGCATATTCCGAACAGTCGCCGGCAAGGACAAGTTTCTCGTTTCGGTGATTAGTGCTCCCACCCGCATACCGTACATCCGTGGACAGAACAGCCGACGAGCCGCCCTTCAACTTTGCGTTGAATGTAATCGACTCCCTTTGATACAACCACCGCATTATGCAGGAACCCGATACGTCGATAACACTACCATCGAGGCTAGTCTCACAACCATCAGAACGCTGCATCACCAGCGTTGCCGCATTAAGGGTTAAGAGATTGAAGGAAAGCGATTCGAAATAGATGTTCATCGACGTCGACTGAAGCCGCAGTTCACCACCGCCAAAGGCGCTGACCCCATCCGCCCGGACCTGCCCCAAAGCCACGTAAGTATCATCAGCGTTGAACGCTGTGGCGGCCGTTCCGACCGAATTCGTCCAGTGCGAGGGGGTCGTCAGGTTTCCCGTGATGTTGGCTGTCTTAAGGTACCACGTCTCCGCCGACGCATCGAACGGAGCTATCATCATGCCCGCGATGGCGCAAGCCAGAATGGCAATCTTTATCAAGGGCCTTGATTTCATGATTCGTCCTTTCATTGTTGTCACGTTTTATTTCTTTCTTGGTTTAAGAAAATCGTTTTATTCCACACCAGGCACGAAACAGCATTCACATTGGCGTCACGCGCAGAACCGCCGCCTCATAAAACGCCAAAGGAAGATTGCAGGTTAGGAACCCGTCTTCATTGCGGGATGCGAGATTGGACCAGGAGCCGTCACCCATGAGCCGCTCCACACGGAACGTCTCGCAGGGTGCCGCCAAGCGCAGCCGCTTCACCGGATCGGGATTCAAGTTCTCGACGAGCACGAGCCATGCGCCCCCTGCCTTGCGCCGAACAAGCACCATCATATCCTGATCGAGTCCGGAGGCAAACCGCATCGGCGCGCCAGAGAGCTTTGCGATCACTGCACGCAGCCACGATTGGCGCTCGGCGGAATAGCGCTGCAGCGAGGCCATCGCCTCATGGTACTGCACGGTCAGTACACGTCCGCCAAGAGCATTGGCGTAAAGCACGGCCGACGGCGTGACTGGCTCATAGCTCTTTGCCCCTGCATACGAACGATATCCGAGCGTGGAAAGCACCTGCGCACCGTCGCGCACCGTGAAGCACACACTGCCCGACATAGGCGTGTAGTGGAGATTGATCCCCAAGACATCATCGTGCTCCAAGTTGAACGAAAGTTTCTCCGCCTCCGCCTCTACGCCGGTCAGGTCACCCATCCCGCGTTTCGTCAACGCAAGCGCCGCATCACGGAAAACCAAGACCTTGTGCGACATCATCCTACGCAGATCGGCATCTGAAAGCCGCGACACCTCCGCTTCCGACAGCAGCGCATAGACGCGGTCGGAATCAAATTCGCGCGACATGCAGAATGGGATTCCAAACGGAACGCCCACCTTCGCACCGGCATTTGCCTCCTCGATGAAGGTTTCTCTGGCGACCCTCATCATGTGCCAGTTCGGAAAGTTGGTGAAACACGGTATCGCCAAGCCCTCCCACGCGCTGCCGGCAACCTCCCTCGCAAGCGCGGAGAGGAATCCGCGGTTCTCCGCCAGAATATCGGTATAGTTGCGCGAAACGGCGAACTCTCCCTTGTGCCCGTTCACGTACCACGTCTTCGCGCCGACAGATCCAGTGAATGCGGCGTTCGCCATGTGCGTAAAGAAGCTCCGCGCGCTCTTGGCCCAGAGATTGTGCGGACAAGTGTCTGCCTCGCAGAGGAGGTCGACGTCCACACCACGATAATACTCAGAGATGCCCATCATCCGGCAAATGTACCATGGCACGCCCTCCGCGGTCATGCGTTCACCGTAATAGCCAGTGGCGGTGCGCATGATTGGTTTCTGTCCCTTCGCCGCCATCGCCATGGAGTGCGGCAGGCAGAGGAAATGCTCTTCGCTCGCCATGCAGATGCCGCCTGGAATCGTGGGATCCACCGCGTCAATCGCTCGGCGCGCGCGCCTTACTACGCCTTCCACCATCTCACGCTGGATCGCAAGGAACGTCCTGTAGTCGATGTCGGACTGTGGCTTCGCCTTGAGGTGCGCACGAAGCCCGTCTGAATCAAATGATGTGCCACGCCGGTCGTTGAACATTTTCACGTGGCGGTCGCAAAAGCATTCCGCGTTGTGCGAGTAGCCTTTGATGTCGTCGTCGGTGAGGATAAACGCAGGTCGCTCCTTGCCCAGCATGGTGAAGACCTCTGTTATGTAGGCGGCGAAACCGGGATCATCTGGGCAGAAGCGCACTTCAGCGCCCGTCGAATCAATTGTGCGCGTCCAATCCTCGCGCTCCCTGTCCACCCGCGGCCAGTGGCCGAGTATGGCCTGCACAAGCACGCCGGCATGCACTTTGGATCCGGCCAACGCTGCCTTGAACCGGCGGAAACTCTCCACATAGCGCCTTGCCTTGCCAATTGCAGGCCGCCCCTCCGGATGGAGGGTGAGGGAGTAGAGCGCAAGATCGACCCCCGTTCGCTCCTGAAGCTCAACCGCATCTGCAGCCGCCACCTCTTCACGATCCTGCGAATACGGAATCACATTGTAGAGAGTGAACCCAGACGCACCAAGAGCGGCGCTCTGTGCCGTTACAGTTCCGGCAAAAGCGAACGCCACGAACACAATTAAGAGTTCCCTGCAGCGTGTCTCTTTCTGGCTTTTCATTTTTGTTTCAGATTTCATGCCGCTTCCTCAGCTGGCGACCTTCCGACAACATAGAAAGTGGCAAAACATGGCAAGATCAATACCACATTACAAGAATGATACCATATTCGCTTACTCAATGCAAGTACAATACGTTTACAATGTTTACAAATCAAGAAACCGCGGGAAAACTCTCGCCAATCCGATATGACGGCGCAAGGACAACTTTTGAATCCAGCCCTTCACCCTTCAGGCAGGAAAGAATACACCCCGCGACCTTCTCGCCGTCAACAGCGGGATCGGTCTCGATGCATGTAAGCGAGCACCAGGAAACTGGAACATGGCCGGCATTGGAGTGAGTCACTACCCTGACATCTTCCGGGACACGGATGCGAAGATGCTCCAGGGAGAGTATTGCCGCAGACGCGAGATAGTCATCTGTAAAATAGAAAAGATCCGGGCATGTCATTCGCCCCGACTCCCCCAATTCGCGAAACAGCTCAATCGTCGCATGCTGAAGCGCGTCTAAGCGACATTCACCACGCCGCGCCGACACGTTCCAGACCTCCACCCCAATGCCAGCCGCCCGCAATGACTGCGATGCGTCATGCTCGCCCGCACCCTTGCCGACCTGAACGACACGTCGAATGCCAGCCATGACGCAGTGCGAGACAAAAGCATCTATGGCAAACGACGCATCGGCCCATATCCGACCCAGGCAGTTCGGCGCATCCGACACTGGCGTCATGACGCCAACATAGCGCACACCGGACTTGGCCAGTTTCCGCTCGACCTGCGGACAGTCAAACAGCATGACCGCCAAATCGACTGGGTGATTGAGCACTATGTCCAGAATGGAAGTGTCATAGCGCTTGCCTCCGACAAGTGGCACTGTCGCCTGGGTGAAAAGGAAACCGGATTTGAATAGACAGGAACGCATTCGACCAATAAAAGCCGTCTGATAGTAACCGAAATCCCCTTCGGGCAGGACTACCAACACCCGACCGCGCCAAAGCTGCTCCTTCTTGCCTAGAACAATGCTACCAAGACGCGAACGCGGCGAAACCAGACCTTCGGCCGTCAATGCCTTCACCGCCTCCGCCGTCACGCGCACGGAAACCCCCAACGCAGGCGCCAGCGCCCGAATCGTAGGCAAAGTGTCTCCGGGACGGTAAACGCCGCCCTGAATCGCCCGACGGAAACCATCAACGACCTGCTCAACAAGGCTTGTCCTCAAGTTGCGATCAACGCGAAACGGAAGCTCTGTTGCCCTCTTCATGGTTTTTGCGTATTATACCAAAATAAACAGTCGCGAACGCAGATGTTGCAGCAAAAATTTGGAAAAATTTGGGGAGGCACCCCGCCGTCGCTTCATTTTCCACGGGGGAGAATTTGGGGAGGCACCCCGCCGTCGCTTCATTTTCCGCGGGTAATTTCGCATTTTCTGCAACTTATCCAATTTGAAGCTACCAGACTTTCGCGGGGCCTGTCCCCAAGGATTTGGGGTGTAGAGTAGAGCGGGACGCCCCTCGTCGGGCACGCCCGCCCCCTCATCGAACCGTACGTGCAGTTTTCCCGCATACGGCTCTCCGTGTGGAACCTACAACATGTCACTTCCGCCTCCATTG
>Ga0310786_10012560_pt1 | contig 10478 bp, 8 predicted proteins | sample AusTroGonzalo_MG_FD_203881 | JGI IMG/M metagenome (GOLD analysis project Ga0310786, IMG submission 203881) | Bovine rumen microbial communities from tropical cattle in Woodstock, Queensland, Australia - Gonzalo_03 (v2) (version 2) | ecosystem: Host-associated > Mammals > Digestive system >... | reverse complement strand
TGGGCACGTTCTACCCGACGATCGAGGGCGTGGGTTCCGACTCGGTGGAGGAGGCTATCCAGAACCTGGTGCAGAACATCAAGGGCGTCCACCTGCGCTTCCAGCCCGAGGGTGCCGGTGAGATGGATGACAAGCTGACCTCGCGCATCCTGAAGGAGCAGTGTGTATTTGAGCCTTACCAGCTGGTGAAGACCAAGTACAAGATCATCGACGGCAAGAAGAAGGCCTATCAGGAGCGCACGCCGCTGTCGACCTACGGCATTTCGACGCACACCGACCCGGAGCCCTAACCGGAATTACACAAAAAGAACTGTCCCTTTTGTGTAAAAGCAGAAATCCCGCTCCTCGTAAGAGGGGCGGGATTCTGTGTTTGTTTGTTTGGAATAAGTTGTTTGCTTGTTTGTTACTTAGGCTTCAGCGCTGGGAATTACTGAAACGACGCTCTTGTCGCGCTTGCCCTTGTGGAACTGAACGGTTCCGTCAACGAGTGCATAGAGCGTGTCGTCCTTACCAATAGCTACGTTGTTGCCCGGGTTGTGCTTGGTGCCGCGCTGGCGAACGATGATGTTGCCGGCAATGCACTGCTGACCGCCATAAATCTTGATACCCAGTCGCTGAGCTGCTGATTCGCGGCCGTTCTTAGAACTACCTACACCTTTTTTATGAGCCATTTCTAAGTCCTCCTTACTTTAAGCGATTACTGATTTAACTTCTACCTGTGTGAACTGCTCACGATGACCGTTGCGCTTGCGAGAGTCCTTGCGGCGCTTCATCTTGAAGACAATCACCTTGTCGCCCTTGACGAGCGGGTTCACAACTTCACATACTACTTTTGCACCCTCTACGGTGGGGGCACCAACCTTGACTGCACCGTCAGCATCTACGAGCAGTACCTTGTCAAATTCAACAGTTTTGCCTGCCTCCACGTCCTTGATGTGGTGCACGAAGAGCTTCTTGCCCTGCTCGGCCTTAAACTGCTGACCCTGAATTTCTACAATTGCGTACATTTTGCTTTTTTTGTTTGTATTTTAGGGGTTTTTCCGCGAGGCGGCGCACGTCCGTGCACACTTCACTCTGCCCCAACGGACTCTAACGGGCTGCAAAGGTACTAATTTTAGTTGAGAGTTGAGGGTTGAGTGTTGATAGTTTTACGGTATTTAGGAAAGTTTAACGTTTTGGGTAGGGACAAAAAATAAAGCGATGACCTTCCCAGGCAGTCGCTCTATATCTTCAATAGGTATTAGTCTTTTTAAGGTAAAAAGATTGTTTTCAGGATAACGGTGCAAAGGTAAGACAATTTTTTCTAAATGCCAAACAAATTAACCTAAAATATTGACATAGGTTTGTTGTGCGGGAACACAATGGTACTATTTAATACTTTTTAAGATTTAGAAGTACACGTCTTCGTATTCCTGCTGGCTTTTCTTCTTTTGTTCCGTTGCCTCGTTATTATTGCTGTTGGCGGGGACGGGCTGGTCGACATTGGCAGGCTCTTTGGGCTTGACAATGGGGTTGCCGTTCTCGTCGAGTTCTATTTCCTGTTCTATCTCGTCGAGTGCCAGGCTGTCGACGCTGATTGAGTCGCTGTCGCGGGGCACATAGACGTATCGGCAGTTGAGGTACATTTCCTGCGTGATGCTGGGCTCCTTGCACTTCTCGAACTTGCCGTGGTACTGCTTGAAGGCGGGGTCGCCAAGGACTGACTCGAAGAAGTAGCCGCAGATGGGGAGGGCAGTACGGGAGCCTTGTCCGAGGGCTCCGGTACGGAAGTGGATGCAGCGGTACTCGCCGCCTACCCATGCGCCGCAGACAAGCTTGGGCGAGACACCGACGAACCAGGCGTCGGAGTGGTTGTTGGACGTACCGGTCTTGCCGCCGAACTCAGAGTCGTTGTACTTGCCGATGTAGCCCCAGAGGCTCATCGAGGTGGCTCCGCGCTCGTGCAGTCCGGCCTGCAGCAGTTGCTGCATGAGGAAAGCGCTGCGGTAGGGGATGGCCTGTTTCTGCTCGGTGGGCGCCACGTAGATCTCGTTGCCGTCGCGGTCGAGGATGCGGGTGACGAGGATGGCCTCGTGGGCCTTACCGTCGTTGACGACGGTCGAGTAGCTGTTGACGAGCTCCAGCAGGTTGACGTCGCTGGAACCGAGTGCCAGGGCCGGGGTGGGGTCGAGCGTGCTCTTGATGCCCATGGCTTGGGCGGTGTTGGCTATGTTCTTGATGCCAACCTCCTGTCCCAGCTTGACGGCTACGGAGTTGATGCTCTGTGCAAAGGCGGCGCGTAGGGGCATGGAGTCGCCGGTGAAGTAGCCGTTGGCATTGGTGGGTGCCCACGTCACCTCTTTCTTCTTGGCGGCGTCCCACACCTTCATAGCGAAGTAGGAGTCGCGGCGGCGGTCGCAGGGGGTGATGCCCTGGTTCATGGCCTCGGTGTAGACGAAGAGCTTGAAGGTGGAACCGGGCTGGCGCATGGCCGTCACCTTGTCGTATTTCCAGGAGTTGAAGTCGATGTCGCCGACCCACGCCTTGACGTGGCCGGTGTTAGGCTCGATGGCCACGAAGCCGCAATGCATGAAGCGCACCATGTAGCGGATGGAGTCCATGGTCGACATCTCGCGCTCGACGGTTCCGTTCTCGTAGTCGAAGAGTTTGACCGTATGGGGCTTGTTCAGGTAGTAGTCGATGCTGTCCTGGTTGCCCGCAAACTTCTTGCTTAGGGTCTTGTAGTAGGGCTGACGCTTGGCAATGTCCTCGATGAAGCCGGCAATCTCCTGGTGGCGCTCGTCCTGCCAGGGGTTGGTGTTGCCCCAGTGCTGCCAGAAGTTCTTCTGCACCTGCTTCATCTGCTTGATGGCCGCCTCTTCGGCATACTTCTGCATGCGGGTATCGAGGGTGGTGTGGATTTTCAGTCCGTCGGTGTAGAGGTCGTAGCCGTTGTCGCGGCACCAGTCTCTCAGTTCGTTGGCCACGGCCTCGCGGAAGTAGTTGGCCTGACCGTCGTAAGCACTCTCGACGCTGAAGTCGAGCTCGATTTCGGTCACCTTGATTGAGTCGTAGGCTTCCTGTGTCAGATGGTTGTGGCGGCGCATGTTGTCGAGTACGACATTGCGGCGCTTGACGGCATTGTCGGGATGGATGCGGGGGTTGTAGTAGGTGGTGGCCTTGAGCATGCCGACGAGTACGGCCGACTGTTCGGCAGTCAGCTCCTTGGGCGTGGTGCCGAAGTAGGTCTTGGCAGCCGTCTTAATGCCGAAGGCGTTGGAGCCGAAGTCGACGGTATTGGCATATTGCGTCAGGATTTCCTCCTTGGTGAAGAAGTACTCGAGCTTGTAGGCGGTGATCCACTCCTTGCTCTTCATGATGAGCATTTTCAGGCCGGGGATGTTTCCCAGGAGTCCCGTAGAATATTCGGTACGCACGCGAAAGAGATTCTTGGCCAACTGTTGGGTGATGGTCGAGGCACCGCGGGCGTCGTGGTGGAGCAGGTAGTCCTTCAGGGCAGCGCCGAAGGCGGTGTAGTCGATGCCGTGGTGGGAGTAGAAACGCTCGTCCTCGGTGTCGATGAGGGCTTCCCAGAACACGGGGTTGACGTCTTCGTAGTTGACGGGAGTGCGGTTCTCGCTGAAGAACTTTCCTATCTGTTGTCCGTCGGCACTATAAATCTCGGAAGCCTGTGCCGGCCTTTTGTTCTTGATCATCTCCATGGACGGCGACTTGCCGAAGAGCCACAGGAAGTTGACGTCGACCGCAATCAGGTAGAGTGCGAAAAACACGAGAAGGGAGGCTATCGTGGAGAGTATCTTGATGTACCAGGGACGTCCCTTGAAGATACCGATATACCAGTTGACTGCTTTCTTGACACCTCGCCAAGGGAGGCTCAGGATGCTTTTCTTTCCTTCTTTACTCATATTGGGAAATGTAATTCATTATTGCTTCTTGGTCGTCGGGGTGGAACCACCTCATTTGTTCGTCGCGCTTGAACCACGTCAGCTGCTTGCGGGCGTAGCGGCGGGTATTGCCCTTGATGCGCTCTACGGCTTCCGGCAGGTCCCAGATACCGTCGAAAAAGTTGAAAAGTTCCTTATAGCCAACGGTATTGAGGGCATTGGTGCCGCGATAGGGAAACATCGACTCTGCCTCCTTGAGCAGTCCGTCGGCCATCATCTGGTCTACTCGCCGGTTGATGCGGTCGTAGAGCTCTTCACGCTCGCGGTTCAGTCCGATCTTGATGATGTCGAAGGGCCGCTGTTGTCCGAGTTCACCAGACGCTTTCTTCCTTTGGTCAGCCTTACGGAACGAGGTGTAGGTCTTGCCCGTCATGTGGCAGATTTCGAGGGCGTGAACCACGCGGCGGGGGTTCTGGCGGTCTACCAGTTCGTAGTGCTCGGGGTCGAGCGTCTTCAGCTCTTCGACCAGCGCCTGCAGCCCCTCTTCTGCCAGTCGCCGCTTCATCAGGGCGCGTGTCTCGTCGTCGACGGTGGGGATGTCGTCGATGCCGTTGCAAACAGCATCAATATACATCATTGAGCCGCCCGAAAGCAGGGCATAGTCACTCGTCAGGAACAGTTGCCCGAGCAGCGCCAAAACGTCCTGCTCATACATCGAAGCGCTGTAGTAGTCCTGAATGTCAAGGGTTCCCACGAAGTAATGCCTGACGCGCTCCATCTGCTCCTTGGTGGGCTGAGCCGTACCGATGGGTAGCTGTCGGAACAGTTGTCGGGAGTCGGCATTGATGATGGGAATGTCGAACCGAGCGGCAATCTCCATGCAGAGATCAGTCTTGCCGACGGCCGTAGGTCCCGTTATGACAATCAGTCGTTTCACCTAATCACACCACGCTTGGAGCTCTCGATGAACGAGCAAATGTATTCCACCTCTTTCGAGTTGGGGTACTTGGCACGTGCCTCGGCGATACCGTCCTTCAGCACACCTTGTGAATAAATAATTCGATACGTGTCGTGGATAGCCTCGATGGTAGCGTTGTCGAATCCGCGACGGCGCAGGCCGATGAGGTTCACGCCAGCATAGCGGACGGGCTCCTTGCCGGCAATGACGTAAGGCGGAATGTCCTGACTGGTACGCGTTCCGCCCTGGAACATGATGTAGCCGCCAACATGTAGGAACTGGTGGAACAGGCAGCAGGCCGAAATGATGGCATAGTCGTCGACCACTACTTCGCCAGCAAACTTCGTGGTGTTGCCGATGATGCAGCCATTGCCGATGACGCAGTCGTGGCCGACGTGCATGTTCTCCATCAGCAGGTTGCCATTGCCAATGATGGTCTTGCCCTTCGAGGCAGTGCCGCGGCTGATGGTAACGTTCTCGCGGATGGAGTTGTTGTCGCCAATCTCGCAGGTCGTGTCTTCACCCTGGAACTTCAGGTCCTGCGGCTTGGTCGAGATGCTGGCGCCGGGGAAGAACTCGTTGTTGGAGCCGATGCGGGCGCCGTAGTGTATGGTGACGCTGTTCAGTAGTTTGTTATTGTCGCCGATGACAACGTTCTTATCAATCACGCAAAAGGGGCCGATGACGTTTCCGTCGCCGAGCTTTGCCTCGGGGTCGACAACAGCCAATGGATGTATGGTATTCATTTGACGGTATAACTAACGTGTTGATGAATTACTTGTTCTTGACAATCTGTGCGGTGAAGCTGGCTTCGGTCACCACGTGGTCGCCAACGAAGACATAGCCTTTCATGGACGAGACACCGTGACGAACGGGCGCCAAGAGGTCGACCTTGAAAATCAGGGTGTCGCCGGGCACCACCTTCTGGCGGAACTTCACGTCGTCGATCTTCATGAAGTAGGTAGACCAGCGCTCGGGCTCTTCCAGCGTGTTCAGCACGAGCAGACCGCCGCACTGGGCCATCGCCTCGATCTGCAGCACACCCGGCATAACGGGCTCCTGCGGGAAGTGTCCCTGGAAGAACGGCTCGTTGGCAGTAATGTTCTTCAGGCCTACAATGCTCATGGGGCCGAGGGCAATCACCTTGTCGACCAGCTGCATGGGATAGCGGTGGGGCAGCAGCTCGCGAATGCGGTTGACGTCCATTATCGGCTCCTCGTTCGGGTCGTAGATGGGGGCCTGAATCTCGTGCTTACGGATTTCCTTGCGCATCAGGCGGGCAAACTTGTTGTTGATGGTGTGGCCAGGACGCGTGGCAATAATGCGGCCCTTGATGGGACGACCGATAAGGGCCATGTCGCCAACGATGTCCAACAGCTTGTGGCGCGTACACTCGTTCTCCCATACCAGCGGCTTGTGCTGGATGTAGCCAAGGTCGTTGGCATCGCGGTGCTCCACATGCAGCATGTCGGCCAGCTTGTCGAGACGTTCCTGAGTGGTCTGGCGCTCGTAGATGACGATGGCATTGTCGAGGTCGCCACCCTTGATAAGGTTGGCCTGCAGCAATGGCTCAATGTCACGGACAAAAACGAAAGTACGAGCGGGGGCAATCTCTGTGGGGAAGTCCTCCACCTTGTTGACGGTGGCAAACTGCGAGTTGATGAACTTCGACTCAAACGAGCACATCGCGGTGAGCGAGAACTCGTCGTCGGGAAGGATGGTGATGCTCGAACCGCTCTCCTCGTCCTTCACTTCAATCTTCTTGCGGATAATATACCAGTCTTTGGGAGCTTTCTGCTCCTCAATACCCACGTCCTTAATCTTGTTGACGTATTGGATGGCCGATCCGTCCAAAATGGGGAATTCCGGGCCGTTCACCTGCATCAGACAGTTGTCGATGCCCAATGCATAAAGCGCTGCCAATGCATGCTCTACGGTCGAAACGCGGACGTCGCTGTTTTTGCTGCCCAATACCGTTCCACGTTGTGTGTCGACAACGTTTTCGGCAACGGCATCAATCGTAGGCATACCGTCCAAGTCAATGCGCTGAATTTTGTAACCAGTATTTTCCGGGGCGGGGTTAAAGGTCACCGTTAGGCTAAGGCCTGTGTGCAGACCCTTGCCGCACAATGAAAAACTTCCTTTAATTGTCTTTTGTTTCATATCTCTGATAGTTTCTTTTTCATTTCGTCGATTTCACGTTGCATCGCTGCAATCTGGCGATACATGTCGGGCAACTTGGCATCAAGGGCCCTGGCCTTGAAGTACATCTTCGGATTGACGGCAGGAGCGCCGATAAGCTGTTCGCCATTGCCCTTGGTATTGCCGATGACACCGCTCTGGGCGCCTACAATGGTCTTGTCGGCAATCGTGATGTGGCCGGAGAAACCAGCTTGTCCGCCCACCATGCACCATGCTCCGATCTTGGTCGAACCGGCCATACCAGCCTGAGCCGACATGACGGTGTTTTCGCCAATCTCGCAGTTGTGGGCCACCTGGATGAGGTTGTCCAACTTCACGCCTTGGTGGATGATGGTCTGGCCCATGGTCGAACGGTCGATACAAGTGTTGGCGCCAATCTCAACGTCGTCCTCGATGATGACGATGCCGATCTGCGGAATCTTCTCGTAGCCTTCAGTATTGGGCGCAAAACCGAAACCGTCGGCACCAATCACGGCACCGGCATGAATGGTGACGCGCTGGCCGATGCGGGTTCCGTCGTAGATGGTCACGTTGGGGAAGATGCGGGTGCCATCGCCTATCACCACGTTCTCGCCGACAAAGGTGAAGGGGCCGATGTAGACGTCCTTGCCAATCGTTGCTGAAGGCGACACAAAAGCCAAAGCGTCGATGCCCGTCTTCTTGGGCTTCATCGACTCATACAACTGCAGCAGCTTGGCCACACTCTCGTAAGCGTTCTTGACGCGGATGAGGGTAGGGGAGACGGACTGTTCCAGCTCAACATCCTCGTTGATGAGCACGATGGTCGATTTTGTGTCGTATAGGAAGTGGGAGTATTTGGGGTTCGAAAGGAACGAAATGGCGCCCTCCCGGCCTTCTTCAATCTTGGCGAAGGTGTTGACGGTGGCATTCTCGTTGCCCTCAACGCGTCCTCCTACAAACTCAGCAATCTGTTTTGCGGTAAATTCCAACATGTTTTTGATGTACTTTTAGTGATGTACAGAGTACAATTTGATGTACCGTTTGAATATTTGGATGCAAAGATACTAAAAATTATTCGAATCGCTGATAACAAAGGTAATATTTTCTTATTTTTTTAGAAAGTAACTGCACATTTAGCAATTCGGAAGCCTCGGAAATATCCTTCATTGTGCCGTCTTTGTAAAGAATTGTGATGCTATCATCGTCCACGTTGTACATGTCCTTTTGGATGGTGTTGATGCTCATCATGTAACGGCGTGCTTCCTCGGTGCTGATGCCCATCTTGTGGGCAATGGTCTCGGCAATCTCCGTGATGCGCTCTTCGCCGACGGGGTCTTCGTTGACCTCGACCTTGAAGATGTGGCGGTTCAGCATGTCGGTAGCCAGCGTCGAGAGTATCTTGTCGTCGCTGTATTTCCAGGCTTTCATGGCACTCCAGATGTCGCTGTCGTCCATGTCCTCATACATTTTCAGGGCCTGCTCATGGCGGTCGAACCATTCGGCGTCGACCTCATTCTGTAGAAAATACTTTAGCGAGGGCGGGGCGAAAATGTCCTTCCCCTGACGCGACAAATCCTTGGCTCTCCGCAGGACGTTGACCAATACTTTTTCACAGGCGACGGCCGTCTTATGCAGGTAGACCTGCCAATACATTAACCGTCGTGTTGTTAAATAATTTTCAAGTGAATAGATGCCTTTCGACTCTACGACCAAAGAATCGTTAATTACGTTTAACATTTTGATGATTCGTGCCGAGCCGATATTGCCCTCTGTCACTCCCGTGTAGAACGAGTCGCGCCGCAGGTAGTCCAGCCGGTCCATGTCGAGCTGACTGGAGATGAGCTGGTGCAGGAAGTTCTTGGGGTATTGGCCTTTGAAGATGCTGATGGCCAGGTTCAGCTGTCCGCCTGTGTCGCGGTTGATCTGTTCCATCATCATCAGCGAGATTTCCTCGTGCGAGATGCCTTTGATCAGCGTATTCTCCAGCACGTGCGAGAAGGGACCGTGCCCGATGTCGTGCATCAGGATGGCGGCTTCGACGGCTTCTGCCTCGGAGTCGAAGATAAAGTTGCCCTTCTGCTGGAGTGATAGGATGGCTTCGCTCATTAAGTGGAAGGCACCTAACGAGTGCTGGAACCGCGTGTGACGGGCTCCAGGGTAGACCACCGAGGCCAGCCCCAGCTGGTTAATACGGTTCAAACGCTGAACCAGCGGGTGCTGCACAACGTCGTACAGCAGCCCGCATGGTATCTTGATAAACCCGAATACCGGGTCGTTGATGATTTTGTGCTCGCTCATCAGGTTGTATCAGGAGGAGTAACCTTTCTTTTTACTCGTCCATGTGTGCTTTGATGAACAACTTCTTTACGAACTTCATGTCGTGCTGCACCATGATTTTCACCAGCTCCTCGAACGACGTCTTCTGCGGGTTCCAGCCCAGCTTGGCCTTGGCCTTGGCAGGGTTACCCAGCAGCTGGTCTACCTCGGCAGGACGGAAGTACTTCGGGTCGACCTCGACCAGCGACTTGCCGGTTGCCTTGTCGTAGCCCTTCTCGTCGACACCGTCGCCGCGCCATTCCAGCTCGATGCCTACTTCGCGGAAAGCCAGCGTGCAGAACTCACGAACGGTGTGGTACTCGCCGGTGGCAATGACGAAGTCGTCGGGCTCGGGCTGCTGCAGGATGAGCCACATGCACTCCACGTAGTCCTTGGCATAGCCCCAGTCGCGCAGCGAGTTCAGGTTACCCAGGTAGAGCTTGTCCTGATAGCCTTGGGCAATGCGGGCGGCAGCCAAGGTGATCTTGCGGGTGACGAAGGTCTCGCCGCGGCGCTCACTCTCGTGGTTGAAGAGGATACCGTTGCAGCAGTACATGTTGTACGACTCACGATAGTTCTTCATGATCCAGAAGCCGTAGAGCTTGGCTACGGCGTAGGGCGAACGGGGATAGAAGGGAGTCGTCTCCGACTGCGGAACCTCCTGCACCTTACCGAAAAGCTCTGACGTCGAAGCCTGGTAGATGCGGCAGCTATCGGCCAGTCCGCAGATACGGACAGCCTCCAGCAGGCGCAGCACGCCGTTGGCATCGGTGTCGGCAGTATATTCCGGCACGTCGAACGACACTTTCACGTGGCTCTGTGCAGCCAGGTTGTAAATCTCGGTGGGGCGAACCTTCGAGATGACGCGAATGAGTGACGACGAGTCGGTCATGTCAGCCCAATGGAGGTTGACCAGGCGCGACTTCTTCATATCTCGCACCCATTCGTCGAGATAGAGATGCTCGATACGTGCGGTATTGAACGACGACGAGCGGCGCATCAGGCCATGTACCTCATAGCCTTTCTCAATGAGGAACTCGGCCAGATAGCTTCCGTCCTGACCTGTAATACCTGTGATAAGAGCAACTTTCTTTTCTTCCATATATTTAATCTTTCAGTTTTTCAATTCTACAATTCTGTCGCTCAGACGCTTCGCG
>Ga0310786_10012559_pt1 | contig 10478 bp, 9 predicted proteins | sample AusTroGonzalo_MG_FD_203881 | JGI IMG/M metagenome (GOLD analysis project Ga0310786, IMG submission 203881) | Bovine rumen microbial communities from tropical cattle in Woodstock, Queensland, Australia - Gonzalo_03 (v2) (version 2) | ecosystem: Host-associated > Mammals > Digestive system >... | reverse complement strand
CCGCCGCGCTTCGCGCGCCCCCTCCTGTCGGCCTTCGGCCTCCAAAACTATTCCACTTTTCAATTATGCGATGCTTGCGAGAGTAATATAAATTTATTACTTTCGCGAAAAGAAATGATATGAACCAGATATACTTTGAAGCCAAAGGAGAAGCGCTGCTGGAAAAGATTGGGATGAGCAAGAGCGAGTTCGCCATACAGATGGGAATACGGAAACAGAACGTCAAAGCGTTATTCAAATCCAAGAACCTGGAAACTATTCACAAAGCGGCCATTGTGATGGGGGTTCCATTTGAACTATTGGTAGGTTATGCCGAGGAGCCGGACCTTGACGCTTTCCCCATGGAGTTTCCTGAAGAAGAACTTATTTCCGAGGAGGATATCCCGACGGGAGATACAACCGAAGATAAAAGAAAACGATATGATCTAATCTACTCATTCTACACCGGTTGGAAACAAAGAAATCCCGAGCAAAAGAAATATAACCTTTCTCTTAAGGAAGACATCAACATTCGTGCGGTATCACTCGACGAAACAGCAGCACAAGCATCGTTAACGTATTTGTCAACACTCGCAGTTCTGCAACTGGATGCCATTTTGACCAATGCCTGGTTAGTCAAAACGGTCCCATCCAAACCTAATAGCAAGAATCAACGATCATTCGAAAAAATGCTTATCATGGAATACGTCTGCACGGGTGTTGGACGAGTCAAAATGACTGTGGGCGTGCGAAGAAGTGATAAGAAGAAAGTGCAATACTGCATCACGGCCATCGATGCCAGCAAAATAAAGCAGGAGATCAAATGACCTCCTGTTAGACTTGCCCCAAGACTACGTGGCGGAATTACTTCATGAGCGAGGGCCTCGCGGGCGGGGACTTTTGCGCGACTCGATTACCCATCCGTATCACGGTGTTACTGTCTCGCTGCAAAGATAAGGATTAATTAAGAAACAGCAAAATGAAAATATTAGACTATCCAAAAGCTAAACAAGTTATTGTCTCCGGGGATATTCACGGAGACTTTAAGACTTTAGTTTATAAATTGTGTATCCAGTACGAATGTACAGATACCCTTCTAATTGTTGCTGGAGATTGCGGCTTTGGATTCGAAAAACCTGGCTATTACGATCAGGTATATAATGCTGTTGCCGGTCGTCTCTACAAAGCAAACAACTGGATTATTTTTATTAGAGGTAATCATGATAATCCGGCATATTTTGCCGATGAAAGGATTAATCATGCACGTTGGAGGACAGTTCCAGACTATAGCATAGTCACCGTAAACAATCACAGAATACTATGTATAGGCGGCGCTACGAGTATTGACCGATATAGAAGGATGAAGGAGAATGTGCGCGCTCCCCGTAAGGACATTTCGTACTATTGGCAAGATGAGGCACCTATATTTAAACCAGAGGAATTGAACGCGATTCCGGATAACTTTAAGATTGATACTGTTATTACACATACCGCTCCCTCTTTCTGTGAACTAAACACGCATTTAGGCTTGGAGTCCTGGGCAGAGTGGGATTCCACATTATTGGATGATGTTTACGCAGAAAGAGAGACGATGGATCTAATTTACCATCATATAAAGAAAATGGGGCATCCTTTGAATAAATGGTTCTACGGCCATTTTCATCAGTCATGGAATGGATTAATCAATGATACGTCATTTTCTCTACTTGATATTATGGAATTCAAAGGAGTATAGTTTTATGCCAAGACCAATAATAGAAACGCCCATCTTGTATGATGAGGACGCATACAGTTTTGAGATAGCGGCTCACAACGTCATCCCTCTACCCCAGGATGAGCAGGAACAGATGTGGGCCAACTATTATGAACTTCGTCAGAAATGTGATTTCTGATTATGCATTCATTAACATTTATTTATAACCTTTTGTAGGTACCAAAGTACCATTCTTGAGAATTAGTACCATATTAGTACCATTTTTCTTGAGGACCCCTAATAGAAGGGCATAGGAAGGCGATTTTCGATATGTCCTATGCTCCACAAAACGAAAAAAGTCAGGCGAACTGCTTGACTTTTTTCGTTTTGCGGAGCACCGCTCCGAAGCCTTCGGCCTCAATCCATGGTTGCCAGGGCCTGGTCAATCCGGGATTTAAGGAAAGCGATGATCTCCGGGTTGTCCTGGGCGTGAAGATAGAAGGTGCGCACGATGTCCAGCACGGCGTAGGGCAGGAGCTCGCGGTTGAGCGCCTCGATGTCGTCCCGCCCCGTGTAGGCCCGGGCGAAGGCGTCCCAGAACGCGAGCATCTGCTCCCGGCTCATGTGGGTCAGGTCCTGGACCTGGGGAATGACGCTGTCCTCCACCATCATCTTGTAGAGGTGCGCCAGGTCCATCAGCGGGCAGCCCTGGGCCAGCCAGCCCAGATCGATCCAGTAATACTTCCCGTCCGCGAGGAGCAGATTGCCCGGCTGGAAATCGCCGTGCAGGCAGGTCCGGTCGTCCGGCATCGCCAGGACCGTCTCTTTCAGCATCGCCCGCTGCCCGTCATCGACGAGGGGCGATTCCGCCAGTGCCGACAGCAACAATTCCTTGATATTGGGAATATAATCACGCACCGCGATGGGCGTAGCGTGCAACGCATGGCCATATTCGGCCATGCGTGCAGCTAACTCCGGGATGCGCTCCGGCTGGTCGGCGCACAGGCGGGCGAAGGATTTCTTGCCTGCGACGATCTGGCAGAGATAGCCGTGATCCGCTCCGTCGCACACGATCTCGTACACCTGCGGCGTCGGGAGGCCGATCTCATAGGCCGTCTTCGCGGCATGAAATTCCTGCTCTACCTTGTGGGCGGCGCCCATTTCGCGCCGGACCAGCTTGAGCATGACGCCGGGGTGAGCTTCGGACACGAAAGCCTGTCCGTTGTAGCCCTCACCCACCTGCGTCCATTCATCAAGTTCGATCTGAGGATATTGAGCCATCCTTAGCGGAGGACCTGGGTGAAGACGGGATCTTTGCCGTCTTCGACGAGGACGATCACCTGGATGTTGCCATTCCCCTCGCCTGCCGTAAAGAGATACTCCTTACCGTTCTCGACGTCGCGCTCGGCCACCTCGGCCGCCTTGGCGCGGATCATCGGATAGGTGCTGACGGCAGCATCAAAGAGCGCGGACTCCTCCTCGGAGACCTCGTGCGAGGCCGGGAACTCGGCCGGCTTGAAGTATTCACCGGCGAGGAAACCGCTTCCCTTCAGGAAACGCTCGACCTCGGCACCCGCGGCGTCAATGCGGGCAGCGCGCACGCCGTAGCCCGGCAGGACGGTCGCGTCCGGGAGCTTCGCGGCGATGGCTTTGCAACTGGTGTCGAGACCGCCGCTGCCGAAGGTGCAGAACGGAACGACCTGCTTGCCGCTGAAGTCCACGGTGTTCAGCAGGGTCTCGATCGGGTTGGCATAGGTGCCGAACCAAACCGGATAGCCCACGAAAATAACGTCATAGTCCTGGACATTCGCCTGGATCGGCTGGAGCTCCGGGAAAGCTCCCTCGCTCATCTCTTTCTGACCGCGCGCGATGGTGGCACCGAAATCGGGATCGTACGGATCGACGGGGAGAATCTCCTCGATGTCAGCGCCGAGCGCGTTCTGGATAGCCTCGGCGACGACCTTCGTCGTACCGCCCTGGGAATAATAAAGGACAAGTGCCTTGGAATTCTTTTTCTCGCCACAGGAGACGAGCAGGAGCAGGGATGCTGCCATAATCAAAAACTTCTTCATGATTTTTATAAGGTTGGAAATACTAATCTACCGTTTTGTCGATGGTAAAGCGAATGATTTTGCGGGACGTGTTCTTCTGGAACTCGGTGTCACGGAGCTTGACCCGCTTGACCAGTTTGTAAGGAGGCAACTTGGCGTTGAGCTTCTTGATCTGCTCCTCGAAATAAGCCTGCGGCTCTGCGACGCCCAGCGCCTTCAGCGCATCGGTGTCCGGGAATATCTCGGCCACGATGATCTCCTTATCCTTGTTCACCCGGCTTTCGCCGGCGTACACCACCACTTCTGCCACGCCATCGATCTTTTGAATGTCAGCCTCGAGCTCCTCGGGATAAACATTCTTGCCGTTGGAAAGGATGATCAGGTTCTTCTTGCGGCCGGTGATGTAGATCCAGCCTTCGTCGTCCAGGCGTCCGTAGTCGCCAGTGTGAAAGAAGCCGTCCTTGTCGAAGACCTCCGCCGTCGCCTCGGGGTTGTTGAAATAGCCCAACATGACGTTAGGACCCTTGACGCATATCTCCCCTTCCCCGTTGGCATCGGGATCGTCGATCCTCACGCGAAGGTCGAAGATGGGAAGCCCCACGCTGCCCGCCTTCTGGTAGAGATTGCGGTTGCAGGAGATCAGCGGCGCGCACTCGGTGATGCCGTATCCGTTCATGATGGTAATGCCGATGGCGTCGAAAGTGCGGATGATTTCCTCGTCCAGCTTGGCGCCGCCGCAGATAATCATTTCCAGTTTGCCGCCAAACGGTTCCAGAATGCTCTTGAAGAGCTTGCGCCGCACGTCGATGCCGACTTTGCGAAGGCCATTGCTGACGGAGATCATCGTCTTCAGCAAGCCCGTCTTGCCACTCTTGCGCGCTCCATCCCAGATCTTCTTGTGCATAACCTCCAGGAAGGCCGGCACGAGGATCAGGTGGGTGGGCTGCTGCTCCCGGATCTCATCGCTGACGTGCTTGAGGCCACTGGAAATATAGACCTCGACCCCCTGGGAGAGGTGGCCGACATAGTTGACCGTGGAGCCGAAGGTGTGATGGGGCGGAAGGACGTGCAACGTCTTGGAAGTAAGCGCGAAATTATACATGCCCAGGGTCATGTCCTGGCCAATGTTCGTCTGCGAGAGCATGACGCCTTTACCCTTGCCCGTGGTGCCGGACGTGAAAACGATGGACGCCAGGCGGTTCGGGTCGATCTTATAGTCGTAGTAGGAATTGTCTCCGGCAGCGAACAGCGCGGCGCCTTCCGCCTCCAGCTGCGGGAGCTCATCGACGGGATAGACGGCCTGAATCGAAGGGCGTGCGGACAGGATGCCGTCGCACTTCTGCTGCGCGGCCTTGCCGACGATCGCGGCCACGCAGCCCGTGGCGTCAATGATGCCCGCAATGTACTCAGGAGCAAGGTCTTTGTCGATGGGCACGAGCACGGAGCCGATGGCCATAACGGCAAAGAAAGAACAGCACCAGAGATAGGAATTTTCACCGATCAGGGCGATATTCTTCTCCCGGAACCCCTTGGCGATCAGCGCCGTGCCGAGATTCCGAACGTCGTCACGCCACTGCGGGAAAGACACCCGGACCACCTCCGTATCGGAGGGATGCACTTTGTAAGATAAGGCCGTTTTGTCGGGGAAATTCTGCGCAGCCTCCTCCACGAGGGAGCGCATATCGTCGATAAAAGTGGTCTTATAGACCGGGTAGTTCTTGTTCATTGCGGGTTCAAACAGGTTTTAGTTTTCAAATTTAGTGATTTTTTCGTTTGCATTTTCCGAGCTTTGCATGTAATTTTGCACTATGACAAAAGAGATTTATCTGGCAGCCGGCTGCTTCTGGGGCGCCGAGCACTACCTGAAGCGCGTCCGCGGCGTCGTCAAGACCGAAACCGGATACGCCAACGGCAGCATTGCCTATCCGACCTACCGGGAGGTCTATACGGACAAGACCGGCTATGCCGAAACCGTGCACGTGGTCTATGACCCCGACGTGCTGGGCCTGGACCGTCTGATTCAGGTCTATTTCAAGGCCATCGACCCGACCAGCCTCAACAAGCAGGGCGAAGACGAGGGCACGCGCTACCGCACCGGCATCTACTACACCGATCCCGCCGACCTGCCCGCCATCCAGCGCATCTACGACCGCGTTGCCGGTGAGCTCAAGACACCGCTGGTCGTGGAAGTCAAGCCGCTCAAGAATTTCTACCGGGCCGAAGAGGAGCACCAGGACTACCTGGACAAGCATCCGCAGGGCTATTGCCACATTTCGCCGGCCCTGATGGAATTTGCCCGCTCCTCCAACGAAGCCGCCGGCGACACCGACTAGTTTCTCTTTAAGCATGACGGCAGTACGGACATACATCCAGGTTCTCCTGCCGGTCAAGCTCCGGTGGATTCCCACCTACGCCTCTCCCATTCCGCTGGAGCCGGGACGACGCGTCTGCGTCGAGCTCGGCAAACACCGCTACGACGGTGTGGTTCTGCGCGCGCTCGAGCGGCCCGACCTGCCGCCGGAACGCATTCAGGACATCGTCGCGGTGCAGGACGAACTGCCTGCCGTGACGGCGGAGGAGCTCCGTTTCTGGGGATTCCTCGCTGATTACTATCTCTGTACGCTCGGTGAAGTGTACAAGGCGGCCTACCCGTTGCTCAAACTGCGCAGCGAGCAAACGGCCGCCGACATCCTGGCGCGCTTGCGCGAGCGGCTCGCGAAAAAGGAGACACAGCTCGCGGGCCGGCACAATGAGCGCGTCCTGGCGCGGCTGACCGTCGAGCGGGATGCGCTGCGCGAAGAGATTGCGGGGTATGAGATTCCGGGTCAAGCCCGGAATGACGATAAAAAAGAGACGGGCAAGCCGCTGGTACTGACGGACCTGGATCGGCGCGCCGCATATTTGCCCGCGCTGCGGGAAACGCTCGCCGCCGGTGGGCAGGCCCTGGTGCTGACGCCCGAAATCGCTTTCTGCGACCGTCTGGAGGCGCTGCTCGCGCCCGAATTCGGGGCGCAGCTGCAGGTCTTTCACTCCGGCCGGACACCGGTGCAGCGCCGCGCCGCCGCCGAACGCCTGCGTCGCGGCGCGCCCGCCCTCATCCTTGGCACGCGCTCCGCGCTCTTCCTCCCCTTCCGCAATCTGGGGCTCGTCATCGTAGACGAGGAGCAGGACCCGGCCTATAAGCAGTCCGATCCGGCGCCACGCTACCACGCCCGCGACGCCGCCATCGCCCTGGCGGGCATCCACGGCGCCCGCGTCCTGCTCGGCGCCGCCGTCCCCTCGCTGGAAACCCTGCTCAATGTCCGGGTTGGAAAATATGTGCTCCGTCATTCGCCGACTCCGATCGGCGAATCTCCCGCCGAGGTCATCGACCTCGCCGCCGAGCGCCGCAAAAACGGCCTCGTCGGCACCTTCTCCCGCAAGCTCATCGAAGCCATACACCATACGGAAGGCCCCGTACTGTTGATCCGCGGCTGGGAGAAGCCCGAGGCGCTGCAGGAAGAAATCTCCACCCTTTTCCCGGAACGGGGCATCCGCGTCTGCACCCTCAACGCGCTCAAGCGCGAGGGCGCGCCGGAAGTCGCGCTGCTCGCCGTGCTGCAGGCCGACGCCCTGGTCTCACGCGACGACTTCCGCGCCGACGAGCGCGCCGCGCAACTGCTCGGCACCCTGGCGCAGTTCGCCCCGCGCGTCATCATCCAGACCGCCGTGCCCGCCCGCTTCGACGCCTCACGCAGCACCGAAGACCTGCTCGAAGAGCGGCGCCAGTTCGGCTTCCCGCCCTACACGCGGCTCGTTGAAATTCGCCGCCAGGGCAGCGGCGAAGTGCTGGCACGCCATTTCCTCGCACGCGACCGCGAGCTCGCCGCCCGCAAAGCCGCCCTCCTCGCCGACCTCACCCCCGGCACCTACCCCGACGTCGATCCGGTGGACTAACCCGCCCTTCCGCCACCATCCCTGTCCTCCCGACGCCGCGTGAGGAAGGAAAGCCCGGCGAATGACGTAAGGGGTCAACCCTGCGATAATAAAAAGGAAAGGCTCGCAATTCTGCGAGCCTCTTTGGTACTGGGTAGGAGAATCGAACTCCTATTGCGAGATTGAGAATCTCGAGTACTAACCGTTATACGAACCCAGCGTTTGGGAATGCAAAGATACGCAGTTTTTTGGATTCCCCAAATTTTTTCTCACTCTCGACGAAAAAAAATTATTTCATCCGGTAGGGCGCGTCGTCGTATAGAATGTAGCGCTTGGCCTTGCGAATCCACTTCTGCTCCTCCAGTTTAACGTGCTCCTGGACCACATCGAAAGTCAGGCGCCCGCGCAGGTATTCCTCGATCACGGGGTCCGCCACTTTCACGAACAGCGAATCGAAGAGTTCGAACTGCGAGTAGCGTTCCGACAGGAAACGCATCAGCTGGAGCGTGTGCAGCAGCGAATGGTACTGCACACCCGGCTGGAGCATGATCTGGTAGCCATAGCAGCGCTCGCCGGCGTAGCGGCCGGCAGCCGGCGTGAAGGAGCACGGTCGCATCATCACACCAGGCGGCGTGGGCAGGAAGCGCACGTCGCCGCTCTTGATGAAGGGCGCGCCGAGGTACTCGTACGGCCGGGCCGTTCCGATGGCCGGGGTGATGGACGTGTTGTTCCACAAACCGCCGCCGGGATACATCTCGCAGGTAAACATCCCCGGGATGTCAGAGGCCGGCGCAATGGTCCAGGGCAGCAGGTCCTTGCCTACGTCGGAGACGAAGGCGGAGATGATATGCAGGGGGAACTTGGCCCCGATCTCGCTGCAATACAGGTGGCACAGCTCGCCGAGCGTGAGGCCGTGCCGGTGCGCCACCTTGGGCGTCCAAATGTCGGACTCCACGGCGGGCATCGTTCCTTCGACCACGCGGCCGGCGGGGTTGATGTGGTCCACGACGAAGACCGACGGGCTGTCGTCCATGCGCGCGCACATCGAAAGCAGGCGCATCACGTCGCGGGTATAATTGAAGTAGCGCGTACCCACGTCCTGGATCTCCACCACCACGGCGTCCAGCCCCTCCAGCTCGTCGGCAGAAAAGTCGATGTGGTTGGTATCGGGCGTCAGCTCGGTGTCGCGCGGGGAGAAAATGCGTTCCAGGTTTCCGCGTTCGCGGAAAATATCATACAGGAAGCGTCCGCGCGAAGGATCCCAGCAGTTCTGCGTGCAGAAGCACGCGACGCGACCCTCACGCAGGCTCTTGTCGAGCTGCTCGTCGATCGGTGTGGTACGGAAGGAGAACATAGCTTAGGCGCCGATGATGCGCCGGGCCAGCGCGATAACTTCCTCGCCGAGACGCTGCGCCTCCTCCTCGGTCTGCGCCTCGGAGTAGATGCGGATGATCGGTTCGGTATTGGACTTGCGCAGGTGCACCCAGGTCTTCTGCGCCTCGAAGTCGATCTTGACGCCGTCGATGGTGTTCACCTTCTCATTCTTGAACTGCTCCTTCATCGCATCCAGGATACGGTCGATCATCGCAGCGTCGCTGAGATCGATCCGGTTCTTGGCAATGAAGTACGGCGGAAGCGTAGCCTTGTAGGCGCTGACGCTCATGCCCTTGTGAGCCAGGTGGCTGAGGAACAGCGCCACGCCCACCATAGCGTCGCGCCCACAGTGGCTGGCGGGATAGATCACGCCGCCATTGCCTTCGCCGCCGATCAGCGCGTTCACGGCGTGCATCTTCGTAGTCACGTTCACCTCTCCCACCGCGGCGGCGTAGTAGGTGCCGCCGTGAGCCTCGGTCACATCGCGCAGCGCGCGGCTGGAGCTGAGGTTGGAAACCGTATTGCGCGGCGTCACGCCCGCCTTCTCCGCCCGCTCGAGCAGATAGTCGGCCACGGCCACAAGGGTGTATTCTTCGACAAAGGGCTTGCCGTCTTCGCAGATGAAGGCGAGGCGGTCCACGTCAGGATCGACGCTGATGCCCAGGTCCGCCTTCTCGCGCACGACCGTGTTGCTGAGCTCTTCCAGGTTCTTCGGAAGCGGCTCGGGATTGTGGGCGAAATCGCCCGTAGGCTCACCGTTGAGGGTGATGCACTCCACACCGAGGCGCTCCAGCAGGCGCGGCATAATGATGCCGCCCACGGAGTTGATGGCGTCGAGCACCACCTTGAAGCCGGCCTTGCGGACCGCCTCCGCGTCCACGGCCTCCAGGGCCAAGACAGCGTCGATGTGCTCGTCGGTAAAGTCATGCTCCTCGATGCCGCCCAACTCATCCACCGGAGCGAAGTCGAAGTCGCCCGTCTCCGCCAGGTCCAGGATGGCCTGCCCCTCGGCAGCGGTCAGGAATTCGCCGTGCTCGTTGAGCAGCTTGAGGGCGTTCCACTGACGCGGGTTGTGGCTGGCAGTCAGAATGATACCGCCGTCCGCACCGGCAAAGCCGACGGCCAGCTCCGTGGTCGGCGTGGAAGCGAAACCGCATTTCACCACATCCACGCCGCAGGCCACAAGGGTGCCGCAGACGAGCTGCTCGACCATCGCGCCGCTGATGCGCGCGTCGCGGCCGACGACCACTTTGTAGCGTTTGCCGCTGTTCGGTGTGGGCTTGCGCACCTTCAGGCACGCACAGTATGCGTAGGTAAATTTGACGATATCAACGGGGGTCAGGGCCTCGCCGGGGGCACCGCCAATGGTGCCGCGGATGCCGGAAATGGATTTTATCAGTGTCATAGTTTGCAAAATTACGAAAATAATTCTTATCTTTGCGCCCGATTCAAAAAACACTAGTGTA
>Ga0310786_10012558_pt1 | contig 10480 bp, 8 predicted proteins | sample AusTroGonzalo_MG_FD_203881 | JGI IMG/M metagenome (GOLD analysis project Ga0310786, IMG submission 203881) | Bovine rumen microbial communities from tropical cattle in Woodstock, Queensland, Australia - Gonzalo_03 (v2) (version 2) | ecosystem: Host-associated > Mammals > Digestive system >... | reverse complement strand
AGAAGATGTAGGAGAACAACTTGTTCTGCACACGACTTAATAAAATGTCGAAAGCTTTGTTATTACCATCTGCATAAAGCAATGCCAACTGTTCGTCGGACATTTCTTTCCAAGTACTCATACGTTTCTTAATTAGTATTGAGTAATGCTGTTTCGATAGGCAATAATCGTTTAAAGAGTTATTAATTCGGCGACAAAAGTATATATTTTTCTTCAAACAACCAAAAAAAATCCATAAAATCTCTACAATTTGCCCTTTTTTTAGTACTTTTGCAACATAAATAGAGAAAATATGATGAAACTTTTTGTTCCGGGACGACTCTGTCTTTTTGGCGAACATACCGACTGGGCAGGCCATTATCGTACGATGAATGCCGACATTGCGCCAGGTGCTGCCATTGTGACGGGTATTGAACAGGGTATCTATGCTGAAGTCGAGAAGTCCGGCATCTTCGAACTGTATAGTGAAGTACCTGAGATTTCTGGTGTTTGGCAGGATTTCTCCTGTCGTATGGACGAATTTGAATTGAAGCGCATTGCCAAGAGCGGTTCTTTCTTCTGCTATTGCGCGGGTGTGGCCTCTTACATGCTCGAATGGTACAAGGTGGGTGGTGTACGTATCCGTATCAAAGGCATGACGCTTCCCATGAAGAGTGGCCTCTCCAGTTCAGCGGCCATCTGTGTCCTCGTTGCGCGCGCGTTCAATTTATTATATAATCTTAATCTCAACACGCTGGGTGAGATGAACATCGCCTATCTGGGCGAACTGCGTACCTCCAGTCGTTGTGGTCGTCTCGACCAGGCCTGTGCCTTTGGTGTCAAACCCAACCTCATGATCTTCGATGGCGATGAAATCGAGGTGCGCTCTCTCAATGTCAAGAAACATCTCTATTGGGTATTTGCCGACCTCTGTGCCGAAAAGGATACCATCAAGATTCTCTCCGACCTCAACAAGGCCTATCCCTTCCCCAATACTGAGGCAGAACGTGCAGAGCATGAGGCCTTGGGTGAGAAGAATCTTGCCTTGGTCAATCGTGCCATCCAGTACATGGCTGATGGTAGGGTGGAGGAGCTCGGACGCTTAATGACCGAGGCCGAAATGCTTTTCAATACCCAGGTGGCACCGATGTCTGAGGCTCTTCATGCCCCTAAGCTTCATAAGATACTTGAGGATCCCCATATCCAACCGCTGGTGTGGGGTGGCAAGGGTGTGGGCTCGCATGGCGATGGCTCTGTACAGTTCTTGGCACGCAGTGAAGAGGCCCAGCAACAGTTGGTCGACTATCTCAACGATCAAGGTCTGAAGGCCTATTCCCTCACGCTCAAACCCGTACATACGGTACGTAAGGCCATCATTCCCGTCGCAGGTTTTGGCACCAGATTATATCCTGCTACCAGGGCTATGAAAAAGGATTTCTTCCCCATCCCTTGTCCCGATGGAATGGTGCGTCCGGTCATTCTTATTTTGCTTGAGGAACTCATCCAGAGTGGAATTGAGGAAATCTGCTTGGTGCTCGGTTCTGAGGAGGAGCGTCAACAGTATGCCGACTATTTCGAGCGACCACTCTCTGATGAACACCTGAACAAACTCAATTCAGAGGCGAAGGAACTTGAGAAACGTATCCTTAATATCGGGAAACACCTTCATTATGTCTACCAGCGTGAGAAACGGGGCTTCGGTCATGCCGTCTATCAGGCAGCCCAGTTTGCAGGTAAAGAACCGGTTTTGTTGCTTTTGGGTGATACCCTCTATCGTAGTGACTGTAACAAACCCTGTGTCCTGCAGATGGTGGAGGAATACGAAAAATGCAATTCCCTGATGGTTTCCATCCATCCGGTTCCTCTGGCTGATGTCAGTCACTATGGCATTCTCTCTGGCGTCTGGGAAGACAAGGATCACACCGTCCTCAATGTGACGACGATGAACGAAAAACCCAAGGCCAGCTATGCGGAGGAATTCTTGAGTGTGCGCGATAAAAATGGTGTGAAAGAATATTACAGTGTCTTTGGTCAGTACATCCTCACCCCAGATGTCTTTGCCCAGCTTCATGAAGACATCATGCAAAAAGAGATCGATGGCGATCATGTCAGTGAGATAGAACTCACCTCCGCCCTTGAGGCTGTTCGTAAGCGTTGCGGCATGTTGGGTGTGCGTTTGCAGGGACGTATGTATGACATGGGTAATCCCCATGCCCTCATTCGTGCCGTCCAAGAATTCTCTCAACCCTAAACGATGGAGCAGGTTTGGTTTGCTTTAGGCTGTACATCCCCTCGTCAGGAACTCAAGGTTCGTGACGATGCCCGACGTTATGGTCTTTCTTCTTTCGTCCCCTTGAAATACGAGGTCAAGAAAGTCAGGGGCCGTGAACAGCGTATGCTGGTTCCGGCCATCACGAAATTGATCTTCGTCAAAGGCACCTTGGAGGAAGTACAGGACTATCTTGCCCATGCCCATTTTGTGATCTATATCCAACGTTCCACCTTCTCTAACCATAAGGAATTCCTGACAGTACCCACTCGGGCCATGGAAGACTTTATTGCGGTCACGGAACATCATGAGGAACATGTCACTTATTTCAATCCGCAGGAGATTCGTCTGAATGTGGGTGATCAGATCCGTGTCAAAGGTGGTCTTTATGATGGTCGTGAGGGTATCATCATGCGTATCAAAGGCAAGCGCAATCGCCATCTCGTGGTCCAGATTCCCGGCATCCTCATTGCAGCCATCGAAATGACGCCTGATATGATTGAAATCCCAGATGCTGAAGAGCTTCAGAAGCCATCCAAAAATATTGACATAGATAAACGTGCTCTTTTCGACCTGGCACATCGTCTTCTCTTTGAGATTCCCGATAAATATCAGAATGAAAACGAATATTATCTCCTCCTCTCAGAGTTAAAGCGAACGCAGGCTCGGTTGACGACCTTCAAGGGTTATACCCCTGCGACAGAGGCGGAACTTGCCCTTCCTCTCTACATGGCTTCAGTGGTCACACAGGCTCCTGACTCCAGTGTGACCGAATCTCGTCTTCGGAAGGCCATTTCTGCCCTCAAGGACTCCAGCCTTCTCAAAGTGCGTTGTCAACTCTACCTTGCTGTTCTCTCTCGTGACGAGGCACTTCTGCAGCAGTTAAAGGATCTTTTCGCCACTTGGCGCAAATCTCCTTTTTCCCCCAATCAGCGAACTCTTATAGATGAATACTCTTTTCTTATTTCTTAAAGATTATTTTCTGAAGAATTTGATTTAGGGTTTTAACCTTTATTTTTAATAAAATATTTGTTTATTCCAAAAAAAAGCAGTACTTTTGCACGCAAAATTAGGGGAATCGATTCCAATCAAGCCCTTTTTTGATGTTAATTATTTGTTTGGTTTTTACTAACGTGTTGATAAGCAAGTGTTTATGTATAATCGTTAGGAAAGAAGATTGTATTCTTTTGCGAAATAACAAAATTTTTCAAAATATGAAGAAATACGTTTTATTTTTAGTGATGCTGCTATCTGCTACGATGGCATTAGCTCAAGGAATGACCGATGCTCAGGTGCTCGAATTTGTAAAATCGCGCAACAGAGCAGGTGCCAGCCAAAGCCAAATTGTAACAGGATTGATGCAGCGAGGTGTGAAGATTGATCAGATTCGTCGTCTACGTAATCAGTATCAGGACCAGATGACAGACGAAGGACGCCTTCGTTCAGCCGCTGAAGATCGTGACAATACACGTCTCAGTGCCAATAACGATGGTACAGAGTTTCAGGAATTGAATACAGCCAAGGTGAATACAAGCGGTGAGATTCAGGCAGATGCAGACGAAGAGCACGACGATGCTGAACTCGACGTACAGTCTGAGTCACGTGTTGCCGGCGATATTAATGGCAAGCGCATTTCGGTCATGATATTTTCCGCCGAGTTGGTCTGACGTTTGAGCCCAATAGCAATATTCCTACGCCTCAGAACTATGTACTTGGTCCTGGCGATGTGTTGGTAGTGGATATTTATGGTGCTTCTCAGAAAGCAATGTCGCTCACGGTCTCACCAGAAGGAACAATACGTGTTCCTGAGGTAGGACCTGTCTCTGTGAGCGGTCTCACTGTGGCAGCGGCTCAGTCCCGCTTACGTGCTACTTTGGGCAGTCGCTACCAGAGCAGTAACCTGAAGTTGTCTGTTTCGCAGCATCGTACCATCATGATTAATGTTATGGGTGCTGTAGCGCAACCTGGAACCTATCATCTCAGTTCGTTTGCCACGGTGTTCTATGCCTTATATCGTGCTGGTGGTATCAGTCAGTTGGGAACTTTGCGTAACATCAAGGTTATCCGTGGTGGCAAGGTCATCTCTCATGTGGATATGTACGACTTTATATTGACTGGCAAAATGACCGGAAATATTCGTCTGCATGACGACGATGTCATCCAGGTAGATCCTTATGAGAATGTGGTCGGTATTTCTGGTAATGTCAAACGTCCGATGTTTTATGAGATGAAGACAGGCGAAAGTGTCGCAACTTTGTTAAAGTATGCCGGTGGCTTCACGAGTGGGGCATATAAGAGTTCTATTCGCTTGCAGCGTCAGTCAGGTGAGCGGTATGAGGTTCATAATATCGATGAGTTCGATTTCTCGACTTTCAAGTTGGAGGATGGCGACGTGCTGTCGGTCGACGGTATGATCAACCGTTACGAGAATATGGTCGAGATCAAGGGTGCAGTGTTCCGCCCTGGACAGTTCGAGTTGGGTGGTCGTGTGACTACTGTGAAGGGTTTGATTGAGGCTGCCGGAGGTATCACAGAGGATGCTTTCACCAGTCATGCCGTGCTGCATCGTCTGAAGGCTGACCGCTCCTTGGAGGTGGTGCCTATTGATGTGAAGGGCATCATGGATGGCACGGTGGCTGATGTTCCTATGCAGAACGAGGATGTACTCTTTATCATGACGCAGGAAGACCTGCGCCAGGAGCGCACGTTGACCATTACGGGTATGGTGATGAGTCCAGGAACCTATCAGTTTGCCGATAATATGACCATCGAAGACCTGATTGTAATGGCCGGTGGTTTGAGAGATCAGGCCTCACTTGCTAAGGTTGATGTTTCGCGCCGTATTCTCGACCCGCATTCCTCAAAAAAAACACGTGAAATTGCCAAGAGTTACTCTTTCGAGATTCAAGATGGACTGATTATTAATAACGAGCGCAATTTCCTATTGGAACCTTACGATGTAGTCCACGTTCGCAGAAGTCCAGCTTTCCACACGGCCCGTCAAATCACGATTTCCGGTGAAGTTAACTATGAAGGCAGTTTTACCTTGGAGAACAAGGATATGCGTCTGTCCGATGCCATGAAGATGGCGGGAGGACTGACGGAAACGGCTTATCTGAAAGGTGCTCGTCTGGTTCGTACTACCAACGATGAAGAACGTGTCCGCAGACGTTTGATGCTGGATAATATCCGCAATATCTTGACCGACGAGCGTGATTCGGTGGCTTGGCGTAAGATGGATTTGGACAACCACTATGTGGTGGGTATTGATCTTGAAAAGGCGCTGAATAATCCAGGCAGCGATGCCGATGTCATTCTGCGTGAAGGCGACAGAATCTATGTGCCTGAGTATGATCCGATTGTAAAGGTTTCTGGTGATGTGATGTTCCCCAATACCGTGTTTTTTGAAAAAGGCAAGAATATTAAACACTATGTCAGTAATGCTGGTGGCTATGGACAGCGCGCCAAGAAGAGCAAAACCTTTATTGTCTACCAGAATGGCACCATTGGTTTAAAGAAGGATGGTGCCAAGCCTGAACCTGGTTGCGAAATAGTCGTACCCAGTAAGAGGCGCCATAATCCCATTGATTGGGCGCGTGTTTTCCAAGGGGCTAGTAGTCTGACATCACTCGCTGCAATTGTTATAGCATTGACAAGATTATAATTTTCAACGTTAATTCATATTGTTATGAACGAAGAAAAAAAGATTATAGAACAACAAGAAGAAGAGAATTCAATCGACTTCACCAAATTGTTTGCTGATATCTGGAAGCATAAGAAATTGTATTATAAGGTGTTGCCGATTACTTTTGTTGTATCAGCCTTTCTGATGCTGAGCATTCCGAACTATTATAAGTGTGAGGTCATGCTGGCGCCTGAACTTTCTCGAGCTAGCAGTAGTAATTCCTTGCTGACTTTAGCTTACAGTTTTGGTGTGAGGATGGGTACTGGAACTTCTGGCGGTGAAGCCCTTTTCCCGACACTCTATCCCGATCTCATGGACAATGTCGACTTTAAGGTCTCGCTGTTCAAGGTGCCTGTCACCATCGAGGGTAATAAGGAAGAAGGTATTCCGGACCGTACCATGACCTATTATGACTATTTAAAGAATGAGCAGAAGCGTACTTGGTGGAGTGCGGCTATTAGTGGTACGACAAAATGGGTCTATAGCCTGTTTCGTGAGGCGCGGCCTCAGGATACGATTGTGAATCCTTTCCGCCTAACCAAGGAACAGACGAAAATTGCTAAAGCAATCGGCAAAAATGTTTTTTGTGATGTCGATCAGAATTCACTTGCTATTACGATAACAGTCATCGACCAGAATCCTCTGATATGTGCCACGATGGCTGATACGGTGAAGACGCGTTTACAGAATTTTATAACCGACTATCGCACCAGTAAGGCAAGGGTGGATTTGGAGTATAATAAGAAACTCTATCGTGAGTCTAAGGCCCGTTATGAGAAAGCCCGACAGAAATATGCCGAATTTGTCGATGGGAATCAGGATCTGATTTTGCAGACAGTTCGTCAACGTCAGACGGACTTGGAGAACGAGATGCAATTACAGTACAATACGTATACCACGGTGGCAGCGCAAATGCAGGCTGCCGAGGCCAGGGTTCAGGAGGAAAGACCTGCTTTTACTACCCTCCAGTCTGCCACAGTCCCTGTTAAGAAAGCTGGTCCCGCCCGTGCTAAGATGTGTCTCATTTTTCTCGTTCTTGCTTTTGTCTTCACCACTATCCGCATCATCCACAAAGAAGGGGACCTCTTACCATTGCTTGGGCTGGGTTAAAAAATGTAAATCCTTTGGTCTTTTGAAAAAGACTTCCTATCTTTGTCCCCGTTATAGTGACATAGTTAACAAGAAGTCTTACTATCAAAGACCAAAAAATGAAAAAAATTAATTCAAATTCAGCAGCCCTTAGTGGCTTTGTCCTTTTAATGGGCACAATGGTAAACCTCAGTAGTTGTTCTGATGCTGAGGAAGTGATGAACCCCTCAAATCTGTCAACTGGCCTTTCTGCTCCAGTTTTTGTGCATGTCAGTGATTTTTCCATCTCCACGGAGGATTTCGCAGAGGTGCGCACACGAACTGAAGTGGATCCAGCTACTTACAGAGATGTACAAGCTCTTACGCTGGCCTTCTATTCAGGTAGCACCGAGGTCTACTCTGCTACTCAACTGAAAAAAAACGCAAGCACCTTCACCACTTTTGGTGAGTTTAGTCTCACCCTGCCTTTGGGCAGCTATACGATGGTGGTCATTGCCCGCGATAGTCTTGCGGGTGATAGTTTCACGCTCACCAGCCCTACATTAGCGGCATTTACTAGTGAGAAAGTACGTGAGACTTTTTGTGCTACGCAAGCAGTTTCAATTACAAGCACTGAAGCACGGGATCTGTCAATTACGCTCAATCGTGTTGTTACCAATCTTTTAATTGAGTCTTCGGATGGGCGTATTGATGGTGTTTCTAAGATTAGAACAACGTATGGTGTTGGCAGCAAGAGCTTTGATCCATCTACAGGTTTAGCAGTAGGTAATTCTGGTTTTGTGATGACTAATTCACCGAGTGCAGCAATAGGAGCACCCATACAGGTCAGTAGTTTCGCTTTTTTGGCAACCGATGAGCAGACGATGGACATTACCCTCGAGGTTATAGACGCCAGCGATCAAGTGCTCTTCACCAAGGTGGTAAATGACGTACCTTTCAAGCGCAATCGCAAGACACTCCTTCGTGGCCCCCTTTTTACTGCCGGTGCTACTAGTACTTTCACCATAGAAACTTCATGGCTCGACGAGGTGGTCATCAATTTCTAAAGTCACATGGCAAAATGACTCAAGTGAACAATATAATCTTTAAATATGGATAAAAAAAATATAACGGTTACCTCACCGTTGTTGCCCAATCTCGATGAGTTTAATGAAATGCTCAAAGAGATTTGGTCCAGCAAGTGGGTGACTAACAATGGCCAGTTCCACAAACAGTTGGAACTGGCTCTTTGCGAATACCTGAAGGTGCCGTATATCAGCCTTTTTACTAACGGCACCCTACCTCTGTTAACGGCACTCCAGGCATTGCGCATTACTGGTGAGGTCATTACGACGCCTTATAGTTTCGTGGCAACTACCCATAGCATCTGGTGGAATGGTTGTCGCCCTGTATTTGTTGATATTGAAGAGAACACTTGTGGTATTGACCCTAATAAGATAGAGGCCGCTATTACTCCAAGGACTACCGCTATTATGCCAGTGCATTGTTATGGCAAGCCTGTAAATATGGATGCCATTCAGGACATAGCTGATAAGTATGGACTGAAGGTTATCTATGATGCCGCTCATGCCTTTGGTGTTGAAGTAAATGGCGAGAGTGTATTGACCAAGGGCGACATGGCAACTTTGAGTTTTCATGCCACAAAGGTATACAATACCTTGGAAGGTGGTGCTTTGGTGATGCATGATGAGAAAACCAAGAAGCAGATCGACTATCTGAAGAATTTTGGTTTTGCTGGAGAGACGGAGGTGATAGCCCCAGGTATTAATAGCAAAGTGGATGAAGTACGTAGTGCCTATGGTCTTCTGAACTTAAAGCAAGTTGATGCCGCTATTGAGAAACGTCACCAAGTGGCTATCAAGTATCGTGAGGCCTTGTGTAATGTTCGCGGCATCCGTTTCTTCGATGATATGTCTGGCGTGCGCCATAATTACAGCTATTTCCCCATCTTCATCAATGCAGAGGAATATAGCATAACGAGAGATGAGCTGTACTTTAAGATGAAAGCTGCCGGGGTCCTTGGACGTCGCTATTTCTATCCTTTGATTAGCACCTTCAGTACTTACAGAGGTTTACCGAGTGCAGCACCTGAGAATCTTCCTGTTGCAACAAAGATCGCTAATGAGGTGATTTGCCTACCTATGCACCATGAACTGAGTGATGAGGATATTAACCGTGTACTTGAACAGATTGTGAAGTAAGAATGAAGCAGAAAAAGATAATGCTCCTTGGTGGGTTACGCTACCTTAAACCCGTGATAGATGCAGCACACAAGCAGGGTTACTATGTGATAACAGCAGACTATCTGCCAGATAATATCGCTCACAAGTGGAGCGATGAATATTGTAATGTCAGTATCATTGATAAAGAGGCTGTTCTGCAAGAAGCTCAACGATTGCAGATAGATGGTATTATGTCGTTTGCTTGCGACCCAGGTGTTGTGGCTGCTTCATACGTTCAGAACAAAATGGGTTTGCCAAGTTTTGGTCCATTTGAAAGTGTGGAGATATTGCAGAATAAGGACAAGTTTCGCATGTTCCTCGCCAAGAATGGTTTCAATGTGCCACAGGCAAAGGGTTTTGACAGTATTGAAGCTGCCATGAAGGAATCCTATTGGTATCCATGGCCTGTCATCGTTAAACCCACTGATGCTGCAGGAAGTAAGGGAGTGACAAGGGTTGACAAGGCTGAGGATTTAAAGCCTGCATTGGAATATGCTATGGAACATTCTATTTCCAACCATATCATTGTCGAGGAGTTTATCGAGAAACAGGGTTGTTCATCAGATACCGACAGCATGTCTGTGGACGGTAAGCTTGTTTTCACAAGTTTCTGCGCCCAACGTTTTGACCTTAACGCCACCAACCCGTATACCCCAGCAGCCTATTCTTGGCCATCGACTTTCACCAAAGAACAGGAGGAGTATCTTATCTCTGAAATTCAGCGTCTGATAACTCTCCTTGGTCTGAAAACAGTGGTCTACAATATCGAAACCCGTATTGGCACCAATGGTAAGCCATATATAATGGAGTTGACCCCCCGTGGTGGTGGCAACCGTCTTTGCGAAATGTTACGCTATGCAACAGGAGTCGATATGATAATTGCCATTACCCGTGCCATGGTAGGTGATCAGATAGAACCCATTGAACAAAAGCCTTACAATGGCCACTGGGCGGAGATTATCCTTCATGCTGATAATAGTGGAGTCTTTGACCATCTGGAAATCAGCAGGAATTTGCCTGCTGAGGTTATAGAGGAAGATCTTTGGGTAAAAAAAGGTGATAAGGTAGAATCTTTTGAAGGTGCTAATAATGCCATTGGTACGTTAGTTCTGAAGTTCCAGACAGCAAAAGAACTTGAACTTGCCATCACCAATCAGCATAACTGGCTGAAAGTTGTGGTTAAGTAAAATGGAAGCGATTGGTGGTTATTTCTCGTTAGAGCTATCTCAGCATGAA
>Ga0310786_10012557_pt1 | contig 10480 bp, 7 predicted proteins | sample AusTroGonzalo_MG_FD_203881 | JGI IMG/M metagenome (GOLD analysis project Ga0310786, IMG submission 203881) | Bovine rumen microbial communities from tropical cattle in Woodstock, Queensland, Australia - Gonzalo_03 (v2) (version 2) | ecosystem: Host-associated > Mammals > Digestive system >... | reverse complement strand
GACGTCATCGAATCTCCTTGGACATGACACCGCTTATTGACTGTGTCTTTTTGTTGCTTGTTTTCTTCCTGGTAACATCAGTCTTTAAGCAGGACAAGTCCGTCCTTAAACTTCTCTTGCCCGAAACTTCAAGCGAAGTCAAGCAAGAGGTTTCCGAAGGTTTCTTTATCGAACTTTCGGAATCTGAAATTGCCATCAATGGCGAAATCGCAACGGTTGAACTCTTGAAAAGTAAGAGTGCCGCGGTGCAAAACAAGAGGGCTCCGGTCGCTTTGAAAATCGACAAGAAAACGCCTTACGAAAAAGTCGCCGAAGTGTTGGATGTCCTCCAGATGGAAAAAATTTACAATATACAGTTCGTCAATGAATTGAAAAAGGAGTGAGAAAAATGTCACGGATTCGAATCAACATCGAAAAAGTGAATGAAAAATTCGAAAACTTTGCGAAGTTCCTGATTTCGCATCGTGCGTTGTTGCTGGTAGGCTTTATTGCGCTACTGGCAATTTCTATTGTCGGCATGAAAAAGATTTATGTCGAAGCTTCGTGGGATAGTTACTTTATCGAAGGTGACCCGATGCTTGTCGAAACGGACAAGTTCAAGGAAACATTCGGTAACGACTATTTTGTGGGTGTGCTCGTCGAAAGCGACCATTCCATCATCAGCCCGGACAATCTGAAGCTCTTGCGCGAACTTTCAAACGAGTTGCGCGATAGCCTCTCGTATTCCGAAAACAAGGCGACATCCATCGTCGATTTGGAATACATGATGGGTACAGAAGAAGGCATGGAAATCATCCAGATTGTGCCTGAAGAAATTCCGACAGATGAAGCAGGCCTCGCCGAAATCGAAAAGCGACTTGCTGCAAAGCCGGAACTTGCCAAGAAGCTGATTTCCTCTGACCGCAAGCAAGCCTTCATCAACATCAAACTCCGCCCGTTCCCGGAAGATTCCGTATGGAAGGCCGAAGGCGAAGCGAAAGGCGTCAAGGCAGAAGCTCCCGACATGCAGACGGGCCGCGAAACCGCCGAAATTATCGCCAAAGAAAAGTACGCACCGCTACACCCCCGTGCAACGGGTATGCCTTACTTGAGCCATGAAAAGCTAAAGTACATTGGCGAAGAAATGAAGCGCATTTTCATCATCACGATTCTCTGCTCGATTATCGTGATGTTCCTCGTGACGCGTTCTCTCCGTGGAATTGTCTCTCCGCTGATTACCACTTTTGCAGGTGTCATCATGACTTTTGGCTTGGTCGGTTACCTTGGCCTTTACATGGATGCCACCAACATCATGGTGCCGGTCATCTTGGCGTTTGCCGTTTCTATTGCGTATAACATTCACATCAATTCGTTCTTCCGCAAGAATATGATGCTTACGGGTAAGCGCAAGGAATCCGTGCTGTTTGCCATGAAGGAAACGGGTTGGTCGGTGCTCTTCTCGGGCCTCACGACGATTGTGGCGCTCCTCTCGTTCCTCTCCGTAATGCTCAAGCCGATCCGCTCTGTGGGTATCCTCTCGTCGATTGCTGTCGGGTTCATTCTCTTGGTCGCACTTACGATTTCTCCGATTCTCTTGAGCTTTGGCAAGGACAAAGCGCCGAACGCCAAGGTTCTTGAAAAGGGCGATACGCGCATGGGCCTTATCCTCAATTCTATCGGCCAGTTTGTGCTTGGTCACGGAAAGCCGATTGCGATTGTGTTTGCTGTCGTGACTGCGATTTCGATTTACGGTGTTACCAAGATGGAGCCCGCATTTGATGTGGAACGCACGATGGGCCGTAAGGTAGAATACGTGAACAAGATGCTCTATGTTGCCGAATCCGAAATCGGTAGCTTCTATTCTTACGATCTCGTCATTGACTTTGGTGTAAACGACAAGGCGAAAGAAGTAGAAAATCTCAAGAAGTTGGACGAACTGCAGAAATATGTCGAAAAGTATCCGCTGACAAAACGTTCCACTTCGATTCTCGACATCTTGAAGGACTTGGACCGCACCTTGAATGAAAACCGTCAAGAAATGTATGCGATCCCGGAAACGGAAGAGCAGGTCGCACAGCTCTTGCTCTTGTACGAAAATGCTGGCGGTTCCGAAGCTAGCTACTGGATGGATTACGATTACAAGAAGCTCCGTTTGATGGTCGAAATCTCCAGCTACAACTCCAATGAACTCCAGAATGAACTGGAAGATTTGCAGAAGCATGCACGCGAACTCTTCTCGGATGCAAGCGTGACGGCTGTGGGTAACTTGCCGCAGTTTACCGCCATGCAACAGTATTTGGAAGTGGGGCAGATGACATCGTTCCTCATTTCTGTTGTGATTGTGGCGGTGCTTTTGATGATCGTTTTCGGTAGCGTTCGCACGGGTCTCATTGGTATGATTCCGAACATTGCTCCGGGCATTTTTGTGGGCGGTTATCTCGGCTTTAGCAACATCCCGCTCGACATGATGACGGCAACGCTTATCCCGATGATTATCGGCCTTTCTGTTGATGATACCATCCACTTCATCAATCATGGTCATGTGGAATTCGATCGCAACAAGAATTACACCGATGCGATTCTCAAGGTGTTCCGCGCAGCAGGCCCTGCGCTTGTAATGACGACCATCATCATGGTGGCGACCTTCGCCGGCTTTACCACTTCGAAGGCCACGCAGATGTTCAACTTTGGCTTTGTGGTGTTTGTGGGCCTTGTCTCGGCTTTGCTTGCCGACTTGTTCGTGACACCGCTTTTAATCAAGAAATTCAAGATTTTCGGAAAATAGGAGGAAATGATGAAAATTGCAAAAATCGCTGCGACGCTCGTTGTCGCTCTCTGCACCATGTCTGCCGCTGAAACTAGCGCCCGTGACATCATGATCAAGGTCAAGGACCGCCCCGATGGCGACACGCGCTCGTCCTCGATGGAAATGAAGCTTGTGAACAAGAGTGGAAACACTCGCGTCCGTAAGATTACTTCGTATGCGATGGATGTGGGCGCAGACACCAAGACGATCATGTTTTTCCAGTACCCCAATGATGTGAAGGGCACGGGATTCTTGACCGTGAATTACGATGATGTCAACAAGGAAGACGACAAGTGGCTTTACTTGCCTGCTCTGAAGAAGACGCGCCGCATTAGCGGAAAGAGCTCCAAGACCGATTACTTCATGGGTTCCGACTTCACTTACGACGATATCGGCAAGCGCAACGTTGACGAAGACACGCACAAGCTCTTGCGCGAAGAATCCGCTAACGGTTTCAACTACTACGTCATCGAATCGACGCCCAAGAAGGATGGCGAAATCTTCTCCAAGAAGCTCATCTGGATCCGCAAGGATTGCGATGTTGTCGAAAAGATCGAGTTCTACGACAAGCTCGGCAAGCTCCACCGCCAAATGATTTCTTCGGACATCAAGAAGGTGGATGGTTTCTGGACCGTCGGCAAGATGGAAATGAAGAATGTTCAAACAGGGCATTCGACGGAACTCCTCTTCCTCGATCCGAAATACAACATCCAGCTTGATTCTAAAATCTTCTCGGTGAACAAACTTGAACGAGGCCTCTAATGAAGTTCATAGCTTCGGCGGCGCTGTTTATTGCGGCGATTGCGTTAATCACGCTCCTCTTCTCGAATCGTGCCTATGCGCAGGATGAGTTTTCGCTGCAGTTGAACGGTTTTGTCGATACGTATCATGCGCTGCAGGCGAAATACCCGCATAAGGTGATGTCTTCGCGTACTCGTGCGCGTCTGGAATTGCGTGCCGATTACGGTGAAGCGACGCTTTATTCGAGCATGAACATCGCTTACAATAGCCTCTTGAAAGACCAATCGGGCGCGTTCCTCCGTGAAGCGTACTTTGACTATGCCGGCAAATTCCTTGAGATTAAGGCGGGTCGTCAAATTATCACGTGGGGCGTTGCCGACGGGCTCCGCATTACGGACCTCATTTCGCCCATGGATTATACCGAATTCATGGCGAATGATTATGACGATATCCGCGTGCCCGTGAATGCAGTCAACCTCAAATACCCAGGCGAAAGCTTCTCTGCCGAAGTCGTCTTTGTGCCGGTCCCCGAGTATTTTGTGATGCCGGAAGGCGAAGATAATCCTTGGACGATGGCGCTCCCAGACCGAGCCCGTATGGACTTGGGCGATACTCCAGAAAAACGCCTTAAGAACAGCGAGGTGGGTGCCCGCTTGCGTTTCTTCCTTGAAAATTTCGATTTCTCGCTGACCGCGATGCATACGTACAACAAGGCTCCGGTGACGGTGGCGCGCTACAATCCCAAAACGGATTCCATCTTGATTAAAGGCGTTTACAAGCCGATGGAAGTTTTTGGCGGTGATATCTCGATACCGATGGGCGAATTCGTGATTCGTGGCGAATTTGCAGAATACCTCAATGAACCGATAGCTCTTGCCAATTCTAGCGATTACTTTGTACATCATACATCGAATTTCTTGATTGGAATAGATTGGTATGCTGGGAATAACTGGACGTTCATGGCACAGTATATGCACAAGGTCGTTTCGGATTACAGAGACGATTTGAGCATAGAACAGAATTCTTCCATGGTCACGGCGCGAATTTCCAAGGAACTTTTGAACAATACGCTCAAGCTTTCTGTTTATGGAATCTTGGATATCGATAACCTTGGCTATTACATTCGCCCTGCGGCCGATTACCTTATGAGTGACCAAATTACGCTCTCGCTAGGTGCCGATATCCTTGGCGGACGGCGAGGAACGTTCAAAACTTACGATAAAAATACACAATTATGGGTAAAAGGTAAGTATTTCTTCTAGATAAAGTAGTTGACGGTTCCGTAATAATTGCTTAAATTTAGACAAGACTAAGATACTTGGTTAAAGCTAAAATACTTTGTCTTGTCTAAATATTCTATGGGTGAGAGTTATGTTGAAGCCAGTTCCTGATCGAAATCTGATATTGATTCAGAATACCGATTTCTTTTCGCATTACATGTTGCAGAATAAAACGGGCACGGGGCACCTTCTAACTTATAATGTGCTGCCGGGCCTTCAAGTTTTTTATAGCAACTTCCATTTAAAAGAGTTTACTTTCAATTTCGAAAACCAAGGGAAGAGTTTAATTGTCCTGCATTGCCATAATGGCAGCTCGGAATGGCTGGACTCGAATTCCTCTCCGCGTTCTATGGAAGAGAATGGCCTGCTTTTGCTGGATGCGATGCCTTCTTGCAAAACGTACCAATTCCCGGTGCATTGCTATCACGGGATTGCTGTCGTATTCTCGATGGAACGCTGCCAATGTGAACTCATGAACATGTTCAAGGCGGTGGGGGTGGACTTTGCGGCCCTAATCGAAAAAATAAAGCCGCTCACGCTTCCGTTAAAGCTCCCGTCGAGCGAACACGTGAGCCACATCTTTTCGGAACTCTACAGGCTCCCTAAAAACATCCGTTTGCCGTATTTCAAGATTAAGGTGCTCGAATTGATCCTCTTCTTGAGCCGCCTCGATTCCGAAGCCAAATACGAAACCGCGGCGCTCATACCCAAGGCGTATAAGGGTAAAATGGAACTCTTGCGTGAAATCATCCGCGAAAATACCGAGGAACATTTGACGCTCGAACAGCTTTCGAAACAAATCGAAATGAGCCCGACGCAAATGAAAAAGTATTTCAAGCTAGCTTACGGCGATTCGATCTATTCTTACGTCAAGACGCACCGCATGAAGGTCGCGACGCAGCTTTTGCAAGAAGGAAAAATCAGCATTGCGGACGTGGCAGGCCGAGTGGGCTACACGAACTCCAGCAAGTTTGCGCAGGCGTTCAAGGAATTTACGGGCCTTTCCCCGAAGGAGTTCCGCAACAAGGTCTAGGAAAATTTCTTGCTCTGGAACGGCACCGTCTTTGTTTCGGATGCCGGTTCGGCTGCTTTTTGTTGCTTGGCCTTCAGTTCGGCGTTTTTAATGGCGCGCTTGTTCTTGTACATGTTGTCATCGGCCTTGTTGAACGTTTCTGCAATAGACGTTCCTTTGGGGGCCTCTGCAATGGCGATGCCGTAGGCGATGGAAATCTGCTTCCATGGGAATGCGGCATTTTTCGTTAAGGACATGCTCTTTTGGAACTGGCTTAAAAGGTGACCGTGGTTCTTTAAATCGTCCCCGGTCAGAATGACAATGAACTCGTCGCCGCCGATTCTGAAAATCGGGCTGTGGGCAAAAATCTGGCAAATCAGCTTGCAAGAATTGATCAAGTATTCGTTGCCGTTCTCGTGACCGTACGTATCGTTGATTTCCTTGAGGTTGTTCGTGTCGAGAACGATAATGCCGTAAGAACTGACTTCGTCGTTTTTAATTTGTTCTTCAAGCTCACGAAGGTAGCTGTCGTAAGCCATCTTGTTGCGGACACCCGTGAGCGAATCGCGGAACGCGAGCCCTTGCATTTGTTTCATGTATTGGTTAATATGGATCTTTGCGGCTGAAAAACTCTTGGCCAAGGCACCGATTTCGTCGTTCTGGTAAATGTTGAATTCGGCGTTCATATCGCCTGTCAGCATCTTTTGCGCTTCTTCGGTCAATTTCTTGAGCGGCTTTGTGATGCTTCTTGCAAAGAACAGCGTAATCGTTGTCGTAAACGCCAAAAGAATGAAAATAAATATGATGCTCTGGAGGATGAGTCTGTTTCTTTGAGCGTTTATTTCGGAGTATGGCACAATGCAGACGAGGGACATTCCGTTATATAGCGGTTCGCTGATTTTGACAAGGTCGTCGCTTAGCTTGAACGAAAGCCCATTCGTGAGAGTCGGGTGGTAAGCAATGAATCCTTCGCTATCTTCGAGGTATGCGTATCCGGTTTGTAACAAACGAATGCTCTTGAGCTGCTTCGTGAGCGTCTCGAAATCAATATCAATTCCCGTCACGCCGATTTCGGTATTCCCGAGGAACATCGGTACAACATAAGAAATCATGTAGGTGTTGATGTTCTTGTTGAAGTAAGGGGAGAGCCAAGTGGGCTTGCCGACTTGGATTGGCGTGTAGTACCAGCCCACGTGTTCAATATCGTTAGGGCTGTAACGGGTGACGTTTGTCAGTTCTGTCGGGGCGAAAGTGTCGTCCTGGCTGTTTTCTTTGACGAGGAATATGCCTGCATTGGGTCCGGCAACGTATGGACTAAAACGGACGTAGACGCTTTTGGCTCTTGCAATGTTCGTGATGCTGGATGTAATGTGCGCTTGGATTTTTGCTATATGCTTTTCGAGATTTTGCTTGTTCGAAAAGAACGTAGAATCTTGCTGGATCATCGTGTAAACTTCTTCAGTCAAGGTCTGCGTGTATTTTTCGTAATCTTCGAATAGCTTGTTTAGCTTTGCCGTTTCTTCTTTGGCCAGTCCTTTGATGTGCTCTGTCGAGGCGCGCTGCGTGATTCTACTGATAAACATCGTGCTGATGATGCCGATCGTTAATGTGCCGATCAGCGTACACGACAGAGATAAAAGCAAAATTTTGGACTGGATAGAAAATTTCATTGTTCAACAAAACCCTTTTGCGCAATCATCCCTTTGGAAACGACGTTCTTATATTCCCAAGATCTCGATAACTTTCTTGTTGTTCGTCGAACCCATCACTACGGATACGTCGCGTTTGTGGACGTGGAAGTGTTCCGCAATCAGTTCGCAGATCGCTTCGTTCGCGGCGCCATCGACCGGCGGCGCCTTGACCTCGACCTTGTAGCTCCCGTCAGGGAGTGCAGTCACGCTTTCGCGCTTGCTTCGCGCGTGTACCTTGATGTTGATTCTCATGTGACCTTAGGTGAGGGCGTTTCCGCCGTTCTGCGGGATCGGAGCTTCGAATTCCGCTCTGGCTTGCTGGTCGTTTTCCATAGCGGCAAGGAGTTCGTCTTGGCTGTGGATGAGGGCTCTGCAACGGATGAAGTAGTTCGTACGCAATTGGCGGAGCTGCTCGATTTCGGTGCGCAGGTTTTCGCTTTCGCGCTTGATGCTTTCGACTTCGCGCATGGCGCGGGCCTTCGCTTCGGCGATGATGATCTCGGCTTCTTTTTCGGCAGATGCCTTGACTTCGTTAATCGTGCGCTGCATGGTGACTACGGCGTCCTGGATCGTCTTTTCGATTTGACGGTAGTAGTTCACGCGTTCTTCGGCAACCTTCAAACGTTCGGTCAAGTTCGTACGGTCGCGGAACATGTTTTCGAACGCCGTTGCGGTCGTTTCCAAGAACGCCTTCACTTCGTCCGGGTCGTAGCCCTTGAAGTTCTTCTTGTGAAAAGTCTGGTTTCTAATATCAAGTGGGGTAAGTTCCATAAAATCCTTCTAATCTACTATATAAAGATATAAAAAGGATTTGGAGTGTGAAGATGACGAAATGAATGGCTGTGTCATTCTGAGGCCCGAAGGACCGAAGAATCCAGTGGCATTTTGAAAGCGTTAAATTTTTACTGTTTATAGAATGTTGATATATTGTGTCTAAATTGAATGGTTTTTGTTTGGGTCCCGTTTGAGGTGAAAAAGTGCCTGTTATGGCGGTTGTAACCCCTTGATAAATACCGACTTTTTACTAAATTTGAGTCTCAAAAAAATTTTGTTTTTTTAGAAAGGTTTTATCATGAAAAGAACATTCCAGCCTCACAATCGTAAGCGCGTTAACAAGCACGGTTTTATGGCCCGTATGGAAGACCGTTGGGGTCGTGCTGTTTTGAGCCGTCGCCGTGCTAAGGGCCGTAAGGTCCTCACCGTTAGCGACGAAATCTATAAGAAGTAAGTCGGGGCTGGCTTATAGCCACTCTGCGTTCTTATCGGCTGCCCAATCAGCCCGCTTACCGGCAAGTAGCCGTCCAAGGAAAGTTCGTCCGCGCACCTTCTTTTAGTATGCGTTGGATTGAAAGTCCGGACGGTTTTTGTCGTTTCTGCTTCCTTGCTAAGAAGAAGAACGGCAATGCCGTGTATCGCAACAAGTGTCGTAGAATCCTGCGACCACTGTTTTATGGTATTGTCCCGAATATCCAAAAGCCCGTTTGGGCGATGATTATCGTGAGCGACAATTCCAAGGAAATGACTTCCGAGCGTTTCCGCGAATCCGCCCAAAAAATATTCCACAAGATGGAATGGGACAAGAAAACGGATGTGGCAGAAGGTTAAAAATGCCCTAGTGGTGGCTCTTATTGCCCCCATCCGTCTATACCAACTGGTTCACCCCTATTTTTTCCATGGGGTTTGCCGCTTCCAGCCTACATGTTCAAATTACGCAATTGAAGCCTTCCGTCTACACGGACCGTTCAAAGGTTTCTATCTTGCGGTTTTTAGAGTCTTAAGATGCAACCCCTTCTGCAAGGGCGGATATGATCCCGTTCCGCTCCCTAAGGATAAAAAATGAACAAGAATACAATCATTGGTTCCATTCTTATCGCGGTCATCGTGATTTGGTGGATGGCTGTCAATTCCGCAAATGCCGATGCTCAGGCTGCTGCTCGTGCTGCCGCAAAGGCCAAGGCAACTGCTGAAAAGCAGGCTGCTACGGATTCTGCAAACAAGCTCGTGCTTCCGACTAAGGCGCCCGAAATCAAGGCTGCTCCGGTGCTTGGTGGTGCCGTGGCCGAAGTCGCTTCCGATAGCGCTACTGCAAAGGCCGAAGTGAAGGCTCCCGCCGAAATCAAGGAACGTACCGTAACGGTCGAAACCGACAAGTTCATCATGACGCTCACGAACAAGGGCGGCAAGGTGAAGAGCGTCATCGTGAAGGCTTTGCCGGATTCCGCTGGCAACTTCCCGGAACTCATCCAGGACACGACGCTCGGTGCATTTGACTTGAAGCTCGACAATGCAGACTTGAGCGAAGCGATGTTCGAACTCGGCAGCGTTCCTGAAAAGATCGTCGTGACCGACAGCGCCAAGGTCCAGTTCGTGTTCCAGGACGCAAACGGCAACCAGGTAATCCGCTCCTACGGCTTTACCAAGGATGGCCAGGGCGTGCGTCAAGAAAACAAGTTTGTCGGTTTCCAGCCGAGCACTTATGAACTCGTTTGGAACGGCGGCCTCAGAGAAACCGAAGACATCCCGAAGACCAAGGGCTTCATGGGTATCGGTGGCGGTAGCGCTTACTACTTCAGCGAAGTCGTCTTTAACAACACTTATTCTGTCGAACGCGAAATGCCGCGTGAACAGACTTCTTTCAATGCTACCGAAGGCAAGGTCATTTGGGCTGGCCTCCGTCGCAAGTACGTCGCCATGACCGTCCAGTTCGACGAAGCTGTTCCGGCAACGCTCAAGACAAAGCCGATGAAGGTCGAAGGTAACGAAGTCGATCCGGGTACATACAAGCTTTCTATCGCTGATGACTTCCACGGTACGGCCGCTCTCAATTACGACTTGATGGTCCTTCCGCTCAACTGGGACGCTATCGCATCGCTTGACAAGGACTACGAAAAGATCATCGTGAGTGGCTGGCGCTGGTGCGGTGCAGACGTCTGGTTCGTCTGGATTTGCAAGATGCTTCTCAAGCTCTTGA
>Ga0310786_10012556_pt1 | contig 10482 bp, 5 predicted proteins | sample AusTroGonzalo_MG_FD_203881 | JGI IMG/M metagenome (GOLD analysis project Ga0310786, IMG submission 203881) | Bovine rumen microbial communities from tropical cattle in Woodstock, Queensland, Australia - Gonzalo_03 (v2) (version 2) | ecosystem: Host-associated > Mammals > Digestive system >... | reverse complement strand
GTTACGATGGGGTAGGGAATACTACGTTGCTGATGGCAGAGGGCTTCGCAACGGTGCATGTTCGAAATGTGATAGTGAAAGCGGCTGAACAGGGTGATGTCGAGCCTTTGCGAAACTACAAGAACGCTTGTGTGCTGGCGGCTCGAAAGGGGACTGTTCTAGTATCCCCATTCATCTCGTCCCATGAGAAGGAGGTGATGCAGGTGCTGCTGCGGGAACAATTACCATTCATCTGTCTTGTCGATAATGGCTTCCGTGATTACTACAAGCCTAGCGACACACTTTTTGATGCCTGTGCCGCAGGGCGTGTGCTGATATTAAGCCCTTGGCCGTATGACGCAGGCAAACGGCATATCAGCCGTGCGGAATGTGTGGCGCTTAACGAGATGGCCGAAGAAATTTGCAATCAGCTATAAATATATAGGAATAAAAAATTTTGTGCTGGCATTAAACCTTCCGATATTGGGGCTGTCATACCATTGCCAACCCCAAGATTGGACACATGAATTTGAGAAGAACCTTGATGGCGATGGCTGTGGCAGTCATCGCCATTTTCTTAACAGAACCCGCATTTGCACAGTGGTTCAATGTACGTGGAACGGTCTATGAGAGTTCCACGCTAAAGCCGTTGCCTGGAGCCAACGTGGCCGTGAATGACAGCACGGGCAAATTGGTGGCTGGGCGCCAAACACAGAATAACGGCCAGTTTATGATTCCTGGCATACCCGTGGGTAAGTACACGCTGAAGGTGTCTTTCATGGGCTTCAAGACGCAGTCCTTCCAATTGGACCTGTCCGGCAAGGGCGGTAACAAGAAGGTGCAGGACGTGCTGCTACGAGAGGATGCCACGCTGATGACGGAGGCTGTCGTGGAGGGTAAGTTGCCGGAGATGACTATCGTGGATGACACGGTGATGTACAACGCTGCAGCGTTCTCGCTGCCCCCTGGGGCCATGGTGGAGGACCTGATCAAGAAACTGCCGGGCATCGTGATTGACGATGATGGCAAGATCACGCACAACGGCAAGGAGGTGAAGCAGATCCTGGTGGACGGCAAAGAGTTCTTCGGGCGCAACCAGCAGACGGTGCTCAAGAACATTCCCGCAGAGATCGTGGATAAGGTGAAGGCTTACGACAAGCAGAGTGACCTGGCACGCATCACGGGCATCGATGACGGCGAGGAAGAGACGGTGCTGGATCTGGAAATCAAGAAGGACAGACGACGCGGCTGGTTCGGCAGGCTCACGGCGGGCTATGGTACGGAGCAGCGCTACAACGGACATGGCGATGTCTATCGCTTCCTGGACAAACAGAAGGTGGGCATCGTGGGTAACGCCAATAATACGGGCGGCAACGGTATGCAGGACAATCAGGACGCTGCAGCCAGCCTGAACCTGGAGTGGAGTAAGATAGAACTGAACGGCGGCGTCAACGCCCGCTTCAACCAGTCGGAAGGGTCCAGTTGGAGTAACTCACAGAACTTTGAGAACAAGAATGCCGCCTATAGCAACCGCAAGAGCAGTAACGGCAGCCACAGCGATGCCTTCGATTCGCGCTGGCGCATCGAATGGAAGCCGGATACCTTGACCAACATCTTGCTACGCCCAGAATTCAGCATCAGCGGAAGCGGCAGTCATAGCGACAGCGAGAGTGCCACGTTCAGGGATAATCCTTACGCGTTGGTCAGCGACCCGCTGAAACAGCTCAGCGCGCTGAGAAGCATCGGCGTGAACCATAACCTCAACGCCAACAGGAATGATAACAGCACGATCTCGGGTAGCCTGTCTGCGCAGATCAACCGCAGGCTGAAGAAGCCCGGACGCAATATCACTTTCAATCTGAGCGGAGGCCTGAACGAGAACGATGGTAACTCGAGCAACTACTCGCAGATTGACTACTATCAGATTTTGGCCTTATTGGGTGGCGACTCGGTCTATCACAAGATACAATACAACGACACCTATAGTGCCAGCCGCAATGCCTCGGCACGTTTGAGCTACTCCGAACCTCTGGGTACAGGCCACTTCCTGCAGTTCAGCTACAACTACTCCTACCGCTTCCGCGACCAGCGGCGTGATGTGGCCAGCATCTTTGATCCCAACGTAGCGGCTAACGGACTGGGCATAGACAGATATGACGGCTTCATGAACCTGGCCACATCGGACACGGCACAATGTAACTACACCAAAAACCACTACCAGAATCACGATGTCCGCTTGCAGTACCGCTTCATCGATTCCAAAATGCGACTAAACGTAGGCTTCAATCTGCAGCCGCAGGTAAACAGTGTGGACTATACGAAGGGCTGGAAGCACTATGATGTATCGCGCACGGTGGTGAACTGGTCGCCGACGGTAGACTTCCGCTACCGCTTTTCGCGGCAGCATCAGTTGGAGGCCCGCTACGGCGGACAGAGTGGACAGCCGGGCATCACGGATCTGATTCCTGATACGTTGAACAACGCGAATCCCCTGAATATCCAACTGGGTAACCCTGAACTGAAGCCGAGCTTCACACATAATGCACGTGCCGAATGGCGCTATGCGATTCCGGAGCGGCAGCGCACGTTCAACTGGAACGCCAACTTCCGCACCACGCAGAATGCGACGGCCTCCCGCACGGAGTACATCGAGGAGACGGGTGGACGTGTGACGAAACCCGTGAACATCAACGGCAACTGGAACACAGGTACCAACTTCAATTTCAATACGGCGCTCGATTCTGCCCGTCATTTCCGTATCGGCACAAGCACTTCATATAACCACACAACGGCCAATGGCTACGTGTATCGCTCCGCAGAGAAGGCGACGGTGAAGAACGTGATGAACAGTAACAATGTACATCAGGGCGTGCGCTTCACGTTCCGTCAGGACTACGACATCGTACCGGTCTTCGCTGATGAGGATCTCTACGACCTCGAGGCAGAGCCCGTCTCATGGCTCAAGAACTCGTTGGAGCTGAATCTTAACGTGAACGGCAACTACAATGCATCTCGTGCCACAGCCACCAGCGCTTCAAACCTGGACACCTATAACTATTCCGTGGGCGCGAGTGGAAACATGAATTTCTGGTTCGGCCTGAACCTCTCTACGGACATGAACCTGCAATGCCGCAGGGGCTTTGCTGACGAAGTGATGAACACCAACCAGTGGATATGGAATGCTCAGGCCAGCTACTCGTTCATGAAAAACCGCAACGCCATCGTTACGCTGCGATGGAACGATATCCTGCGTCAGCGCGACATGGTCAGCCGTAACATCTCGGCTACATCCCGTACGGATGGCGACAGCGAGCGTGTGGTATCTTACGTGATGCTCTCCTTTACCTATCGCTTCCACTTCTTCGGCGGTGTGAGCCTCTAATGCCCGGTTTTCACAAAAAAATCGCAATTTATTTGCGTGAATAAGCAGAAAGTAGTACTTTTGCGGCGGTTAAATCAAACATCCCAGCATGATGCAACAACTAAGTGTCATTATTCTGTCCATTCTCGGTATCCGACTGCGTAAGGCAACCGGAGGTGTGGTCAGTGCTTGATGCTAGTGTAACATAGCAATATCAAATAGAAGAGCCTTTCACACTTCCGGGTGTAAGAAAGGCTCTTGTTTTTTAGATACAGGCAAAATAGTAAAATACAAAATAGAGAAAGCAAACATGAGCGACAGACTATTCATTTTTGATACAACACTGCGCGACGGCGAACAGGTGCCCGGTTGTCAGCTAAACACGGTAGAGAAGATTCAGGTGGCGAAAGCGCTTGAACAGTTGGGCGTGGACGTCATTGAGGCCGGCTTCCCAATCTCCAGCCCTGGCGATTTCAGTAGCGTCATTGAGATCTCAAAGGCTGTGACGTGGCCTGTAATCTGTGCCTTGACACGTGCCGTAGAGCGTGATATTGACGTGGCGTTCGAGGCGCTAAAGTATGCCAAGCACAAACGTATCCATACGGGTATCGGTACCAGCGACGAGCACATTCAGTTCAAGTTCAATTCCACCCGCGAAGAGATCCTCGAACGTGCTGTGGCGGCCACCAAATATGCCAAGCAGTATGTGGACGACGTGGAATTCTACTGTGAGGATGCCGGACGTACGGATAATGAATATCTGGCTCGCGTGGTGGAGGCGGTCATCAAAGCCGGAGCCACTGTTGTGAATATCCCAGATACAACGGGCTATTGCCTACCGCAGGAATATCATGCGAAAATCAAATATCTGATGGAACACGTGGACGGCATCGACCGCGCCATCATCTCGACGCACTGCCACAACGATTTGGGAATGGCAACGGCCAACACCTTCAGCGGTGTGATGGCTGGTGCGCGTCAGGTGGAAGTGACCATCAACGGTATAGGCGAACGGGCCGGTAATACCTCGCTGGAGGAAATTGCCATGATCCTCAAATGCCATAAGGGGCTGGGCATTGATACGAATATCAACACCACCAAGATTTATCCCACGAGCCGCATGGTATCGTCGCTCATGAATATGCCTATCCAGCCCAACAAAGCCATTGTGGGGCGCAATGCCTTTGCGCACAGCAGCGGTATCCATCAGGACGGTGTCCTCAAGGACGTCCATACCTATGAGATCATGGATCCCAAGGACGTTGGTATTGACGATAGCAGCATTGTACTCACGGCCCGTAGCGGACGTGCGGCATTGAAGCATCGGTTGCACGTGAATGGCGTGGATCTCCCGGAGGAGAAACTGGACAAGGTCTATGAGAAGTTCCTGGAGTTGGCCGATCAGAAGAAGGAGGTCTCGGACGCAGACGTGCTGATGCTGGCAGGCGCCGATACGGCAGATGCTCACGCCGTGCGCCTGGATTTCCTGCAGGTGACAACGGGTAAGGGTGTCAAGAGCGTAGCCTCCATCGGACTCGATATCAGTGGACAGAAGTTTGAGGCGGCAGCTAGCGGCAACGGCCCTGTCGATGCGGCTATCAAGGCGCTCAAGAAGATTATCCTGAAGCAGATGACGCTCAAGGAGTTCACCATTCAGGCAATCTCCAAAGGATCGGACGATGTGGGTAAGGTCCACATGCAGGTGGAATATGACGGCTCACTCTACTACGGTTTCGGTGCCAATACGGATATCGTGACAGCCAGTGTTGAGGCCTATATAGACTGTATCAATAAATTTAAGAAGTAAGCAGATGGGCAAGACGCTATTTGACAAGATATGGGATGCACACGTTGTGCAGAACATCCCCGACGGGCCTACACAATTATATATAGACCGCCTCTTCATGCACGAGGTAACCACGCCGCAGGCTTTCGATACACTGCGCGAGAAGAAGCTCCGTGTGCTGCGCCCTCAGCAATGTTTTGCGATGCCGGATCACAATGTGCCGTCGGATGTCCCGCAAGTGGGGGAGAATTGTTCCTCGTTGCCCGCAGAAGGTAAGAAACAGATAGAGACCCTTCAGCGCAACTGCAAAGAGTTTGGTATCACCCACTTTGACATGGGAACGAAGGACAACGGCATTATCCATGTGGTAGGTCCGGAGAAGGGACTGTCGCTACCTGGCATGACCATCGTCTGTGGCGACTCCCACACCTCCACGCATGGTGCCGTGGGCGCTATCGCGATGGGTATTGGTACCAGCGAGGTGGCACAAGTACTGGCCTCGCAGTGCATCCTTCAGCAGAAGCCCAAAACCATGCGCATCAATATTGAAGGTGTTCTGCCCAAAGGCACGACCGCCAAAGATGTCGCTTTGTATATCATGGCTCAGATGACCACCAGCGGGGCCACAGGCTATGCTGTGGAATATGCAGGCTCTGCAGTCCGCGCTCTGTCCATGGAAGGACGCCTCACGCTCTCCAATCTCAGTATTGAGATGGGTAGCCGTGCAGGCCTGATAGCCCCCGACGATATCACTTTCGAATACCTGCGTGGACGTGAATATGCTCCCAAGGGTGAGGCGTGGGACCGTGCCGTCGCTCAATGGCGCCAGCTCTATTCCGATGCAGATGCCGTTTTCGACAAGGAAGTCACCTATCGCGCTGAGGAGATCACGCCTCGCATCACTTGTGGCACCAATCCAGGAGCAGGCATCGCCATTGACGGACGGGTAGGGGAGGCTTCTGCCTACATGGGCTTCGCGGAGGGTCAGCAATTGTTGGGCACGCCCGTGGATTACGTCTTCTTGGGCGCTTGTACCAATGGCCGTATCGAGGATTTTAGGGCCTTTGCTTCCATCGTCAAAGGGCGCCAGAAAGCCGCTAATGTGGTGGCTTGGCTCGTTCCTGGTTCATGGACTGTACGTCAGCAGATTATGGATGAGGGCATTGACAAGATTCTGGCAGATGCAGGCTTCGAGCTCCGCTACCCGAGCTGTTCTGCCTGCCTGGCCATGAACGCAGACAAGGTGCCTGCAGGGAAGCTATGCCTCTCTACGTCCAATCGCAATTTCGAAGGCCGCCAAGGCCCCGGTGCCCGCACCATCCTTGCCAGTCCTCTCACGGTGGCAGCAGCTGCCGTTACAGGTGTAATCACAGATCCGAGACTCTTCCTATGAAACAGAAATTCAATATCATAACCAGCACCTGCGTGCCCCTTCCGCTCGAGAATATCGATACTGACCAGATTATCCCAGCACGCTTCCTGAAGGCGACTACGCGTGAGGAGAAATTCTTCGGTGACAACCTGTTCCGTGATTGGCGTTATCGTCCGGATGGCACGCTGAACAAGGACTTTGTGCTCAATGATTCGTCGTACTCCGGTTGTGTCCTTGTCGCCGGTAAAAACTTCGGCTCCGGCTCCAGCCGCGAACATGCTGCGTGGGCTATTGCAGGCTACGGTTTCCGTGCTGTCATCAGTTCCTCGTTTGCTGATATCCATCGCAACAACGAGCTCAATAACTTCGTACTGCCAGTAGAGGTAAGCGAAGCGTTCCTTGCAGAACTTTTTGAGAGCATCCATGAGAACCCACAGACTCAGGTCGTGATAGATCTGCCCAACCAGACTGTCACCAACAGTACGACCTCCCGCTGCGAACATTTCCCCATCAATGGCTACAAGAAATACTGTCTGATGAACGGTCTCGATGATATAGACTTCTTGGTTGAGAGCCTCAAGACACATACGCTGCCCGATGCTCCCCACGAGCCTGCGCAGCCAGAACACTCCACGTCCTCCTTCATTTGGAAGGCTAAGGGAGAGTCTTCTCCCATCGAGATCATGGATACGACGCTGCGTGACGGCGAGCAGACCAGTGGCGTGAGTTTCATGCCGCATGAGAAGCTGATGATCTGTAGGGCACTGTTGGAGGACTTGCGCGTGGATCGCGTGGAGGTCGCTTCAGCACGCGTCAGCGAAGGAGAAATGGAGGCTGTTCAGCGCATCACCAGTTGGGCAGCAAGCAAGGATATGTTGGATCGCGTAGAGGTCCTTGGATTTGTGGATGATGGTAAGAGCCTGGACTGGATAGAACGTGCTGGTGCCCGCACCATCAACCTTCTATGTAAAGGTTCCCGTCGTCATTGCACGGAGCAGCTTGGAAAGACGCCGGAGCAGCACTTTGCAGACATACGGCGCAATGTAGAGATGGCCGCCGCACGTGCCATCAATGTCAATCTCTATCTCGAGGATTGGAGTGGGGGCATGAAACAGCAGGGAGACAACTATGTCTTCCAACTGATAGACTCCCTCGTGAATCTCCCAGTTGCCCGTATCATGCTCCCGGACACCCTCGGCATCCTTAATCCGCTGGAGACATTGGATTATATGCGCCAGATGGTGGCACGCTATCCCAACGTCCACTTTGACTTCCACGCTCATAACGACTATGACCTTGCTGTCAGCAATGTCCTTGGTGCTGTATTCGGGGGTGCCCGTGGTCTGCATACTGCCATCAATGGCCTTGGCGAACGTGCCGGCAATGCGCCCTTGGCGAGCGTGCAAGCCATCCTCAAGGATCATTTCAATGCCCAGACCAATATCAACGAGGAACAGCTGAATCGCGTGGCGCACATGGTGGAGAGCTATAGCGGTATCGCGATTCCGCCCAATAAACCCATCACGGGTAGTGCCGTTTTCACGCAAGTGGCGGGGGTCCACGCTGATGGCGACAAGAAAAACGGTCTCTACCAAAACGCTTTGAGGCCCGAACGTTTTGGGCGTCGCCGTGAGTATGCGTTAGGCAAAAGCAGCGGCAAGGCTAATATCCGCATGAACCTTGAGGAACTGGGACTGGATCTCAGCGAGGAGGATATGAAGAAGGTCACGGATCGTATTATCGAGCTGGGTGACAAGAAGGAACTCGTCACGCAAGAAGATCTTCCGTATATCATCCGTGACGTACTTAAACATAGTGAAGAGGAGGAACGAGTGCGACTTCTGTCCTATATGGTGTCCACGGCCTATGGCCTGCGTCCCATGGCTCAGGTACGTCTGCAGATAGACGATAAGATTTACGAGGAAAGTGCGCAGGGCGATGGTCAGTACGATGCCTTTGTACGTGCCGTGCGTCATATCTATCGCGAGCGTCTTGGCCGCGAGTTCCCCTGGCTCTCAAACTACACCGTCACCATTCCCCCTGGAGGACGAACAGATGCCCTTGTGCAGACCACCATCGAGTGGACGTTCAGGGAACGTACGATCCGTACTCATGCCCTCGATGCAGACCAAACCGAAGCTGCTATCAAGGCTACCATCAAACTGCTCAATATTATTGAGCCCATGTATTGATAATCATTCATAAACACATAAAACGTAATTGATGAAAAAACTACTATCTATGCTTAGCCTTGCCGCCATAAGCCTCGTGGCGCAAGCACAAACCTATCAGGTACCCGTCAGCGAAGAACATGAACCGATGCAGCAGGGCCAGTATGAACCGACATGGCAGTCGTTGGAGACACACCAGACACCTGAATGGTTCCGCAATGCCAAGTTCGGTATCTGGGCCCATTGGGGTGCACAGTGTGTTGAGGGTAGCGGCGACTGGATGGCCCGTGAGCTCTACATGGAAGGCAACTACAAGTACAAGTATCATCGTGACCATTATGGTCACCCCTCCGAGGTGGGATATAAGGACATCCTGCCCCTGTTCAAGGCCGAGAAGTGGGATCCGGAAGCCCTCGTACAGCGTTACAAGCGTTGTGGAGCGCAATACTTCTTTGTGCTGGGTAATCACCATGATAACTATGATCTGTGGGATTCCAAGTACCAGCCATGGAACAGCGTGAATATCGGTCCTAAGAAAGATATCCTTGACGGTTGGGCCAAGGCGGCCAAGAAGGCTGGACTGCCGTTGGGCATCTCTTTCCATGCTGATCACGCCTGGACGTGGTTTGAGCCCTCGCAACGATATGATCTGGAGGGTGACAAAGCTGGCGTATATTACGATGGCAACCTCACCAAGGAGGATGGAAAAGGTAAATGGTGGGAAGGACTGGATCCTCAGATGCTTTACCAACAGAATCACCCGATGAGTAAGGGCTCTTGGGATAACGGCGCCATTCACGGGCAGTGGGATTGGAGTCATGGCGCATGCCCTCCCAGCCGTGAATTTGTGACCAATTTCTACGACCGCACACTCGAGGCTATCAACCGTTACCAGCCAGACCTTATCTATTTTGATGTTACCGTGCTGCCTTTCTATCCTGTCAGCGATGCAGGCATGAAGATTGCTGCTCACATGTACAATAAGAATCCGCGCGGCGTGGTCTTTGGTAAGATCCTCAGCGACTCCCAACGCAAGGCGCTCACGTGGGACGTGGAGCGCGGTGCCCCCAATGAGATTATCGCAGAGCCCTGGCAGACATGTAACTGCATCGGCGACTGGCACTATAACACAGGGACTTATCAGCGTGGTTATAAGACAGCTACGAATATGGTTAAGCAGCTCGTTGATATCGTGTCCAAGAATGGTAACCTGCTGCTGAACATCCCTTTGCGTGCTGATGGTACTTACGATGAGAAGGCTGCTGCCTTCCTCGATGAGCTTGAGGCTTGGATGACACAGAATGGTGAAAGCATCTTTGACACTCGTCCCTGGAAGCGCTTTGGCGAAGGCCCTGTGGCAGAGAAGTCAATCAAGATGAATGCACAAGGGTTCAACGACGGACAGTACAATGGCATGGATGCTCGCGACGTGCGCTTTAATCAGACTCAGAAATATCTCTACGTCACGCCCATGGGCTGGCCAGAGGACGGACGTGTTGTGATCAAATCACTTGCTAAAGACAATCCGGACTTTACCAAGAAAATCTCCAGTGTCTATCTTCTTGGACATGGTAAACTCAAGGCACGCCAAACGGCACAGGGCCTGGAGGTGGATCTCCCCAAGCCCTGCAACAAGATTGCACCGGTGCTGCGCATCAACAAATAACATTGATTGGCTTACCAGCCGCGAAAGCTTGAAGGTTCGCAGTCGCTATCTCGATGAGGCGGCTGCGAGCTTCTTTTGTGGCCCATGCGATATGGGGCGTCACGTAGCAGTTCGGAGCTGTTAAGAGTGGGTTGTCCTCTGCGGGTG
>Ga0310786_10012555_pt1 | contig 10484 bp, 16 predicted proteins | sample AusTroGonzalo_MG_FD_203881 | JGI IMG/M metagenome (GOLD analysis project Ga0310786, IMG submission 203881) | Bovine rumen microbial communities from tropical cattle in Woodstock, Queensland, Australia - Gonzalo_03 (v2) (version 2) | ecosystem: Host-associated > Mammals > Digestive system >... | reverse complement strand
AAGTCCTTAAGGAAACGCAAAGGCGGATCCTGTCTTCTTTGGATGGCGAGACCATCGAAAAGGCGGCGAAATACGACGCTTTGGTAAGACAATTGGAAGCCTTGCGTTTTTCCGTTGCGTCCGTGGCCAAGAAATACACGGAGGAGGGGGACGTTTTGATCGTGGTAAACTACGACAGGCCGGTGGGACGCATAATCGTCCACGAAAACGACGCCATTTGGGACCCCCTTTCGTCCGCCATGAACGAGTTGAATCTGATATCCTACGACGACATGGTGGCCATCGGGACGGCCGTGGAGGACGCGCTAAAAGAGTAAATAAAATTGTTGACTAAGTATAATCCAATCGTATAGAATCGAAAACGAAAGGAGATGCTTAGCCTATGGGAAGGAACAGGAAATGACGAAGGAAAAGCAACTGGTCGAATTCTTTAGGAAGGCTATAAAGGATTCCGGAAAGACCGCCACCGAACTCCATAAGGAAACGGGCATAACGTACGTCGGCATAAAGAAGATCATGTCCGGCGCGACCGAATCCATGCAGACGAAGACGGTGGCCAGCCTAGCGAACGCCCTTGGGATACCCATCGGCGAAATAGAAAGGTTTTACCGATAAACGGAAAATGGAATTGAACGAACAGAACTACTACTCCGAGGAAAGCGATTTGCAATACATGTCCTATTCGCAGTTCAAGGACTTCCTAGAATGCGAATGCAAGGCGCTTGCCATCGTCAGGGGGGAGTACGAAAAGCCCTCCACCACCGCCTTGCTGCAGGGATCCTACGTGGACGCCCACTTCAGCGGGGAGATGGAAAAATTCAAGGAAGGACACCCCGAACTATTCAAGAAGGACGGCTCCCTGAAAGCCGACTACGAGGTGTGCGACCGCGTCATCGAGTCCATCGAAAAGGACCCCGAATTGCTCGAGAACTTCTACAAAGGCGATTCCCAGACCATTTTGGTGGGGGAAATCGCGGGAGTGCCGTTCAAGGGCAAACTCGACATGCTGTACCCCGACAAGATCGTGGACATGAAGTGCATGTCCTCAATCGATCCCATATGGGACGAAAACGAGCGGAGGAAGAAACCATTCTACTCCTTCTACCGCTACGATCTGCAGGCCGCCATCTATCAGGAATTGGCATACCAGAAAACCGGCGTGAAATACCCCTATTACCTAGCCGTGGCGACCAAGGAAAAGACCCCCAAGAAATACGTGTTCAGATTCGACCAGACGGTCTTGGACAAGGCATTGGAGGAGGTCAAGGCTTTGGCGCCTAGGTTCCAAGCCATCAAGAAGGGCGAAATCGAACCCAAGGAATGCGGGCATTGCGATTACTATTACGAAAACCATATGTTCGATTCCGACTTCGACGTCGTCGAAATCACCGATGAAAACATGTAGGGAGGAAAGATATGGCAGAAGAAAAGAAACCGACGTTCTCCGAGATCCAACGCTATTTGCAGGGGGTGGACGTCAGCCAGTTCGTCGAGGGCAAGAAAGACTATAAGGGAAACGAGAAGAAGTACCTATCTTGGTCCTACGCTTGGGGCGAACTAATCAAGAACTACCCAGACGCCGAATACGAGGTCGAACGCTTCGGGGAACAGCAATTGCCCTACCTAAAGACCAAGGAAGGGTATATGGTATTCACCAAGGTGACCGTATGCGGCCATACCCGGGAAATGTGGCTCCCGGTTCAGGATTCCAACTTCGAGACGATGAAGGAGGAACCCTACGAAATCGCCCGCAAGAGCGGGAACGTCGTCACGATCGCCGCCGCCGACATGAGCGACATCAACAAGGCCATCATGCGTTGTTTGGTGAAAAACATCGCGATGTTCGGACTTGGGTTGAACATCTACCAAGGGGACGACCTCCCCAACGTGGAGGAATCCAAGGTAATCGAGCCCAAAAAGGCCACCGTGTGTTCCTGCTGCGGCAAGGAAATCAAGCAAAGCGGAACCTATTCCGCCGAGCAAATCATCGCCGTAACCACCAAGCGCTACGGCAAGCCCATGTGCTACGAATGCTCCGCCAAGGAAAAGGCCAAGGAAAAGGCCAAGGAAAAGGCGGAGGAGCCCAAACCGCAGGAAGCGGCAACCGAACAACCGAACAAGGAGGAAAAGCAAAATGGTTGAAACTTTCGACTTCGGCGAGGCGATCAAACGCGTCAAAGCCGGCAAAAGATGCAAACGCATCAACTGGAACGGCAAGAACCAGTTCATCGAACTTGCCACGAACGTATCCTACGTCAATCCCAAGGGAGAGGTCGTCAACGTCGACCACGTCTCCATGGGAAACAAGGCCATCGCGTTCAACGGGACGCAGGGGGTCCAACTCGGTTGGCTCGCCTCGCAGTCCGATATCCTCTCCGAGGACTGGGTGGAGGTAGGCGAAGATGCTTAACGTTCTGACCATGATGGGGCGCCTAACACGCGACCCCGAACTCCGCCGCACCAACGACGGCACTTTCGTCGGAGCCTTCTCCATCGCCTGCGACGGGCTTCCGAAAGGAGGGGAAAAACAGGTCGTCTTCCTCAACGTGACCATCTTCGGCAAACAGGCCGAAACCTTGGTGAAGTTCTTCAAGAAGGGAAGCCTAATCGCCTTCAACGGGCGTTTGACCCAGCGCAAATACGTCAATAAAGACAACGTCACCGTCAACGTGACCGAAGCCATCGCCGACCGAATCGAATTCGTCGAAAGCAAGGCTGACCGCGAAAACAGCCAAGAACCGGTTGCGGATGGAGCCAATCCCGAAAAAGGAATTGAGCAGGCGCAAAACGTCGCCGACATGGATATCGATGATCAGGATCTTCCTTTCTGATTCCAATCCATAATCCGAATCTTAGAATCGTTTGGCCCCACGTTACGGGGCCTTCACATACGGGGGAGTGTTCCAAACATAAGCCCAAGTGCCAAAATGAACTGCCATAGTTTTGGTCTCCCACGCGAACGGGTCGGATACCCGTCTCCCCCCATATATACAAAACCAAATGGCAGTGAAAGGAACGACCGCAAGGGATAGAAATATGGCAGATTTCCACGAACTTGAGACGAGATACGAAAAGATACCTCAGGAAATGAAGTCCCAAAGGCACTGGGTCTGCTTCAAGTCCATGGTACGCAACGGCAAGAAGACCAAGGTGCCGATCAGCCCGAATTCCCCGGAGGGAACGCTTCAGGGCGCCCCTTCCAACGATAGGAACACTTGGTCGGATTTTGCGCAGGCATTGAGGTTTTGCGCGGAAAACGACCTAGACGGCCTCGGTTTTGAACTTGGCGAAAGCGGTATGTTCGGCGTGGATATCTCCAACCATCCAGACGAAAACGGGGCATCGATGTCGGAGGCCGAGTTTCAGGAAATGGCCAACGACTTCGTCAAGTCCCTCAATTCATACACCGAATGGTCGGTCAGCAAAAACGGCATCCACATCCTTTGCTACGGGACTTTGCCCGAGGGGATCAGGAAGACCGCAAACATCGAACTGTACGACAACCTCCGCTTCTTCGCCATGACGGGCAACGCCATCGGCATGCGTACGGTCAAGAACCGCACCGAGGAGATAAGGCGCCTTTGGAAGAGGTACTTCAACAAGGAGGAAGAGATCCCGGAACAAACGGAAAGCGAACTTTCCGTGGATTTGGGTTCGTCCACCGACGAGGAGGTAATGGAAGCCATCGGCAAATGCTCCCAATCCCAGAAGATATTGGGGCTGATGGCGGGTTCCACCGAAGGATACGAAAGCAGGGAAAAGGCCATATTCGGCCTTTGCTCCTTCTTGGCGTACTATGCAAAATGCGACGAGGAACAGGTGGATAGGCTATTCCGCAAATCCAAACTCTTCGACGCGTCTTGGGACGCCAAGGAGGGCGGGAGGACCCATGGCTATTTCGTCGTCCAAAACGCGGTGGAGGCCTGCGCGGTCCTCCATCTCAGCGCAACCAACAAACTGCCCAAGTACGTGGCTCCCAAGCCCCAAGTCGTGAACGAGATGAACCTAGACGCGGACGGGGAACCCATATTCCGAGTATCAGAGAACTACAACAAAAGGGGCAAGAAATACACATTGGACGACACCGGAAACGCCAAGCGGTTCTACGACTGCTTCGGCGAGAATTTCCACTGGGACACCAAGAGCAAACTCTTCATGTTCTGGACGGGCAAGACGTGGGTGTACGACAATAAGGAAATCGTGCGCAAATACGCGAACAAACTGATAGAACTCCTTTCCGAGGAGGCCCAGCAGATGCGCCAAAACATCGAGATGGAGTCCGACGACGGAAGGAGGAAGACCATGACCGAGGTCTACAAGGCCTTCGTCGGAAACGTGAAGCACCTTTCCAACAAAAGCGGGAAGGACGCCATGCTTTCCGAACTCCATTCCATCGGATCCATTCCGGTGGAGCCGACCGACTTCGACAAATCCGACACCAAGATCAATACGGAAAGCGGCATCGTGGACTTGGAGACCGGGGAGGTGCTCCCCTTCGACAAGGCTCAGATGTTCGCCTCCAACACCCATATAGAGGTGGACTTCTCGGAGCCCGTGGTTTGGATGAACTTCCTCCACCAGATTTTCTGGCGGGGGGATTCCGAAGCCGCGAAGAAGGAGACCGAGGAAATCATAGAGTGCTACCAGCGCTCCCTCGGATACACCCTGAGCGGCCTAACCGACGAGCAGGTCATGTTCCTGCTCCATGGCGACGGCTCCAACGGGAAATCCACGCAGTCCAACGTGGTGATGACCATCATGGGCGACTACTTCGGATCCATCGATCCGTCCCAACTCATGATGCAGAAGAACCAAAACGCGGCGACGGTCCAATATTCCTTGGCCGAGTTGCTGAACACCCGCTACCTCATAACGCAGGAAACGGACAAGGGGGCTAGGCTGTCGGAATCGGTCATCAAGCAAATCACCGGCTCGACGGTCATCAACGCCCAGAAGAAATTCGGCAACCCGTTCAAATTCATGCCTAGGTTCAAACTGTGGATGGAGACCAACAACCTCCCATACATAAGCGGCAAGGACTACGGCATTTGGAGACGTATATTCCTCTTCACGTTCAAGCGCCAATTCAAGGAAGAGGAAAGGGACAAGGACCTTCCTGCCAAACTCGAGGCCGAATACCCGAAGATCTTGGGGTGGGCCATCCAAGGGGCCGTCAAATACCTGCGGGAAAAGGACCTCAAACAACCCGAATGCCTGAAGCGCGACCTAATCGACTTCAAGGAGAGTTTCGACGGAATCGTCAAATTTATCGCGTCCGAGGGAAGGCCGGTCGGCAACGCCATGGTGGCGAGGAACGACATGTACATGGCCTACAAGAACTGGGCCGCTAACAACAGGGAACACGCCTATCCCGAATCCCGTTTCAGGGACGAGATGATGGCCAAGGGGTTCAAGGTGGAGACCAACGAGAGAAGCGGCATCCAATACTACATAGGGCTCAGGCTCAACGCCGACGTCAACACCGGTTCATATCAGGGGCCTAGGCATTCTAGGGTCAACCCATTGGAGGAAGACGACTGATGAAAGCGATCAACGACGGAACGTCCCTCATGAAGACAGTCATTTCGGGGGACATAACCATCTACAACCCAACGGCCGAGGTGGCCTCTTGGATCGAGGATACCCTGACCATGCAAAACCCCCTATACAAGAACCTGATGCGCAGGGGGCAAATCGATACCATAAAGAGGAAACACGTATCGGAGCACATCAAATGCTTCGTGAAAAGGGCGAACTCCCTCATCGTCCCGTTTGGCCTTCTCAGGGCTTTGTGGCCCATGGTCAAAAAGGGGGAATGGGAGACGGACCTATCCGACAACGGAAACACCACATTCGCGGGCCTCGCATGCAACTGCAACCTAATGGGATACCAAAAGGAGGCGGTGTCCGCCCTGCTCGACGCCAAGGGAGGGATTCTCAAAGCCGGATGCGGAAGCGGGAAGACCTACATCGGCATCGAATTGCTCAGGAGGATAGGCAAAAGGTTCCTATGGCTATGCGGCAAGGGGGACCTGCTCAGCCAAACCATGCGCAACTTCAACGCCCTGTATCCGGAACTGGACGTGGGCACCATAACCGAGGGTGAGGTCCACATGGGAAGGGACGGGACCATCTCCACCGTCCAAACGATGATCAACGTGGACTACAGGCTATACCAAAACGAATTCGACGTGGTGGTCGTGGACGAGTGCCACAACGTCACCAGCGACCCCGCCACGAGGCAAATGTACGCCAAGGTTCTGGCGAGGTGCAAGGCCCGCTACAAATACGGGCTTACGGCCACCCCCACCAGACAGGACGGATTGGTGAGGATGATATACGCATACATCGGCGTATCCCCTAGGGGAACCTTCTATCCGACCCATACCGTCAAGGACAGCGAGACGCAGTCCCTGAGGGCCAAATACGAAACCTTCGACTTGGACACCACCGAGTCTTGGGACTACCTACTTCCCGACGGCACAATCGACTTCAACGCCATCTTGGAATACCTCCAGAACAACGTGGAGAGGACGGTGGCGATATGCCGAAAGACGGCCGATTTGGTCGAAGAGGGAAGGAAGGTGGCGCTCCTCACGTCTAGAAGGGACCACGCGTATTCCATGCTTTCCACCCTGAAAAAAATGGGGGTATCATGCGGATGCGTGACCGGGGAGACCAAGAAGAGGGAAAGGAGGGACACGTTGGGGAACCCCGACGATTGGGACGTCATCGTATCCACCGTCCAACTCTTCAAGGAAGGGCTCGACATAAAGGCCTTGGACACCGTATTCATCGCGTTGCCGTTCAAGGACGCCGTCGGAATACAGCAAAGCGAAGGTAGGGCGGAAAGGCCCATGGAAGGGAAGAAGGATCCGCTGTTCGTCTTCGCCTTCGACAAAAACCTGCCCTACTGCCAGCAAGCCGAGAAAAAGATGCGCAGGGTGGTGAATAGGAGGCGCACATGAAAACCGTCATAAAGGCGTATTGCGTGTACAGGCAATTATACGGATACCTATGCTACGATGGGTTCCATTACGACGATTTGGGGTGGTACCGGCAGGACGAAATCCCCGCAAAAGGCGTATCCATTCTCTGGTTTAGGACCAAGAAGGAGGCCGATTGCTGGAGGAACCGCCTGCCCATGAACAAAAAAGGATGGTTCGGCGTGTGCGACACCGAGACCAAGGAGGTCAGGCTGACCATCGAGACGGGAGGAGATCTGATATGGGATTGAAATCGAAGGAAAACGGGAACAAAGGGGAGGCCATAGTGCTGGCTTTCTTCAAATCGAAGGGCTATTGGGCCCACCTCACCGGGCGGAATAGCAGCGGGGGACAACCCGTCGACATCATCGCCCTGAGGGGATGGTCGGCCAACGTCCTGTGCGACGCGAAATACGTGTCTTCGCACAAAAACCTAAGGTTCTATCTCGAAGAGGATATCCAAGCCGACCAACTGACGAGCCTGAAGTACGCAAGGGACTTCTCCAAGGTCCAAAACTTGGGGTTCGCCATCGTCTTCGAGGGCTTCGAGGACAAGCCGAGGTTCCTGACCCTGAAGGTCTACGAGGCCTTGGTCGGGGCGGGGGAGAAGGGCGTGTACATGCATGAACTGCCGACGATGGAGGAAATGGAGGCAAAGGTATGGAGCCGAAGACGATAGACGGGATGGAGGTGGTGGAGTACCGCAACCTCCAAAACGGCCAATCGGCCATGGTTACGTATGCGGGCCAAACCATCACGTTGGACTTGGGCGGAAAGCCGCTGGAAGAAACGCTGGACGCCTCCTATTGCGCCTTCGTCAGGGATAGGGAAAGCCCCTCTAGGATAAGGGCGCTGTCCATCGATGGAAAGCCATTGTACCGCCCGGAGACCATGTCGCTGAAGGAGGCGCTGTCCCTGAAGGCGATGTTCCTAGACGGGTTGTTCCCGGGTCTTGAAGGATACGCCTTCGACTGCATAAGGAGGTTCTCCCCGGAGACGATGGACTACTGCCTGTCCTACATGCCGACTAGGAGGGCCGGCATCCCCACGTCGGTGAGGCAGAAGGTCTACGCCAAATGCAAGGGCCATTGCGCCTACTGCGGAAAAAAGATCCGCATCGACGAGATGCAGGTCGACCACGTGGACAGCCACTACCGCCACCAAGGGAAGGACGAGTTGGACAACTACCTACCCGCCTGCAAGGACTGCAACGGCCTAAAATCGGATTACCTGTTGGAGGAATTCCGGAACGTCCTGATACCATCCTGCGCTTGGTCCAAAAGCGGCAGGAAGGGGGCGATAGCGAAGGCCTACAGACTCAATGGGATATCCAAAAGGAAAATCGTGTTCTATTTCGAAAAGATGGAGGAAGAAAAATGAAATTCTCTAAAATAGGCCTAGAAGAGGCCTTGGAGCAAGCGACTAAGGCATTCGGGCCCCTATGCAACCCATCCGCGATATCGGATGCGCTGAACGGGGTGTCGTTGCCGACTAGGGCGACCGCCAATTCCGCCGGCTACGACTTCTATTCGCCGTTCGCCGTCGAGGCGAAGGCCGGGCAAACCGTCAGGATCCCCCTCTTCGTGAAGGTGGAAGATATGCCGAAGGACGCGGTCCTGCTCATCTTCAACCGCTCGGGACTATCCCTCAGGAAGGGCCTTAGGCTCGACAACGGAGTCGGTGTGGTGGACGCGGACTATAGGCTTGGCATCGGATTCCAAGCCACCGCGACGGAGGACATATCCATAAAGGCGAACGAGCGCATATGCCAAGGGATCTTCGTCCGCTACCTTACGGTCGACGAAGACCACGCCAAAGGCGAGAGGAAAGGCGGATTCGGATCCACCGGGAGATAGGATGGGGAGAACCCATCCTTTTCCTTCGCAAATAAGTAAACAAAATTGTTGACATAGTTTAAGTAATTCGTTAACATAATGGGGAAGATGATATCTTCTGAAAGGAAAAAACGTCTATGGCAGAGACAAAGAATTTCTTCCCCGTCGTTTATCTAAGGAACGGCGACGCCTGTGTGGGGAGCCCTTGCAAGAGCGAGGACGAGTGCAGGGCGGAACTCAAGAAGGCTATTTTCAAACATAAGGGGATGGTGAAGGCCACCACCTATATGGTCAGGGAAAGCGAATCCACGACCGACCTCTTCGGATCCCCGAAGTCTAGGGACTTGATGCAGGACAAAAAGGTCTTGGCGGAATTGGGGGTGTCCAAAAATGCTTAGCGTCGTGTTGCACAACGTAAACTTCAAAAACAAAAAGACCGGAGACTGCGTGGTCAGGGCGGTGGCGGAAGCCGCGTCCCTCCCATACAAGGAAGCGGCGAGGATGCTCTTCGACGAATGGATGAGGACCGGTTACGAAATGACCGACAACAAATGCGTGACGAAGGTTTTGGAAACGCTGGGATTCGTCAAGATGAAGAAACCGTTCAAGCCCACCGGCCATACCTACATGGCCAAGGAGATGGACGAGGTCATGCCCGCCGGTTCGGTGGCCGTCGTTCAGGTGGCCAACCACCTAACCTGCGTCAAGGGCGGAAGCCTAATCGATACATGGGACTGCTCTAGGAAGAGCGTCTATGGATATTGGGTCAAGGAACGCTCCCAGACATGCGTCACCGACAGCGACGGAAAGCAAACGAAAGCGAGGATAGAACTATGACGTTGGTATTCTTGCTGGTCGCTTCGTTCCTGTTCGACTTACTTCTCGGGGTCTTGGGCGGGTTGGCGATCATACGCCTAAACAAAAAGGAATAGATTTTGCTGTAGGGAGGCGGATAGATAATGGCTATGTACATTAGAACGGAAGATGGACATATATACGAAATAAAAAGTAATGGATATTTTGTTGGTGCTGATGAAAGATGGAACTTATACCATCATTTAAGGCAATGGCAATTAGAATGTAAGCAACGATATGCCGTTAATGCACCTAATGGCTATACAACTTGTATTAAGCAATCCGACAACATCGAGGAATTGTGCGATTTTGTAGACATTCAATACGAAAATGGCGATTGGGAAACCTATTTTTACGAAGAAGAGTTCAGAATGAAACTTCTTTTCAAAAAGGCTAAAAAAGTCTTTTATGGGATAAGAACGGCCAAAGGCCTTATCTACAAAGCCGAAATGAACGAGGAGGGGGGGTTGGAGTTGTTATGAAACGAGAAATAGGTATCTCCATTTTGGTAACGGTCGCTGTTTCCGCAATAGTAACTCTTACGCTTATTGCTGTCGGTTTTGCTTTGCAAAATGATGGGTTGCTACGCATAGCAAGTTATTTAGGCGCGATAAATGTAGGGGTAGTGGTAGTGATTGGCATAATTGGCATTATGCTCGCTTTACAAGATGATTAAGGGATGGGAGTTGTTATGAGAATCTTAAAGCATAAAAAATGGCGAATTGGGAATTGGTTCAATCCAATTTCGAAGCCCGATTCGTATACGGTCGAACTGGATGTGTTCGAATTCGCCGCTTTGCTGGAGGCT
>Ga0310786_10012554_pt1 | contig 10485 bp, 5 predicted proteins | sample AusTroGonzalo_MG_FD_203881 | JGI IMG/M metagenome (GOLD analysis project Ga0310786, IMG submission 203881) | Bovine rumen microbial communities from tropical cattle in Woodstock, Queensland, Australia - Gonzalo_03 (v2) (version 2) | ecosystem: Host-associated > Mammals > Digestive system >... | reverse complement strand
TTTTACATAGGGCGATGAGTAGAAAGCGCCAGCGCGATAATTGATGCGTTTTGAGTAGCGGCGGTCGTAGCGGGCCGGCACATATTCAATGCCCGTGTTCACGCGGAAACGGTTCTCGTAAGCTCCTGTGGCTGGTGACAGCGTTTTGGTGGTGGCATCAAACTGTGGTGTCGTGCAATTTCCCCATTGTTCAAAGGTGAAGTCGGCAGCTAACGTGAGGCGTTCTGCGTGTTCCCAGGCAACGCCAAGGCTGTACGTCCACGGAATCTGATAGCCCTTTTTCGTGTAGGTCGTATCGCTGGTCTCGATGTGCGTTGATTCGCTGTTGATAGTGTGGCCAAGCCCCACGGTAGCACCGAGAGTCAGACGGTTCCTGCTGTTGAGAAGTGTCTGGTATTGAACGCCAATGTCGCCCTTCCACGTGAACAGGGAACTGGTGTCATATACGCGGATATTATCGCCAGAAATGGTAGCACCGTTCTGGGTCGTGGATTCTTGCATGTAATGGTTGATGTTGCCCCACAAAATGCCGAAATTGGCTCCGAAGGAGAAACCCTTCAAAGGCTCCCAACCAGCACCTATGTAAGCCTGATGCAGGCCGCCCGTAGTTTGCATGCCAGTGGGGTCGGCGCTCTTAAACTCTTGATGTGTGATGATTGTGGGGTCATTCTTTGCAGGCTTGTCAGTATAGAAGCTGTAGCCGATGCGGGTGTAAGGAACGAAGCCTAAGCTCATACCCAGGTTTTTGCGCAGGCGGAAGGCTGCGTTCACGAAATCGAACGACGTGTTGTTGAGTGTCTTACTCATACCGTCCTGCTTCATGAAGGTTCGCTGAACGCTGAGTCCCACGTCAAAAATAAACGTCAGTGAGTCGATGGCCGAATAGCTGGCGGGGTTCTGTTGATTGATGCGGTAGCTGGAACGCAAGCCCTGGGCGACACCACCCATAGAACGGTTGAAACTCTGTGACTGATCGGTCGGTAAACCGAGTCCGAAACGCGAGTAAGAGGAGTTTGTGCCGTTGGATTGCGCTTGGAGATGATTGAATGCCCATGCGCACAGGCAGCAGAAGAGTAGAAGTCTATATTTTAAACAGCTCATTGTCGGGTTGTTAAATTCGTTTATTGTGGTCGAGAATATGGTTTAATCCTCTTGGCACGAGAATTTGGTCTGCAAAGATGGGACTTTTTATTGTGTTGACAAAATGATTTAGGTCTCCGCCCGTTAAAAAAACCAAAAGCGAGGGATATTTCTCTCGGAAATGGTGGATATAACCCTCAATCTCATGGCGCATCCCCTCAATGATGCCAGCCCGAATGGCTGTCTCGGTGTCGTAGCCCAATTCAGGTGTCGGTCCTTCGGCCTCAACGAGCGGCAGGCGAGGGAAATAGTCGTCGATGGCACGGAAACGTGCATGTATTCCCGGGGCAATATTGCCTCCGAGATAGGCCCCTTCTGCCGATACGAAGTCAAACGTGATGCAACTGCCTGCGTCGATGACGAGCAAGGGCTTTCCGGGCGCTTGCATCCATGCTCCTACAGCGGCAGCCAGACGGTCTGACCCCAGTGTCTCGGGTGTGCGGTAGCAGTTGCCGATGGGGATGGGAGTGGCGCTGCTGAAGCGGAGAGTGGGGCAGGGGAGCGCCTGCAAACGGTTCTCGGCTTCGGCGGGCAGGTTGAAGACCGACGAGACAATGGCAGCTTCGGTGTCTTCACCTATTTCGGCCAGAAAACAGAGGTCGTGACCATACTCCTGTTCGTGGCGCACCAGTTGGCCGTTGTCGAACAGGTAGAATTTGCTGGCTGTGTTGCCGATGTCAATGACGAGATTCATTTGCGGGCGCAAAGGTAAGCAATTTTTATGAAACTGCGGGCTTCTGACCAGTGATTTCCGTGTCATATAACCCTTTTTTCTTATTTTTAAGGTTCGCAAGCGTAGAAAATCGATTTTTATCCATCAAAAGTCGTAAATTATGATTACCTTTGCGCCCGTTTATGAGAAGGCTGTTTTTCTTTCTTATTCTTCTGTGCACGGGTATCGGCGTATCAGGTGTTTATTCTCAGGAGGTTGACTCCTCGGAGAATGAATACGTGGATTCTACGCTGCAAGTGAGTCTGCTCACTTGTTCACCCGGACAGGCCGTGTATGAACTTTACGGTCACACAGCCATTCGTGTGAAGAACGAACGGCACAGATGGGACTATGTCTTCAATTACGGAGTCTTTGATTTCCATCAGCCTCACTTCGTAGGGCGGTTTGTGTTGGGCGAATGCGATTATATCGTATTCCCTTACCGTTTCGATATCTTTCGCGAAGAGTATGCCACGCGTGGCTCTTCCATCACTGAGCAGGTGCTGAACCTGACTCCCCAAGAGGCCACCAGCCTCATGCAAGCTCTGTTGGAGAACTGTGATGCCAGCAAACGCGTTTATCGCTACAATATTTTCCGCGACAACTGCACCACGAAAGCCCGCGACATCATCGAGGAGCACATTCAGGGCTATGTGATTTATCCGATGCAACGGCAGCACCACACGTTCCGGACGCTGCTGCATGAATACACCGCAGGTCACGCGTGGGCTGAGGCTGGCAACGACCTGCTGTTGGGCGAAGATGTTGATACGCTGATCAATGAGCGAGACGAGATGTTTGCTCCCCTCTACTTGATGAATTATTTCGATGGCGCGATGATCGACCGTGGGTTGGGGCGTTATGATTCCCTGGTTCGCGTGCGTCGGGTCCTGCTTGAAGAGAACCAGGTTCGTCAACAGCTTGCTGCCGAGGAAGAGCCCTCGTTCCCCATCAGCCCTTCTGTGCTTGGTTGGGGACTGCTGATTGTCGGTGTGGCAACAGGCGTGTGGGAAGTCCGTCGCCGCCGTGCACTGTGGGGCATGGATGCCGTGCTCATGACTTTTCAGGGAGTGGCAGGACTGCTCTTGGCTTTCATGGCTCTGTTCTCCAGTCATCCGGGTGTCGCGTCAAATTGGCAGATATGGGTGTTGAACCCTCTCGCCCTGCTGTTTGTGGTCGCTGTCGTGAAGGCTGAACGCCGCAAGCGCCCTTGTTTGTACCATCCCGTGGCAGGTCTTCTGCTTGCCCTTTTCCTGATTCTTTATGTCTGGCTTCCGCAGGATTTCAGTTCGCTGACAATGCCTTTGGCACTCCTTTTGCTGAGTCGGGCTTTGACCCATATTCTCATTGACCGCCGACGGTCATGACCGAAACAATGAAGAAAAAAGTTATACATCATACAGCTCACAACAATCGCTGGCTGACCTCGCTTATTGCGATGTTGGCAGTGCTGAATGTTGAGGCTCAGAATTCGGAGCATCTGCCGCGCCTCGTTGTCAACATCCTGGTTGATCAGCTGCGCACAGATTATATGGAAGCCTTCGTGCCGCTGTATGGCGAAGGCGGTTTCAAGCGGCTGATGGCCGACGGGCGTTATTTTTCTGATGCCCAGGTGCCTTTCCGTGCCCCCGACCGTGCTTCTGCAGCTGCCAGCCTCACGACCGGCGCTGTTCCCTACGACCACGGAATAGCGAGTATGATGTGGCTGTCGCGCGAGACCTTACAGCCTGTCTTCTGCGTGGATGACGTCCGCTATCGGGGTCATCAGACCTTTGAGAAGACATCGCCGTGCTATCTGCTCACGACCACCATCTCCGATGAGCTGGAACTGGCCACGGGCGAGTGCTCGGTGGTTTATAGCATCGCTCCAGAGCGCGAGATGGCTGTCCTCATGGCCGGTCACGTAGCTGACGGAGCTTTTTGGCTGAACGAAGAAAACGGCTCATGGTGCGGAACGAACTATTATGGCGACTACCCCAACTGGGCATCGGCTTACGAACGCCAATATTCACTGGGTAAGAAGATAGGTCGCCTCGCGTGGGAGCCCGTCTATGACGGTGGCCTCCATTCCTTCCACTATTTTCAGGGCGCTGTCGATGAGAAGTCCACCAACTTCAAGCACACATTCGAGGGTGACGGGCGTTTTCGTTCCTTCAAGAACTCGGCGCTCGTGAACGAGGAGACCGTGAATTTTGTCAAGCGCTGTTTGGAGAACTCCTATATCGCCCGCGACTACGTTCCTGACCTGCTCCATATCGGTCTCTATGCCGGTAACTATGAGCATCAGAGTGTGATGCGTTGTCCGTCGGAGATGCAAGACACTTATGTGCGGCTCGATCGCGCGCTGGAAGACCTGATCACGTCGGTTGAGACCATCGCCGGCAAGGGGCAGGCCCTTTTCATTCTGTCTTCCACGGGTTATGCTGACAGCGATGCCGACAACATCGATTTCGGCAAATACCGCATCCCATCGGGGACGTTCTCGATGCAGCGTGCATCCATGCTCCTGAATATGTATCTGACGGCTTTGTTCGGTCAGGCACAGTATATCGATGGCACGCGTGACCAACAGATTTACCTGAACCGCAAGCTCATGGAGCAGCGGCAGCTCAATTCCAATGAGGTGCTGGCCCGCTGTGAGGAATTCTTGTCCCAAATGGCTGGCGTCAGGGATGTCTATACCTCTAGCCGCCTGACGATGGGCGCTTGGGTGAAAGGACTCGACCGCGTACGTTCCAGTTGGAACATCAACCGCTCCGGCGATATCCTGTTAGAGGTGAATCCTGGGTGGAAGATTGTCAATGAAGACAATACAGAATATGTCAACCAAGGCGAGGCTTATCTGTCCTACCCCTTGTTCTTCATGGGTGCTGAAATCACGCCAGACCGCATCGGGACATCCGTTAGCACAGCAGCCATCGCGCCTACGCTGGCCCGCTGCCTGCGCATCCGCGCTCCCAACGGCAGCCGCGAGGCACCACTAGTTTTGAAATGAGGAAGTCCCTCCCCGCTCCCCCTAAATGGGGAGGTGGTTACCTTTAAAAAATGTCCAATTGTAAATTGTCAAATTGTAAAATATACATATGAATTTCATTAAATTTATTAGTAACCTGTTCGGCACCAAGAGCGATCGCGATATGAAGCAGATTCAGCCGCTCGTGGATGAGGTGCTGAAGGTCTATCCGGAGATTAGTGCACTCAGCAACGATGAATTGCGTGCGCGTACATTAGTTCTAAAGGAGCAGATTCGTGAGGCTGGCAAGACCCTGCGTGCTCAGATTGATGAGTTGAAGGCAAAAATCGAACATACAGATATTCAGGATCGTAAGCCCATCTTTGATAAGATTGACAAGCTGGAGAAGGAAATCATGGAGGAGTACGAGAAGGTGCTCAATGCTATTCGACCTGTGGCCTTTGCCATCGTCAAGAGCACGGCAGAGCGCTTCACCAACAACGAGAACATTGAGGTGACGGCCACAGATTTCGACCGTGAACTGGCAGCTCGCCACGACTTCGTAGATATAGAGGGCGACAAGGCCATCTACCATAACCACTGGGTGGCCGGCGGCAACGAGACGCTCTGGAATATGGTTCACTACGATGTGCAGCTTTTCGGCGGTACAGTGCTCCATCAGGGTAAGATAGCCGAGATGGCTACGGGTGAGGGTAAGACCCTTGTGGCTACGCTCCCCGTGTTCCTCAACGCCTTGACAGGTAACGGCGTTCATGTGGTCACGGTCAACGACTATCTGGCCAAGCGTGACTCCGAATGGATGGGACCGCTCTATATGTTCCACGGTCTCAGCGTCGATTGCATCGACAAGCACCAGCCCAATAGCGAGGCACGCCGTCGTGCTTATCAGGCTGACATCACTTTCGGAACAAACAATGAGTTCGGCTTCGACTACCTGCGCGACAATATGGCTACCTCCCCGGAGGACCTCGTGCAGCGCTCCCACAACTATGCCATCGTCGATGAGGTGGACTCGGTGTTGATTGACGATGCCCGTACGCCGTTGATCATCAGTGGTCCCGTGCCCAAGGGCGACGACCAGATGTTCGAGGAGTACCAGCCGCTCGTAGAGAAACTCGTGGGCGTACAGCGCCAGCTGGCTACTCAGTATCTCGCTGAGGCCAAGAAGCTGATTGCCGAGGGACAGGCCGATGATGACAAGGAGAAGACCGCTGCGGGTTTCCTGTCGCTCTTCCGCTCCTACAAGGCACTGCCCAAGAACAAGCCCCTCATCAAATATCTCTCCGAACCTGGCATCAAGAGCGGAATGCTCGCCACCGAAGAGATTTACATGGAGAATAACAACAAGCGTATGCCCGAGGCTGTGGAGCCGCTGTTCTTCGTTATCGACGAGAAGCTCAACAGCGCAGACCTCACCGACAAAGGTAATGCCTGGTTGTCTAAGCAGGTCAACGACAACGACCTCTTCATCCTGCCCGACATCACGGCACAGTTGTCCCATCTCGAAGGCGATACTACCCTCAGTGACGAGGAGCGCGTGCAGAAGAAAGACCAGCTCTTTACTGACTATGCCGTCAAGAGCGAGCGTGTTCACACCATCCAACAGTTGCTGAAGGCCTATGCCATGTTCAACCTCAACGAGGAGTACATCATCGTCGATGGTGAAATCAAGATTGTGGATGAGCAGACGGGTCGCGTCATGGAAGGTCGCCGCTGGAGCGACGGTCTGCACCAGGCTGTCGAGGCCAAGGAACACGTGAAGGTGCAGGCTGCCACGCAGACCTTCGCCACCATCACCCTGCAGAACTATTTCCGTATGTACCACAAGCTCGCTGGTATGACAGGTACTGCCGTTACCGAGGCTGGTGAGTTCTGGGATATCTATAAGCTCGATGTCGTGGAGATTCCCACGAACCGCCCCGTCATCCGCAATGACCAGAACGACCGCGTCTATAAGACCCAGCGTGAGAAGTACAATGCCGTCATCGCTGAGGTGGAGAAGATGCGCAATAGCGGCCGCCCGACTCTCGTGGGTACAACCTCTGTCGAGATATCTGAGCTGCTGAGCAAGATGCTCTCGCTTCGTAAGATTCCACATCAGGTGCTGAATGCCAAGCTCCACCAGAAGGAGGCTGACATCGTGGCCCTTGCCGGTCAATCGACCAACGGCCTCGGTGCTGTCACCATTGCCACCAACATGGCTGGTCGTGGTACGGATATTAAACTGTCACCCGAGGTGAAGGAGGCTGGCGGCCTGGCCATCATCGGCACAGAACGCCATGAGAGCCGCCGTGTTGACCGTCAGTTACGCGGACGTTCCGGTCGTCAGGGCGACCCGGGTAGCTCCGTGTTCTTCGTGTCTCTGGAGGACAAGCTCATGCGCCTCTTCGCTTCCGAGCGCATCGCCAAGGTGATGGACCGTCTCGGCTTTGAGGATGGTGAGATGATTGAGCACCCGATGATCAACAGCAGTATCGAGCGCGCCCAGAAGAAAGTCGAGGAAAACCACTTCGGTGTTCGTAAGCGCCTGTTGGAGTACGACGATGTGATGAACAAACAGCGCACCGTCATCTATGAGAAGCGTCGTCATGCCCTCATAGGTGAGCGCCTTGGCATGGATATCGCTGATATGCTCTACGATCGCGTTTGCAATATCCTCGACAACTGTGCCGACCACGCGCAGATGAAGGACCAGTTCATAGAGATCTTCGCCATGGAGATTCCCTTCACCGAGAGCGACCTCGTCGAGATGCGTCGTCCCGACCTGGAGGAGAAAGCTTATCAGGCTGTGCTGGAGCGTTTCCGCCAGAAGACCGACCTGATTGCTTCCGAGGCCTTCCGCGTCTTCAAGTCTATCTACGATGGCCCCAATGGTCAGGAGTGGAAAGACCGTCCCGTAATGGTTCCCATTGTGGATGGCCGTCGCGTATATAATATAGGTGGTGTCTCGCTCCAGCAGACCTGCGACAGCGAGGGACGCGCCATCGTCACCGCCTTCGAAAAGGCTATCATGCTCCACGTCATTGACGAGGCTTGGAAGGAGAACCTGCGCGAGCTTGATGAACTCAAGCACTCCGTGCAGAACGCCAGCTACGAGCAGAAAGACCCGCTCCTCATCTTCAAGCTTGAGAGTGTGCAGCTCTTCGACAAGATGGTCAACCGCATCAACAACCAGACCATCAGCATCCTCATGCGCGGTCAGGTTCCTGAACAGCAGGTGCAGGCTCCCGACGATGCCGCCCAGCAGCGAGCTGCCTACGAGGCTCAGCGCCGTGCCCGTGCCGCCGCCGCACAGCGTGCACAGTATCAGGCTGGCCGCGGAGGTGCTCCCGCCCAGCAGGCCCCCACGGACCTCAACGATCCCGCTCAGCAGGCCGCAGCCGCTCAGGACACCCGTGCCCAGCAGCCTCGCACGCCGTTCCAGGCCGAGAAGCTGCCCAACCGCAATGACCCGTGTCCTTGTGGTAGCGGCAAGAAATTCAAGAACTGCCACGGCCGTAACCTCTAAAAAATACATATTAAGATGAAAACCTATCGTTACCTCCTGTTGGCGGGCATTTTGGTGTCTGCCTATGTAGGCGCTTGGGCCGCCGTCAATCCTCGTCCGTTCACCATCCCTGCCATTCACGAGTGGCGGGGTGGGGAAGGGCAGTTCACCCTCACTCCCCAGAGCCGCATCCTCTACGCCGATGCCCGCCTGCGCGGTGTCGCTGAGTCGCTGGCCAGCGACTTGCGGACCACCACGGGACTGCAACTGTCTGTTGCAGAAGGCAAGAAAGCCTCTGATGCTGACATCCTCTTTGTCTATCGTCCGCAGAAAAAACTCGGCGCAGAGGGCTATACCGTTGACATTGACAAGTCCATCCGCATCGAGGCCACTGAACGCGGTGCTTTCCACGCCGCACAGACTATCCTTCAAGTGGCGTTGCAACATCGTTCTTCATTATCTTTCCCGAAAGGAAAGATAACCGACCGCCCCGACTATCCCATGCGTGGTCTTGTCATGGATTGTGCGCGCAAGTACATCCCGCTGGACTATCTGCGCCGCCTCGTCCGCACGATGGCATACTACAAGATGAATACGTTGGAGGTGCACCTCAACGACAATGGCTTCCCTCCCTTCTTCTACAACGACTGGAATCAGGTCTATGCTGCCTTCCGCCTAGAGAGCGACCTCTTCCCCGGCCTCACTGCCGAGGACGGTAGCTACACAAAGGCTGAGTTCCGTCAGTTCATCCTCGATGCCGCTACGATGGGCGTGGAGATCATTCCGGAGATAGACGCCCCGGCTCACAGCCTCTCCTTCACCCATTACCGTCCCAGTCTTGGCAGCCAGGAGTTTGGAATGGATCATCTCGAGCTTACCAACCCTGAAGTGATTCCTTTCTTGGATAGCCTCTATGCCGAGTATCTCGGTGGCCCGAATCCTGTCTTTGCCTGCCCGCGTGTTCACATTGGAACGGATGAATACAGCAACAAGCGTCAGGATATTGTGGAGCTGTTCCGTGGTCTCACCAACCACCTCATCAACACCGTCGAGGGCTACGGCAAGCAGGCCGTCCTCTGGGGTGCGTTGACCCATGCTCGCGGCGAGACACCCGTGAAGGTGGATAACGTGCTGATGCTGGCCTGGTACAACGGCTATGCCCAACCCGACTCCATGCATACACTTGGCTATCAGTTGGTTTGTGTGCCAGACCGCTCCACGTATATTGTGCCTGCTGCTGGCTACTACTACGACTATCTGAATATCCCTTATCTCTACAAGGATTTCTCGCCGGCCAACATCGCTGGCGTGCGTTTCAAGGAGCGTGACCCGCAGATAGAGGGCGGTATGTTCGCCGTATGGAATGACATCGTAGGCAACGGCATTGCCGTGGCCGACATACATCATCGTGTGATGCCTGCCCTGCAGGTCATTGCTGAGAAGACCTGGGCTGTTGATACTGTTCGTACCTGTGAGGAATGGCAACGCCTTGCTGCGGGCATAGGTGAGGCTCCGGGTATCAACGACCTCGGTCGCTATCCCGTAGGTGTTGTTCTGCAAAAAGATGATGTGGCAGCAGGCTCTGTCCGCGATATCCCCTTCATCGGCTGGCCCTATCGCGTCAGTTTCGATGTGGAAGCAGCTCTGGAAGCTCGTGGCACTGCCCTCTTCCGTTCCGATGACGCTGAGTTCTATCTCTCTGACCCCGCCACGGGACGCCTCGGCTTCATCCGCGACGGCTACCTCTTCAGCTTTAAACACTCGCTGCGACCTGGTGTGAAGGAGCACATCGCCATTGAAGGTGACAACCGCGAAACCCGTCTCTATGTCAATGGTTGTCTCATAGAGACACTTGCACCTCAGCTCCGCACCTTCCCCAACGACAAGTCTTTCAAGATAATCCGCACCCTCCAGTTCCCCCTTCAGCGTACCGATGCCGCCCTCAGCAGCCGCATCACCAACCTGAAGGTCGAGAATATCGCAAAGAGATAATAGGATCTTCGCTTTTCACTCCTAGGACTATCGTCCTTCACTCCTATGGGTGAAAGCCTTTCGTCCTTGGACCGTAACCCATCACTCCTAAGACAAACGGGTGTTCCACCTTGGAGCACCCGTTTGCTATTAAATGACGTCAAGCGCAAAACGTGACGCCACTCGCTGTTGCGCGTCAAT
>Ga0310786_10012553_pt1 | contig 10485 bp, 10 predicted proteins | sample AusTroGonzalo_MG_FD_203881 | JGI IMG/M metagenome (GOLD analysis project Ga0310786, IMG submission 203881) | Bovine rumen microbial communities from tropical cattle in Woodstock, Queensland, Australia - Gonzalo_03 (v2) (version 2) | ecosystem: Host-associated > Mammals > Digestive system >... | reverse complement strand
GCATGAAGTATTCGTCCGACGAGGCCGCAAGGCGTTCCGCCTCCCGAACTGCTCCGGCGATGCTTTCCTCCGCCGGCGTGAGAACAAGCTCCGCCCCCAGCGCACGGATGATCTTCTTTCGTTCCTCACTCATATTTTCCGGCATAACGATGATCACCCTGTAGCCCATCCGGGGACCGCAGAACGCCAGCCCGATCCCGGTGTTGCCGCTGGTAGGTTCGATAATCGTCATTCCTTTTTTCAGCAAGCCTTTTTCCTCGGCGTCGCGCAGCATCCCCAGGGCGATACGATCCTTGATGCTGCCGCCCGGATTCAGGAACTCGGCCTTGGCAAAAATGTTATATCCCGTTGATTCCTTCAAGGAGATCAGCGGGGTATCGCCAATCAGGTCAATAACGCTTTCTACATAACTGCTGACGTGTTTTTCCGATTTCATTTGTTACATCCCCTGAATTCCAGAATGCCGACCTTTCCATGTTCCAGAAAAAACATGGATTTCAATATATTCCGAAAAAGACTTTTTGATCGATGCGTCGCTTGAAAAAGTCCGTGAACAGGTTTAATATACACGTCCACCCCCCAAAAATCAAATGCCGCAAGGTGGTCGGCGCATACAAAGCATACCAGGTAATCAGATACACCGCATCTTACCGCATGCGGAGTCTGCCCGCGCTGTCATCCGGTCGGATCGACGTGCTCCAGAAGCCGCTGCTGATTCTCGGCATCGTTCTGATCGTGCTGGGCGTATTCATCTGGTTTCATGGCGCCGTCGTATCGAGACTGCTTGACGGCATCGTACAGAATCGCCTCGTGACTACGGGGATTTACGCATGGGTACGCAATCCACTCTATACGGCATTCATATGTTCGCCTGCATCGGGGTGATCCTCCTGGCGGGAAACCTCTGGTTTTTCTTCCTGCCGTTCGTATTCTGGGGCCTCATGACCGTGGTGATGAAGCACACCGAGGAGAAATGGCTGCGGGACCTGTACGGGAAGCAGTACGACGCGTATTGCAGCCGGGTCAACCGCTGCTGGCCCTGGTTCCCGCGGAAGAAATGAAGATAACAATACGATGAAGCAGTATGAGATCACGGTCCATGAGTTCGGGAAACATAATTTCGAGTCCGTTTTTCATCCGCCATGCCCTGTTCAATACTGGTACGGCGAGGCGGAACGTCCGCCCGCAAGTGGGACATCGCGTACATGAGAAAGGTATTCCCCGATACGGTCTTCGTGGAGAACAAGGGGCAGGACCATGCGGAGTTCTTCACGCTCCACCCGGAGGAGTTCTGCGAGCAGATGGAAAAGCTTATCGTAAACAGGCGTAATCCTTCTTCCAATATCCGGTCGACATCGTTCCTTTCGCAGATGACAGTAAGACACAATTGTCATTCTCCCGGCGTTACGATCAAAAACGCTAATCTCATAAAAAAAGTCATCTTTTTTAAAAAAAACATTTGAAACACGGTCCTGATATGCTATATTTATTTATCAGATTTTTTAGCCCTAATCAAAGAGAAAAAACTCTCAACCCTCCGGTCTCAGAAGAGCCGGGCAGAAAGAACAAGACTATGAAACACATTCTTCCGCTCATCATCCTCGCGTTCCTCGGCGCGACCGCTCCCGTGTTTGCTGATCCCGCGTTTACTGATCCGGTATTCGATGGCATTACTTTTAATGATATAGATCCTTATACGAACCAGTACTGGCAAGGCGATGGCAACGGCAGTTACTACACGATTCGATTTAACGGTTCGGGCACATTCTATCTTTCGAGCATCCGCAACAGTAACTATGGGGTTCAAAATGAATATTTAACTAATTCCATATATGGCATCACCCATTATGGATACATTGATTCCAATAATAAGCTCCACAAATTCGAAATCAACGATCCGGATAATATCGTGGAATTCACGTCAATGTCTGAATCAGCACCAGGGCTTACTGTTACGCGTGAAGGATATTTTCTTGGAAATTTCGAGGCGGGCCAAGAGATTCAGATCTATCTCGATGGTAATATTAATGGAAATGCGGTTTGGACCGCAACCAACTCGCCGCAGACAGATATCTATTCGTCCAGATTTGGAGGAAAAACCGATCTCTCTAATCCTTCCATGCGCGTGGGTCAGCTGTTTTTCGGCGACGAAAATAGTTCGGAAATGAATTTCAGTATTGTTGCCTCAGGCCAGAGCTATGTCGTCGGCGGAGATAATGGCGGCCCTGCCGGTTCTCCGCTCCCCGGCGGTTTTTCGATTGCTCTGGTCTCCGGACTCTTCGCGCTCGGGTTCTGGTATGTCCGCAGCAGAAAAACCATTGAGGCCTGAGTCTATCATTCATGGTGCATTCTTTTTTGAACGGATTCTGATGAAATTCGCCCTGGTTGGAAAACTGACCGGGGCTTTTTTTATGAATCGCTGACTCAAATGCAACGGGAAGACGGCTTCGCGATATGATCTCGAAACGAACAAACAAGACCAAAATCATTCTGGTCGTAATCCTCGTATCGGTCATGCTGCTCACGAGTCTCGGTTTTCTGGGGTATTTCGGGGGCAAGACGATGCGCCGAAGCCATCTGCGCGTGGAGGCGAGGGAAGCCTTTGCCGCGGAGGATTGGAAAAAAGCGGAAAAACTGCTAAATGAATATGTCCAAAAGGATCCCAACAGCGAGGAGGATTATGTCCGCCTTGCACAGGTCTACCGGCACTTCGGCGATACGAACAGGGAAATGCTTTGCTGGTACTGGGCCAGCTCACTGAACCCGCTGAAGCCGGAGTACTGGAATGCTTATACCGCGTGCGCCATGAACGCCCGCGACTTCCGGCACCTTTACACGAGCCTGAGCCGCAGAATCCGTTTGGGCAAGAGTCTGCCATCGAAGGATCAGATGCTGTACCTGATCTGCGCGGTCATGACGAACCGAGCCAAAGATGCAGAACAATCCTATGCACGCATGATCGAGGCGGATCCGGAGGCATTCCGGCAGAATGATCTCGCCCGGTATGCGGAATTCCTGGTAACAATAAACAAACTCACCGAGAGTGAGCGCTCGTTGTTTATCGAACAGGGCCTCCAGTCGGACGATTCCTTCGTCCGGCTGGAATCCATCCTGTTTTATCTCGGTGACCTCAGATCATCCGGCCAGGACGCGGATTCCATTGATGAACAGATGGTATCGATGCTGAAGCAGGCGGCGGGGTTTAACCGATTTGCCGGGACTCCGTATCTGGCGAACTATTACTTTTCCCGGTTCAAATTCAGTTCCGTCATTGAAGTCCTCGAGCCCTTTCTGGAGGACATCGAGCACTTCCCGATGTCCATTCTTTATGCGGAAAGCTGCGTATATAGAGCAAAGCCGGAGAAACTCAAAACGCTTGCCAACCGTTACCGCACCCTCGGGCAGAAATACCGTCTGCTGGCCTCCTATTTCGATGCTCTGTACGATTTCAGTCAGGGCTCGGGAAACAACGACAATCTAGCCAAACACATGCAGGAAGTCGGCGAAATCGTGCAGTCTCCTCTTGCAAATCTGATCAAACTCCAGATCGCGCTCAACAATGACTCCTTGGAGAATATCTGCAATATCTTCGAAACGATCATGAAGACCCCGCCGTTCTATGACCTACATGAGCGGGCCCGTTCCGCAGTCCATCATTATTTGAGGGATAAAATCAATAAGGATCCGGAGCTTGCCGGAGATGCGCGGATAATCAGAATCGCTCAGCTCCTTTCGATGCTCGGCAGCCAGGATCCACTCCTGATGCGGATCACGATTTCCGATTTGCTCAAAAAGAAACTCCTGACCCGGCAGATCCTTGAGGAAAACCTGGATGCGTTTCCGGAAGATCAGTATCTTCTGCAGGTGGCCGCCGAATTTGAACTTTTCAACGGCGAACCGGAACGATGCCTGGAATATGTCGAACGGTTTTACGCTCTGGATGTGGAGAGTTCCACGTCCTTCGCTCTCCTGCATATGCTCGCCCTGGAGCTTATGGGGAAAATCGATGAAGCCTCGGAAGAATTTGCCGCCCTGATCGACAATAACGAAATGCCCCCTAAGATCCTCTACCGCTATTTCGAATTCTGCATCAGGAATGAACGCAGGGCGGAGCTATCAGTGATGGCGGACCGTCTGGAAGCCTCGTCTGTGCCGGAAGTAAAGGCGCTTACACCATTCTTCCGGGCGGAGGCACTGTTTCATCAGGAGAAGAAGGAGGAAGCTCTGGATATGCTCGAAACAGCGCAAACGGACCAGCCTGACTTCGCGCTTTATGCGGCGGACAAATTCAGCTCCTGCGGTCGGGTGGACCAGGCGCTTTCCCGCTACCTTGCGCTGGTCGGCAAGCAAGCCGACCAGCGAGTGGTCCTGGCCAATATCGCCGAGATTCAGATGGCCCGGGGTAAGAAGGATGAAGCCCTTTCCTATGCAAAACAATCTTGGGAAACGGATCATGGCAATGTGATCGGCCAGTTTGTCTATGCGCAAATGCTCGCGGCGAATGGATGTTATCAGGATGCGGAAAAAGTCCTCAAGATTCCGAATCGTGCGATTGAGTTGTCAAATGGGGTCAAGGAACTCTGGACAGACATCATGCTCCATTGCGTCCGGGAGGACCTGGCAAAGCGTTCTTTCCAGCGTGCACTCGACCGGGCAAAACACTACCTGATCCTCTTCCCCGACGATGCCACGTTCCTGGAATTCAAGACGCATGTGGAACAGGAACTCAAAAAAGAGCAGAACAGCGGAAAGCCCGAACAATAATCCGCTGTGCTGTATGCAAGAAAGATGGATTCGGTTTCAGCATTTTCCGTTTCAGACAGAAAGAGCGGAAAGCCGTCGCAAATGGTCCACTGCATAACCATGCGGGGCTTCCCGCCCGAAATGTGATACTGAAGGATCAACCGAGGCGCGATTTCAGTTTTTCGACCCATGCCCCGATGCGGGACGAGGTCTTCTACGACTCGTTGTTGTCGTCCAGCGCGAGCCCGCTGAAGCAATGATCAAAGAAATGCTTCCGGTATTTCCCGCGCATCTTCCGCAAATAGGCGAGGGTGATCACGCACGTCTCGTGTTCAATGGCACCATTCACGGGAATCGGCGCGACTCTCACTTGGGATCACTGCTTAAGCAAAGCAATATTACCCTAATACCCTTTTGAAATCAAAAGGTTTTTTTCAGACAGTTATTTCACTGCCACCTTCAAAAACGATTCGATGAGCTCGGATATCTTCTCTCGGTCCTTGATTGCGGACAACCAACGTTCGGGAATGGCATCGAATCCGTAATAGGCTCCCGCAATCTGCCCGTAGACAGCACCGATGGTGTCTGAGTCGCCGCCAAGGTTCACGGCGGCGATCATGCCGTCCTCGAACGTTTCCGTTGTCTGGAAAGCCCACAAAGCCGCCTGGAGCGTAGATACTGCCCAGCCGGAGTTGTCGACCTCATCCCGTGTTTCATAGCTGGATTTTATGGATGTACGGTGTCCTTGCATATGTTCATCAAGCACAGTGTCCATCAGGTCGACGGTTTCACGGACTTTTCCGCTGTTGTGAGTGAGGTCGCTGACCTCATGCAAGATGGTGCGATTGAAGCTGCCGTAGTTTAGAATGTATGATGGGGCAAGCCGCATGATGCTGCCGTTGCCCTGTGATTCCTCGAAGCCGTTGCTGAGACTACCATTCTCAATCGCATAGATCGCTTCCTGCGTGGCATGGCCGACGTCAAACGCATGGGGAAGGCTCGACCAAAAGCCCTCGCGATACCATCGAACGAAGGTGTCGGCAATGTCCTGCAAATCGTACTTCCCACACCTCACCACGCTGTCGGCCACGCAGAATGCCATTGAGGAATCGTCCGTCCAGTACCCAGGAGGAGTGTGGAAGATAGGACATGCCACCATCTCGGTGATGTGCGGGTGATGATCCTTTTCGGAGAACTGGATTGGAGAGCCGAGGCAGTCCCCGACAACCAGTCCCCAGAACATACCGCGAAATCGGGGAAGAAGGTCATCGTTTTCTGACATAGTCAAAGTTCTCCTTTCCGGCATATGTTTCAGTGGCGGTTCAATCGTGTTCAAGAAGACCTTTCCGTCGCCCTTTGTCTTGTTCATGTCCAGACAATCATTGACCAGTTGCATGAAGCTTTCCCATTCCTCCGGATAGTCGTTACAACCGGAAATCAGGATACGGGAAGCCTTCCTTCTCCGGATTGCGAGCTCCCAGAACCGGGTCCCGCCATAGCAATAGCTGTGGTAGGCTCTGCGCCAGCCAGGCAGATTGCATTTTTGCAGTCGGGCGAGGATATCTTCCCAACATTCGGGAGCAAAAATCAGTTCAACATACTGTTCCTTGAGGTCGCCCCAGGATTCCCTCTTTGTACAAACGAGCTTCCGTTTGCCGAGAGACAGTTTGAACGAAATCTGTTCGCCCTCATACCCGTTTTGAACGAAATGGATGCTTGTGACGTCGTCTATCGGGAACTGGACACGTTTGTAAATGTCAATGAAGACCTGACGTTTCTCTCGGTCAACAGAATTTATCCACGCGGCATACGTGATGCCGGAGTCGATTTCCGGCGCAAAAACAGCTGCTTCCGTGCGTGGAATGTAGCCGAGCTTTTCACCTCGGATAAACGGGGCTTCGACCCGAATGGCGTTTGAATCATGTGGATTGTCGGGCTCCCGGACGAGTTTTGCTCGCATGTTTGGCTCCAAATGTTTGATCGTATACTCAAAGTATGGAACAGCAAACGAGCCGACGACGCGCAGATTTTTCACAAACGTATCGCGCGTATTATCCGGCAAGATGGTCGTCTCCTCGAAATGGACCTTTTTGTTCCAGACCTGAGCGGCGCTTTCCTCGTGATGCCGATGAATGAAGTCGGTCCAGATCTGACTTATGATTTCATACACATCCACATCTTGTGGGAAATGCTTGGAATATGGATGATAGAGACCGTAATGTTTCAGATTTGCGATTGCTTCCTTTCTCGTCGGGATTTCATCCGAACACATTTTTGCGGAAAACCATTTGTCAATGCCCAGAACATAGAATGCCATCCAGATGACGCGGGGATCTGCTATAACATATCTGATTTTCCAATCAGAAAACCAAGACTCCGGAATATCGGAAATTCTGATAGTTTTCGGGATGACAATATCTTCTATTCGTGAAGTTCTATGGTCGATCCATTGCCAGGCTTTTTTGCTTGTGCAACGAACGGGGACGCGTTTAGGGACTGTCTTGCAGAATTTGTCCCAGTGCCCGATATAAATACCTTGATAGCCTGCGGTGGCAGAGTGTTTCTGGTGAATGTGAACCTCGAATCCATCTGCGAGGACCTTTCCCGTGACGTAGGGGTAATTGTCAGTGAAGCTTTCAAGATCGACCACAGTGATTTCACCGACGTCCGTGCATACCAAAGCCGCTTCAGGATAAGAGTAGCCTTCTTCCACCAATAGATGCCATTTTGCCATGGGCAGCCTCACTTTCCCTGAGCGCGGCGCTTTATTTCCGCTTGAGTTTCCTGTCCGTGTCTCAATTCGCCCCAGCAGCCCATGTATGCGGCATCGCGAGGGCTGGAATAGCCTTCGTGTACGCTGTCCTTGAAGTTGCCGTAGTCGATCTCCTCGGCAATGTCCTCAACTGCCCTTGCGAAGACGTGCTTTGGAATCTCCATCCGATAGCGATAGTCAGCGTTTGGCGTTGTTGTCGGGGGAGAACATAATTCACGGTCTTCAGACGACAGACTGTCGAGAAGGCGTTCAAGGTCTCCACAGAATCTACCTCGAACAAGCAGAGTGTCGGGCTTGTCGCGGTGCTGAACGGCGGAAAAGAATCCGAGCTTACAGAAAATCCACATGTGTTTTTCCTTTTCTTTTTCGGGGTTAATATATCATTGTGTTCGCGCTTTTTCAAACGCGGTTCCATATTATCTATGCTCTGTTCAGAAGCAAGGCCTTTCCATTGCTTTATCCTGTCTCAATGAATCTTAACGGTACGCCTCATTATTCCAATTGACCATGTGCATTATCTCCTCATTCCTCCTTTCAAATCTCTCCCATGATGCCTTTCTGTGTTCCTCGGCATGCCTGTTACAGTAGTCCCCGAGTATTTGGATAATGACGATAATCACAAGAATAACAATAGAAACAATCCCGTCTATCTCGATTTTGGTGTTTTCTCTACTTGTGCGCCTGGTTCTCATAGGACCTCCACGGTTGCCGATTGTATCGTTTCGGATCGGAATCTCCGTGATTCCGTGTCATCCGATTTTTTCGATCTGAGCTTAATATAGCACGCCACACTGCCATCTAATGTCAGTCTAAATATTTTTTCAAAAAAAAACAGAAAAAGATCCACGCAGGAAGGTGAGCATTCCGCAAATGTTTTGTGCAACAAGAAAGCGGTCTTTCTGAAAAGGGCAGCAAAATTTGTGTTTCGCAAGAATCGTCCAATGTGCAATTATGGCTCCTTTCGATTTGCTTTTCAGTCTGGATTGTGGTATATTTGAGTGATAAATGATTGTCGGCATACGACAAGAACAACAAGAAAGGTTTCTCACATGAAATTCACGATCCTCCTGACAGCAGTTGCCGTTTTTGCCATTGCAACCTTTGTTGTCGCCTGTTCCAAGTCCAAAAATGAAACTCCCTCGAATCCGTCGTCCGAGAAGTTCGTCGACGTAGATGAAGAGGACAACGGCAATACCATCCATGCTCTTCCGGGCGAAATCATCCGCGTCAAACTCCGGTCCAACCCGTCCACGGGATTCTCCTGGGCTTTGGGACCGTTTGAAGACGGGGTTCTCCAAACAAACGGCGAAAGCGAATTCGTTGCCGATCCCCACCGTGAGGGTGAAGTCGGGTACGGCGGATGCGAAATCTGGACCTTCAAAGCCGTACAGTCCGGTAAAACCGAAATCTCGCTCTTCTATGCCCGGACATGGGAAGATAAAGACCCGGCCAGGAGATTCAAACTGAATGTTGTCATCGGCACAGATTCTCCCCAGATCGCATCTGGAGATGCGTTCAATCTCTCCGAAAACGACAATGGCAAAAACATTGAAGTGCATACCGGGGACATCATCCGCATCACGCTCGAATCCAATATCACGACCGGGTACAGCTGGGAGAATGCCGACAAGGTCGACAAAGACATCCTCGCGCTCGACCAGAACGACTATGTATCCGATCCGAATCCGGAAGAGATGGATGGCGTCGGAGGAAACACCGTCATCGTTTACCGCGCGCTGAAGCCGGGCAAGGCGAAAATCGATCTCGTCTATTTGCAGTCCTGGGAACCCTCCGAGTTCGATCAAAAATTCAGCGTGACAGTCGAGGTTCTTGATAAGCCGTAAACCTCAACACCACTCCGGTGCGCTGTCGGAGGCAGCCGGCTTCCGATCATCGCCAGGACCTTTGGTCTTTGTTTGCAAAAGGCATTGAGTGCAGATATTTTGATGGCGTCATACTGCGATTTTGATATCTGCTTGGAAAGGAGACACGGAATGCAGTTCAAGACTTTGGTAAGACAGGAACATTTGAATCAGCATGGCAATCTTTTTGGTGGCTACATGCTGTTATGGGTCGATGAATTTGCCTACCTTGCCGCAATCGAAGATTATCCATGCGTTCGTTTCGTGACAAGAGCCATGGAAGCGGCATCTTTTACGCAAAGCGTGAAACTTGGAGCTGTTCTGACATTCAACGTGACCAGGAAAAAGATAGGAAACACTTCGGTTACCTACGATGTGGATGTAACGGCAAGGGATGTTTCCTCCTGCGAGTCATATCCGGCATTCCGAACCTCCGTTACACTATGTTCCATCACGACGGATGGTCAGAAATGCCCTTTACCGAAACTTGAATAGAAATCAGCCCCCGAAACCTGCGATGATTCCGGGGGCTGACTCCGTAAAAGAGATTGTTATTCTAAACAGGAACGATTATTCGAACATCTTCGGGAGGCCGTTGTAAAGGATGTTCATGATGGTGGTGTTGTCATGGCCGCTCTTTTCGGAGATGGCCTGATACAGGTTGCCGTCCTTGAAGTTGTCGCAATACTTGAAGATGTCGGTATACTTCTTCATGGCATCGATCTGGGGAGTCAGGTTTCCATAGGCCATGTCGGAGGTGCTGCCGCAACCGGCGTAGACGCGGAAATCCGTGGGCTTATAGCCGGTCTGGGTGAAGGTTTCCGCAAAATATTTAGCAGCGCCTGCACCTTGGAACTGTCCTGCAACCCAGCTGTCGCCGCTGATCGGGATGTAGCAGCCGATCTGATCGATGCAGTGATCGAAGACCGCCCACGTAGTAACGCCGCCCAGTGAGAACCCGCCGAAAGCACGATGCCATTTTGAAGCATGAATTCCTTCCGCAGTGACATCCTTTGCGTAGGTGTGATACTGCTTTTCTACTGCGGGAATCAGGTCCTTGACGAGTTCAGAGTGAAAATCGAGGGCATCTACGTTGCCAAGGGTTGG
>Ga0310786_10012551_pt1 | contig 10486 bp, 4 predicted proteins | sample AusTroGonzalo_MG_FD_203881 | JGI IMG/M metagenome (GOLD analysis project Ga0310786, IMG submission 203881) | Bovine rumen microbial communities from tropical cattle in Woodstock, Queensland, Australia - Gonzalo_03 (v2) (version 2) | ecosystem: Host-associated > Mammals > Digestive system >... | reverse complement strand
AAGATCGCCGAACTCCGTGCTGACTTGGAGGCTAATTATGCCACTAAGGTAGCACTTGCAGACACCGCTTATAAGGAGCGTGCTCGTGCTTTGGCTGCTGAGGCTGCTCTGAGTACTCGTATTCAGACCGCTCAGGATGGTGTTGACATGCTGAACGCCCTGATTGGTGGTGATATCAGCAAGTCTGAGAAGTTCTCTGATTGCAAGACCTACAAGGCTGCTTTGGAGAAGACATGGTCTAAGATTGAGTCTGTAGAGACTGGATTGGGTGCTCGCCTGAGCAAGTTGGAGTCTGATTTGAATCTTGACAATCCTGAGTCTAAGATTCGTGTTTATTTGCAGACTCTTGAGAATCAGGTTGCTGCTCTCGAGGCTTGGAAGAGTGCTCTGGATGCCGACGGTGGTGCCGCTACCAAGAATTATGTCGGTGAGGAGATTGCTAAGGCTGAGGCTCGCGCTGCTCTTGATGCTGCCACAAAGGCTGCTACAGCAGAGGCTAATGCCAAGGCTTATACCGACGCACAGCTGGCTGAGAAGATTGCAGAGGCTCTGAGGACTGCTGCTGCCGACGCTAAGGCTAAGGCTGACGCTGCTCAGGCTGCCGCTATCGAGGCTGCTGCTCAGGATGCTACGAATAAGGCTAACGCTGCTGAGGCTGCTGCTAAGCTGTATGCTGCTCAGGAGGCTAAGGCTAAGGCTGATGCTGCTCAGGCTGCTGCCGAGGCTTATGCTAAGACGTATGCCGAGAAGATGCGCGATGAGGCTAAGGCATTTGCTACGAGCGAGGCTGAGGCTAAGGCTGCTGCTGCTGAGGCTGCCGCCAAGGCTTATGCTGATGAGTTGCTCGAGCAGGCTAAGGCGTTTGCTACGAGCGAGGCTGCTGCTAAGGCTGCTGAGGCTCTGGCTACTGCCAAGGGTTATACTGATGAAGAGGTTGCTAACGCTAAGGCCGAGGCAATTGATGCCGCTGTTTCTGCTGCAAAGCTTTATACTGACCAAGAGATTGCTGCTGCTGAGGGTAGATGTAAGTCGTATGCAGAGAATATGCGCGATGAGGCCAAGATCTATACCAATGAAGAGATTGAGAAGCTGAAGAATAATGAGCTGAAGCAGCTGAGCGATAAGATTGATGGCCTGCAGGATCGGGTTAATGTACTTTATATGATTGCTAAGCATCTTCGTGGTCTTGTATTCGTTCCCGAGTTCTACTATTGTGGTATTGAGGCTATGACTATTCATACGCTGAACTTCCAGATTTATACTTGGATGAATGGCAATACTCGTCAGACCATTCCTGCTGCTACTGCAGATGATAAGGAAAAGGTGGGTTATGTTGGTAATGATAATGCAGATTTCACTGCTGAGAATGTTGCCAGAACTACTCATGCCCGTTATGACTCTGTTTCTGTTACTCCGAAGTCTCCGGATTCACGTGTACTTGACTTCGTTGCCAACTACCACATGAACCCGTCCAACGCAGATCTCTCCACTGTTAAGAAGGTTGAGATTCTTGACGCTGATCGCAACTATGTAACTCGTGCTTCTGAGGCTGTTCTGTCTTGCGATGCTGACATCAATAAGCACAAGTGGGAGAATGGCATTCTTTCTGTAAATGTTAAGGTTGCTGACCTGAGCAAGGTTAAGCGTATCTTCGAGGATGGTCAGGTAACAACTTTCGCTACTCAGGTAACTCTGGGCAACGACACTGTCATTACTTCTGATTACGCTGCTGTATACAAGGATACCATTAAGGATCTTCGTCTGGCTCACAAGAACCTGCCTTTGTGGAGCACTGCTTACGCTGGTAAGAAGGGTTATGTGGCTGGTGTAAATGGTGGCTATATCTATAACAAGCACTGCGGTGCCTGCAGTCTGAATAATGGTGCTGTTCACGTTTCTCACCTGATGGCTACTGTTGCTGAGGCTGCTGAGTTCGCTCCTCAGGATTCTGTTGATTGGAATAAGACGCTTGACCTCTCTACGATTGTTCAGCTGCACTTCACTAACACGAAGAAGCACCATGCCGCAATGGATGCTGCTACAATGGCTAAGAATGGCCTGTCGTTCAAGTATGAGCTGACTGCTTATTATGTTGGTGCTAACGAGACTTCAGAGTCTGCACAGGCTGCTATTAAGGATGGTATCCTCCGTCCTCAGATGCCTACAAAACAGGGTAAGGGTGCTGCATACGAGGCTACCGAGCAGGATCGTTCTACTATCGGTCGTACTCCTATTGTTCGCGTATCTCTTGTTGATGCTAAGGGCAATGTGCTCGATTATGGCTACATCCGCATCAAGATCTCTGATACCAAGACAGTTGATCCTGTGAATCCTCCTCTTACCATCACATATACAGGCGATCCGTTCTCATGGTCATACACTGGTGAGTGCACCGTTCCTGGTGGTACCGAGTACACGGTTGAGACCGATTGGGTACAGACACAGTATGATATCTATAAGGAGTTCATGGCTACACACGCTAGTATGTCAATCTCTCGTGAGGAGTTTGAGGCCATTTATAAGACTGCTGGTCAGGCCTATGCAATTCCTGCTCCCGGTACTGCCGCAAGTGAGAATGATTTGGATCAGTTTGATCCTACTACCTTCGAGAAGCTGACCACAAAGATTGGTAAGGTTGCTACGGTAAATGAGCTTAATCCTGAGAATGGTACTGTTACCAGTGTTCTGAAGTGGACTATGACTGCTGATGAGGCTCTTGCTTTCTTTGTAAACGCTCCTGGCGCAACTGCTACCGCAAAGGACATTAGCGCTAAGCCTGGTGTTGCTGTGAAGTATGAGTCTAAGAAGGCTGGTTATCCCGACTTCTTCGTGATCTTTAGAGCTCCAGGAAACGCTACTGTAACGGTTAAGGCTCCGAAGGCTGATGTTGATTGGGATGCTAAGAAGATCAATCAGAACTGGTATGCTGTGAACTCTAATGTCGCTGGTTCAGGTAAGGACGAGATTCATGCTCAGACTCTGACTCCGGAGGATGTCTATAACGCTAATAGCTACCCCAGAGCCATCGATCTTGATACCCGTCTCAGTGACGTATTCGTTGGTAATAAGATTGACTACAGCTACTTGAAGAACCTCGTTGTTCCTGCTAATGGTGACTTCGGTTCTGACAAGGTGACATTCAGCTTCATCTTCGATGCCAAGAATAATAATCTTGAGTACGTTGGTCTTGATGGCAAGACTTACGTGACACGTGTTAATCCTCAGAATGCTGCCGAGTTACAGGCTTCAGATAAGGCCAAGAATCCTCTTGCTTTCGTTACTATCGCAAAGATTGTTACCGATGGTCAGGGACAGGGTATTAACCATCAGGTTGTCGCTTGGCAGCATGACGTTGCTGAGGCAGAGGCTATCCTGAATGCCAAGGCTCATAATCAGCTGAATGGCCAGCTGAATGCCTATATTGGCCTGAAGGCTGTGAACGCATGTGCGAAGGAACTTCCTCTCACTTATGAGCCGTTCGCAGTACGCTTCCTGCGCCCGATTAATGTAACTAAGGCTGCTGTTGATCCGATTGAGGATGCTAATACTCATGAGCTCCAGACTATTAACCTGCGCGATTTGGTTATCCTGTCTGACTGGCGTGATCGTCTGTTCGACACAAGAGACTGGGGTTACTATGACATTACTGATATCCAGATTGAGGGTGCTGGTAACGATATCTTCGATGCTGTGTACACGAACCTCAATCAGACTGATGGCTCATTTGTGAAGCTTGGTTCTATCAACTCTCAGATTGAACTGACGTATAATCCTATCCATAAGACTCTTGGATCATTCGGTGATGCTTCTAGCTATGGTACACTGACCTATAGGAATATGTCGAATGCTACTGGTGAGTTCGATCTGAAGTTTAAGGTACGCGTAACATACTACTGGGGTTATGTTATGACTGAGGACATTGTCCTGCATGTCAACAAGACAGCTGGTGGTAATGCCGCTCGTAGTCTGAAGTAAGATCTGAATCATCAGACGCTAAATAAAGAATCGGGGGAGGCGTTCAAAACGCCTCCCCTCTTTTAATCAAACAAAGATGAAACAAACAAAAGTCGCTTTAATTCTTTTTTCTTGTGTAATTGGCCTCGCTTTGGCAAGTTGCTCTTCGAATTCTGATAAATCAGCGAAGAAACAGTTAAGTCCAGAAGATTTGCTTCTGTCACCTGCCATGGATTATACTGCTGATGATTCCGCAAAAATCAACGCATTGGTTGAGCAGTTCACGGAAGGTTTGAAAACACAGAACTACGCAGATTGTGCACAGCTTTTACATAAGGTTGTGGATGGTGAGGTTGTTGCTTATTCTGCGGAAGAAAAACAACAGTATGTGCAGGCGATGTCGTCGTTTAGAAGAATTTTTGATGTCCGTACAACTGGTTTCATTCTGCGCAGCGACAAGAACAACAATGTGAAGCTTACATTGCAGATACAGGAGAACGGTAATATTTCTGAGAATATTGGAACCATCAGTATGTCGCTTAATCCAGTCTATAAGGATGGTGAATGGTACCTGACTTTGTACGATAAATATGCTGAAGGTGTTGAAGACATATATGCTCGGGAGAAGTAAATTATTATGGCTGGCACTAAGTCCGTTGTTTCTCACCTCAGCATGGTCATGTTGTGTAGTGAGCAAAGGACCGGTGCTTGCCTTTACAACTGACAGTATCAATCTTGGAACTGTTTCATATCGCACCACTCGTGTTGTTGATTACGATTTGACATTAGAGAACAAGGGTGATGCGGATTTGATAATACAACGGTTCAAACCTGATTGTTCCTGTACAAAGGTAAAGGCCGAATCTGATACGATTGCAGGAGGGAAGTCGACACAGGTACATGTCAAGATTGAATTTTCTGTGCCGGACTCGCAACCGTTTGAGAAGTCAGTGGCAGTCTATACTAATGACTCCCTGCACAATCCACGAATTATAACGTTCTATGGTAAGACGGAATTTCAGATGGAAACGTCTACTAGTCCTCGATATAAGAAATAAATAAACGATGAGAAATTGTCTACGCTCCGTCATATTGTCCATTATCCTGCTGTTCGGTTCTTCGCTTCTCTTTGGTAGTAACGAGCCAGAAAAGGTAACGGTTTATTATAAAAATGGACAGAAGAAGGATTTCGCTTTTTCGGCGAAACCATCTATAACATTCCAGTTTGGTAAGGCCGTTTTCTCTTGCCCTAATGAGGAGCTGGTAGTTGATTTCAGTGACATAGCAGGTGTTGCTTTTACACAGAATAATATTCCTGTCTATGTGCCAGCCAAACAGGGGGGGGCTGTTACTCAGCATGTCACTTTGACGATGACTGAATCTCAGCAAGAGCCTGACCCAGGGCCCGGTCCAGATCCCGTTGATCCACAGCCAACCTATGTTGACATCTCCGAGACAACCATCACATTGCCTCAGGTAAACTATAATTATACAGGTTCGCCTATTGAGCCTGAGTTGACTATTACATATCAGGGGGAAACGTTAGAGAGAGGTACAGATTATACCGTTACTTATGCCCCAGACAATATTCAGCCAGGAACAGTCACGATGACTATTAGTGGCTGTGGAAGTTTCAATGGTTCAGTGACAAAGACCTTAACCATTGTCAGAACCCAGACGGTGAAGGCCATTATTAATGGAGAGGAGGTGGAACCTGTCTATACCACTCTTACAGAAAACGTTATTCAGGCAACATATAATACTGACTACGGATCTATTAAGATTGTTAATTGTTATGCCTCGTCTGGTGAGGACGTGTACTTGTGGGTAACACCGGCAAAGGGATATACGATTGCCAAAACAGATATCACGCCAGAACTTAATGGCGTTGACCCCGTAAATTTGAATAAGTTCCGTGAGTATGCATATGTGATGCCAGCAACAGGGAACGTTACCATTGATGCAGTGTTCCATCATGGTATAGATTTGGCCAATGCGAAGGTGACATTGCCGCCAGCAGAAGAATTGGTCTATACAGGTGACTCAATCATGCCAACCTGTACTGTAACCTATGGTGACGAGGTGTTAACGGCAGGCGCCGATTATACAGTTACTTATAATCATAATATTCATGTTGGTAAAGCCTCGATTTCCATTGCAGGTCAAGGCAATTATATGGGTGTTATTGACACGACATTCGTCATCAATAAAGCCCTACTGACCGTGAAGGCAGATGCACTGACGATGGTATATGGCGGGACAATGCCAGAATTGACATACCAGATAACCGGCTTTGTCGGCAATGATTCTGAAAGTTGCCTGACGAAACTGCCTTCTGTTACGACGGAAGCATCGCTTGATAGTCCTGTGGGTGACTACGCAATTACAGTTAATGGTGCGGAGTCTGATAACTATGACTTCGATTATGTAGATGCTATATTGAAGGTTGTTGGTGTCGACTTGGGAGATGCCGAGGTGACATTCGCCAATGATGACCTTGTCTATACAGGAGATTCTATTAAGCCAACCTTTACAGTACAACGCGGCTTAGCCACGCTGACTGGGGACAGAGATTACGTCGCCACCTTTGCCAATAATAGAAATGCGGGCACCGCCTTGCTGACGATTACTGGTCAAGGCAACTATGCGGGTACTGTTGATACAACATTTGTCATTAATAAGGCCCAGTTGACGGTGAAGGCTGAAACACAAACGAAGGTATATGGCGAGGAGAACCCCGAACTGACGTTCTCTATTACAGGCTTCAAGGGTGAAGATACTGATAGTTGCCTGACGAAACTGCCGGAGGCTATAACGGAGGCAACGGCAGAAAGCCCCGCCGGCGAATATGCGATTACAGTTGGTGGTGCGGAGGCCGATAACTATAGCTTCGACTATGTTGACGCTACGCTGACCGTTGCCGCTGCAGACGTGAGTCGTGCTGTGATAACATTCGCCAATGACAGCCTTGTCTATACCGGTGATTCTATTAAGCCTGCCTTTACTGTACAGCGCGGTCTCGAAATGCTGAAAGAGGGCATAGACTTTGTCACTACCTATGCTAACAATACGAATGCAGGCATCGCAACGATGACCGTTGAGGGCAAGGGTAATTACACGGCGAAGATTGATACGACGTTTGTCATCAACAAGGCGCTGCTGACTGTGAAGACCGACACTCAGACGAAGGTGTATGGCGAGGAGAACCCCGAACTGACGTTCTCTATTACAGGCTTCTTGGGTGAAGATACTGATAGTTGCCTGACGAAACTGCCGGAGGCTATAACGGAGGCAACGGTGGAAAGCCCTGTCGGCGAATATGCCATTACGATTGGTGGCGCAGAAGCCGATAACTATAGTTTTGACTATGTCGATGCCATGCTGTCAGTCACGCCACGCTCTATTGCTGATGCTTTGGTGGTTATGACGACAGACAGTGTCGCCTATACCAGTAAGCCCGTCCTGCCCGAATTCACTGTGCAGTGTGGTTCTGTTACGCTGGCGGAGGGCACCGACTATACCGTCACAGCAACTGACGATTCTGAGGTTGGTATTGCCACATTGACTGTTGAGGGTACAGGAAACTACGAGGGTAAGATTGATACCACGTTCGTCATCTTCCTGAAGCCAAGCATTAGTGTCATCATTAACGGCAAGCAAATAACACCAGATGTTGATGAACTGTTGAATAATTCTTCTCCAGCTACATTTGTAAGCGAGCAAGGTAAAATCATGGTTGATAATTATTATGCGTTAGCAGGTAGTACTGTAATGTTGACGGTTACGCCTAATCAGCCATACTATATCTTCAAAGAGAATATCAGTGGCATAGATCTGGTTGGCAATAATCCAACAGATTCGACAATGCAACAACACTATCGCTACATAGTCCCCCAAAATGGTGAGGTTGTCATTGAGGCAGAGTTCGTTATTCCTTCGGCCATCAGTAACCAAATGGTCGATGACCTGCGCTTCGAGGTGGTTGACGGCAAGATGGTGCGCGTGCTTGGTGCTCGTGAGGTAGCTCCGGTGAGTGTCTTCGATGCCCGTGGCCAGCAGGTGGCTGCAGAAGTGGTTCGCTCAGACCGCGAACTCATTGTCCGCTTGGCTCGTCAGCCACAGGGACTCTATATTATTAAGGTAAACAATAACACGTTCAAGGTATATAGAAAATGAAGAAGTATATATTTACCATTCTGATGGCTGTTGCTGCCATCTTGTCGGTTTCTGCTCAGCAGAAGTTGGTTGTCAAATTGGACAATGGGACAACCCAAGAGTTTGAAACATGGGAGGTAGACAGTCTCTATTTCACTCCAAGCGCGACAATATCTTCAACAGCACCGGCGGAGACTGAAATTGTTGACTTGGGCTTTGCTAAGTGGGCACCGTATAACCTTGGTTCTACAAAAGCATCGGAGACCGGCTGGCTGGTAGGCTGGGGTGACGTTACAGGAACGAACAAATCAACAAAATTAAAGTATTTTCCTGCGCAGAACTATTCAAACGATATCTATGAGACAGCCTACGATATCGTCCATACAATGTGGGGTGGTGATTGGCGCCTGCCCGTTGCAGAGGATATACAATTGTTAAGAGACAGTTGTACATGGGAGTATGCAAGCGAGGATGCTGTCTTAGGATGGAAGTTGACCTCCAAAAAAGAAGGATATACTAACGTGTCGATATTCCTGCCATTCACAGGCTATCGTAATGGTAAGAACGCCCCCGCCGATGTAGATAACTTAGGTTTGTATTGGACAGGTAACATCGGCGAAAACACAGGAAAGGCAAAAGCGCTGCTTATTAACGAGACTGATAAAGAGATGGTGGAGCGTAACCGCTTCCTGGGACTTGCCATCCGTCCAATCTATGGAAAGTTTGTCCATCAGCTTGCCTTGACGGCTGAGATTAGCAAAATTGCCATTAATGAGGTGTCGTTTACGGCAGATATCGTTGGTGACCTGTCTGCCGTAAGCAAGATAGGTATTTGCTATGGCGAGGCTGGTGTAACTCTGAATCCGGAAGATCCCAATGCCGCGAATAAGACAGAGTGGGATCTTAGTGACGAGGAACATAAGGTTAGTGGCTTGCAGCCCAACACGTCATACAAAGCTGTATTGTATTTGCGTTTAAAGGATGAAACGATAATTCTGGGTAAGCCGGAAGTCATAGAGTTCACAACTTTGGCAAAGTTCCCCGTACCTGCTACAGCTGTCGATCTTGGTTTAAGTGTAGAGTGGGCACCTTGGAACTTGGGCGAGAGTGACGAATGGGGCCATACACAATTGTATGGATGGGGTGATGTTGAAGGTGAGAATCACTCGACAAATCACAACACCTATGCAACAGGCTTAAATACCAATACTACGTCGATCTGTGGTGATATTCGGTATGATATTGCTGCCAAGCAGTGGGGTAATGGTTGGCGTCTTCCTACGCTTGCCGAGATTCGAGAACTATACTCATCTTCTATCAAAGTAGAACAGGAAATAAGCGATGAAGGGTATTTGGGCATACGCTATACAAACAAGACTACTGGCGCATCGATATTGATTCCGGCATGCGGCGCTCGCTATGAAGACAACCTGATGCTCCCGAGTAGCTATTATTATTGGACGGGAGAAGCTAGTTACAATAGTGTGGATGGTTGGAGAGTGCGTGTGGCACGTCCAATGTTAAATACCGTCGATGAGCAGCAGTATCCTAAATTCTGGGGAATGGGCATCCGTCCTGTTAAATCTAAGAGCGGCGGAAATAATAGTTCAAACCCGCATGACAGCTATGCCGTTGATTTAGGCTTGTCAGATGGTACGTTTTGGTCTGACAGGAATTTGGGTGCTTCAAGTGCAACAGATTATGGTGGGTATTATGCCTGGGCAGAGACATCTCCGCGTACAACAAACTTTGATAAAGAAAACTATCTGTATTATGACAGCACTACTGACTCGTTCCAAAAGACCGGCACAGATGCTAATAGTCTTAATGGCGAGTGGCAGATTTGTGGTGACGAGAATTATGACGCGGCAACGAATCAGTGGAAAGGCAAGTGGCGTATGCCGACAGATGATCAGATAATATGTCTGATTAATGAGTGTAGCTGGCAATGGAAGACAAACTATAATGGCAGTGGCCATAACGGTTATCTTGTGACCGGTCCCAACGGTAGATCGATCTTCTTACCTGCTGCAGGTGTCATCAATGGCAGCGAATTGTCTCAGGATGGCGAGCAGGCCTATTATTGGAGTGGTGCACTAAATACACAACAGACAAGTTTTATGAGAGCTTATGTAATTAATTTCGAACGTAGTGACAATCCTAATTACAAGCCCGTTCGTCAGTTTACAACGCGTGTCTCCGGCCGTTCAATTCGACCAGTGATGAAGCCATAGATTGTTTTTTCCCCGTTTTTTTGCGTGTAAAACGCAAAAAACGCGGGAAAATGTAATATTTTTGCTAAAAAATGTAGGCGAATCGAAAATTTTATGTAACTTTGCTCCCGAAAAGTGTAGATATCTAACAACATTATTAGTAA
>Ga0310786_10012550_pt1 | contig 10487 bp, 10 predicted proteins | sample AusTroGonzalo_MG_FD_203881 | JGI IMG/M metagenome (GOLD analysis project Ga0310786, IMG submission 203881) | Bovine rumen microbial communities from tropical cattle in Woodstock, Queensland, Australia - Gonzalo_03 (v2) (version 2) | ecosystem: Host-associated > Mammals > Digestive system >... | reverse complement strand
AATAATGCTTTTAGTAAAAAAGTAACAGAAGCAGGGGTGCATATTATCTCCCTTGATGTAAAAAACTTCCGAAATCCTTTTCTTGCTTTCAAGATAAGGTCTATTATAAAGGAATATGATGTGGTTCATGCCCATCTTGTGCATTCGTTGTACCTTTGCTCATTGGCAGCACGTGGCCTGGAAATTAAATTGATTTATACGGAACATTCTACATCGAACAATAGACGAGAAAAAACGTATGTAAGACCAATCGAGAAATATATCTATGGAAGATATGCTAAACTGATAAGTATCAGTCAGCAGACACAAGATGCACTTCAAGTTTGGTTACAATCAAAGGATGACCGGTTTGTTGTGATTAATAATGGTGTGGATACGAAAGCCTTTTCTTCTATTCAAAAGAAAGTGATACCGAAGTCGTTAATCATGGTTAGCCGTTTTGTTTCATCAAAAGATCAAGAAACAGTTATACGTGCAATGCGATTTATAGATAAAGAAGCTGTCTTGCGATTAGTAGGTGATGGAGAAAACATTGAGCATTGCATACAGGTAGCAAAAGAGTGTGGTGTGGGAGATCGTGTTCAATTCCTTGGAGCACGAACGGATGTGGCTAATCTGGTTGCAGAATCATATATTGGTATTCAGTCCTCTAATTGGGAAGGATTTGGATTGACGGCAGTTGAAATTATGGCTTGTGGGAAACCTGTGGTGGCAACTGATGTTGATGGACTAAAACAAGTAGTTGAGGGCGCGGGAGTACTATTTCGTGTGGGTGATTACAAAAAGTTGGCAGCCATTGTTAGAGATATATTGAACGACAAAGATGTTTATAATAGAATGTCTTCTGCATCTAAAGAAAGAGCAAAGTCTTATGATATTCACTTGACCGCGATTAATTATGTAGAATTATATCAATCAATCAAATAATGAAGAAGCTGTTTATTGTTGTTAACCACGATTGGTTTTTTCTTTCGCACCGTCAGGAGGTTGCAGTCGCTGTAAAAAATGCAGGTTGGGATGTTACTATAGTTTGTTGTAATACCGGCCGATTTAATGATATTCATGCATTAGGTCTGAAAACAATCGACCTACCTATCAATGCGACAGGAATGAACCCCAGGGAGGAAAGGAAGACTTTTTCATTTCTTAGAAAAATATATAAGAAGGAGAAACCAGATATCGTTCATCATGTGGGATTGAAAACCATCCTATGGGGAGGGCTTGCGGCAAAACTAACAAAAGTAAACGGCGTTGTCAATGCAGTGAGTGGGCTTGGAGTGATGTTTTCTGAAGGGAAATTGTCACTTACTGCGAGAGGTATCCTTTCAGTCCTACGTTTTTCACATAATAGAAAGAAAATCCGCGTTATCTTCCAAAATCATGACGATGAAGCACTATTCTTGAACAATCGTGTTACAAAACCTGAAAATGTTGTTTTTATCAAAGGTTCTGGTGTCGACCTTAACAAATTCGCATATGTTCCGGTACCAGATACAAGTCCAATAAAGGTGATGTTTACGGGTCGTATGGTTAAGGAGAAAGGCGTAATTGATTTGATTGAGGCAGCAGAAAAATTGCGAAAGGAATACGAGGGCAAGGTGGAGTTTCTGTTATGTGGAAAACTTTCGGATAACCCTAAAGCAATGAAACGTGAAGAACTAGAATTGTTGTGTGATGGGAAATATATCCAATGGTTAGGGCATAGAGATGATATTAAAGACTTGCTAGGACAATAGCATTGGCTGTAAAGATACCGTAGAAGATGGTGCAAATGGATTCTTGATACCCATCAAGGATAGTAGTGTATTGGCAGAGAAGTTGAAGATATTAATAGACGATTCTGAGTTGAGAAAACGCATGGGTGAAAGATCTAGAAAGTTTGCGGAGCGAGATTTCTCTTTGGATGTTGTCATACAAAAACATCTGGAATCTTATAACTCACTGATAAATGATTAATTTGATAAAGTATAAATTCATTAGAGATAATAAATATAATAAAAAATTTTGATATGTCGGTATTTGAAAATAAAGTATTGCTTATAACTGGTGGTACTGGAAGTTTCGGTAATGCGGTACTCCGCAGATTTTTGGACAGTGACATCCGTGAGATTCGCATCCTCTCTCGTGATGAAAAGAAACAGGACGACATGCGCCACTACTTACAAGCGCAACGCCCAGATGTGTATAACAAGGTAATATTTTACATTGGCAATGTGCGTCAACGTGAAGCTGTCGATTTTGCTATGGGTGGCGTTGACTATGTGTTCAGTGCAGCGGCACTAAAGCAGGTTCCTTCGTGCGAATTCTTTCCGATGGAGGCCGTCCGCACCAATGTGGAAGGTACTAACAATGTTCTCCTTAGTGCCATTGCCCACGGCGTGAAGAATGTGGTTGTTCTTTCAACCGATAAAGCAGCTTATCCTATCAACGCTATGGGTATCTCAAAGGCTATGATGGAAAAAGTTGCCATCGCCCAGGGTAGAGCCTTGGGTGAAGGTGCTGCCACCACCATCTGCTGCACACGCTATGGTAACGTCATGGCCAGCCGCGGCTCTGTCATTCCGCTTTGGGTTGAGCAAATGATGGCTGGCAAACCCATCACAATTACCGATCCTAACATGACCCGTTTCATGATGACATTGGATGATGCAGTGGATTTGGTGGTCTATGCTTTCACTCACGGTCATAATGGTGACCTATTTGTCCAAAAGGCTCCCGCTGCAACGCTTAGCACTTTGGCGCAAGCGCTCAAAGAGACTTATGCCAAGATAAATCCAAAATATGGAGAAACCGAAGTTCGTGTCATAGGTACCCGTCACGGTGAGAAGCTCTATGAGACACTTGTCACTCGTGAGGAGATGTCTCGTGCCATCGATATGGGCAACTATTGGAGAATACCATGCGATAGTCGCGACTTGAACTACGATAAGTACTTTACTAAAGGTAACGAGGATATTGCCAAGATTGAAGATTACCATTCTCACAATACCCGTCGTCTGGACGTTGAGGGTATGAAAGAACTGCTCTTTAAACTTCGTTTCGTAAGAGAGGATCTTGGCATGGAACCCAAGGCAAAGGGTAAAGATATCCGTAGTGAGTAAAAAATAATAGTAAGGTCGATGAAGATATTAGTTACGGGCGCAAAAGGGTTTGTGGGTAAGAACCTCTGTGCTCAGTTAAACAACATTAAAGATGGTAAGGCTCGCTGTTATGGTGATTTGGCAATCGATGAGGTGTTCGAATATGATCTGGATTCTACTCCTGAGCAGTTAGATGCTTGGTGCCGTGAGTGCGACTTCGTGTTCAACCTGGCTGGTGTGAATCGTCCGCAAAATCAGGAGGAGTTTATGCAGGGTAACTTTGGGTTTGCCTCAACATTGTTGGATACACTGAAGAAGCACAAGAACACCTGCCCTGTGATGCTCTCCAGCAGCCAGCAGGCATCTTTGACTGGTCGTTTTGGTAACTCAGAGTATGGTAGAAGCAAGAAAGCAGGAGAGGATTTGTTTTTGCAATATGAAAAGGAATTTTTGAAGGCCAACGCACCCTCGACTTGTTCTTCAAGTGAGGGACTTGAAGGGTCTCGGCTCGCACTTTTGCCGAGAGTGCTCATATATCGCTTCCCGAACCTGTTTGGCAAATGGTGCAGACCCAATTATAACTCTGCCGTCGCCACCTTCTGCAACGCCTTTGCCAACGACCTACCATACACAGTAAACGACCCAAGTGTTGAGCTTGAATTGTTATATATAGATGACCTTGTTGACGAGATGATAGCCTGCTTAAAAGGCGAAGAACATCGTTGCGAGTTCGATGGTCTCGAAGTGGTTCCTGAGCCTGTCGAAGGGCGCTATTGCTATGTACCCACAACCCACAAAATAACCCTTGGAGGTATCATTGACCTGCTGAAAAGCTTTGCAGAGCAGCCACAGACTTTAATGATTCCAGAGATACCGAGTAATAGCTTTGCGAAAAAACTATATTCCACCTATCTCTCGTATCTCCCGAAAGAGAAAGTGGCCTTCCCGCTGAAGATGAATGTGGATGATAGAGGTAGTTTCACTGAGTTGGTTCATACATTGAACTGCGGTCAAGTCTCAATCAATATCTCTAAGCCTGGCATCACCAAAGGCCAGCATTGGCACAACACCAAGTGGGAGTTCTTTATCGTGGTGAGTGGACATGGTTTGATTCAAGAACGCAAACTCGGTACGGATGAGGTGATAGAGTTTGAAGTCTCGGGCGACAACATCCAGTGCATCCACATGCTTCCTGGCTATACTCATAACATCATTAACTTGAGTGAAACCGAAAACCTCGTAACAGTTATGTATTGTAACGAGATTTTCGATCCCAGGAAGCCGGATACCTACTTCGAAAAAGTATAAAATCGCTCGCAGAAAGCGCTGAAAGCGCAGAAAATTTCTGCGATATCTGCGAGACAAAAAAATAAATAAAATTCAGTGAGAAATGGCAAAATTTCAAGATAACGGGAAATTAAAACTTTTGATTATTGTAGGCACACGCCCGGAAATCATTCGTTTGGCTGCGGTAATTAATAAATGCCGTCAATATTTCGACTGCCTGCTGGCGCATACTGGTCAGAACTATGACTATAACCTCAATGGCGTCTTCTTCAAAGACCTCAAGCTGGCAGACCCCGACATTTATATGGAGGCAGTAGGTAACGACCTGGGTGAGACGATGGGAAATATTATCGCCAAAAGCTATCAGCTGATGGTGGAGGTGAAGCCCGATGCCGTCCTTGTGTTGGGCGACACCAACAGCTGCTTGTCTGTTATTGGTGCCAAGCGCCTGCACATCCCCATCTTCCACATGGAAGCCGGCAACCGCTGCAAGGACGAGTGCCTGCCCGAGGAGACCAACCGCCGTATAGTAGATATTATCTCCGATGTGAACATGGCTTACAGTGAGCACGCCCGCAGGTATTTGGCTGATACAGGCCTTCCTAAGGAGCGTACATACGTGACGGGTAGCCCTATGGCAGAGGTGCTGCACAACAATCTGGCTGAGATTGAAGCCAGCGACATTCACAAACGCCTGGGCTTGGAGAAGGGCAAGTACATACTGCTGAGCGCCCACCGCGAGGAGAATATTGACACCGAGAAGAACTTTATGTCATTGTTCACCGCCATTAATAAGATGGCCGAGAAGTATGACATGCCTATTTTGTACAGTTGTCACCCACGCTCGAGGAAGCGTTTAGAGGCAAGCGGTTTCCAGTTGGACAGCCGCGTGATTCAGCATGAGCCGCTCGGCTTCCACGACTACAACTGTCTGCAGATGAACGCCTTCTGTGTGGTTTCTGATAGCGGCACATTGCCTGAAGAGTCTTCGTTCTTCACCTCCGTAGGTCATCCATTCCCGGCAGTGTGTATCCGTACAAGTACAGAACGCCCAGAAGCATTGGATAAAGGCTGCTTCGTGCTGAGCGGTATCGACACCAAAGGCCTCCTGCAGAGCGTTGACATAGCTGTTGAACTTATCAAAGACGGTCACCACGGTATTCCGGTTCCGGATTATGTTGACGAAAACGTATCAACGAAAGTCGTTCGCATCATACAGAGCTATGTGGGTGTGGTAAACAAAATGGTTTGGCGCAAATACTAATATTGATTAAAATCTATGTTTTTGCAAAATTTATAATAATTCATCGTAATGAACACATTCATGCTGAATACCATATCCGTTGCAGCAGCAGCTTTAGGGGCGCTGATTGCAGTGCGTTGGGTTTATTTTAAAGTGTTACACATTGCAAAAGAGAAGGGGCTGGTTGATAATCCTAATGCTCGCAAATTGCAGAAAGTTCCGATTCCAGTAGTGGGCGGAATTGCTGTGTTTTTTGGCGTGGCTATGGGTCTGCTTGCAGGTTACACTGTTGGAGGAATAGTTGGCGCTCAATTTAACACCTTGATGATGCCTGTGTTGGCAGCGATGGTTGTGATGCTGTACACAGGTGCTATGGATGACATTGTGGGTCTAACTCCTAAGTCACGTTTTGTAATTGAAATTATTACGGTATTAGGATTGATATTTGCCAGTGGCGGATGTATAGATACCTTCCATGGTTTTTGGGGAGTTGGTAGTTTTAGCTGGTGGCTTGCTGTGCCTCTCACGGTATTTGCTGGTGTAGGCATTATCAATGCCGTAAATATGATTGACGGTGTCAACGGTCTTAGCAGTACTCTTTGCATTGTTTGCAATTTGCTATATGGATTGGTGTTTATGCGCGCTAGTGATGTGAGTAATGCAGTCTTGGCTTTCTCAACAGCTGCCGCTTTGCTGCCATTTATGATTCACAATGTGTTCGGTTTAAGGTCGCGTATGTTTATCGGTGATGCTGGCACTATGGTGATGGGCTTGTTGATGACCTGGTTTACCATGTGCCTGTTACGTAGCGATAGTTCTGTTGTTTACTATGACACGGCTGAAAATGTCAATTTAATTGCCTTTGCACTGGCGGTGCTTTGTGTGCCAGTGTTTGACACTATCAGAGTGATGACCATGCGTATTCTCCACAAAAAGAGTCCATTCCATCCTGATAAGACACACCTGCATCATGTGTTTGTTAATGTTGGCGCCAGTCATTTTATCATCACAATAACCGAAATAATAATTATGATTGTTGTGATGTTGATTTGGATGTTGAGCGTGGCGTTGGGCGCAAGTATTAATTGGCAACTTTATATTGTGGTGATTGCTTCTATGCTTTTGGTATGGGGTACTTATGTTTTCATAGATTATCATGCAAAAAGACACACTAAGTTCCTGCATTGGTTGGTTAAAACAAACATTCATACTCATCTGGGTCGTACCGCTTGGTGGAAACAATTCACAGCATTTTTGGATAGTCCGGAAGACGAGCTTGTTACAAAATTAGAATTGTTAAAAGAAACTGAGCCGTCACTGCAAATTGTCGAAGTGCCTTATGATCCTGAGAATTTGAAAGAAAAAGATACTTGATTATATGAAAGGTCGCGCAGAAGTTATGGTAAATGATATTATTGATAACAGTGGGGCGGAGAAACTGAGAGTTTATCCAATATTATTTGAAGAAGAACAGCGCGGTCGTATTCATGTTGTGAAGACTGTAGACATGGGTGCGCCAGATATTGTAACATTGAATTATTAGTTGATATGGAAGAAATAAATTACAAGGAACAAGATCGTAAAGCTATTCTGAGCTATCTTGGCATCCAACAAGGAGATGTTGAGGTGGAGAAAGTTCTATCAGACAGCGGTGCTGATAGATTGCGAGTTTATACAATATTATTTGAATTAGAGTTAGAGGGCATAATAAAGGTGGTGCGTGCCAATGATTTAGGGACTCCTGAAATTGTTAAACTCGTTTGATTTTGCCAATATGCTCATTACCAAGGACTTTCTGGATCATCTTAATGATGAGGCAAAAGCTTCGCCACGAGGTAGGGTACATTATGACTTGAGAACTCAAGCCTTTGAGTCTGCTACGTCGGATTGGAAAGACACATCTCAACGCATGCTTAATGTATTAACTCCAGGCACTATAATCCCAATACATCGTCATCTTGATACATCAGAAACTGTAATATGCATCCGTGGAGCTGTGGAAGAGGTGTTTTTTGATGCAACTGGGGCTGAAATTGAGCATTTTGTTTTACGTTACGGTAGTGATTGCTCCACAGTACAAGTGCCGCGTGGCGTTTATCACACTTGCCGCTGTTTAGAACCCGGTAGTGTGATATTTGAAGCTAAAGACAGAGCGTATAATTCTGAAACTACAGAAGATTTTTTGAAGATATAAATTATTTTTTATCTTAGGCAAACAGCAATTAAAACAAGCAGGCGTGCATCGCCTTGGTAAAAGCCGGGCTTTGAAAAAAGGAAGTTCGGCTTTTGTCATAGTAAACATTTAAGGTGTTTGGGAGAATATTTAATTGAAAGATTTTTACCTTTATCGACATACCTGGATTTCAGCTCCGCATTTCAGCGAGCAACTGAGCGATGAATATTGTGACGCTTTGCTGAAACAAGGCGGCTGGATGGTGAGAAATACCTACGATTTTGACCAAAAAGAGCCTTCTGACTTTTGGTATATCATTAAGGATTCATTTGGAGGAATGGAGGAACTGTCATCTGATGATCGAAACCAGGTCAGAAGAGCATTAAGTCGGTTGGAATACAAAATAATAGAGAAGAACTCTCTGGTTGACCAGGGCTATGAAATCATCAAAAAGGCATATGATAGCTTTATGGTTAAGGATAGGACAATGAATAGGAGGACTTATGATAGGTTGCTTCAAAGTTGGGATGAGAGTGTCTACGATTTTTGGGGAGCTTTTGACAAAAACGACGGGAGGTTAGTAGGCTTTGCAGCGGTGAGATTGTTTGACGCAGGGTGTTTTTATGATATGGTTACATTTTATCCCGAATACAAGCATAACCTAACGTATCCCTATTATGGTATTTTCTACAAACTTAATGAGTACTATCTTGGAGAACGAGAATTGCAATACGTTACCGATGGATCACGAAGCATTACCGAGCACTCCAATATCCAACCTTTTCTTATACAGAAATTTAAATTTCGCAAAGCATATTGTAAGCTAAATATAAAGTATCAGTGGTGGTTTGGAATATTGGTAAGAATGCTTTATCCTTTTAGAAATATAATTCGTAATCGCAGCATGAAGGCGGTTTTATTAATGCATGAAATTTGGAAAAAACAATAAATGATGCCTAAGATACTTTTTGTTGCCAATATATACGAGCATATTTATTCATTTCATATTCCATATTTGAAATGGTTAAAGGAACATGGATATGAGGTTCATGTGGTAGCAAACGAACTTGGCGATTATAAGATTCCATATGCCGACCGTGTGATTGAGATGGGAATTGAGCGAAGCCCTTTCAAGCTGGGCAATATCAAGGCTTTGAAACAATTGCGAAATCTCATTGATAAGGAACGATATGATATTATTTCATGTCATACCCCGATGGGAGGAGTGTTAGCACGTTTGGCTGCAAGGAAGGCTAGAAAACAATATAGCTTAAAGGTGATATATACTGCTCATGGTTTCCATTTTTATAAAGGTGCTCCTAAGAAAAATTGGTTGTTATTTTATCCTATAGAAAAGTATTTGTCTCGCTTTACTGATGCCATCGTTACAATCAATTCAGAGGATTACGAAATATTAAAATCAAAAGGTTTTAAAAATAAATATTCATATTTAATCCATGGCATTGGAATAGATCCGTCAAGACTTGCAGTTGATGACGCTAATATCAATGGTTTAAGAAATAAATACGGATATAAACCGGAAGATTTCATCATGTTGTATCTGGCAGAATTTATTTCAGGAAAGAATCATCAATTCTTGATAGATGTTTTGCCTGATCTTGTAAAAGAAATACCAAGTATAAAAGTTATTTTTGCCGGTAGAGGTGAAGACAAAGAGAAGTTGATGAGTTCTGTCGAGCATCAAGGTCTGGAAATTTATGTGAATTTTATAGGTTATCGAAATGATGTCGGGAATTTGATTTCAATCAGCGATTTGGGCATTTCTTTAAGTTTTCGAGAAGGACTAAGTCAGAGTATTGCAGAGTGTTTATATCTAAAAAGGCCGGTAGTTACGTCGAACATTAGAGGTAATCGCGATCTTGTTCAAAATGGCAAAAACGGCTTTTTGTTTTCTTTGGACGACAAAAAACAGTTCGTAGAACAGGTTGTCTATATGTACAATCATCCAGATGAGAGAAGAGAGATGGGTGAATACGGCGCAGAGAATATTGGAGATTATGTGATAGACAATACAATGAAAGAAATGATCGCTATATATTCTGAGGTGTTAGATAAGAGTTTTGAGAAAAGTGATAGGTTTTAAGGAATATAATTATAGAAATATTCAAGCAGTGTTGAAAATGCACGGGATGCAGACGGAGTAACGTTAACTCAACGTTAACGATAACCTTAACCTTAACCAAGATTTAACCTTTTAAAGAATAGATAAAATGGATGTAAAAACTAAAAAAGCGAGGAATTTTAGAAATTATAAAGTTTGGCAGGATGCTGTAGAATATGCTTCGAAAGTGTATAAGATAACCGCTGAAATGCCATGGTTCGAAAAGAAAGGATTGTGTGATCAGTTGCAAAGGGCTGTGGTATCAATAAGCAGTAATATTGCCGAAGGGGCAGCTAAACCATCTGACAGCGAGTTTGCACGTTTTCTTGATACTTCGCTTGGTTCAGCGTTTGAGGTTGAGACGCAACTCTTGATCGCCAAAAACATTGGCTATATCAAGAACGCTAACGATAACGTTAACGATAACGATAAAGGTGGGGTGACGTATGAGGAGTTGGTGGAGGAGCTGCAGGAGATTGAGAGGCAGATTAATGGGTTGATTGGGGTGGTGAGGAAGGAGGAACGATAACCTTAACGCTAACGATTAACCTTAAGGTGATGTATGACGCAAAATGAAAAATG
>Ga0310786_10012549_pt1 | contig 10487 bp, 11 predicted proteins | sample AusTroGonzalo_MG_FD_203881 | JGI IMG/M metagenome (GOLD analysis project Ga0310786, IMG submission 203881) | Bovine rumen microbial communities from tropical cattle in Woodstock, Queensland, Australia - Gonzalo_03 (v2) (version 2) | ecosystem: Host-associated > Mammals > Digestive system >... | reverse complement strand
TCAATCAGAATGGCACGGTCATGGCCCTCAACGAGGTAGAGCGACTCGTTATAACACCGATGTCCGTTACCAATCCATGTATGCTCGTCAAGCTGGCGGAACACCACTTCATCGTCCTGATAAACCACTTCGCCGCGAAGGTCACGGCTATTGATTTCTGTTCCCTGTGCATCAGCCGTAAACGGCATCAGGCTAAGCAGCACGGCTGCAAGAAAGATGTATGCTTTCATATTAATAGAGGTATGTTATAATCTTCTTTCGTCATTCCCGGGATGAGCTGGTTATTGACGTGTGGAACCATTCAATAGCTGAATCCGTGTCCGTTCCACTTCAGTGTTTTCTCTGTCTTCTTCCCGTTTTCATCCCAAAATGCCACGATGATGTCCTTGCCAGAACGAGGCAAGGCAAATGAGCACTCGACACTGGGAGTTTTTGCCTCGTAAACAGCCTCTACGCCTTTATCAGAGTGATACCTCATTGACTTCGTGGCATTGTCGTAGCGCATGAAGGTCAAACCGTCATACTGACCAGGATCGTACCGACCATCCCTGTAGAACCCATGGTTGTAGGCAAAGAGCTTGTGATTCCCGTCGGCCTCATTCCACAAGCACATCTCGATTCTTGTCATGAACTCACATTCACCTTCACTATACTTGTACTCATAGACTGCAAAGCCGTTCTTGGCATCAAGTGTAAAAGTAGTGCCTTCGTGCTGTTTAAGCCCCTTGCGATGACGTTCCCAGGCATCCCGGATGCCATTCATGTATTCCGTGTCGCACTCTCCGTCTTCACCGTATGTGGGTGCAAGATAGGCAGTAATAAAATCACTAAAGGTAGGCTTTGCACCCTGAAAGTTTACTCGGATAGCTTCTTGTGCTGCCATTACTAAAGTGCAGCAGGCAAAAACGATTGATAATGATAGTCTTTTCATTTTACTATATCGATTAAAGTCTTTTTCAATCTCCTAAGTCTGTTTTTGTCTGGTTACTTGATAAACTTATTTAAATCTGGTTGCAAAGATAGTGATAATTCCGGAATTATCACTATCTTTGCAAATAAAAATGCAATTTATGAAACATATTGCCTTTTCATTCATATTGACAGCGGCCTTGTTCTCGCTGACCCTGACGAGCTATTCTCAGGGATTCCGCAATCCCGTACTCCCAGGTTTTCATGCCGACCCATCGGTGTGTCGTGCCGGTGATGACTTCTATTTGGTGAACAGCACCTTCCAGTATTATCCTGGCGTGCCGGTGTTTCATAGCAAGGACCTGATTCATTGGGAGCAGGTGGGTGCCTGTCTCACTCGCGAGTCGCAGGTCAGGATTGAGAATATGCATGAGCAAAATGGCATCTATGCCCCCACCATCCGCTATCACGAGGGACGATTCTATATGGTGACCACGGTGTTCCCCTCGCGCAAGCATTTCTATGTCTATACCGACAATCCCTATGGCGAATGGAGCGACCCCATCTACATCGACTTCTGCATAGGCAGCTGTGACCCTACGCTGTTCTTCGACGATGGCAAATGCTATTTCCTTTGGAAGGAAGGCGACATCAAGATTTGCGAGATTGACGTGAAGACAGGCAAGCAACTCGGCGAGATTCATCATCTGGGCACAGGGCTTGGTGGACGTTATCCCGAAGGACCGCATATCTATAAGAAGGACGGCTATTACTATCTGTTATTGGCAGAAGGCGGCACAGAGCATGGTCATCACGTCAACATCCTGCGTAGCAAGAATCTGTTCGGGCCTTACGAGTCGAATCCCGCCAATCCGATTCTCTCGCATTTCAACATGAAGATGCAGAATAGCAACATCCAGGGCTTGGGACATGCTGATCTGGTACAGGCTCCCGATGGTTCGTGGTGGATGATCTGCTTGGGCTATCGCACCCACGGCTATCTGCAGCATGTGATGGGACGCGAGACCTTCCTGGCTCCTGTCGAGTGGAAAGAGGGCGAATGGCCTGTGGTTAATGGCGACGGAACGCTGCAATTGGATATGCAATGCAAGACGCTGCCGCAGGTGCCGATGCCTGTGGAACCATCGAAGGATGACTTCGATGCCGACAAGTTATCACTCTATTGGAGTTATCTGAATATGCCGCATCGGGAAAATTATTCGCTGACAGCACGCAAGGGATGGCTGCGGATGAAGAACTCGATAGCGACGCTCGACGAAGTGGGCAATCCTACGTTTATCGGTCATCGCCAGTCGGAGCCGAACTTCACGGCTACCACCAAAGTGGATGTGGCAGGACTGAAGGAGGGTGGTGTGGCAGGCATTACGGCCTACGCTGCCCACCATAATCACTACGATGTGCAGGTCATTGCACGTGACGGACAGCGCTACATTCAGGCTAAGATCCGTATTGGCGAGATGGCGCATATCGAGAAAGAGATTCCATTGAATCAGGACATTGTCTATCTGCGCATCACTGGCGATCCGCAGTTCTATCATCTGTATTACTCAACAGACAACAAGACGTTCACGCATCTTGCCCGTCAGGACTATCGTTATCTGAGCACCGAGACCATCGGTGGCTTCTGTGGTGTGCACCTCGGCATCTTTGTCCACACGCTTTCAAGCGTCAGCAGTTACGCCGACTTCGATTGGACGGACTTCCTGTTTGAGAAAAAGTAGAAAGTAGTATGTCCTGGAAACGGAAATATCGCTGTAAGGTCTGTGGCTACGAGGCTGAGGTGTATGAGGGACGCGGCCTGTTTCGTCAACAGATAACGGCCGTTTCGTGCGCTCAATGTCATACCATTCAGAACCTTGTTGTGGGTGGTATCATTGGTGATGTTGCCCCATCGTTCAGAAGCGAGGTAGGTCGCCTATGCCTGCGCTGTGGCAGCGATAACATCCGTGTGTGGGACATGAAGACCTGTCCTAAGTGTCAGGGCGAAATGGAAGATACAGGCGAAAAGGAGTTTTGGACATGACAAAGATAAATTATTATGAAGTGGACTGTGCTATCAGACAATCGGAGCTGTGATGACTCATTAGAGACCGAGCATGGCCTGTCCATTCTGTTAGAGACGGACAAGCATCACATTCTGCTGGACACAGGAGCCAGCGATGTCTTTATCCGCAATGCTGGTAAGATGGGTATCGATCTCAGTACGGTTGACTACGTGTTTATCTCTCACGGACACAACGACCATGCAGGAGGGTTAAAGCATCTGATGAAGATAAACGATAAGGCACAGGTCATCGTATCGCCCGATGCCATGAGTGGTAAGTTCTTTTCCAAGCGAGGGAATCTCCATAGTATTACTGCGGAGTGGCCAAAGATTGACGATAACAGACTCATCTTGATAGACCAGACCTGCGAATTAGCAGAAGATATCCATGTAATAGCCCATATCCCACAGATTCACCCGATACCCAAAGGGAATCAGAATCTCTATGTGCAGAATACCAATAGCGAACTGACGGAGCAGCGAGAGCCATTTGAACTTGTTCAAAAATGGCCGAGTCGCGACAGAGGAACACGAAGTCAATATATCCACGATGATTTCCGTCACGAACTGGCACTATACACAAATGGCTTGCTATTTACGGGCTGTGCCCATAGCGGCTTGGAGAATATTCTGGCGGCCTGCCCCTACCCTATCCACATGGTTGTCGGCGGCTTTCATCTGCTTGATGATATGGAATCAGAGAAGGAACTCACTGCCTTGGCCCAACGCCTGCTTGGTTACGAAAACTCCTCGCCCTATGGGGAGAAGCCGGAAGAGGGGCTTCAGTTCTACACCAGCCATTGCACAGGTGACAAAGTCTTTGCTATACTAAAGACCGTGATGGGCGACTATCTTCATGCCTTCAGCTGTGGATACCGAAGAGAAGAAACAACAAGAACTGAAATCACCCCTTAAAATCGACGATAGCTTCAGTGTCCCCTTGATTCCTTGAGCTTTGCCGAGCCCTATACCCTCGCTTTGGACGAGATTACGGCTCGTCCTTGGTGAGATTACGGCTCTCGCCCCACGAGATTACGGATCGTATTTCTTTACAAAAACCGCTGATTACAATGCAGCTACCTTCTTTAGTTCATTCTTGATAGCACGATTGATGAAATCGTTAATTGTAATACCTGTTGAAGCCACAAAAGCAGCTACTCGCGAATGCAATTCCGATGACATCCGCAGGTTCAGCTTGCCACTATAAGGCTTTGCCGGTTCAATGCCTTCTTCCATACAATAATTCAGATAGCTTTCAATACCCTCCTCAAAATCCTTTTGCAACTCATCGAGTGTCTGACCTTCATACGTGATCAGTTCCTTGCTCAACCCCTGCACTTTACCAAACAGGCAATTGTCCTCCTTGCTATATTCAACACTCCCTTTATAGCCTTTGTATTCCAAATAATCCATAATCCGTTACCTCCTTGATTTTATTAATCCATTGTTCTTAAGATGCTGGTATATCGTCTTGACCATCCACTCCTTCATTATACTACCCGGATGTGGGCGGTGAATGTCAATATAGGTACCTGTTGCTTCATTCTTAAATCGTACACGAGAACCTGACGTTGCACCTTTCTGATATTCGGAGTAGCCGAAATGTGCCAAAAGGCTCACCGTCTCTTCATAGGTGAAATCCTTTGGTTTCTTTTTAAAACGCTCTACCAGTTTATCTTTTGAACCCATATTTATATATCTTTTCGGTCGCAAAGGTACTAAATTTAGTACCGAGTTCCAAATTTTTCTGTAAGTTTTTTGCTTACAAGTACTTTTTTTTCAAAAATATTATGTATCTTTGCCCTCGGTTCGGGGAGAAATCCGGACTAATGATGCATCACTATTATTTCGCGCATAGCCAAGAAAAGCGTAGGAAACTCAAATTGGTATAACAAGCACGACAATAATAAGTGACAGGTGAACCGTAAATGGTTAACACCTGTTCTACCGTATGGTGACGCACACGCTTTGAGCGTGGTGCAACTTATGGTAGACAGGGGTTCCAAAAGTATTCCTACGCTTTCACCTCTTGCTATGCGCATTAAGGGCATCGCGCTCTTTTTATGCGCCATGGCGTGATTGATAGTTGGTGCTTACTGACTTGAAACTATCAATTGTGTATGGCAAACAAGAATTTAAGTGCAGCCAAAGAGGCTAAGAAAGATGATTTCTACACACAGTTGGAGGACATCAACAAGGAGTTGAAGTACTACCGCGAGCATTTCCGTGGTAAGACTGTTCTATGTAATTGTGATGACCCGCGTATCTCCAACTTTTTCACCTACTTTGCTTATAACTTCGAGTTCTTAGGCTTGAAACGGCTTATCACAACTTGCTATAAGAATCAGGACGCCGACTTATTCAGCCAGAACAAGAGCGAACAAGCCATCTACCTGATTTACGACGGTGACAAGAACGGCAATCACATCCCAGACCCTGAGGAAATTGGCATCCATGCACTCAAGGGTGATGGTGATTTTCGTTCAAGGGAGTGCATCGAACTATTGAAGCAGGCGGACATTGTAGTAACTAATCCTCCTTTCTCCCTTTTCCGTGAGTATGTGGCCCAGCTCATGGAATATGAAAAGAAGTTTATCATCATCGGAAATGTAAATGCCAACACCACCAAAGAAATCTTTCCGCTCATTAAGGATAACAAGATGTGGATGGGTCAGAGCATAAAAAGCGGTGACAGAAAGTTTCTCGTTCCTGATGATTACGAATTGAACGCTGCAGGCTGCGGTATCGATGAAGACGGAAAGAAGTTCATCCGTGTCAAGGGTGTACGCTGGTTTACCAACCTTGACTTCAAAGAGCGTCATGATGACCTTCCTTTGTACCGTCATTATTCCCCTGATTTCTATCCAAAATATGACAACTTCGATGCCATTGAGGTTAGCAAGACCGAGGACATTCCCGATGACTACTTTGATATGATGGGCGTGCCAGTGACATTCCTCGACAAATATAATCCCGACCAGTTCGAGATATTGGGTATTACCAAGACTTGGTTTGGCATGGCTACAAAGACTTATGGTGAACAGATTCAAGTTGACAAGTCTGGTAAAGAGTCGAAGGTTACAAAACTTAATGATGGTGCCGTGCTTGAAATAGACAAGGAACCTATAGGAAAGACTTTCTATAAAGTGGATGGTAAAATGTATATACAGACTTATCCACGCATCCTTATTCGTCGCAAAACTAATTCTACGAACATCTAAACCCTTTCAATTATGGATATAGAAGAGATGAAAATCAAGGTCTGCGACCTCATTGCAGGCTACGAGAACGACCCCGACACTGGCGTTCGCGCCTTTAATGGACGATTGGACGTACGCCCGCCATATCAGCGCGAGTTTCGCTACGATGACAAGCAGAAGGAAGCCGTCATCCATACGATTCTGAAAGGATTTCCGCTCAACATCATGTATTGGAGTGTGGAGGAAAACGGAAACTATGAAATGATTGACGGTCAGCAACGCACATTGAGTATCTGCGAGTATGTGCAGCACGACTTCCACATCAAGGACGAGCAAGGGCACAAACGCTATTTCAACAGCCTTACCGACGAGGATAAGGCAAAGTTTATGAACTACCAACTGACCGTCTATTTCTGCAAGGGAACAGATAAGGAAAAACTGGACTGGTTCCGTGTCATCAACATTGCCGGTGAGAGATTGCTTGACCAAGAATTGTTGAATGCCATCTATACAGGGCCGTTTGTTACGGATGCCCGCAAGTATTTCTCTAAAGATAAATGTCCGGCCTATAAGATTGCCGCCGACTTGCTTACTGGTGTGGCACGTGAGCAGAGCTACTTGGCTACCGTGTTGGCGTGGGCAGCGCGGAAGGAGGGCATAAAGGATGTGAGCGAATACATGTCGAAACATAAGGATGACGTGAACGCAAGCCGATTGTGGGCATACTTCTCAGCCATCGTGACTTGGGTACGAACAACATTCCCTGTCTATCGCAAGGAAATGAAGGGATTGGATTGGGGCTATCTCTACGATACCTATCACGAAGAGATTTACGATACCGATGCACTGGAGAAGCGCATCCATGAACTGATGGAGGATGACGAGATAGAACGCAAGGCTGGCATTTACAAGTATGTGCTCAGTGGCGACCTGCGCGACCTCTGCTTCCGTCTGTTCGACAAGAAGATGAAGCGACAGGCCTACGAGCGTCAAGGGGGCATCTGTCCCGACTGCGGAAAACACTTCGAGTTGGAGGAAATGGAGGCCGACCATATTACTCCGTGGGCCGATGGCGGAACTACCACCGCCGAGAACTGCCAGATGCTGTGCAGAGAGTGTAACAGAAGAAAAGGAGCAAAGTAAATAGAGATATGGCTAAAGAACATGTAGGAAGAACGAAGGCAACAGCAACAAAGACGCTTTATGCCGTAATGAAAGAAATAAGCCGTCGTGGCGGTAGCATGCCTGCCAAGGAGTTATACCCTTTTGTGGAAGCAAACGTAAAGCTGACAGAATGGGAACTTGAACCGGCAGGAAAGAATAAATATATCCGATGGACAAACAGTTTCCAGTTCTACTCCATTAACTATGCCAAGGCGGGACTTATCATCAAGCAAAAAGGCATGTGGTACTTGACACCCGAAGGTGAGGCTGCGCTCAAACTATCGCCTGAGGAAGTGATGGAAAAAGGCGAGGTGGCTTACCGCGAATGGAGAAAGCTCAATCCCAGAGAGGACAAACGTGACGAAGAGCCTACAGATGAGAATGCCGAAAGAGACAGGGCCGAGGAACTGAACTTGTTGGAGTCGGACGCTCGTGAAGGAATCCGGCAATTTATCGTGTCAAAGAGTCCTTATGAGTTTCAGGATATGGTGGCTGCTCTGCTTCGGGCTATGGGGTATCACACACCCTTCATTGCTCCCAAGGGCAAAGATGGTGGTATTGACATCATTGCTTACTTAGATCCGCTGGGCGCACAGACACCGCGTATTAAAGTTCAGGTGAAGCATAAGCCTGATACAGCCATCGGCGCTTCTGAAGTACGTGCTTTGTCTGGCATATTGAAGGCCGGTGACATCGCTCTGTTTGTTACGAGTGGTACATATTCGGCTGATGCCAGGAATGCCGCCTCTGGCAATGATAAGTTCATTCGCCTGATTGACGGTAATGACTTCATTGACATGTGGCAGGAGTACTACGACAAGATGACCGACGACGACAAGAACATGCTGCCCCTGAAACGCATAGCCTTCTTGGGTAATAACGAGTAAAAAAATAGATGCCTATGAAGCAAGAAGAGAAGAACAAGGAGATTGACATTAACGAGGTTGCTATCACGCTGGAAGTGGATAGTGAGGTGATTGCCAAGGTTCGTAGTGGCGAGATTACGCACATCCTCATGGACATCAGTGAGGACAATCAGAGCCTGGTTTTAGAGACTATCGACGGGAATCTGGTGCTGGTGATTGACGAGACGCCAACAACTTTCCACGGGTGTTATCTGTATAATAATGGCGAATTCCCTTACGCTATCAAAAACTCGCTTAGCTTTTTAGTTCTGAGTAGTGGTGATGGCGATTGTGTTACCCGCATCATCGACGTAGAAACAACGCCCGGTACTCGCTTTAACTACCAAGGTGCAGGCAAGCCTATTGTTGAGGATGCTGATGGCGACAGTTGCATCTGGGAAGTGAGTTTTGAGGTGGTGCCTGTGCCAGCAGAGGCAAAGTCATACTTGATGCGCTGGAACCCCTCTATCAGTGCCTTTAAAGAGAAGGACTTCGAGGAATGTGTGGAGAATTTGGTACACGGTATGTTCCGTATGAACTGGAGCATCTACGAGTGGGAAGAGGCTCGACGGGGTGACTTGTTCTTTATGATGCGAGTGGGCGACGACAAGGCAGGCATTGTCTTCAGCGGACAATTCATCTCTGATCCATACCCTGGAGATGACTGGGCAGGAACGAACAAAAGGAGAATGTATGTGGACATGATAGTCACGAACTCCGTAGAACCAGGAGCGGTGCCTCGCATCTCACTTGAAAAACTACAGGAAGCCATTCCTGAATTTGAATGGGCAAAAGGACATTCAGGAGTGTTGCTGCCTGAGGATATAGTTATAAAACTGGATGAAATGTGTGAGGAATAATGTAAGAATGCTGGATTGAAAAAGTCCAGCATTTTTACATTTGTTCTTGATCTTTCTTGTGGTTCAGGTGATTTTATAACTAAAGTAACTTGCACTCGGAAATAAAAGAAAAAACGAGCATCTTCTTTTGCATTTCGCACATTTTTTCGGACTCTGCAGAGCGCCTGAGCACCTACTGGAGCGCAAGAACTTTGCCGATAAACCGGCGAATTTACTTTGTTTCGGCATAAAAAAGATTAAAATCTTTTGTTCTGCTCTCGACTTTTCGTAACTTTGTAAGATTTCTCAGCTTTTCTTTATCTAAAGGCAGTCTGGGGAATTGAAAGAAAATGGGGTTACGAATTGGAAACCGTACTCAATTCCACATTCTGCTATAAACTGCATCAAAGAACACCCGATGATGTGCCATCAGCCGTACTATGACTCATCATCGGGTGCAAAGTTACGAATAAGTGAGCAAAACACCAAATTCATTTGAGTATTTTCGAACGAGAGTACCTTCGAGACATAGTCTCAAAGGTAATCATTCTTTTTGAAAGAACCAAATCCAGACTCAACTTTTTGTTCTGAGCTTGCTCAATGCCCATGAACTGATTGTGGCATCTTTTGTGGCACCAGCCAGAAAAGTGCGTATTAGGCTACGTCCCTCTACCGTAATGACATGTTGCATACAGGAATCACTTATTCACCTTCAAAAGGTAATTCACCCAAATACTTGTCAAAGTCACTCTGGAACAAACGATCTTGTACGATGCGGTACTTCTCAAATTCTGTCTCGGCATGTTCTTTGGCCTCTTCTGCTGTTACAGAACCTGCCGTTTGTAGCACTTCATTACCACCAGCCGCTAAGATAGTATCAATCTGTTTGGCCCAATCCTCCATTGTCATAGGGATATGACGTTTAGCCATACGTTCTGCCAATTCCAATACACCATTCACAAGTTGTCCCATGTCTGCCAGTTCCACCTCTTTTAGGTAGTTCTTGGCAATTGATACATCTGTCTTGACAATCTTTCCGTCAGGTGCATTCTCCCAAGTGGTCAGTCCCATGTGTTCTTGTTCGGCATCGGCTCGTTCTACTATCAGTTCAGCTGCCGTATGTCCATGAACAGCATAGTGCATCTTATTTTGCATCATCTTGAAGAAGATTCTTGTCGTTGGCGCATCACGATTGTAATCAATTGCTGTCGCATAGATGTCCGTCAATTTCTGATAGAAACGTCGCTCAGACAGACGAATTTCACGAATCTCTGCTAACAGGTGTTCAAAGTAGTCCTCATCCAAGAACGTGCCATTCTCCATACGCTTTCTGTCCAGCACATATCCACGAATGGCATATTCTCGCAGTACACTGGTAGCCCACTGGCGGAACTGAGTAGCTCGG
>Ga0310786_10012547_pt1 | contig 10490 bp, 7 predicted proteins | sample AusTroGonzalo_MG_FD_203881 | JGI IMG/M metagenome (GOLD analysis project Ga0310786, IMG submission 203881) | Bovine rumen microbial communities from tropical cattle in Woodstock, Queensland, Australia - Gonzalo_03 (v2) (version 2) | ecosystem: Host-associated > Mammals > Digestive system >... | reverse complement strand
CATAAGCATCGACGAGGGCGACGAGCTGGTGGAGGTGCGCCTCGTGAAGCCCGGCGAGGACGTGGTGATGATCACGCGCAACGGCATTGGTACGCGCTTCTGCTCGGACGAAGTCCGCCGCATGGGGCGGCAGGCCGCCGGCGTGCGCGGCATACGCCTGCGCAAGGACGATGCCGTATGCTCGCTGGACGTGGTGGACGACGCAAAGACATTGCTCGTCGCCACAGAGAATGGTTACGGAAAGCGCACGGAGTTCAGCGCCTACGAGCGCAAGCACCGTGGCGGCATGGGCGTGACGGCCATCAAGGGCGCGGACCGCAACGGCCACGTGGTGGCCGCGCATGCAGTGCGCGACGACGAGTCGATCATCTCCATCACGTCCGACGGCCTCATGGTCCGTCAGCGCGTTGTGGACATCACGGTTGTTGGCCGCAGCGGCATGGGCGTGAGGCTGGTGCGTCTCACCGAGGGTGCCACGCTCGTATCTCTCTCCGTCGCCGAGGCAGAGCCGGACGATGATCAGCAAAAGGAAATGGAAGGTGCCACATGAAGAGACCGTACCCGACGTTTGCGGCCCTCATTGCCGCAGTGACGACATTTGCCGCCGCCGCGCCTGACGCCGCCGCCGTGAGGCGTGCGCAGGAGCAGATGGCGTTGTTCAGCCCAGAGGCCGTCCGCCGTGCGATGGCCGACCTGAAGGCGAACCCGAAATACGACTGGGCCAAGCACAACGCCGCCGTGGAGGCGCTGATCGCGAAGGCGGCGGATGCAAAAGAGGCGCTTGCAGGCAAGGATGCCGCGAAGCAGGCGGAGGCGGTGGCGCTCGTGGAGGGTTATCGCGCCGCAATGCTCGCGAACCCGATCCTCGACTTCGACAAGATCCTCTGCGTCCACCGCAAGATAGGCACCAGCTCGCGCAGCGCGTTCGGCGGGCGCGGCTCGGGCATGACAGGCCTCAACGCCGAAAACCACATGGTTGCGCCGCGCATCGGCTTCAAGAACGAGATCGTGGTGCTCTCCAACCTGCGTGGCGAACACAAGTACACCACTCTCTACGCGCCGGCGGACGGTACGTCCGTGGTGCGCGACCTTGATCTCGACTTCGACGCGTCCCGTATCCTCTTCACGCAGTACAAGGGTACGAACAATCTCTTCGGCGTATACGAGATTTCTTTAACCACGAACAGACACGAACAGACACCAACAACAAATTCAAGGGTTGGTGCGACCGATGCTGTTCGTGACTGTTCGTGTCTGTCCGTGGTTGCAAAACAACCGACCCTGGTCTCGCCCGAGGACGGCAAGTATGATATCCAGTGGTGGGACGGCTGCTATCTGCCGAATAAGGATCAGGTGGTGATGCTCGGTACGGCGGCATACCAGTTCCTTCCGTGCGAGGACGGTAACATGCCGATGGCCGTCCTCTACCGCGTGGACCGCAAGACGGGCGAGGTGCGCCAGCTCACCTACGAACAGGACAGCGACTACACGCCCACCATCACGCACGACGGCCGCATCCTCTACACCCGCTGGGAATACTCCGACCAGCCGCACTACTGGAGCCGCGTGCTGATGACGATGAATCCTGACGGCATCGGCCAGCTTTCCCTCTGGGGCTCAAACTCGTGGGTGCCCACCTTCTTCTACTGCGCCCGCACGGTGCCGGGCGATCCGCATCTCCTTACCATGATCGGTGGCGGCCACCACGATCGCGCCGAGGTCGGCCGCCTCTTCCAGGTGAATCCCACGCTGGCGCGCGCCTATCCCTTCAAGTACGACCCGCCAGACCGCGAGTGGGGCCCTGCCAAGCATACGTTGCGCATTCCCGCCAAGACGTTCCCCAAGGAGAAGACGGGCCTCGTGCACGAGTTCCCCGGCTTCGGCAAGGACGTGGAGGGCGACATGTCCGACCCCTACACGCAGAACCAGTTCGCTCGCGGCAAGCCGTACTTTTCTCATCCGTGGCCGCTCGACGCGAAGTACAACCTTGCCACCGTCAAGGCCGCGCCCGACGCGCTCATGGGCCTCTATCTCGTGGACGTGTTCGACAATATCACGCTGATAGCCGAGGCGGACGACGGCCTTCTCGTGGAGGCGATTCCGTTCGTACCGCGCAAGCGTCCGCCGATCATCCCCGACCGTTCGGTGAAGGGCAAGACGACGTGCAGCGTGCACGTGGCCGACATCTACAACGGCCCCGGCCTCGCCGGCATTCCGCGCGGCACCGTGAAGAAGCTGCGTCTTTTCAGCTACCACTACAACTACCACAAGACGGGCGGGCATTCGTCGACAGGCTGGATCGAGTACAGGAAGGACTATCGTGACCGCGTGGAGTCGAGCTGGGACATAAAGCGCATAATCGGCACCGTCGACATCGAGGCGGACGGTTCGTGCTGCTTCGAGATGCCCGCCAACACGCCCATTTCCCTCCAGCCCATAGACGAGAAGGGCCAGGCCGTGCAGCTGATGCGCTCGTGGGTGGTGGGCATGCCGGGCGAACGCGTCTCGTGCACAGGTTGCCACGAGGACAACCGTTCGTCCGTGCAGACAAAGCAGACGATAGCGGACAAGAAGTATTTCGCCGGCAAGATACAGAAGATCAAGCCGACGGACTCCGACGGCATACGCCCCTGGGGATTTGCCGCCGAGATGTATCCCGTTGTGCAGAAGTACTGCCTTTCATGCCATGGTGACCCCGCGAAGGCGCCAGTAGCCAAGGCTGACCAGGGCGGCGCGAAGGAAGTGAAGGTGGACATCTTCACCAAGTACGAGCTTTCCGGCAAGCGCCTCGTGATGGATACGCCCGAGAACGCCTACCGCATGTTGCACCCGTACATCCGCCGCCCCGGCCCCGAAAGCGAAGAGGGCATCACTCCGCAGATGGACTACCATGCCTCCACCAGTCCCCTCGTGCAGATGCTGCGCAAGGGGCACCACGGCGTGAAGATGGCGCCCGAGGACTGCCTCAAGATCTACGAATGGATCGACCTCAACGCGCCTTTCCACGGCAAGTGGAATCCGCCCGGCTTCTCCGGCGAATGTCCGTCGCCGAATGGAGTGCACAAGGGCGGCTTCATGCAGGCCGACACGCCCGATCAGGTGGCGCGGCGCCTGGAGCTCCAGAAGCGCTACGCAAACGTGCCGGACAACCCCGAGGAAGAGTATGACCTTTACTACGCGAAGGTGACGAACCGCGTGGTGAAGCCTGTTGCGCCGGTGGCGGAAAAGCGGCCGACATCCGCACAGTTGCTGCCTACCAACGTCTGGCCTATGACGGTCCTGCAAAGCGCCGACGCGCAGCTCGGCAAGATCACGGAGGTCGCGCCCGTCACCACCAAGACGCTTACGCTCGGCGCGGGGCAGTCGCTTACCTTCCGGCTCATCCCGGCAGGCAAGTTCGTGATGGGCAGCGTGGACGGCTATCCCGACGAGTGTCCGCAGGCAGTCGTGACGATCGACAAGCCGTTCTGGATGTCGGAAATGGAGATCCGCAACGACCAATATAACGTGTTCGATCCCGAACATGACTCCCGCTATCAGGACGAGTTCGGCAAGGACCACGTCTTCCCCGGCCACATCGGCAACCATCGCCGTCAGCCTGTGGTGCGTGTGAACTGGAACGAGGCAAAGGCGTTCTGCGCGTGGCTCTCGAAGACGTGCGGCGTTAAGGCGGATCTGCCCACCGAGGCGCAGTGGGAGTGGGCGGCGAGATCGGGTACCGACACGCCCTTCCCATGGGGCGGACTCGACGACGACTTCTCGAAGTTCGCCAACTTCGCCGACCGCGACACGCGCTTCCAGGTCGTCGGCTTCGATGGCGGCGGCAATATCCGCAACCGCAAGCCGTTCAAGATCGAGCAGAACTATCCGCTCCATGACGAACGCTTCCTTGACGACTGGTTCAACCTGAATTTCGTCGGCCGCGCCAACGTGAACCGCTGGGGCCTCTACGACATGCACGGCAACGCGAGCGAGTGGACGCGTTCCGACTACGCGCCGTACCCCTACGTGGACGGAGACGGGCGCAACGCGAACGATCCGAAGAAGCCGAAGGTGGCGCGCGGCGGCTCGTACGCATCGCGCCCGCGCGACGGCACCAGCTCATATCGTCTGGCCTACGAGCCGTGGCAGAAGGTGTTCGACGTAGGTTTCCGCGTGGTGCTGGAGGCCGAGTAGCCGCTATTTGCGGTAACGATGAGAAGATTCGGTACGGGCGGGTTCACCGCCCTCCGTCTCGTCCCTGAGCCGCCTGTAGGCGAGCCAGCGTTCCTCGGAAAGTTCTCCAGAAGCGATGGCCGCCTTGACTGCGCAGCCAGGTTCCGTTTTGTGGTGGCAGTCGGAGAATCGGCATCGGGGGAAGAGCGATTCCACGTCGGCAAATGCGTCGGCGATTCCGGCATTGGCCTCCCATAAGCCTATTTCCCGCATGCCGGGCGTATCGATCACAAGCACGCCCGAGGGCAGGCGGACAAGTTCGCGCTCCGTGGTGGCGTGGCGCCCCTTGGAGTCCCAATCGCGTACTTCAATTGTTGGCATCAGCTCGTCACCGGCGAGCGCATTCACGAGGGAGGACTTTCCCACGCCGGAAGATCCTACGAAGGCAAGCGTGCGGCGCGGCCGTACGAATGGCGAAAGGGCGTCGAGCCCGGCACCGGTCTTTGAGGATATAGCCAGAACGGGCGTATCGCCGGCGCATGCTGACGCCTGGGAAAGGAAGGAAGCGGGATCGTCTGCCAGGTCGCTCTTCGTGAGAAGCACGACGATTTCCGCGCCCGTGGTACGGCCAAGTGCGAGGAACCGTTCGAGGCGGCGGAGGCTGAAGTTCTGGTTCATGGACATCAGGAAGAAAAGGGTGTCGAAGTTCACGGCGACGGTCTGGGCGCGGCGGCCGGAGGAACCGGCGGCGGCCCGCGTGAACGACGAGGTTCGTGGTAGCGTGGCGAAGATGCGGCTTTCGCCGTCCGGGTTCCAGCGCAGGGCCACAAAGTCGCCAGTTGTCGGCGTCTCCTGGGCGGGCGGCGATCCGTTTCTGCCGAAGTACGCGGATGCTTTCTTCCGGGCGATGCCTTCGCCCTCGTCGCATACGATGCGGTAGTAGTCGCCCCACGTGCAGATGACGCGCGCCGGGATGCAGCCTTTTTCGAGGACAGGTGCCCCGTCATATCCCCAGTCGGCCAGATTCATGGCTTGAAGGGCCCCAGAAACTCTTCCTTGAAGTCGAAGCCACCGATGAAGTCGGCGGGCGAATCGCTATCGGTCTTGCCGATGCGCTTCGAATCGTAGAGGTTGAAGACGATCGCTCCTACATCCTCGCATGAATGTATGCCCCAGTCGGTGAGGACGGTGTATGCGAGCGGGCCATAGGCGTCGAGGGCGATGTCGCGGAAGTAGTCGAGCAGCTCCTGTCCTGACACGTGACCGTTGGCGCTCTCGGAAGCTTCGGCTATCGTATGCAACACGAAATCGTACGCGCGCGAGTCGAAACGGGAGTCCTTCGCGAGGATGTCGGCGAAGTCGTCTGTCTCGAAGCGGATTTCTGGCGGGTTCATGAGGAATGCCGGAATGCGAGGCGGGCGGCCAAGGCCTTGAGTTTCTCCATGTCGCCGGGATGGTTGGAGAAAGTGATGTCGGCGGCGTCCGTGCCGACGCGGGGGACGATGTGGAAATGGAGGTGCGGGACGGTCTGTCCAGCGGCGGGGCCGTTGTTCTGGAGGATGTTGAAACCGTCGCAGGGCAGTTCGGCCTTGATTCTTTCGGCGACTGTCTTGACGCGCACGATGATTTCGCGGAGGGTGTCGGACGGGGTGTCCAGCAGTCCGGTGGTGTGGGCTTTGGGAATCACGAGGGTGTGTCCCTCGGAGAACGGGTTGATGTCGAGGTAGGCGAGCACCAGATCGTCCTCGTAGATCTTGAAGGATGGAATCTCGCCAGCGGCGATGGCGCAGAACACGCAGTCATTTTTCATCTTTTGCTCCTTGGAGGATGGCGGGTTGCGCACATACAAAAAATGGTGGCCAAGGCCGGGATCGAACCGGCGACACACGGATTTTCAGTCCGTTGCTCTACCAACTGAGCTACCTAGCCACGTCCGTCAGTGAAATGGTAGGAGCAGAGGGATTCGAACCCACGACCCAGTGATTAAGAGTCACTTGCTCTACCAGCTGAGCTATGCTCCCATATTCACCTGTCCCACAACCCCAACAATGGAGCGAGCTAAGGGACTCGAACCCTCGACAACCACCTTGGCAAGGTGGCACTCTACCAACTGAGTTAAGCTCGCACTTGGTGTCGTGAAAACAACGGACAGTATATCAGATGCCGTTCCCCGGCGCAAGGGGGTAAATGCAAAATTTTTTGGTATACTGTCATCGATGACGGCACAGCAGATAATGCAAGATTCCAGAATGGTGCGGATGCGCGCACTCAAGGACGAGGTAAGCCGCCTGAAGGAAGAACTTGCCCGCGCATGCGAGGAGAGGGACGGACTTCGGGAGCACCTAGCCCTAGCGTTGCTGGCCGCGCGCGACGGGGAAGCATTGGGGCGGGGCGGGACTATGCTGATCGTTGACGGATGGAACGCGATTCTCGGAAGCGTCAAGGTGAAACTGCATCAGCAGGACGGCACGTCCGGCAGGGAAGGATTGCGGGCTCAGCTCAAGGCGATCGTGCGGCGCTGGCTTGAGAATCGTCCCGGAACAAGAGCATGGATCGTCTTCGACGGGTCGCGTGCCGATGGCCGTGCGGACGGACGCATCCGGATAACCTACACGGGCGGCACCGGCGAACACCGTGCTGACCGGCTGGTATGCGATTACTTGCGCATGCGGCGGTTTGCCGGTGACAAGTGGCGCGTCATCGTGGCGACAAACGACAAGGCGTTCCGAGCGGAAGCCGAAAGGCTGGGGGCAGAAACGGCAGGAGTTGAAGAACTTGAATTGGGATGAACGGATCCTACGGAGGAAGATGGCGCAATGACAAGGAAAGTCACATACGCGGAAGCGATTCTCGCCGAGGCCGTGGAAGGAATGCAGGGGCTGTCGGCGCCGCGCGTGCTCGTAGCCGGCAACAGGAGCGGCGGGGTGACCGTCGCTGCCATGCGCCGATTCCCGGACGCAGAGGTCATCTCGCATGCGTTTGACTTTCACCATGCGCGCGCCGTGCGGAAACGTCTGCTGGACGAGGAACTGCCGGCGGGGAACGTGCGTTGCAGCGCCGGCGTGGGAGAACCGGGGAACACATACGCGCTGGCGCTGTTCATGACGACGCCGCAGTCCATGCCGGCGGAACTGGTGCTCGACCAACTGCAGGACATCCACCAGAACTTGTCGGAGGGCGGCGCCCTCTATGCCGCGTTCGAGGGTGATCCGGACGAGGCCCTCAAGACGATGAAGATGGTGTGGAAATCCGTCAACGTGGTGCAGCGCGCGAAGCACGCGGTCCTGTTCCGCGCCGTCAAGCATGGCGACCCTGTCAAGGTACGCGACTTTTCCTCCACATGGACCGCAAGCGTGCCGGGCGGCGCACCGCTCACCTTCACCACGTATCCGGGCTGTTTCTGCCATCGTCGCCCTGATGCCGGCGGCCTTGCGCTCGCGGAAGTTGCGGTGCGCGAAACGGCAGGGATGCCAAGGCCGGTACGCATTATCGACATGGGATGTGGCTGCGGGCTCGTGGGCCTGCTGGTCGCGGCGGGGACGGATGGAGCAAAGGTTACGATGATTGATTCGCACGCGCGGGCGATCGCGGCGGCGGAGGCGAACGCGGCCAGAGCGGGAATCGAAGCGGAGTTTCTGTTGCGCGACGATGGCCTCCCACGCGGACGTATCGGTGAGTTCGACATCTTTACGGGCAATCCGCCGTACTACAGTGACTATAGGATCGCGGACGTCTTTCTTGAGACGGCTTACAGGGCGCTCAGGCCAGGCGGCATGTGCCTGACAGTGGTGAAGACCGCCTCCGGACTGCTCGCTCTTCAGGAAAAGTACTTCCGCAAGGCGGAAGTCATAAAGCGGCGCGGCTATTGCGTGCTGAAATCCGTACGTTAGCAGGGCGCGGCTCTGTGATATACTTACAGCCCAAGGAAGGAACATCGAACATGGACAGGCAGGAAATGCAGGCCGACATAGTGGTGACCGGTTTCGGACCCGCCGCCGCGGGATTTCTCGCGACGATCGGGCCGGAGCTCGCAAAGACGAAGGAAGACGGCTCGCCGCTGTACGAGTCGAAGGTAATGCCGGGTTGCCCGCTTCAGGTGATGTGCTATGAACGTGCGGACGATCCGGGTTTCGGCGTTTCCGGAATAGTCACCAAGGGCACCGCCATCAAGGCATCGTTCCCGGACCTCGACCTTGCCAAGGAGATTCCGAACGCGATCGAGGTGAAGGCCGAGAAGCTGGCGTACCTGTTTGATCACATTGGATGCTCGAAGCGTTCGTTTGGCACGAAGATGATCGACTTGGCCTTCAAGGCAGGCGGCATGTTCATGAAAGGTGGCAAGTGGAAGGCACGAGAACTGCCGTTCATACCGTCATTTCTAGACAAGAAGCCGGGACTCGTCCTCCAGATGGGTTCGTTCATGACGTGGGCCGCACAGAAGGTGATGGAAAGCGGACTCATGATCATGCCGGGAATGCCGGTGGCGGAACCGCTTTTTGAAGGCGACAAGGTTACTGGCGTAAGGCTGGCCGATCAGGGAGTAGAGAAGGACGGAACACCGATCGAGGGCGCGTACATGCCCGGCATGGACGTAAAGGCGGCGCTCACCGTCGTCGCGGATGGACCGGTAGGCGCGGTGGGGCGCGCCCTCGACGAGAAATTCGGCCTGCCGGAAGGGCACCACGCCTATGACTGGGGCCTCGGCATGAAGGCTGTTGTGCAGTTGCCCGACGACTGCGAACTGGAGCCAGGCACGGTCCTGCACACGATGGGGTTCCCTGAACCGGAGATATTCGGGTTCCTTTACGTCTATCCGAACCGTACCGCCGCACTCGGCATATTCGTTTCGCCGTGGATGGATACCCCTGTCCGCACAACCTACCGCTATCTCCAGCACTGGATGCTTCATCCGTACATCTGGCGCCACTTGAAGGGCGGCAAGCTGTTGAGTTGGGGCGCAAAGTCGATCGCGGAGTCCGGCGTGGAGGGTGAGCCGTTCCTTTGCGGCGATGGCTTTGCGCGCATTGGAGAAGGGTCGGGAACGACAGACTGCCTGGCGAATGCGGGCGTGGACGAGGCGTGGGAGAGCGGCGTGATGCTTGCCAAGTCCGTCCTCGGGCTACTGCGTGACGGCAAAGAATTCACGAAGGCTAATCTGGAGGCGACATACGTGGCGGACCGCCGTGCGTCGACGCTCGAAAAGCGTCTTAGGAGGGCGAGTGGTGCGCGCAACGGGTTTAACAAGTCGTTCTTCTGGGGCATGGTCGGCGAAGGCCTGCGCGGAATGCTCGGCATCGCGCTTCCGTTCAAGAGCGTGCCGCCTGCCGCTCGCGTCCCGGAACTCGCAGACGCGGTGAAGGGCCGTGTTAAGGATCAGGCGGCGTTCGAGACTGCGGTGGCAGAAGCCGAGAAGGCCCGCAAGCCTCTCCACGACGCGGTGATGGACGCCTGCGGTTGGCCTGCGATACCGTACGATGGCGAACTTCTTGTGCTCCATCAGGACGCACTTCTGCTAGGCGGCAAGGTGCAGGCCGCACCGGGATTCGCGGACCATGTGACGTTCGCCGACCCCGAACTCTGCAAGACATGCACGAAGCACACATGCATCGAGGTGTGCAGTGCGCAGGCGCTGATGCCGTCGGACGAGCCGGGCGGCGTGCCGAAGTTTGATCGCGAAAAGTGTGTCCATTGCGGTGGATGCATCTGGAACTGCGCCCGTCTTCTGCCGGGCACCGACCGCGGCAACATCGTCTTCAAGGCTGGCTCCGGTGGCCTACACTCAAACGAAAACTGACAACAAGAAAGGAAAAACGTCCATGTCCAAAGTGCTTTTGATTGGTGCTGGCGGAGTAGCCGGCGTTGCGGCCGCCAAGATGGCCCAGAATCCCAATGTGTTCGGCGAGCTGCTGATCGCGTCCCGTACCGAGGCGCGCTGCAAGGCGATCAAGGCAGACATAGAGTCGCGCCCGTGGTATGCCGCGAAGGGTGTGACGACGAAGATTACGACCGCGCAGATCGATGCGATGGACGTGCCGCGCCTCACGGCGCTCATCAAGGAGTACAAGCCCGACCTCGTGATGAACATAGCTCTCCCGTATCAGGACCTTGCGATCATGGACGCCTGCCTTGCCGCTGGCGTCTCGTACCTCGACACGGCCAACTACGAGCCGCCGGATGAGGCGCACTTCGAGTATTCGTGGCAGTGGGCCTACCGCGAGAAATTCGAGAAGGCGGGCCTCACGGCTATCCTCGGCTGTGGCTTCGATCCCGGCGTCACTCAGGTGTTCTCCGCCTACGCGCAGAAGCATTACTTCGACGAGATTCACACGCTCGAC
>Ga0310786_10012546_pt1 | contig 10490 bp, 11 predicted proteins | sample AusTroGonzalo_MG_FD_203881 | JGI IMG/M metagenome (GOLD analysis project Ga0310786, IMG submission 203881) | Bovine rumen microbial communities from tropical cattle in Woodstock, Queensland, Australia - Gonzalo_03 (v2) (version 2) | ecosystem: Host-associated > Mammals > Digestive system >... | reverse complement strand
GTTCTTCATTAAATATACTAATCTTTCTGAAGCTTGTTCTGCATACTGTTCATCACACTGACCAATTAACTCATCATGTACACCAATAAGAAGTCTAAAATTATACTTCTTCATTTCAGGATCATTATATATTGCAATCATAGCTTTCTTTGTCATTGTTGCTGCTGATCCTTGAATTGCTGCATTTACACACTGTCTCTTTGCTCTTGATATAAATCCACCATTCTTAGTAATTTCAAGTCCTTCTTCTTTAGCTTCCTTCTTAACATTATCATATTCTTTAAATGAAATATTTACAAGTTTCTTTTTATATTTATCTATAAGAGCTTCATCTATTCTCTTACCACTAGAACCTATAAGAGGATTAAATGAATTTTTCTTATCCATCTTAAATGAAAATTCTGGTAAAAGTAAATCTGGAAGTCTACGTCTTCTACCCCAAAAATCTCTTACGTATCCTATTTGTGAAGCTTCCTCCTCTACTTCTCTCATCCAAGTTGACATAGTAGGGAATCCTGTATGAAAGTCTTCTATAATTTTCATAGCTTCATCTAATGAACAATGCATATTTTCAGACAATAGTTTAGGACCCATTCCATAGGTCATTCCTAGATAAAGCGTCTTCATTTTCTTTCTACGCTTTTTACCTTCTAAATTATCAGAACCATCTTCCCAATGTTCCATATTATCCCAATAATCATTCTTATACACTCCTGCTCCAAGAGTCGCGTACAAGTCTCTTCCATTATTATATGCATCTAATAAATGTTCATCTCTACAGAACGCAGTAAGACACCTAGGTTCTTGCTGGGAACTAAGAATAGTCTGAACCAATAAGAACTTTATTTCTCTTTACTCGTACAGACTTACTCATGCTTATCACCTCCTTCTCTATGCCACTCTATATAATCATTCATTATTATTCTATCTTTGCCTTTACCGTTTTTGCCTTTTCCCCAAGTTACAATATTTCCATCGCACATAGATATAATTTTTCTCTGCAGTGTAGGTTGTACATACTTTTCTCCAAATGGATGGTAACTATTAAACCACCATATCCCCGCATCTTTATATGAATGGAAATGATGCTCTTTACCAGTCATCTTATCTATACACCAACAACCTATTGATCTAGTGTCTCCAGATCCAAAATTATGATTACCTATAGCTGACTCTGACAAATGTTTTCTATGCTCTTCAGAAAATCCGTTTTCTTCTATATATTTCTTCAACCCATCAGAAATAGCTTTTCTAACTTCAGGTTTAGACAATGACTCTTTGTGATTTTTTCTAGCTTTATAACAAAACATAGGGTTACTATCTCCACCATGTGTAGAATTATAACCCTCGTCAATAGAATTGAATTTCTTTATATAAAATTTTTCTTTTTCTTTAAGCTCATCATAATTAATTGCAGAATCTATTTGCTCAACTACAAAATTATCTTCTCCATATTTTCTTATAGCATTATGAAAATGATTGTTTCCACTATTTTTAAAGGCAGAACCAACATGAGATCTCCATCTTTTATCAAGAGAACCTTTGGTTATTCCTATATAAATTTTACCATTTATTTTATTAGTTATTTTATATACTATCATTGCACTAATAGAATTAAATAATCATCTACTCTATCTATTTTATTTATTATATCATAAGTATATTCACTAGTAAATAGTTTATCACCAACACTTAATTTATCTGCTCTCACCCATCTATCTTTATCTACTTCTACTTCATCATAAAATTTAACTTTATATGAATTATTATCACACATCTCATTTCTAATTTCATCATCTGCACAGAACATCATTCTTACTTCAAGATTTCTCGCAGGAATCTGTTGAAGATTCGGATCTGTACAACTGAATCTTCCTGTCTTAGTTCCCATTTGATTAAAGTTTGAATGTATCTTACCGTCTCTTGGCGATGCAAGTTTTGGGAGTGCATCTATAAATGCGTCAATAAGCTTAAGTGTAGTTCTCTGTTCCAATATTATTTTAACAATTGGAAGATCTATTTGAGATAGAATTTCTTCTCCTGTCCCTCTTGGATTTTGCTTATCTACTATTGGAGCTTTTAATACATCATAAAGAAGAATTGCTAATTGTGTAGGACTAGTAAATGCTGGAGGATCTTCTAACTGTTGACTCTTAGTCTTTTTATTTATTACCTCTTTTCCTTTTACAATTCTAGTCGCACAAGAATTAGCGTCCTTTGTTTGTCTCCATGCATCTATTATTGGCTTAATATTTTTAAGTTCTTCATCAAGTCTTCTATTTATATCTTCTAGAACTTTATGATATTTTTTACTTAGTCTTTCACAATATTCTTTATCTAATGCAATACCATCAAGTTCCATTTCTGCAGAAACTTCTATAATTGGGATTTCTACTTCTCTGTAAAGATTATAAATATCTCTATTTTCTGACTTCATAAATTCTTTATATTGATACTCATAAAGTCTATAAGTCTTATATGAATCTGTAGCAGCATAAAGAGCAAATAATTCTGGATCTATAATTGCATATTCAAGTCCTTCAAAAAGATGTTCAATAGAATATCTTTCTTCTTCAGGATCTATCTTCATTACATACTGATCTTTTAATTTTGCCGACCATTCATTTTCATCTAAGATCTTTGCTGCTACTTGTGAATCCCACCATACCTTAAATGACGCTCCACAAGTACATTTCATAACTTTATAATCGAACTTTCCATTATGAGTCAATATTTTAATAGTAGATAATTTTTCTACTCCTTCTTTTATATCTTCTTCTGTAAGTTGCCAACTTAATCTTTCTCTTGTGGCTCTATTTATATGATTTACTGGAATGTATGCTGCTGGAAGTCCTTGTGTATACAAACAAAGACCCATTAATTTGCACGTTAATGGATCAAGACTATTATTTGTTTCTGTATCCAAAGCCACAATTCCAATATTCAAACATTTATTTATATAGTCATCATATTCTTCTTTAGACTTTATAACTATTGTAGATTTAGCATATTTTCCTAAAATCTTATTTACATTCTGTTGAATTCTTAATAATTGTCCTTCTATATCTAGAGAATTATTTTTAGATTTTTTGACACTTTTTGGCTTACTTGCCTTATCAAGAATCTTTTTTGCTTTATCTTGTGTATTCTCTACTACGAATTCATCTCCCCAAAGATTCATGTTTTAGTATCTCCCAAATATTTATTCCTGTTGGTTCACTTATACTTTCAATATATTTTTTATATTGTTCATATTCTTCTTTAGTAAGATCTCTCATCTCACCGAATAATTCTTTAGCTTCATTATATAATCTATCCATTAGTTTTGTAAACATTTTAAATAAATAAAGCCAGAGGTTTTATCCCCTGGCTTATTCAAGAATAATAAAATTAATATCTCTGAGGTCTTTCAAACCCTTCAAAATTCATAGGAGCAGGTCCACCATTCATTGGATTTCCCCAAGGATCTGTGTTTGGTACATTATTAAGAGGAGATGAATATGCGCTTGTCATTGTTCCATTTACAGGAGCAGAAGTTACATTATTATATGCACCCATCTGAGGAGATGAATAACCACCTGGAATCTGCTGGGGAACAACAGTATACTGTGGAGTATCATCTGCTTTCTTCTGAGGGAACTGTCCTGTTCTCATATACTCAATCATCTCATCTGCTGTCTTATCAAGTACCATTCTTCCAAGAACCTTGAAGTCTTCGAAGTCAGAAGTATCAAGCTTATAAGCATCAAGAGTATAAAGCTGTGGACTAAGATTTGGAATAATGTCATAAGTAGTATCAAGACCAGAACCGTGTCTTACAATCTTGCACATAATCTGTGAAAGAGGTCCATAATTATCAATATAGCTCTTAAGCTTTGGTACATATACTCCAGCTGGTCTATTCCAAACTACTGCACTTGGCTTATGAGTCTGAGGATCATACTGAAGCATCTTAATATACACTCTCTGCTTTACCTTTTCTCCTGAATTACAGAATGGACATTTTTCAAGAGGATCATGAGGTGTTCTAAGACAACTTACCTCTCTATTTGGAAAAGCACTCTGACCTACTGTTACAGGATGAACTGTAAGAATATCAAGATCATTAATAGAATCACAAAGAATTCTTACAAGTGCTTCTCCGCCATCATTCTTAATGTTGAAAAATCCTACTGAATACTCATTATCATTTGCTTTAACATCTTCATAACTAATCTGTGCCATTATTTTTTCTCCTTTAAATTAAACCTTAGATTTATTTGGCTAATAATATTATACATTAATATTTTTAATTTGTAAACTTTATACCAAAAGAGTTTTAGGGATCTTGAAAATAATTAAATCTATCAACTCTTTTTAAATTTTCTATTTCTTCTTTTGAAAGATCATTTATGTCTTTTCCATCTGGTAAGATACACACATCTATAAAAATATTGTAAGGCATACTTCTCATAAATCTTAATATTCCATGTCTTCCTGCCATATCTCCATCAAGAGCTAAATGATATGTTCTTACTCCTGATCTCTTCAATATACTATACTGCTCTTTAGATCCTGTTCCAAATAAAGCAACCGCTGGTTTTCCCATAGACCAAAGATATAGTGCATCTATTTGAGATTCTACTACATAGACTTCTGTAATTCCTTTCGCTATAATTTCATCTAAAAGATAGATTACTTTAGGAAGTCCTTTTGGTAGATCAAATTGTTTATATCTTACTTTTCTTTCTGAAATTCCAACCAATCTACCCCATTCATCCCATATTGGAAATGTAATTGCATCTGTCTTTGGATTCCAACCTACTTTAAATCTAAATAAAGTCTCTGGAGATATTTTTCTTACTTCAGTCATATAAGGATGAATATAAGCATATTGATCTAAAAATGATTCATCAATATATTTTATTGGCTCTTTATTTAAATTTATTTCAGGTAATTCTATTGGCTTTTCTGTAAGCTCATTTGAAAAATTATCAATAAGCCACTGTTTAGCATCTTCAAAAGATAATGAAAGACATTTTGCCACTAATTCATAAAGCTGACCCTGTGCACCACAAGTGAAACATTTATAAAATCCATAAGGAACATTATTATTATCTTTTCTATTATACACAAAACAAGATGGATGAGATTCTTGACCTCCTTTATGAAAAGCACAAGTAATAGCTACATTGTCTCCTCGTCTTGTTATATCTTTTAAAAATCTACTATCAGTATCTGATCTTATTTTTTGTAAGATTATTTCTATATCAGTATCTATGATATGATTATATAATACTAACTCCATGAGATTTCCTCTTCATCTTCTTTTATTTCACTATTTACGCCATCATAAGCTCTTTCTTGTGTAGTCTCTGCCTCAGGAACAAATGTAAATTTACCATGATTAAGATCTATCATATAAGTTAAATCTCTCATATTTTCTGAATCTCTTGACTTAACTAAATGTAATGTCATAAGTCCATCTTTCTGTTCGAAAAATATTACAACTGTACTGTCTTGTCCAATTCTATCTGCTTGTGCGATATGTTCAAGACCTACACCATTTTCTGTAGAAGATCTATTTTGCTGAGACACACTTATAATTGGAATTTTCTTAAGTACTTGTAAATTCTTTAAATCTTTAGATATATTAGAAGCTTTTTCTACAGGATTCTTTGCTTTCCTATCATCTTCAAGAAGTGAGTGCTGATCTATAAATAGAATATCAAGATCTTCTTTTTCTATAAATGCTCTTAATGCAGATACTCCTGCTGGTCCATCTATCATAAGCGGAGTAAGAACTTTTATAAAACCTTTATATCTATTAGGAAGAGAATCTAAATATCTTTTATATTCATTTTGAATATCTCTATTTCCTTTTGTTATGTCCTTATTAGAAATATTTGAGATAAGTGTATCGATTCTATATCCAACTTTTCTCTCACTCATTTCTCCTGAATATAATCCTACTTTAAGTCCTTGCTCTACTGCAGCCACTGCACATTTAAGAAGAACCCACGTCTTACCCATATTTGATCTAGCGACTATTGTAGCTAATTCTTCTTGAGCATCCCAACCCCCAATAATTTCATCTAATTCTCTAAATCCTGTCTTTACATAATATTTATCAAAATTCTCACATCTCTCTACATAAGCATCGTATCTTGAAGTATCTCTTAAAATATCTACTGCATCAATATGCTTAGCTTGAACTACAGACTGCTGAGATGAAGTATATATCTGCATAGCATCATCTACTTTACCTTCCATAAGAAGCTTACGAATTTTATTAAATATCTCTGCAAGTCTTCTCGTATTTCTATCTTCATAAAGTTTGTCTATAAGATAGTCTGGAGTTTCGTTTACATATACTATATCAAAATGAGGAAACTTATCTAAAAATGTTATTTGATCAGGAATAGTTCCATACTCATTTAAATGATTTTTTATAAATTTATACTCTTCTTTATAATCTGAAAAAAATTCATCTGTAATATTATTTACTAAAAGTAGTGAGCTATCTTTAGTGTTTAGTAAATAATTTAAAAATTGAAGCTGAATCACTTGCTCACCTCTCTCATATCTTTACCAGTTATCTCAAACGTTATTGAATCATTTACTATTCTACTATATATTCTATGCCCTAGTAAACTTTCTAAATCATTTCCTGAAACATTTGAAGTAAATATAGAAGTAAGTCCATGGGAATTTCTATAATTTATCCAAGCATATAGCAGTTCTTTATCATAATCAGAAGCAAATGAAGTACCAATGTCATCAAATATAACTATTTTTGCTGTTAACATAGATGACTCTACATCATTGACTTCATCTCTTATGTTATAATTAGAAATTGATAATTTCTTTTGAAGTAAAAATTCTGAAACGTTTATAAATAGAACAGGAGTATTATTCTCAAAAGCGTAGTCTTGTGCATATTTATCAATATAGGAAAGACCTATACGAGTAGCCCAAGTAGTCTTACCATTTCCTGTTATATTAGATATAATAAGAAGATTTCTTCCCTCATTTACAAATCTCACTACTTTATCTTCTATTTGTTTAAGTTTTGGAAATACTCTAGAATCATTTTCAGTAGTTACTACTAATTGATTACACTTCAAAAAAGTATCAGGAATTCTGGATTTCTTTACATATATCTCTTTTAATTCAATCATCTATATCACTCCAAAAATTTTATCTACATTAGGATCAAAACTCTCACTACTTAACTTACTTTCTATCTCTGAAATTTTTTGTGATTTAGCCTTTTTTGTTGTATAATTATTTTGAGACAAACATTCAGACTCATTTAAATAATCATCAAAATGAGAAGAAGCAAACAATGTTGCAGGTCTAAGATACTTCTCAAATTCAGTTCCTGACCAACATTTTGCTTTCTTATTTATAACTGTCTTAAAGTCATCTATAGAGTAGCCTTCTCTCAAGCGGGCCCTTATCAATCTTTTTGTAGATTCAATATTTCTATAGTGCTTACCAGTCTTATTATTTAAATAGTCTAAAATTTCAGAACACTTATTTTCAGTTTCTTTACAAGATATATCTTTAGATATATCTTTTTTTATTTTGTTATTATTTTCTTTATTATTATTTACAGAGTCATTTGAGTCCTTGCTAGATAGGTCATTTTTCACCTTGCTTGGAGTGTTAGTTTGTTCATCTATATCTAAGTCATTATAGTCTATTTCTTTAGACTCATAATTATCAAAGAACTCTTGCACTTTAGATTCTATAACTTTAAAATATTTTTTAGCTGGAAGACCTTCTATTTTAGTTACTACAAATCCTAATTCTTCAAGATGATCAAAAGCCTTCTTTTGTCTCTTAAATGTTATAGAAGTATTTTTAGCAATATCTTCTCTATACTGATAGAAATATCCTTCTTTAGTCAATTCATTTTTACCACAAAAATATAATTGTTTAGAATGAATATATCCCAATAAAATAGTCTCATCTAAACCTATACTTTGTACAAGCTTAAAATTTATAAGACTAAATCCATCTCTTATTAATAATTTGTTATCCATTAAATTCTACCCCATACTTTTCTTTATACTCATCCATAAATTGCCAATATAATCTACTAGCAGCTTTTATACAGGCCTCAAGCTGCACTTTTTCAGGGGTAGGCTTTGTGCTTTCTAATGGAATATTTCTACCTTGCTCATCAAGATAACCCATTCCACCACTACTGTTATCGAAACCATAAAATGATTCTTCATTCATAAGAGACATGAAAAAATCAGCCTGTTTCTCATATCCTTCTGGAAGATTAAGATCTACTCTAACAGGTTCTCCTACACTTATCATTTAGTTATCATCTCCTTTAGTAAATTAAATTTTCAATATCCTCATCACACTGTAAAATATTTAAAGAATATTTTATTTTATTCTCTAATTTTATATCGTCTTCAAAATATTTCAAACTATTTTTTACTTCATTATAATTCAATCCATACTTATCTGTAAAATTTTTACAAAAATTTTCATCTATTTGTCTAATATATTTTTTAAGCTTCTTTATACTAAAGTTACCATATTCATCAAATACATTATCAAATATAATGGCATCTAAAATAAAAGCTGCTAAATAATGTTTATTCTTAAAATATATGGTAATTTTATTATTCACAACTTTTATTATATAATCTTCATTATGATTGTCATAAGATCTAGAAAAATATCCATCTGTAAAATCTTCTTCTAAAAGATCTAATGAAGAAGTCTTAAAATTAGCAAATCTTTTTTGTCTAAATTTTGAATTTACATAATTCTTTTTTCTATTAACTATAGTAATAGCCATAGCTTTCTCAAAAGCTTTATTGTCTCCATTTAAAGAGCTATCTTCTCTTGTCCAAGCATGACTACTTATTACATAATTTAATGTTTGAATAAATATATCATAACATTCTTCTGCTGATAAATTAGTCTTATTATTCTTATAATAAATATTTGATAAATTATTCCATGATTTACAAATTAAATAGCTTATATACTTATTTTTTTCCACATCAGAAGAGCTGGATAAATACATATCAACCACTTCTGTACATGTGTATCTATCCAGCTTTTTATCAAAAATTCTACTATAAGGCTCTTTTAGTTCACTTAGTGTCATTACCCTCCTCCAAATCATTTATGATATTTCTAATTTCTTCTTTGGTGGCATATCTCCAATTAGACCCTGCATATTTTCCTTTTTTCTTTCCATCACATCTATCATAAATATAATTACAAGTCTTAGGGTCTACTTCTGCGGCTTTGCATCCAGCTGAAGCATTAATATAAATCATATCATCATCCATAACTACAGCTCTTGACTCATATGGGAATCTATAATTTTCTGCTACCTCAAAAGCTTTCTCCCATCTCTCTTTAGATACTTTCTCATCGAGGTCATCAACTCTACTATATTTAGTAGCGATTACTAACTTTGAAGCTGACTCCCAAAATATTCTTTCTTTTTTCTTTTTAGTTTCAATCAAGCTATCAACGTATTCTGCAGTCTCAGGATTTTCTGAAGTGAAAAATCCATTACTTTTAAAAGCTTCAAGAGCAAATTTTTTTGTGGTATCAAGACTGTCAAATTTGACTGAAATTCTAGCTTTAAGCTCATCAGCATCAATTATTTCTATGTTTGTGACAATGCCTGCTCCATAAGTTTTGTGATTTACTCTTTCATTAATAATCATGATGCACTCCTTTCAATTATCACAAGATATTTATTTATAATAATATTGTAATATATTTTTTCAGAAAAGTAAATAAGAAATTTCTATAAATCTAAAATAAAATCTTTTAAAGCATTATATGATTCATTAGTAATTTTGTCATCTATAATAAAATTTTATTTCATTCCAAGCTTCCATCCTAATGATAGATAATATTCTATTTCATCATTTGGTACTAAAGTCCTTTTCCCTTCTTTATTAATCCACTTTTGACCTTTAGTACTTTTATTTCCCAACCCATTTTTCTTTCCTTTCATTCCTTCTTTAATCTTTTTTCGTCTTAATTTTTCAGCTTCTTCTGTTTTAGCTTTTCCTGTGCTTATAATAATTCCATTTTCTTTTTTATAAGAATTAGTTATAGCTAATGATTCACTAATTTTTCTTACTCTTTCATCTGTTTCTTTAGAGAGTCCTTTATTCCAAGCTTTTTGTCCTAAATGCCCTTCACTTATTTTTCTTCTTTGTTCTTCAGATCTTTTTGTGCCTAAAGATTTCCCTTTTAAAGATTTTGATTTTTTATTTGATATTTCTGTTTTTCTTTCTTCTGTTTGATAAGTATATGTATCTCCTCCGTCTCCCCCTAAAGTTGAATTATATCCAATATTTTTATCATAAGAATTAAGTTTATCTATCCAATATTTTTCTCTATTATTTAATAGAGAATTATCACATTCTTCTATTATTTGAATATAAAAATTTTCTTTTCCATATTTATTAATAGCATTATAAAAATATCTATTAAATTTATTATTTTTT